>Ga0126371_10002926_pt1 | contig 14870 bp, 10 predicted proteins | sample PanSoiMetaPlot_4_FD_110145 | JGI IMG/M metagenome (GOLD analysis project Ga0126371, IMG submission 110145) | Tropical forest soil microbial communities from Panama - MetaG Plot_4 | ecosystem: Environmental > Terrestrial > Soil > Tropical forest > Bulk soil | place: Panama | collected 2016-02-17 | reverse complement strand
TCGGCAGTTGCGGCAGCCAAACCAGCTTTCAGTGCCTGGGCGACAATAGTGCGTCACGAGACCCATCGCAGTCCTATCAGCTTTTCGGCGACGTCGTAAAGGTAAGGGGAAACCACATCTTCAAGTTCGGCGTGGATGCGCGGCAGTATCGGTTAAACACATATATAACGGGCAATTCGGCTGGTACCTACACATTCGGAAACGGATGGGTGCGCCAGGCCAGCAACAGCAGCACGACAACCGTAGTGGGTCAGGACCTTGCGTCGTTCCTGTTAGGACTCCCTACTGCGGGACAGATCGATCTCAACTCGTCAGGATCGTTTTCGTCGTACTACTATTCCGGCTTCGCGCAAGACGACTGGCGCGTCACGCGAACGCTCACCATCAATCTAGGCCTGCGCTTCGACCACGATACGCCCTACTCGGAGAAGTTTGGCCGAACGGTGGACGGTTTCAACAATTCCGCCGCCAGCCCGATTGCAGCCGCGGCGATAGCAGCCTATGCGAAGAATCCGCTTTCGCAACTCCCTGCCAGCGCGTTTGCGGTAAATGGTGGATTGACGTTCCCAGGAACGAGCAATGGAGCCGTCTACGACAGCGCGTCCCACATCTTCAGCCCTCGCGTCGGTTTTGCCTGGAGCCCTTCGATATTCAAGAGCAAAACCGTCGTCCGCGGCGGATTCGGAATCTTCACCGCACCGGTGATCATCGCCAATCTGGCCACCACGGGCGCGTACTCTACGAATCCTCTGGTCAACCAGGAAGGTTTCAGCCAGACCACTACGATGGTGGTCCCGAGCAATTTTCTGACGCCCAACTCCACCTTGGCGAATCCGTTCCCCACGGGCGTAATGCAACCTGTCGGTTCTTCTCAGGGCCTTTCGACGTTCCTGGGGCAAAACGTTTCATTCTTGAATCCTGACATGAAAGATCCCTACTCCCTGCGCTGGAATTTTGGCATTCAGCACGAATTGCGCAAGGACCTGGTGATCGAAGTCGACTACATGGGCAACCACGCAGTACACCTGCCCGTCGCGGTAACGCAGCTCAATGTAATCCCGCGGCAGTACTTGAGCACGTTCCCCACTCGCGATCAGAATGTAATTACTCAGCTGACCGGTACCGCTGCGAACCCCTTCTCGGGGTTGATTCCGGGTACGAGCTTGAACACGTCAATGACCACGCCCGAACAGCTGCTTGCGGCTTACCCGCAGTTCCCCGTCGGTTCCGGAAGCGGCAGCACCGGAGTGATTGAGCAGAATCTCACCGAAGGCAGCTCGTACTTCGAGAGCCTGAATGCGCGAGTCGAGAAGCGCCTCTCGCACGGACTTTCGCTGATCGGCGTCTACACTTACTCGCGGCTGATCGAAGAAGATACCTGGCTGAACGATACTGACTCGAAGTTGGAGAAACGCGTCTCGCCGTTCGACCATCCGCAGCACTTCGTTGTTGCCACTAGTTATGCGCTACCGATCGGCAAGGGCCGGGCGTTCGACTTACAGTCGCGCTGGACTAACGCGCTTCTGGGCGGCTGGATTGTGAACGGCATTTACACGTATCAGACGGGCGCTCCGCTGGTGTGGACCAACGGGAGCACCACCAACATCGGCGACTATGTTTATTTCGGCGGCAATATCGGTCTGGACCCGCGGCAGGTGAACGGGAACGCATTCAACATTGCGGACTTCGATCCCAAGTCCACCGACCAGTTCCAATTCCACATCCGCACGTTCTCGACCACGTTCCCCAACGTGCGGGCGGACGGCATCAATAACCTGGATGCATCGCTCCTAAAGAGCTTCACCTTTACGGAACACTCATACTTCCAGTTGCGCTTCGAGTCGTTCAACATCCTGAATCACCCGACGTTTTCTGCCCCGAACACGACGATATCCAGCACCGGCTTTGGATCGATTTCGGCGCAAGCCAACTTGCCCCGCCAGCTCCAGTTGGGCGCGCGCCTGGTTTGGTAGGCCGGTGGCGCGACTAGCGCGGATTCCAGCCGCCGAAGAACTCGGTTAGCGTGAGCGGGAATGATTCTAGCCGGTGCGTATGCGGATCGCGCTCGGACGCATGCGCGCCTGGGCCGGACGATCCGTATTCCGAATACATGGCCGTTTCGAGATATTTCGTCTCGCCTGGATGCCACTCCCGCCAGCCAGCAGCGGCAATGTGGTCGCCCATGTCACTGTTTGCGAATGTCACCGTCGCCCAGGCACGCCAAGGGCGGCCCAGCCACACGTCATGAATTCCGGGCGCAGCGGTCAGCCGGCAGTGATCGAAGACGAACGCGCTGTCTTCGCTCGCGTAATGTTTGCCTTGAGCCGTAATGTATCCGCCTTGGTGCGGCGTGCTGTGAATCTCGCAGTTCTCAAACCAAGCCTTGCCATCGCCGAAAATGAAGTCGACGTTGCCTTCGATGTAGCAATTCTCGAAGTATTGGCGCGTAACCGTGCACGGCTCGCCGTTGCCGGGGCTGCACCCTTTGCTGCCGACGTACAAAGTGTCCTGGTTGCCGAGCAGGCGCACGTTCTGGAATTTCGCACGGTCGGCCGTGACTGACAACGCCAGTGCTTGCGAGCCTTGCGGAAGCTGCGGATGCGTGGAGTTGAAATCGTTCGCGATGGTAATGTTTTCGGCGACGAAATCGTCTGAGCGAACATTTACCGTCGCCGAATTGAAGGTTCCATTGGAATCGCCTGCGCTTTTGTGGAACACGATCACGGCTTTCGTGGCGTCGTTTGACGCGCCGCGCAGATGAAGATTCGGTTTGGAGATGGTCACCACTTCGCGATAAACGCCCGGTGCGATCGAGATGACGCCGCCCGAATCGGGCGCAGCATCGATGGCACGCTGTACGGAGGAATACTCGCCAGTTCCATCTGCGGCGACATAGATGGTGTGGTCCTCTTCCGGTACGATGATTTTCGTCGAGGGCCCATCGAGAGCCGGAAAAGACGGAAACGAGCATTCGCCAACATGTCCGGCCGATGAAGAGCCGCGATCGATGGTCACGTCGTCACTGCCAGGATCAAAATCGCCCGCGCTTGGCCCTATTTTCACTTCCGCATGCTCCGCGCGCGTTTTCCCCGGAGCGAAAACGCTGTCGAACGTCACACGGATCTTGCTTTCCTTGTCCACGCCGAGAATCGATGAAGTGCCGGGAGTGACGCTATTGACATTGCGCAGCGTGATGTCGCGATAGTCCGGAATCTTGCTGCCAGCAAGATTCGTGTAATGCATCGTCAGCACGATCGGATTCTTCACGTCGCGCATGCAGACGTTTTCGTAGGTCACATCGCGCACCAGCCCTCCGCGGCTGCGATCCGACTTGATCCGAATGCCGTTGTCGGCGCCGTCGATCGTGAGATTGCGAACGCGAACCGCACTGACACCGCCATTGGTTTCACTGCCGATCGACATCCCGTGCCCTGTAAAGAAATGGTTGTCTTCCACCGTGATGTGCGACGAAGGACCGGTATTTCCAGCCTTGATCGCGACGTTGTCGTCCCCGGTCGAGATCCAACTGTGCGCGATCGTAACGTTCGTTGACGAAGATGGGTCAATGCCATCCGTGTTACGCGCCGTTTTGGGTGAGAAGATCCTCACGCCCCAAGCTGTGAATCCCTTGCATCGGTCGACGCTCACATGGAAATTTGGGGAATTGCGCAGCGTGATGCGATAGAGCGTGAAATTGTCGGATTGGCGCACCACAAGAATTCGCGGGGCGCTCTGCTGCTGATCGGTGACCTTGGCTTCATGCGCAAGATCCCACCAGGTCACGTTTTGCCCAAGCAGCTTCGCCCCACCCCGTCCATCGATGGAACCGTCCCCCATGATTCCTGAGTCCGGCGCGTGATCGGCGAGAATCAACGGCTGACAGCCCCGGCCCTCTTTGTTGACTACACCGCAGCTTCCCGGTCTCAGGTCGTAATCTCGGGGATTGCGCGACGCGAAAACTGCGGCTCCCGCATCCACTACTAGAGTCACGCCGGGTTTCAAGGAAATCGGCGCAATTACAAAGATGCCGTTCGCTCCGTGCGGCGCGACCCGGACCGCCTGGCCGGGAGAACAGCGGTCGATAGCGCTCTGCACTCGTGCCGTGTCCAGCTCTGTGTCCTGTTCAGTCGAAAAACGAGCTTCTAGCGTCGCGCAGTATTTGGATGGATTATGTGGCTCGGTGACGTTTCGTTGGTCCTGCGCCGCTAGCAAGCCGCCAACCAGAAAAAATAACCAACGCATCCGGCCCTCCTCAGCGCTGGATCCGGCGGGATTCCTGGAGCGCGAAGCTTTTCACTTGGTCGAGCGTCGCCATCGTAGTGTCGCCGGGATAGGTTGCCACTAGTGCGCCATGCGCCCAGCCGAGCCGCACAGCGTCGTCCACCGGCGCGCCCGTCAGCAGGCCGTAAAATAGCCCGGACGCGAAGCCGTCGCCTCCGCCCACGCGATCGTAGATCTCAAGCTCGGCCACTGGCGCCTTGTAACTTTGGCCGTTCACCCAAGCCAGCGCACTCCAACTATGGCGGAAGGTGGAGTGGACGTCGCGCAGTGTTGTTGCAACAACCTTCACAGTCGGGTACCGCTTCGTGACGGAATCGATCATCTGCAAGAAGACCTTAGGATCGAGGCTCGAGCTTCCTTGAACGTCGGGCCCCGCGATGTCCAGCCCTTTTTGCAAATCTTCTTCGTTGCCAACAAGGACGTCGACATTCTGCACAATGCGGCTCATCAGCTCAATCGCTTGAGTCTGCCCGCCGCGCGACTTCCAGAGCTTCTCGCGATAGTTCAAATCGAACGAGACAATGGCGCCAGCCGCGCGGGCCGCCGACATCGCTTCGAGGATCAGTTCGCCGGTTGTCGCCGAAAGCGACGCGAAGATGCCCCCGCTGTGAAACCATCGCACCCCGGCCCCAAATAGAGCGCGCCAGTCGAAATCGCCGGGCTTCAACTGAGCCGCAGCTTCGTCCGAGCGATTGTAGAAAACCACCGGCGGCCGCACACCAAAGCCACGGTCGCTATACACCGTCGCCATGTTCGGCCCGGTAACGCCGTTATGTGGAAACCGCTTGTAAAACGGCTTTACCCCCATCGCGTGGACTCTCTCGGCGATAAGATCTCCAATGGGATAGTCGACCATCGCGGTGGCGATGCCGGTTTTGAGACCGAAGCAATCCGACAGATTCGCCGCGCAGTTGAACTCGCCCCCGCTGACGTGAATGTCGCATTTTCGCGCTTTCCGGAACGGAACCAAGCCGGGATCGAGGCGATGCACCAGAGCGCCCAGCGAAAGAAAATCCAGCGCCCCCGGCTGCGGAATCTCAAAACCGTAGCTCATGCTCGAGAAGGCTCTCCCAATTCCGTGGGGTCGAGTTTCACGGGCGTTAGTTTCGGCGTGAGAATTTGCACAATCGCCAGCGCCAACAAATATGCCGAACCTGCGATTATGAACATCGGGAGATAGTTTCCAGTGAGTTGCAGCACGAAACCCGTAAAGGTTGCAATCAACATTCCGCCCACCGCGCCGCCGAACCCGCCGATGCCCACCACGGATCCGACCGCGCGCTTCGGAAACAAGTCGGACGCCATCGTGAACAAATTGGCCGACCAGCCCTGGTGCGACGCGGTTGCCAATCCCACTAGCGCGACACAAACCCAAAAATTCTTCGCCGTCGCGGCGAACAGAATCGGCAGGACCGTGAGCGCGCACGTGAGCATCGCTGTCTTGCGCGCGGCGTTCAGGCTCCAGCCGCGCTTCAGGAGCCGCGCCGAGAGCCAGCCGCCCGCGATGCTGCCCGCCATCGACATCGTATAAACGATTACCAGCGGCCATCCGAGTGCCGTCAGGCTGACGCCGTACCTTGTGTTCAGGAATTTCGGGAGCCAGTAGAGGAAGAACCACCAAACGGGATCGGTCAGAAGCTTGGCAATCATGAATGCCCAGGTCTCGCGATGCGGAATCAGTTTCGACCACGGAATTACAACGCTGGCTTCTTCGGGCTCGCTGCGGATGTAATTCAACTCAGCTGCGGAGACGCGGGGATGCTCTTCCGGCCGCCGGTATACAGAAAGCCAAAGCACGATCCACACCACGCCAATCCCCGCCATCGCGACAAATGCCCACGGCCATCCGAAATTCACTGCAATCCACGGCGCGGTAATGGGCGCAATAATCGCGCCAATGTTTGCCCCTGAATTGAAGAATCCGGTAGCCAGCGCGCGCTCCCGCCTGGGGAACCATTCAGCGACGGTCTTGATCGCAGCGGGAAAATTGGGCGACTCAGCGAGGCCCAAGAAAAATCGAGCGATCGCGAACACCAGAACCGTGCGGGCGAGCGACTGGCCTACGGTGGCGAACGTCCACAGCCCGATTGCGATAGCATAGCCGACACGCGTGCCCGCCCGGTCGATGAACCTGCCGGCCAACAGCAGCCCCAGTGCATAAGCAGTCTGAAACGCGGTGACGATGTTGCCGTATTCGATCTCGTTCCACCCGATGACGCGCTGCAGCTCAGGTGCAAGCACTCCGAGCACTTGGCGATCCAGATAGATGAGCGTCGTGACGAAGAACAGAAGCCCGCAAATGCGCCAGCGGAAGTGACCGGCGAGTGTGGAGAGTCCGGCACCTCCAGGAGTAGACGGAGTCTTTACGTCTGGCGCGCCAGCCCGCATACTGCGGCACCCTCCCTGGCATACGCGAACCGCTCTCGATCTGCCCACAATCCCAGCGCTGGGTTCGAGACGAAGAATACGTCGTCACCCGCACAATGGTTGTAGCCGTCCTCGAGCCGGGTCGGCGAGAATCTCTCCAGCATGCGGTCGAGCGGGGCATAGTTGAAACCTGCCGCGCGGATTTCTTGTTCGCTCAAATGTCCCGGACAGTAGGTGATCTTGAACCGTCCTTCGGACGATCCATGGATCAAGTGAGCCGCTGCGCTCAGATTCCCGGCTAAATCGCCGTCATCGCGGACTGCCTGTAGAGTCGCTGGCGTGCCGCAATAGCCGTATTTACGGATCAGCGAATCGACGGTAGGATCCTCTCCAAAACGGCGCACACCCGGTGCGAGCACGATCAGCTCGCCTCCATCACCGATCGCCATTCGCAAACGGTAGATAGCCTTATTTCCAAGCCACGTGCTATGGAATTCTTCTGGGTTCAAATAAACGACAGCTTTTTGAATCGGACGATCGAGCAGCGTCAGATTCAGGCGTAGACTCAGGCGGCAGGCCTTTTCGAAACACTCGAGGCCGTCTCCGACGAACAACCCGCCCGCATTTTTCCCGAGGACCGTAAGAGCATGCACGATGGGAAGCAGCCCGCCGAAGCAGTCGGCTGCGTAGTTCAGGACGCGGCGGACCGGATTGTCGGCCCGTCCCATGATCCGTTCCATCCCGTACACAGCCCCAAGATAGTGGCTGCGGTCGATGTTCTCGAATCCGCCCGCGCCGATGAAGATGTTCTTATTGTGGCCTGCCATGCCCGCCACTTCGTGCGGCACCACCTGGCCAACGGATAGGATCAGATCGAAGCCACCCTGGGCGAGCAGGGAGTTGATCCGCACGGGCCAGTCGAAGTCTAGTTGTTCTTCCGATAGCTCGCGGATCAGCGACGCAGGCACCGCCCCCAAAGCGGTCAGGCCTCTGCGCCAGTCGTGGACGCGAAAAAGCCCGCGAGGAATATCGCCGTACATCGTGGCGATCTCAGTATCCGTCATCGCGCGATGTGTACCCAACGCGGGCAGCACGGCGGCGATGCGATCGCCGTAAAATTCCCAGGCAGCTTGCGCGACCACTCCCGCACGCGAGTGATAGCGCGTAAAGTCCGGCGGCAGGATCAGGACTTTCCGCCGCGGTCCCAGCTTCTCGAGCGCCGTAAAGAGACCTTGTCGCAGGTCAGCGTCGCTGAGCGCGCTGGACTCGGATTGCCGCGCGAAATAGAGGCTCATCAGCTATTCACTCCCGACGCCAGGAATCCACCGTCCACAGTTATGCATTGGCCGGTAATGTAGCTCGCTGCCGGGGATGCCAGCAGCACCGCCGCACCCACCAGCTCTTCGGCACATCCGAATCGCTTCATCGGCGTTCGCATCAGAAGCTCCCGGCCCCGATCGCTTCCGTCCAGCAGTTCTCGGTTCAGTTCGGTTCTGAAGACCCCAGGCGCGATCGCGTTCACATTAACGCCCGATGTGGCCCATTCCACCGCCAGGCTTCGCGTCAAGGAGAGCAGCGCGGACTTCGCGGCGGCGTAGGCCGCCACTTCTTTTAAACTCACGAAGGAATTCAGAGAACAGATATGAATAACCCGGCCCGAGCTGGACGCCGCAAGAGAACTATAGAAAGACTGGCATGAGCGCAAGGCGCCAGTCGCGTTGACGTCGAGCGTGCTCTCCCAGTCGTCTTCACTGAGCTGTACGGTCGGTTTGCGCGCGACAGCACCGGCTGCGTATACCAGGATGTCCGCCCGTCCGAATTCCTCGAGTACTCGATCGCGCAGAGCATCAATCGATTCACGGCTTCGGACGTCGGTGGTTACCGCAAGACTGCGCCTTCCTAGTGCCTCGATCTGTTCGCAGGCCTCGCAAACTAGGGCCTCGCGCCGTCCCGTCGCTACCACGTCCGCGCCCGCTTCGGCCAGCCCAATGGCGATAGTCCGGCCAAGACCAGAGGTCCCGCCGATGACGACGGCGACACGGCCGCTCAGATCGAGCGAACTAGACATTGACCCTTTTGCCGTTTATCGTCACAGCGTCCAGCCGGAAATCGCGGACGTTGTCGATCACATTCGCCTCGGAAACATGCTCGAATGTACAGTTCCCTACTCGCACATCCTGGATCGGCGCATCGCGAAAACCACGCGCGAATATGGCATATTTCGCATTGCGGCAAGTCACGTCGCGAACGTCTATGTTGCGAACTAGGGGATGCTCCGGTCCTTTCGGCCCCTCTTCGTAGTTGAAGTCGATGTGCAGTATCGCATCGGCGATTTCGCCGATCGTGATATTCCGCACGAACACATTTTCGATCGTGCCGCCCCGCATAGCATTGGTCTTGAAGCGAAGGGCCTGGTTCAGGTGCGGGCTGTCCATCATGCAGCGCTCGGCGAAGACATTGCGCACGCCCCCCGACATTTCACTGCCGATGGTCACGCCACCATGACCGTCCTTCATACGGCAATTGCGGATCACGATGTTCTCGGATGGGCTCGCCAGGCGCCGGCCGTCGCGATTGCGTCCGGATTTGATCGCGATGCAGTCGTCGCCGGTATCAAAGACGCAGTTCTCGATCAACATGTCGACGCACGAGTCGGGATCGCAACCGTCGTTGTTGGGCCCGTGGCTTGCAATCTTGACGTCCCGTACCGTTAGATTCGAACACATCACCGGGTTGATCTCGAACATCGGCGAGTTGACGATAGTGACGCCCTGGATAAGGATGTTCTTCCCTCGCACTGGCTGGATGAAACTCGGACGCAGGAAATGTCCCTCGCCAAACTTGCGGTCCGCGAGTGGGGCATCTCGTTCACCCATTTGCATCAGGGCGTTGCGTGCGTTCTCCTGAGATGGCTGGCCATTGCTCCAGCCGCAGTCTCTGTGGCCTTTCCAGGGCCACCAGTGCTCGCAATCGGCCTGCCCGTCCAGCGTTCCAGTTCCCGTGATCGCGATGTTGTCCTGTTCATACGCGTAAATGAATGGCGAATAGTTCAGGCACTCTGTGCCTTCCCACCGCGTATACACGACGGGCAAATAGCGTGACGGGTCGCGCAAAAACTTCAGCGTCGCGTCTGGGGAGAGATGGAGTTCGACGTTGCTCTTGAGATGAACCGGCCCGGTGGCGAAAAATCCCGGCGGAATCACCACCCGGCCTCCGCCCGCTTGATTGCAACGCGCGATTGCCTGCGCAATCGCATCCGTCGAGTCCTTCACGCCGTCCGCAACCGCCCCGAACTGCGTGACATCGAAGTCGCGCTTCGGGAACTCGGGTGGTTTGATTCGCGACAAAATCCCAGGGACTGACTCCCAGCCAGTCGCCGCAGCTGCCGCCCAAGCTTTCTTTCCCAACATGGCCGAAGCCGCAAGTCCGGCAGTTTGCTGCAAGGCGGCGCGTCTACTGAGAAGCGTCATGGGATTACCCAACCCGACCGTCATGGGATTGCCAACCCGACTATAAAGAGGATGCCGTGCAGGTGTCAAACAGGAAAGTCTAAAGCAACCGTTCAGTCAAACTGAACGCCGGTTGCGCCACATAACTGTTCACTTAGGCTGAAGCCACTCTTCAGGATTTCTGGTTTGACTTGGGCCTCAGATCTTTCTACCGTCAAACTGATGGCTACCAATAGCGCAACGCAGGAGATAGCGTCGAAATCCGCTTCCGGGGATGGGTCGGCCGCGGCCCTGGCGCCTCGCGACTTGGGCACGGTCGTCGAAGAAGAGCTTGCCGCGACGCCGTTTATCGATGTCCATACACACTTGTTCATGCCGTCGCTCGGTAAGCTCGGCCTCTGGGGAATTGACGAACTGATTACGTACCACTACTTGGAAGCGGAGCTTTTTCGTTCCAACCCCATCTCCCCCGAGCAGTACTGGACACTTTCCAAGCGCGAGCAGGCTGACTTGGTCTGGCGCACTCTGTTCGTCGAGAATGCGCCGGTCTCAGAAGCTACACGCGGCGTCGTGGCGGTGCTCAAAGCGTTCGGCCTGCCTACTGACTCCGACAACCTCACTGAAGCCCGGAGCTTTTTCGCGGCGCAAAAGCTGGAGGCCCACATCCGCAGCGTCTTTAACCTGGCAGGGATCAGCGAAGTCGTTATGACGAACGATCCGCTCGATCCAGACGAAGCCGCCGCTTGGCAGCGCGGCGCCGAAGCCGATCATCAATTCCACGCCGTCATGCGGCTGGACCGCATTTTGAACAAATGGCCCGATCATTGGCAAATTCTCGCGAGCCAAGGCTACGCTGTGGATGCCAAGGCTCAGGGAAAATCGGCGGCTGAAGTTCGCCGTTTTCTCGCCGACTGGCACAACCGAATGCGGCCCGTCTACATGGCGGTCTCTTTGCCGGACATTTTCCAGTTTCCGGAAGACAGCGTCCGCGGTAGGCTGCTGGCGGATGCTGTGCTGCCGGCGTGCCGCGATTTCGGAATCCCGCTTTCCTTGATGATCGGAGTGCGGTACCTCGTTAACCCGACGCTTCGTTTGGCCGGTGATGCCGTCGGACGCGCGGACTTGGGCGTGCTCGAGCGCTTGTGTGTCCGGTATCCCGGGAATCGATTCCTGACCAGTGTCCTGAGCCGCGAGAACCAGCACGAACTCTGCGTATACGCCAGAAAGTTCAACAATCTGATGCCGTTCGGTTGCTGGTGGTTCTTGAATAATCCGTCCATTGTTGAAGAAATCACCCGCGAGCGGCTGGAATTGCTGGGAACCTCCTTCATCCCGCAGCACTCCGATGCCCGAGTTCTTGAGCAAGTGATCTACAAGTGGCGGAACACCCGCCGGACGCTAGTCCCGATTCTCACCAACACGTTCCGGGTCCTCGAGGAGGACGGGCGTCCAGTTACTCGTGCGCAGATTCGCGCCGAGATCACCCGGCTGTTCCGTTCGAATTTCGAGCGGTTCTGCGCCCGTTAGTCATGCTGCGCGCCGTTGCCGGAGCGGCGCAGGATGGACCGCAAAAAGTCGGCGATCGCTGTCGTGAGCGTGCGCGGATATTCTGCTTTTGACATTACGAGGGCCTGTTCGCGCACCAGACGATGCCCCGGAACGCGCATTTTCTGGAAATGAAGCCCGCTGCCGCGCAATGCGAACTGGGGTAGTATCGAGTAGCCGAAGCCGGCTTCCACAAGCCTCTTGATCGCTTCTGTATCGTCAGCCTCCATCGCGACCCGTGGATTTATGCCCAGTTCTTGAAAAAAACGATCGATTTTTGAGCGCATATTGCTTGTCTTCGGGTAAAGCAAAAACGGCGCCGCACTTAATTCGTCAGGCCGCACAGGCAACACTGTGGAGCCAGAAACCCGGCGATGTGAAGGACGCAATACCAGCAACTCTTCCTCGAACAAAGGCAGAATCGAGAGCTCTTGCTGCTGCCAGGGAAGGGAGATCAACCCCAGGTCGTATCGGCCTTCCAGTACCCCTGCCACAATCGGCTCGGTCGGCGCAACCGTCACGTGAATGTCGGCCTTCGGAAATCGCTGGCGCAGCAAACGCAGCGGCGCGCCGAGACGATGGATCAGCGTCGTTGCGCCGGTTGCCAAGTGGAACGGCCTGGAGTCCTCCGCCGCGACATTCGAGAAATCCTGCTGGATGGCTTTGATTTTCCGCATCACCTCGCGCGCATGATCGGCCAGGCGGAAGGCCTGTTCGGTAGGGACGATCCGGCGTCCTGAGCGTGTGAACAACTCCGTTCCGAGCTCCGCCGCCAGATTGTGGAGCTGAAGACTGACTGCTCCGGGTGAAACATACAGCTTCTCGGCGGTACGCGTGACGCTCGAGTGCTCCATCATGGCAAGGAACACTTCAAGTTGGCGAACGTCCATGGCGGGAACCTTTAGCCATATTAAACGATCCGTTCCGATCTTCGAGGCGCTCTCCGGCGCCGGGGCAGGCTATAGTCCAATAGTGCGCGGCGTCAGCAAATGCCGGGCTCGCCGATGGCATCCATAGATAGGAACCCGCCCCTCCAACTCACCAAGTACTCTCTGGGAGTGGGCGACCGCTTTGCCCATCAGGCCAAAGCGCAACTCGAAGCCTTCCGTTTGGCCGAGCACCGCGGCGTAACAGTGGTTCCCGTGTGGAACAAATCGAACCGCGAGCACAATATCGTCGGTTCTGAACCCGAGAGTATTCGCCAGGCCGCCGACCGGGCAGTTCGCGAACTCAGTTGGCCCCATCCCTATCACGTCGATGCGGATCACATCGGGCTTGGGACCGTCGATCGCTTTCTCTCTTCCAGCGACTTCTTCACACTCGACGTCGCATCCGCGATCGGGCAGCCCAGCGCCAATCTGGACGCTTTCGTCCTCCGGCACCCGGAACTGGTGAACCGCGGCCCTTTTTCCGATACGAAGGATGCAATCGCATCGATCGCGGGCAAGTATCTTTTCGCTGTGGAAGAAGCGGGAAGAATTTATCGATATATCGCTGAGCGGCGCGCCGGCTGCCCCTTCATCACCGAGATCTCGATGGACGAGACCGATTCTCCGCAAACGCCGCTCGAACTGCTCGCGATCCTGGTCGCGGTCGCCGACGAAGGCATTCCGATTCAGACCATAGCGCCGAAATTCACCGGCCGCTTCAACAAAGGGGTCGATTACGTCGGCGATGCCGAGCGCTTCGAGCGCGAATTCTCAGACGATCTGGCCGTGATTGCACACGTCGTCGACGTGTACGGCTTGCCGCGCAATCTCAAGCTGAGCGTGCATTCCGGCAGCGACAAGTTCTCCATCTACGGCGCGATTCGCCGGAGCATTCGAGAGTCAAACGCCGGGGTTCACGTCAAGACCGCCGGGACGACTTGGCTCGAAGAGCTGATCGGACTCGCCGAGGCCGGCGGCGATGGGCTCGCGCTCGCCAAGGAAGTGTACGTCGGCGCCTATTCGCACCGCGCAGAACTTGCCGCGCCTTATGCCTCCGTCATCGACATTCGCGAGGAACGGTTGCCGTCGCCGCGCGAAGTACTGACGTGGATCGCCGGCGACTTTACGTCAGCGCTGCGGCACGACCAATCCAATCCTTGGTTCAATCCCGACATGCGCCAGCTTCTACATGTCGGCTACAAGATCGCCGCTGGGATGGGCGAGCGTTACCTCCGCATGCTCGGGGAATGCGAGGCGACAATTTCGCGCAACGTCACCCGAAATCTGTTTGAGCGTCACCTGTGTCCGCTATTCCTCGCCGAAACCTAACACCTGGTTCAACATTGCCTCTTCTTAAGTCGTGCGCGCCCGGAAGGGGGCAAACTTTCACCGAAACAGCCCAAAACTATTTCTACGGACAAAAAGGATTTTCAGGCTCGAATCCGTGTTAACTAGGTAGGTCCGGTGGAATTTGGACAAGCGACACCAGAGCTTACCGTGCTGGTAGCGCAATAGCACTGCTCTTAGAATCGCGGTCGTGAATCCGCTGGCCTTGTAGGAAAGACTATCGATTTCCCGCGGCAGGGCGCAGGCTGGCCTTTACAGCGGAAGTGTGCACCGGGAGGTGGGAGTTGAGGGTGGTACCGAAATTCGACCAAGATCCCGAAGCGACCTTCGAGGCGCTGGACGAGGCGATCTATCGCAAACTCCATGGCCGCGCCGCGGTGATGCTCCGAAAAGAAGTTACTGAGGCGTGCATGGAACCGGCTGATTTGCTTCACGAGGCCTTGCTGCGGATCGCCAGCGGCAAATCCCAATTCCGGTTCCAAAATATCGCTCACCTTATCGCCGTTACGACCCTTGTCATGCGCCGCGTCCTGATCGACCGCGCCCGCTGCTCGAATTATCCCGCGCGCCATAAGTGGCTCCCCACTCGACTCCCAGATGCCCCGGCCTGCGGCGTACGACGCGGACTCCGTTGCGTTTCGCGACATCCTGCGGCGCTTAGCGGACTTCGACGAAGGATTGTTCGCGGTAGTGCAGATGCGCTTCTACTGGGGCCTTGGGATTCGACGAGATCGCGTCCGTACTCTCAATCTCGCAGTAGGACGGTTAAACGCGACTGGACGATTGCGCGAGGTTGGCTGCGTCACAAGATTGGGCAATCGCCTCGGCGCACAGAGCGGCGGACGTGCGCTCTGGCGAATCCACGCTAGAGTCCAGCCCGGGCGGCACGCAGCCACACTCGCATCCGCACCGCAAACGAATGGATGCCGCCCGTCCCTGACAACGTCGTCCT
>Ga0126371_10002925_pt1 | contig 14871 bp, 13 predicted proteins | sample PanSoiMetaPlot_4_FD_110145 | JGI IMG/M metagenome (GOLD analysis project Ga0126371, IMG submission 110145) | Tropical forest soil microbial communities from Panama - MetaG Plot_4 | ecosystem: Environmental > Terrestrial > Soil > Tropical forest > Bulk soil | place: Panama | collected 2016-02-17 | reverse complement strand
TGCCGCCACCGACATTGACGCAGCCTGCACCGCCGCCGATCGCGGTTGCACCCCCCGTTGTCGCTCCGGCCGCCGCACCGCCGAGCCAGGCCGTGCTGGCACTGTCGGCGCGCTATGGCAAGGACCTGCCGCCCATCGCCAGTGGGCTGGTGTGGCGGATCTTCCCGGAGCGTCCGGACGATACCGGTACGTACAAGCTGATCCGCGAAGACCGCGGTGCCTCGCCCAATATCGTGCTGCAACCCGGCAACTATGTCGTGCACGTCTCGCTGGGACTGGTCAGCGCGGTGCGCGCGGTGACGCTGAAGGCTGAGACCGACCGTGAGTCCTTCATCCTTCCCGCCGGCGGCCTGCGCATCGAAGGCCGCGTCGGCACCAGCAAGATTCCGCCGAACCAGATTTCATTTGCGGTCTACAAAGGCAGCCAGTTCGAAGGCGGCGGCGACCGCGCGCCGCTGGTGTCGAGCGTGTCCGCCGGCGATGTGGTCATGCTGCCGGAGGGGACCTATTACATCATCTCTAACTACGGCGACGCCAATTCCGTGGTGCGCTCGGACATCCGCGTCCAGGCCGGCAAGCTCACGGACATGACCGTGACACATCGCGCGGCGGTCATCACGCTGAAACTCGTCACGGACAAGGGCGGCGAGGCGTTGGCGAACACCGCCTGGTCCGTGATCACCCCGGGCGGCGACGTTATCAAGGAATCGATCGGCGCCTTCCCGAAGGTCGTGCTGTCCGAGGGTGAGTACCGCGCCATCGCCAAGAACGAGGGCAAGGTCTACGAGCGTCCGTTCAACGTCGTCAACGGCGTCGACGGCGAGATCGAGGTAATCGCGCGGTAAGTCATCGTGTCTCCGCGCTGGCACGACGCTCAAAACCGCGTCACGATCTCCGACAGAACCGGCCGCGGTCGCTCGTCGTTCGGCTTCGACGGCGTGCCGATATGGATGAAGCCGGCGAGCTTTTCGCCGGCCTTCAATCCGAGACCGTCGAGCACGTCACGGTCGAAGGCGAACCAGCCGGTCAGCCAGCACGCGCCATAGCCGAGCGCGGTTGCCGCGGTGACGATGTTCATTGCGCTCGCGCCCGCCGACAATTCCTGTTCCCACGGCGGCACCTTGGGATGTGGCCTGGTGAAGCTAACGATGCCGATGACCGTCGGCGCGTCTGTGAGCCGATGCTTTTCAATTTCTATCTCGGCGGCGGACGCCTGCGGATTCTTGCTGGTGAAAACCTTGGCGATGATTTCGCCGGCGCGGATGCGTGCATCGCCCTCGAACACGATGAAGCGCCAGGGCGCAAGCTTGCCGTGGTCGGGCACTCGCGCGCCGATGGTCAGAATGGTGTCGAGCTCCGCAGGCGAGGGACCGGGCCCGGTCATTTCGCGCGGTTTCACGGAGCGGCGGGTTTTCAAGAGTTCGATCGCGTCAGGCATTGAGAGACCGCTTGATTGGTGTGTTGAGCAGATATCTGCATTCGCGAGGCGATAGCAAGACCGCAATACCTATTCCCTTTCCAAACTGCGGCCCAAAGATCCACGAAGGTGAGGTTCGTTGATCCTGCGCAAAGATCGATGCGTCCAAGCGGATAAACTTTGGTGTGACCTTCCTTGAGGAGGTGCCCTAATGCCGGAACTGAGCAAGACCGAATCGGACGTCGTCAAGCTTGCGGACGAACTGACGGTGCTGGTCGATGCCTGGGCGCTCGCCAATGCCACGAATCGTTCCGATGCCATCCGCCGCTTGATCGAGCTCGGCTTGAAGTCGGAGACGAAAGCAAAGCGCACGTCGCAACAGGACGCCATCGCGATCGAGCATCGCACCGCGCAACAACTTGACCTGATGATCGATCCGGATACGCCTCAGGATGAGCGGGACCGGCGGATTCATCGGCTCACCGAAGGTCCGCCGGAATTCGTAGCTCTGCGCATCGATCTGCCGAGGCACAGGGGGAGCTAATCCTTTGGGTATGATCCCTCGCGATCAAAGTGGAACGCTTTTGCGCGCCGATCATGCTCAAACAATAACTAGGCGCGTGCGCGCTTGATATCCGGCGGGGTGGCTTCATCCACCAGCGCGGCGATCGCCTCCGCCGTCGGTAACACCGTCTGCCCCTCGCTGCCGAGCCGGCGGACCGAGACCGAATGCGACTCGGCCTCCTTCTTGCCAACCACGAGCAGAGCAGGGATCTTGGTCAGCGAATGCTCGCGGACCTTGTAGTTGATCTTCTCGTTGCGCAAGTCGATCTCGACACGCAGGCCAGCACGCCGCGCGGCGTCAGCGACCTGTTTGGCATATTCGTCGGCCTCCGAGGTGATGGTCGCGACCACGGCCTGGACCGGCGCGAGCCAGAGCGGGAAATGACCGGCGTAATGCTCGATCAGAATTCCGATGAAGCGCTCCATCGAGCCGCAAATCGCGCGATGCACCATCACCGGCGGCTTCTTGGAGCCGTCCGCATCGATGTAGAAAGCGCCGAATCGTTCCGGCAGATTGAAGTCGACCTGCGTGGTGCCGCATTGCCAGTCGCGGCCGATCGCGTCGCGCAATACATATTCGAATTTCGGCCCGTAGAACGCGCCTTCGCCGGGATTGATCTCCGTCTTGATGTTGTTGCGCTGTGATTGGATCTCGCGCAGCACGGTGGCCATCACGCGCTCGGCGTGATCCCACATCGCATCCGTGCCGACGCGTTTGTCGGGCCGCGTCGACAGTTTCACGGTGAGTTCGCCCGTGAAACCGAAATCGGCATAGGTCGAGAGAATCAGATCGTTGATCTTCAGGCACTCGTCGGCGAGCTGCTCTTCAGTGCAGAAGATGTGCGCATCGTCTTGCGTGAAGCCGCGCACGCGCATCAGGCCGTGCATCGCGCCCGACGGCTCGTAGCGGTGCACGACGCCAAATTCCGCGAGCCGCAGGGGCAGATCGCGGTAGCTCTTCAAGCCGTGCTTGAAGATCTGCACATGTCCCGGACAGTTCATCGGCTTCAGCGCAAACCAGCGCTTGTCCTCGGCCTCGTCGCCAGCCGATTGCGCCGCGAACATGTTCTCGCGATACCAGTCCCAATGGCCGGACGTCTCCCACAGTGACTTGTCGAGGATCTGCGGCGCGTTGACTTCACTGTAATCACCGGAAAGGCGCCGCCGCATATAGGCGATCAGCGCCTGGAATATGGTCCAGCCCTTCGGGTGCCAGAACACCACGCCCGGCCCTTCCTCCTGGAAATGGAAGAGATCGAGCTCGCGGCCGAGCCGGCGGTGATCGCGCTTCTCTGCTTCCTCGATCTGCTTCAGATAGGCGTCGAGGTCTTCCTGCTTCGCGAAGGCCGTGCCGTAGATGCGGGTCAGCATCGGATTGTTGGAATCGCCGCGCCAGTAGGCGCCCGCGACTTTCATCAGCTTGAATGCGTTGCCGATCTTGCCCGTCGAGGTCATGTGCGGGCCGCGGCAGAGGTCGAACCAGTCGCCCTGGAAATAGATCTTGATCGGCTCGTCGCCCGGAATCGCGTCGACCAGCTCGACCTTGAAATTCTCGCCCTTGTCGCGGAACACCTGTTTGGTCTTCTCGCGGTCCCAGACTTCCTTGGTGAACGGCTTGTCGCGCGCGATGACCTCGCGCATCTTCTTCTCGATCGCGGCGAAATCCTCAGGCGTGAACGGCTCGTTGCGGAAGAAGTCGTAGTAGAAGCCATTCTCGATCACGGGGCCGATCGTGACCTGTGTGCCGGGCCACAGCGATTGCACCGCCTCGGCCAGCACGTGGGCGCAGTCATGCCGGATCAGTTCCAGCGCGCGCGGATCGTCGCGCGAAATCAGCTCGATCTTGGTATCGTTCGCGATCTGGTCGTTGAGGTCGGCGAGGTCGCCGTCCAGCGCCATCGCGACCGTTCGCTTGGCAAGCGAGGGCGAGATGCCCTTGGCGATGTCGAGGCCGGTCGTGTTCTTGGGAAATTCACGCCTGGCGCCATCGGGAAAGGTGAGGGTGATCTTTTCGACCGGCTTCAGGTTGGTGAGGCTGTATTGGAATCCGGATTCGGATTTGCGCTGCTCGGACTTATGGTCGTCGGACTTGTGGTGATCGGACATGGCGTTCTCCTCGAGCTCACTCCTGCGAACGAGCGCAGGTAAGCGGAACGGCCATATAACCGTTTGCGGCCGAGTTTGCCATGCTCTTGACGGGGATTTCGGGCAGCACGCAACGGTTTTGGCCGAATCGCCGTCACCGAGTTTACGATTCGGCGAGAGAAAAATGCGGCGAGGGTTAGGGCGCTGCGACCGGATCCTGCTCCGGCCTCAATCGATCGGGCGCGGACTGCAAAGCGGAGTCGTTGACCGAACGCGCCAGTGTGCGCCGATCGATAAGGACCAGTCCTGGCGTCGACCATACCACATCTCTCTCGCGAAGGTTGCTTGGTCGCAGGAGCTTGAGCCGGATGCAAAAACCAAGGCGACATTATTGAAGATCCTGGGCCAGGAATTTGGCGAGATGGCGTTGCGGCCTGCGCGCGAACTGGTACAACTACAGGCTTAACGGCGGTGGGGTCGGTCCGTGGTCTGCGGACGCCGTTTCTTGAGCGGCAGTTTCTTGGGGGGCCGTTTTGTTCGGGGGCATGGCGGGTCGCGTGCGTTTTCTTGCGGTTCTTCTGCTGCTCTGCAATTGCGCATTCGCGTCGCCTGCGGCACGTTCGTCGCCCCGCATCGCCGTGGCCGCGCCGATGCCGATGGCGTTCTACCTCGTCAAGGGAGCGAGCGAGGCATGCGGCCGCGATTGCGATAGCTGGATTGCGGCGGAAGGGCAGATCGATGCCGGCGCGGCGACCCGATTCCGGAAATTCCTGCGCCAGGTCGGCGATCGCCATCTGCCGATCTATTTCCATTCACCCGGTGGCAATCTGGAACAGGCTCTAGCGATGGGTGCCCTGCTGCGCGAGAGAGCGGTCCTCGCGCGCGTCGGACGCACGGTCGTAACCGAATGCGGCTTCGAGGCGCAGGACAGCGCGGTCTGCGTCAGGCTGAAGCTTTCCGGCCACGAGTTGCATGGCGATGTCTGGACGCGCGGCGCGATCTGCAATTCGGCATGCCCCTATCTGATCCTGGGCGCCGCGATCCGCGAAATCGCGCCCGACGCGGTGCTTGCGGTTCACTCGCCGCGGGTGGTGGTGAATTTCACGGGCGGGGTGCCGACACGGGAGATGCGCGCGACCGCGGTGGCGCGAGGCCTCGAACGCGCCGACCGGCTGATATCGGGTTATATCCAGAAGATGGGTGGGGAACCCGGACTGCTGTCCGTTGCCCGCACGGTCAAGTTCGAAGACATGCACATCCTCACCCGCGAAGAGATTGCCCGGTTCGGCATCGATCGCCGCAACTTGGTGGAGACACCATGGAAGTTCGAAAACAGCCTCCGGAGCATGGTGAGCAAGGCCGCACTGCGGATGGACAGCGGTGAGACGTCTTATCGCGCCGCGCAATGGCGGCTGTTCTGCTTCAACGCCGATCAGTTCGAGCTCGACTTCCAGCGCAAGGCCGTCACCGATCCGTCCTTCGCCACGGTGTCGATTCTGAGCGGCGAAGCGAAGCCGCAGGTCTTCATCGCTGGTCGATCGAGGCTGCCCGAATACGAGATCTGGGGCTTGCGGTTGAACCGTGCTGCGGTTCAATCGCTCGCCGGCCGTCCGCAATTCGATTTCACCGAGACGTCGCAAACGGCGGATGGCCGCCCTCTGGTGCACGCGGTGAAATTGTCCAGCGAAGGATTGGCCGGCGCACTCGAGAGCCTGCTCGCGACATGCCCGCCGGCAAAGCCGGCCGTCACTCCGGTGGCGTCGCGCGACGGCGGCGCGAATTAGAACGTTCTCGCGCGAAGCATGACATGTCATGCCTGGCATGAGAATGTTTCATGCAAGTGCATGGAATTGTCTGTTATGGTTTGGGTGTGCCACGCCGCTTCGCCCCGACCAGCCTCATGTTTGGCAATTTCGTCACCGGCTGCTCCGTCCTCGCGCCGGCGGGAATGCTGAGCGAATTGGCGGCGGGTTTCAATGTCAGCATCCGTACCGCCAGCCTGCTGATCACCTTCGGCGCGGTCGCGCTGTGCATCGGCTCTCCAGTGACGGCGTGGCTCACCAGCCGGATCGAGCGCCGCAGGCTGCTCGGTGCGACGCTCGCCGTCATGGCTCTCTGCAATACCGCATCAGCCTTCGCCCCCGATTATCCGAGCCTGATGATCATACGTCTGACAATGCTCGCCGTCGGCGTGCTCTATACACCGCAGGCGGCCGGCACGGCCGCGCTCATCGTGCCGGCTGACAAGCGCGGCTCCACGATCGCTTATGTCTTCCTCGGCTGGTCACTTGCCGCGGCGGCGGGACTGCCGACGATCGCCTTTGTCGCCAGCCGCCATGGCTGGCAGGCGGCCTATGCGGTCGTTGGCGCACTCGCTTGTCTGAGCTGCGTGCTCCTTGCCTGGCGGCTGCCGCGCGGATTGAGGGGGGCGCCGGTCGATCTCAAGACCTGGATCGAACTGGGTGGCAACCCGATGATCGTGCTGTTGCTATCGATCACGACATTGCAGATGGCCGGACAGTTCGTCGTGTTCACCTTCATGGGGCCGCTGTTGCAGAAGCTGACCGACGCCGGTCCGGACGCCGTCGGGCTCGTGTTTGCGCTTTACGGCGTGTTCGGCTTCGTCGGCATTGTGATCGCAACCCGGATCGTTGATCGCTGGGGCGCCTACAAGACGTCGGTGCTGTTCACGTCGCTGGTGCTCGTCGGCATCGGCGGATGGGCGTTGTGTGCGGGCACCTACGCGCTGATGGCCGGCTCCGTCGCGGTCTGGGGGCTCGGCTTTGCGTCAACCAATTCGATGCAGCAGGTGCGGCTGGTGGCCGCCGCGCCAGCCCTGGCGCCGGCGTCGGTCTCGCTCAATACATCGGTGCTTTATGTTGGTCAGGCGGTCGGCTCGGCGATCGGCGGTCTGCTGTTTGCCCGCGATCTCCCGCATGACATGGGCTACGCATCAGCGGGCCTGGTGGCATTGGCGCTGACCATGGTGCTCCTGAGCCGGCCCCGGCGGGGATTTTCGGCATAGGCGGGGGCCAAAGAGGGGCTGGAAAATCCGTCGAGACGGGGATAAAGCCGATCCGGGTCAAGCGCGGGGGTTGTCTTGCTCCGCCGTATCAAACGGAAGTGATAAAGATGAGAACATTGTTGGCGTTCGTTGCGGTTCTCTATTCAGCCGCTGCTTTCGCTCAAGCCGGCTCGCCGCCGATGGTTGGCGACAAACCGCTGGTCCAGGTCAAACCGCGCGGCACGGCGGCTGCGAAGCCGCAGCCGCAGCAATCGATGGCGGTAAAATTGCAGGCGTGCCTCGACATCGATGATGGCACCAAGGAACGGCTGAACTGCTATGACGCCGTGCTGCCGCCCGCGCCGAAGCCGAAGGCCGGGACCGCGAAGGCCGTCACCGATTGCAAGTTCACCAAGGAAGAAGACGAGCGTCTGGCCTGCTTCAACGGCTTTGTCGAAAGCATGCCAAAACTGCCGAAGAGCTGACGCTTTGCTAAGGGTGTAATTTCCCGCAAACGCGCTCTGCGTTCGTCAACATGGCACTTCGAGCAAGCGGCATTCGCGTCGGCTGCTCGGACCGCGCCGAGAAGCTATCTGCTCGTGTACGCCGACACGCCCGCGGCAACTCGCATCGACGGTGCCGCCATCTTGACCAGCACCTCCTCGATCGGGTTCTTCGCCCAGGCTTGGGTGACGTAATCGCGATGCGTGATGCCCTCGGGCGTCTCGACGAAGACCACGCTGCCCGGCCGGAGCGGGCCGTCCATGTTCTCGGAAACGCCGATGCCCTTGTCGCGGAGCGTCTGCATCAGCTCATGGCTGCGCCGCGCGGTGTAGTGCGTGTAGGAGCTGACGAAAAAGCCCGAGCGGTGATTTTCGACCCATGACGCGAACTTGTCGAGTTCACCATAGATCGCGTCGAGCAGGATGACGCCGCGCACGCGGTCACTGATGCCGCCGACTTCGAGGCTCCAGGCCGTCGGCAGGAAGCCGCCGCTGTACCCGACGATCACGATCGGCATGTTGGCAAACGCCTTGGCCGCGCCCGGATCGCCATAGAGGCGGGCGAGGTTGTCGGCGGACTCCGCGAGGAAGCGCTTGAAGCCGCCGGGCTGCCAGAATTTGCCGGCACTGGAATCGGCGGCATCGACCGCCATCTGCGGGGCGAGCAGCACGGCATTGACGCCGGAATCCGAAATCTGTTGCGGCACCATTTGCCGGTCGCGCACGTCGCGTGCCAAGGTCGCGCCATTGCCATGGAAGAATACCACGATCACGCCCGGCTTGCGCAGGTCGAAACTCTCGGGGATGTGCATCAGCACGCGGCTGTCGTTATAGGTTTCATCCTGCCAGTAGACTCGTCCCGAATAGCTGCGATGGCCGCGGCGGTCGCCCTTGGTGATGTCGAGGAACGGTGCGTCGGAGGCCGGATTGTTGCCGTAATAGGGGAAGGCGGATGATTTCATGCTGACAAGCATCGTCAGTTCATCCCGGCTCGGCGGATGCTTGTAAGGCGGTTGCGGTTCGAGCGAGGCGACCTGATAGGGAGCAGGGGCGGGGGCAGTGATGGGCTCGCTTTGCGGCGGGCGCCCGCTCGCGAAATCCTGCGCCAGCTTTTGCTCGAAGCTTTCCTTAGCGGTCGGGAATCGGTCTTTGAATGAAGGGGCAGGGAAGCGATCCTCGAAGGCGTCGCCGGATGGCGAGACCTGCGCGTTCGCCGCCAGCGCGCCGGCATTCGACGCCTTGCCGCATTGCGCGAGCGTCAGCGACAGCGGCACGAGGAAACAAGCAACGGCGAACAGCCGGATTCGGGAGGTGCGGACTCGTAATACGCCGAGCCGACAGGCTGCGCTCCGCCAACGGGTCGCTCCGCTGGTCGGCAAAAATTCTATACGATCATGCAAAGGGAATTTCGGATCAGCTCCGATCATCCACCCCATTTCCCCAAGTCGACCTGCAAAAGTTCAGCGCTTTCGCGTCAAAGGAAGGTTAAGGCCCGGACAAACTCCCCACATCCGGAAGCCTCAAGATCACCACGAAATCGTGTCCTGATTGTGGGACGATCTCGCCGTTTCGGCACAGCCGCGGGCAGGAAATCACAGGAAAGAGGCAAAAAGAGTATTTCAATACCCTGATTTCACGATCCGCTTCAGCCTTGCTTAACCGTGCTTGAACGGAGGGGCGCAAGCCCCGCACCAATGCAGATTTCGAAACGGGGCACAGGGATGGGCGCCGAAATGATTGCATCAAACGGTGGGCGTGCACGATGGGACAGGGATGTCGGTGATGGACCGACGGTCTCGCTCGTGGTGGCGACCGCGATCGTGGTGGCCGACATGGTTGGTGTCGGTGTCTTCACCAGCCTGGGTTTTCAGGTCAAGGACATTCCTTCAGGCTTTTCGATCCTGGCGCTTTGGATCATCGGCGGCCTCGTCGCGCTTTGTGGCGTGTTTTCATACAGCGAGCTCGGCGCGATGTTTCCGCGATCGAGCGGCGAATATAATTTTCTAAGCCGTGCCTATCATCCCGCCTTCGGCTTTCTCGCAGGCTGGGTCTCGGCGACTGTCGGCTTCGCCGCACCGGTCGCGCTCGCGGCGATGGCCTTTGGCGAATACGCCAAGTCGATCTTTGGCGGCTCGCCGCCGATCGCGCTCGCCATCGGCGTCGTCTGGCTGGTGTCGATCGTGCAGCTTTGCGGCGTCCAGCACTCCTCGAACTTTCAACTGATCGCGACCGCGTTGAAGGTCGTGCTGATCGCAGCTTTCCTGATTGCCGGCTTTCTGATGGGCGCTCCGCAGCCGATCTCCTTTGCGCCGTCAGCCTCCGACCTTGCCCATATTGCGAGCGCACCCTTTGCGATCGGTCTGGTGTTCGTGATGTACTCCTTCTCCGGCTGGAACGCCGCGACCTACATCATCGGCGAGATGCGCATGCCGCAGCGGAACCTGCCGCGGGCGATGCTGACGGGAACGTCGATCGTGCTGCTGCTGTATGTGGCCTTGAACGCGGTGTTCCTGCGCACCGCGCCGATCGACAGTCTGGCCGGACAGATCGATGTCGCGAGCATCGCCGGCAGCTATATCTTCGGCGATCTCGGCGGCCGCATCGCGGCTGCGATGATCTGCATCGGGCTGGTGTCGTCGATCTCGGCGATGATGTGGATCGGACCGCGCGTGATGATGACGATGGGCGAGGATATTCCGGCGATCCGCCTCTTCGCGCGCAAATCGGGCAATGGCGCGCCGGCCTATGCGATTCTGTTCCAGCTCGCCGTCGCGACCGTGATGCTGTTCACCCGCAGCTTCGAGGCCGTGCTCGACTTTACTCAGTTCGCGCTTCTGTTCTGCTCGTTCTTTACCGTGCTCGGCGTCATCAAGCTGCGCGTCACCCATCCGGACTTGCCGCGGCCGTATCGGGCGTTCGGCTACCCGCTGACCCCTGCGGTTTTCCTGCTCGTGACAGCCTTCATGATGTACTATCTTTTGATGGAGCGGCCGCTCCAGGCGTTTCTCGGCATGTTGATCATGATGTCAGGCCTCGCCATCTACGCCATTTTCCGCAGGCGGCCCGATCCCGGCGCCGCGATTGTGTCATCCACGGGCCGCGAGTGACATGTTTCGCTTGATGAAAATTGCGGTGATCGCGGCGAGCCTGATTCTTGCGATGGCTCTGCCGGGGCGCGCCGCAGATACCGTGACGGCCGATGATACCGCGCGGTTCCTGGCCGGCATGCAACCGTCGGCTGACTCGCCGCTCATGCCGTTGACCCGCGACCCGGCATGGCAGCGCCACGCGCGCTTCTTCGACAACGCGTTCACCCAGCTCGACCAGCGGCAACTGTCCAGGATCCGCACCTGGGCGGACGTCAATCTGGCAGCGCCGCGCTCGACCATGTTCTACATGTTCAGCGGCCCGGATTTCCTCTACGCCAACGCCTTCTATTCCAAGGCGACGACCTATGTGCTGAGCGCGCTCGAACCGCCGGGTTCGGTGCCGGATCTCGAAAGGCTCCCGCCTGGAGCCGTCGTCGCCGCGCTCCACAATGTCGAGCGCTCGCTCGGGTCGATCTTGAACTTCAGCTTTTTCATCACCAAGCAGATGAAGGTTGATCTGCATGGCAATCAGGTCAGCGGCACGCTGCCGATCCTTTACGTGTTCCTGGCGCGCTCGGGAAAAACCATTCGCAGCGTCGCGCCGATCGCGCTCGACGAAAATGGCAACGCGCATCCCGTCGATGAAGACGCCGGCAAGAACCCCACGCGCGGCATCCGCATCACCTTCGTCGGCGATGATGGTGCCGAGAAGACGCTGTATTACTTCAGCACCGATCTTTCCAATTCCGGCGTGAAGACGAGCGGCTTCCTGAAATTCTGCACGACGCTCGCGCCAGGCAGCAGCCTGATCAAGAGCGCGTCTTATCTGCTGCATTCCGGCAATTTCAGCGCGGTGCGGAACTTCATCCTCGCCAACAGCGCCACCATCATCCAGGACGATTCCGGCATTCCGCTTGCCAATTACAGTGCGAAGAAATGGCGCTTCTTCCCGTTCGGCCGTTATGCCGGCCCGATCGCGAAGTTTCCTTCAAAATATCAGCCGCAATATTCCGAACTGTTCAGGCGCGCGCAGCCGATCGATTTCGGCATCGGCTATCGCTGGCGCACCTACGAAACCAATCTTCTGCTTTCGGTCCGGCTGAATCCAGACGAGCCCCTGACCGCCGAGGACACAACGTCGTCGGCCGAGCCACCGCCGGAAAGGCCACCGCCAGAAAAGCCGCAGCGCTCAAGAGTGCCTCGTCCGCCAGGCTACGTCGGGCCGCAGCGCGGCGGCGGTTTCTTCTTCTTTCCGTGGACGTGGGGACGCTAGAGCATGATGCGATTGGGTAGAAACACCATCATGCTCTAGCTCTTTGTTTGAGCATGATCTTTTCGGAAAACCGGTTTCCACTTTTCCGGATCATGCTCTAAGGCGTCGAGCGATCCCCTCTCACCTCGTATGTCACCATCGCGTGCTCTGGCTCGGCACGATGAAAGCCGTTGTCGGTGGGGGCTGTGGATGCTCGAAATACAGATAGGCTGCGACGATGACGACGAGGAGGACAAGCACCGCGAGGAGATCGATCTGTCTGGGATCGTGACCGTGAGGGCTGATTTTCCAGCGCATTGTTGTCTCCTCCAAGGGAGATGAAGAAACAATGCCAGTGGTTGCCCTGAGTTCCGGGTTATCTCAGCAACGCACATTTTACCTGAAAGCGCAGCAGCAGTTCGTCGCTGCGGTTTGGCTTTCAGGGCGCGTTGACCCCGCGCCAGCGGCCGTAGCGCCAGGGCAGATACCATCGCGCGCCAGGTGGCGGACTGTTCGGCACCAGATCGAGGCCGGACGTGCCGAAGGGATGGCAGCGCAGCAAACGCGCCAGCGTCATCCATCCGCCCGCCCACAGCCCGAACCGCGCGATCGCTTCGTCGCCATAGACCGAGCAGGTTGGCACGTGACGGCAATTGTAGCCCACCAGCGCCGATAGCGTGTGCCGATAGAGCCAAATCAGCGCTCGTCCGACATTGCGCGGCAATCGTCGGATGGCGCGTGCGAGCGCGGATTCGTCGGAGGAGGTGGATGAATGCTTCCTGGGCAGCATGCCCTGATATAGGCGTGGATTTGCGCAGTTCCAAAGCACGGAACTCGCTCTGCTGCGCAATCTCGCCACACTTTGCAAAAATTGCATGCTTTTTTGGTAGCGGCGCAGCAAGCGGCTCTGGACGATGCGTAATCGTCCGGGCTACCATTTGTGTGACGCCCGTGTGATAGAATCGATCGGCGTTGATATCTGGCGCTGATGATGTCCGGCGCCGATGATATGGGGCTGACTTGGGGCTTGCCGCTGCTCGAAGCGAGCGTAGGGGAAGGAACCAGTTTGAAGCTATCGAGGTGGATTGATCTTCGCGGCTGGATGCTGTTTGGCGCAGCCGCCCTGTGCTCCGTGTTGCCTGCGATCGTCGCGACGTCGGGCAATTCGGCTCATGCTGGCGGCGCGCTCGAAGAACGCAAGCTGCCGATGCGCTTCACCTGGGTCGCCTGCGGATCGGATTGCCGGGGTTGGGTCAGCGCGGTCGGCATCGTCACCGCCGACAGCCCGCAGGATTTCGAGGATTTAGCGCACGAGCGCGATCTCAGGGGCGCGACCATTGTGCTGGATTCCAGCGGTGGATCGGTCAACGATTCCATCGCTCTCGGCCGGCGGTTCCGCGAGCTCGGCATGCTGACCACGGTCGGCATCTCGACCGCGACGCATGGCGCCATGACAGACCGAACAACGGGAGAACGTGCAACGGGAGAGCGTGCCAGCGTCGCGCCCGAGGCCTATTGCGAGTCGATGTGCGTATTCCTCTTGCTCTCGGGCAAGACACGTTACGTGCCCGACGCGGCTCATGTTCGTGTTCACCAGATCTGGATGGGCGATCGGGCCGACGACGCCAGGGCCGCAAGCTACACCGCGCAGGACCTGATGATCGTCGAGCGCGACATCGGGCGGCTTGCCAAGTACACGTTCGACATGGGCGGCGCCGGCGATCTGCTGCTGCTGGCGCTGAATGTGCCGCCTTGGGAAGATTTGCATGAATTGTCGCCCGCCGAACTGCGGCTGACGCATCTTGTCACCACCGACGCAGTCGCAGAGGTGCTGCCGCTGACCAGGATACCTATGGCCGAGGCGGGTGCGAAGCCGGTTCAAGATCGTTTCGTCAGCAAGGCGGAAGACACCAGTCCGCAGCCGGCGAAAGCCACCAAGACGGCGGAAGCGCTGGTTCCGACAGGTGCCGTGGCGCCCGCGAAATAACTGGCTGCACGTTTTCTAGATCATTCCGGGGTGGCGCCCAACGGCGAGCCCGGAATCCGGCGGACGCCTTCGCCTGTCCCGAACTGGTTATCCCGACGCCGCCGCCGGCTGCCTGGCCTTCGCTTCGATCTGCCCGATCGCGTCGACCACGGCGTCGAAGGTCAGCATGGTCGACGCATGGCGCGCCTTGTAGTCCCGCACTGGCTCCAGCAGCGCGATCTCGCCCCATTTGCCGTCGGTGGCGGGCGGGGCGCCGTTTTCCTTCAGCATCTTGCGAACGGTTTCCCGCAACTCACGCAATTCGCTCGCGGTCGAGCCGACGACATGGCGGGCCATGATCGAGGAGGAGGCCTGGCCCAGCGCACAGGCCTTTACGTCATGGGCAAAGTCGGTGACGACATCTCCGTCCATTCTGAGGTCGACCTTGACTGTCGATCCGCACAGTTTGGAATGGGCGGTCGCGCTGGCGTCCGGCTCCGGAAGCCTGCCGAGCCGCGGAATGTTCCCGGCCAGCTCGATGATACGTTTGTTGTAAATGTCGTTCAGCATAGATGGGGGTCTCGGGCCAACGGGAACGACCGGCCTTGGCGGTTGTGGCCGGTGGCCCTATATATGGGCGGGAAACGGCCGGAATGATAGTGGTCGTTCCCCCAGGCGTCCGGTGGTAGCGCCCCGTCTGCCGGTGACACTCCCGGTCTCCACAAGGACCGGTCGAACGGAGGAGACATGGACGCTCTCATCAAGACGATTCGTCCCAACAAGACTGCTGAAGCAAAGTCGGCGGACGTGCGCCCGGCGGAGCTGGACCCGTCCGAGTTCCTGGCTGCCGCATTGCGCGCGGATCAGCCGCGGCCATCCCGTGCGGAAGCCGAGGCGGCGGTACATACGCTGCTCAGCTATATCGGCGAAGATCCGTCCCGAGAGGGATTGTTGGACACCCCGCGCCGTGTCGTCGAAGCGATCGACGAGC
>Ga0126371_10002924_pt1 | contig 14872 bp, 12 predicted proteins | sample PanSoiMetaPlot_4_FD_110145 | JGI IMG/M metagenome (GOLD analysis project Ga0126371, IMG submission 110145) | Tropical forest soil microbial communities from Panama - MetaG Plot_4 | ecosystem: Environmental > Terrestrial > Soil > Tropical forest > Bulk soil | place: Panama | collected 2016-02-17 | reverse complement strand
CGGAAACGCGCTCTACATTTTTGCGCTGCCATAGCGCGGTGTATACTGCGTCCATGACGAAGACGCTGCTGGCGCTCGCGACGCTGGCGCTGTACCTGCCGCTCCCCGCACAGTGGGTGAACCAGCGCACGCCGGGCATACCGCGCGGCGCCGACGGCAAGCCGGATCTCTCCGCCCCTGCTCCGCATACCAAGGAGGGCAACGCCGACATCGCCGGGCTGTGGCAGGTGAACGGCATCTACATCGGCGACATCGCCAAAGATCTCAAACCCGCCGAAGTGCCGTTTCAGCCCTGGGCAGAGACGCTCTACAAGCATCGCCGGGAAAACGAAAGTAAGGAGGACCCGACCGGTTATTGCATTCCCGGCGGCGTCCCGCGGTCGGACGCCGTGCCGTATCCGTTCAAGATTTTCACGGCGCCCAGCTTGACCGTCATTCTGTACGAAGCCGTGCACTCGTTCCGCCAGATTTTTACCGACGGCCGGGAGATTCCGAAGGACGCGCAGCCCACGTGGATGGGTTACTCCGCCGGGCGCTGGGAAAAGACGGGTCTGGTGGTGGAAACCGCGGGCTTCAACAACCAGGGTTGGATCGACAACTGGGGCAAGCCTGCCACCGACGCACTGCACGTCACCGAGCGTTTCGAGCGCCGCGACCTCAGCCACATGGACCTCAAGATCACGATCGACGATCCGAAAGCTTACACCAAGCCGTGGAGCGTCACGCTGCCGCTGATCCTGCAGGCCGACGACGAACTGATCGAGTACGTCTGCGGTGAGAACAACAAAGATATCGGGCACTTAGTCGGCAAGTAAGTCAGCGCGGCCCGCCGGCCGGTTCATACACTGCTGGTAGCGGTCCCCGGTAATCTGGAGTCAGGATTTCCAGCAGCGTGTCGCCGTTCGCATCGCGCCTGATTCCCACGTTCATGTGCTCATCGAAGTCGCGAACTGCTCGTCCGACGGCGTCTGCCAGTTCCTGGGTTAAGATGTCGCCCTCATGAAGCGGCAGGCGCGCGGCAAGCTGCTTGCGCGCTTCTTCGGGCAGGCCCAGAATCTCGATGTGCCGCAACGGGAGATCCAGCGGACCAGCCGGGTAGCGCTGCAACACAACCAGAGACGGGAAGAAATCGGGTGCGGGGAGCCGGTTCGATCGCGGCGGCAGGTCGAACCGGATCTGTACCGGCCGCACAGAATTGGCGGTAGCTTGCGCGAAGTGCCATAGCAGAATGGATTCCAGCGCTGCGCGCCGCAGTTCTTCCGGACCGCTGAGGACGCGCGCGTCCACAACATTACCTGTGCCGTCCAGAGTGGCTTCCACGATCACGATGCCCTGGACACTTTTGTCACGCGCGGCCTTCGGATAAGAAACCGGACTGCGATGCAGGATAGTCGAGCCGTTCAGCAGAACGGTGACACCCGGAGCGTCGGTGATTTGCCCGTAAGCGGACAGGGCAATCACCGCGAGGAGGCAACAACCGGGGAAACTTCGTGGCAGCATTACATCCCCCTTCGATGCGTAGACACCGCGCGTGGGCGGCAGGTTCCCTACTACCTGATCCGCTGCACGAGGGTGTTGGCCATTCGCGAATCCTCGAACGATGTGCGGTCACCAGGCTTCTTGCCGGGCGCGGGCACCAGGCGCGCCGCCAGCGGCTTACGCCATTTGTATGCGAGTGAGGCCACGTCGCCGAGGATACGCGCGATTTGTTCTTCAGTTACATCACCCGGTAGCGGTACCGTGTCCAGCCCGCCCGCGCAGACTGCCGAGTAGGCGAGCAGTGAATCGATGTTGAACGTGCCTTCGGCCCAGCGCCGGGCGAGGACGTTGTCTTCCAGCACCGGGACCATCAGGCCGGAGTAGCCGACCTGCTGGACCGCTATGGATTGCACGGCACGCGTAATGATGGCCGCGGCCGTCATGGTGCCGCCGGAGCCGAACGGCCCGCCGGTGAAAGATTCGATCGCGCTCCCGATCGATACATCGCCCAGGGGAGCGGGCGTCGGATCGATGCCGGCGTACGTCCATCCGCTCTTGGCTGCGACTCGCCGCGCCGCCGCCTCCGCGGGTTTCAGATACCTGGATAAAGCCTCGGAGAGCCGGGCCTGCGCCGAGCCGGCATCGTGGGTCTGCGCGAAGACTTCGGCGACTACGTTGGCGCTTTCCAACCCAACCGAAAAAGTTTTGCCGGCGCCCGTGTGATACGAGCCGGGATAAAACGGCCCGTACGGTTTCACCATTGCTGTAGCCGCGAAATTGAAATTGCCGCCGCCGTTGGAGCTCTGAGCCGCCACCGCTTTGATGACACGCGCGGCCTCGCGCACCGACTTCCAGCGGATGCCGTTTTCGGAAGCGATGATCAGGCTGCCGTTAATCTTGGTTGAGGCGAGCACCTCGATGGCGGCGTCGACGGCCTCACGGCTTTCATTCTCATCCACGAGCAGCGCGCCCATGTTCGGTGTCGCACCGAGCTTCTGGGCCAGTTCTCCGTACTTCCGCACGAACGCAACCGCCTCGGCGCGCGGCATGCCTTTGATGTACTCTGCCACTGGTTGCGTGGCGATGCGGATGGTCTCGACGTCGAATCCGGCGGCGCGGTAATCGTCGCGTGCGGCGTTCAGAAACTGCGCTGCCTCGCGGACCTGCCCTTCGTAGTTCTGCGCGTCGATGCGAACGAAAGCGGTGATGGCGCGAACTTTCGGTTTGCTGTCGGCCGCGGCCACGGCCGCAGCCAGCCCGAGCGCTACTAGCAGCGCATTGCGCATCGCTTTCCTCATCTTACGGCAGTGCGAAGACGAACATGTTGCTGGCGTTGCTCGGGTGCAGTTCCGGCAGCAGAGTGTTTAACCCTGAGCTGACCAGCGAATTGCCGGTGCTCACCGCCACATATTGTTTGCCGTTGGCGGAGTAGGTGATCGGATAGCCGGTCACCGGCGAACCGAGATTCACTTCCCAGAGAACCTTGCCCGTGTCCTGGTCGAAAGCCAGGAAGTGGCCGTTGGTGTCGCCCCCGAAAATCAAGCCGCCGCCGGTGGCAACCAGCGACATCATGCCGGCGCGGCGCTCATGCTTCCACGCGAGGCGCCCGGTCTCGACGTTGATCGCCTGCAGAGTGCCCACCTTGTCGGCACCAGGCGTGATCTGGGTCTTCCAGCGGATGTCGTAAGGCGAAGTGGTCCACGGCTGCTCGGGAAGCGCGGTGATGTTGCCGCAGGTGTTCTGCAGCGGGTAATACATGGTGTGCGTGACGGGGCTGTACGCGCCCGCCGGAAAATCTTTGCCGCCGTTGGCCGTGGGGCAGACGAAGACCGTGTCACCCACCTTGTTGAATACGGTTTCGGGATTGACCGTCACCTTTCCGGTGGCGCCGTCGATCTTCGCGACCACATTTTGCCGCACCGTCGGCCGCGCCCACAGAAATTCGCCGGTCTGCCGGTCGAGCGTGTAAACGATGCCGGTTTTGCCGGGAATGCCGGTCACCACCTTGCGCCGTTCGCCGGGCTTCAACCGCGGATTGATCCAGGTTACCTGCGCGGGATCGGGATTCACCGGGGTGTCGATCAGCAAACGCTCGAAGGGATGATCGAAGTCCCAATGATCGACGACGTGCTGGTAATACCAGGCCATTTTGCCGGTGTCGAGATGCAGCGCCAGCGTGGAGTTGTGATAGAGGTATGTCTTGTCGTTACCGGCGAGCCAGAACTTGGGCGCCGGCGAAGTAACCGACGTCCCGATATAGATGAGCTTCAACTCGGGATCGAAGCTGGGCACCATCCAGGTGCCGACGTGGCGCCGATTCTTGTCGGGAACGTTGCCCCACGTCTCGTCGCCGGGCTCGCCGGGCCTGGGAATGGTGCGAGTGCGCCACAGCTCTTTTCCGGTCTTGCCGTCGTGGGCGGTGATGATGCAGCCGTTCGGCGTCGCTTTGAATTCGCAGCCGCGGCCGGAGATGATCTTGCCATCGGCGATGATCGGCCCCGAAGTTTCCTGCGCCGAATCCTCGCGGTAATCGACGATGCGGTTCTCCCACGCCAACTTGCCGGTCTTGGCGTCGAGCGCGTAGACGAAGTCGTCGACGCTGGTATCGATGATGAGGTCGCCGTAGATGGCGATGTTCCGGTTGATGCTCGGCACCAACAGGTGCCTGGTGACGTCGTCGGGCAGGTTGCGCTTGTATTCCCAGATCAGTTCGCCAGTGGCGCCATTGATGGCCTGGACCAGGTCGCTCGGATTCGGCAGGTACACAATGCCGCGATACACGAGCGGAGTGGCTTCCTGCACACCGGGCCCCATGCCGCGCGTCCAGATCATTTTCAGCTGCGCGACGTTGCCGCGGTTGATCTGGTTGAGCGGGCTGTAGCCCCAGCTATCGAGCGTGCGCCGCCACATCAGCCAGTCGGACGGATCGGGCTTTTGCAGCATGGCGTCAGTGACGGGAATGAAGCTGGACTGCGCAGCGGCAACTAGCGCGGTGAACGCGAACAAGGCAAGTTTCATGGCCGGTGGAATGAAAGTATCACGCCCGGGTTAGGCGGAGCAAGAGACGCGCGCGCGTGTGGTTACAGCGGCGAAAACGAAAACAGCAGGTTGACGGCGGCGCCCGCGAACTGGCGGACGCGATCGGACCGCAGGCGCGGCGGCTCGCACCGCATGGTTCCTTCGTGGCCTTCGTGCGCCACTGTCACCAGGAGGTCCGGTTCCAACGCCCGGTCGGTTTGCAGCAATCCGGTGAAGAAATTTCGTGTATGCGAGACCCCGTAACCCGCCAGCAGACCCTGCCATCCCCACTGAGGCACGATCGTGAATCCGGAGAGGAAAGTTTGGCCCGGCATCACGGGTCGCTCGATGGTCAGAATTTGAAGAAAGCGGCGATTGGGTAGAAAGGGAATCAAAGTGCCGAGAGGTTTCGCCAACAGCATGAGATTGAGCGAGGCGGTATAGGTCGAAAGCTCGAGCAGGCCTTGTCCCCACGGCGGCAGCCGCGACCCGATTGCGAACCGCAACGAGCCGCCGATGCTCATCGGCCCGGCCGGCCCCGACAAATACCAGCTGCGGGTTTTCCTCTCTTTCAGCAAAATACTCACGTTGGCGCGGCGGGAGTCGGGCGGCGTATTCACCACGACGTCGCGTTCTGTTATGGGTTCGAACCACCCGGTGCGGTTGAGCCGCGCGAGCGACTGGCGTAGCCGGTGCTGGTCGAGCGGCGCGCCTTCGTCCAGAACCAGCATGCGTCGCAGCGTTACATCGCGCACTCGATGATTGCCGCGAAAGTCGATGCGGCCCACCTCGTATGCCGGGCCTGGTGTCACAGTCGTATTTGCCGCGCCATCGTGGATGTCCAAGCGGGCCGTAAAATCGAAGACGCCCGTACGCTCGGCCTGGCGGCGCTCTTCGAACAATTCGCGGCAGACCGCATCGCCTGGATTCCGGGATCCATCGCGAAGTGGAAGGCCGTTCAGCGAGGAGATACCATAGCGTGGTCCCGCGTCCACGGCGAACGCGACATACGCCTTGCTATTGGCGAAATCCACCGAGTCGACGCGCACGTCCGCGTCGAAGTATCCGCGGCGATAGTAGAACGACCGCAGATTGGCGAGATCCGATTGCACCGCGTCTGGCGTGTATCCCGGCGAAACCCGCCAGCCCGGCAGGATCGTCTTCGCGCGCGTAGCGCGCAGCGCGTGATAGACATCGCTCCGTTTGGTTCCCAGGTCACCCGAGACGATTACGCGCGCAACATCGATCGGCCGCTGCTTTTGGACGTGAATTTCCAAGTCCGCTGAGCCAGGACCTGCAGGCACCAATCGGCCTTCTGCTGTTGCGTCCGGGAAGCCGGAACTCACCAGTTGTTTGGCAACGCCTGCCGCGACCTGCTGCGCTTCTTGCAAATCCATGGAGACGCCGGGCTCCATCTGCACACGCACGCCGGGTGTTGGAGGATCGAGGCGAATCCTGCGCACGCGTACCTGCATCTTCCGTTTCAGGCGGAAGATCACGCGGATGGAATCGCCATCCGGCACGGCCCCGACTTGAACGTCGGAGACCCGTCCGGAACTCCAGATCGTGTGCACGTCGTGCTTGAGTTTCTGCGAATCGAATAGGTCGCCCACGCGTGTTTCCAGTTGTAGCGACGCAGGGGCGCCCACCACTTCGCTGATGCGTTGATCGGCGAACTCCGCGGCGTGCAGCGAGATTCCGCAGAGGGCGGCGATCCGCAAGGTGCGCAGCATATTCCGACCTGTATTAGCAGATCGAGTGCCATCGCTGGCGGTCCAAGCACGGCTGGCGCTTGCGCCCGCTTCACTTGTGCGCTCCCCGCGCGGGTGTGGCGCCCCGGCACACGGTTCGCTACACTGCAACCAGAGGTATAGCGGTGCGCGCGCTGGAAATCGTTCTTCTCTTCGCAGCGGCCGCGCTTGGGCAGCCGCCCGTCGCCGTTCTCATGGGCACGGCCGCCGGCATCGCCGGCGATCAACTGATTGTGCAGACCGGGCCGGGGACTACCACTCTTGTCTACGCCGACGCCAGTTCCCAAATCTGGCGCGGTAAGATGACCGACAATCTCGCGGCGCTGCAGCCGGGCGACGATGTAATTCTACGCTATCGAAGAGATGCCGCAGGGCGGCTGATCATTATCGACCTGCACGCGAACATAGACCACATCACCGGCCGGATTACCCGCGTCGGTCACGGCGAATTCGACGTTGATCAGAACTACGATGCCGATCCGCATTCCGCGTACCGCCGTCGGAACCGCGTCATCGTGTTCGACGCTGATACGAGTTTTCAGGAGAGTCTACCGGAGGACCTGAAGGTGGGCCGCGACGTGGACATCATCGGCCTCAAGACGGGCGGTGCGCACGTCCAGGCGACGCGCATCACGATTTACGAAGGCCGCGCTCCCGTGCGCATGCCTCCCGGCACGAAGATCATCGCGCCCGACGGCACTGTGCGGACACGCCCGTAACGGCGGTCAGAGGCGCACGAACTCGTAGCGCTCGAGTGTCGCGGCAACCTGGTATGCCGGGGTTTGGTCTTCCGCGACCAACTTCGAGCGCAGTACCTTGCCGACACAGCGCAGGCTTACCGGTTGTGGGCCATCCGCGTTTAGCGTGACGACGTATTCGATCGGACGGCCTAAATCCGGCTCTTTCTCCGACATAAACAACACTCCGCTCGAACTAATGTTCTTGGTGACGCCGACGAACGGAACGTACTCAGGACCGCCCTGCCGGATATACAGCGGCAGTTGCAGGGTGAATCGCCGGGTGCGCCTTTGCTCCAGGAACGTGCTCATAACTGGCAAGCTTTCTTCCCAGATGGGGAGGCTTGGGTTCGAATCCAGAGGAAGTGCAGTGGTCACCGGGCCCTACCTTTCGGCTTCAAGGTAAAGCTGTCTTAGGAGTAAAACAATGCTCTCAATGGTTAACAAAGGTGTGGGATCGGCGCTGGGTAACCGCTTTTTAATCAGCGCTTGCTTCCCGCTCGGCGCCGCGCCCGTACATCAGAACCAGGGAGCGCTGGGCAAAGGGCAGGTATACCAGAGCGGCGCTCATCCCCAATGCCAGGCCGGTGCTCACGTAGTGCGTTAGAAGAAAGGGAGAGAGCGCCCACAACAGGTCGAGAAGCAGCAGCACTGGGAACATCCTGCCGAACTTCGCCGGAAGCTGCCGAAGGTCGAAAGCGATCGCCGCGAGCAAGTACAGCCGGACCGGAATGAGGCCGGCCGCGGTAGTGACCAGGACAGGCATCAGCACGAAGGGCGGAAGCAGCCGCGCTTCGAGGAAAAGGTCTTCGATCTCGCGCAGGTTTGCGAGTGCCACCAGATAGAACGCCAGGTACAGCACCTGGACGAGCACCAGCAAGGTCCGGACCAGTGTGCGCCGCGCGGGGGGCAGTTCGTCGGAGGTCGAGAGAATCGAGTTGAGTGGCGCCTCGATCACGCCGTTGGCCGCGGGCAGGGCAGCCTCCGGAGACGCGGCTTCCGTACCGCGCACCGTAACAGGCGCGATGAACCGATAGCCTTTGCCGGAAATCGTTTCCACGTAGCGGGGCAGGGAAGCCGAATCGTCCAGCGCTTCGCGGATCTTGTTGACAGCGCTGTTCAGCCCGTGATCGAAATCCACGAAGGTGTCTGCGCCCCATAGACGCCGGCGCATCTCTTCCCGGGTCACCACCTCCGCCGGCTGCTTCAGGAGCAGCAGCAGCACCTGGAACGGTTGCGCATTTAGTTTGATCCGAATGCCGTGCTTGCGTAGTTCACCCCGAGACTCGTCTGCCTCGAACACTCCGAACGAAAATACGCGGCGCGCGTCGGCCTCCGGCATCGCACCGATCAGTGTAGCGTAGGGTCCGGCCCGCCGAGAATTGTCCACAACTTGTGCAGGTTCAGCAGTTTGCACGATGAGGTCGAAATGAGGGGGCGTTTGAGGCTCGATGCATTGTGAGGCAGCCAGCCCGGGCTGCAGAATGCAATCGCGAGGTGAATCGTGCGAAGAAAATTGCAGGTTCCGGCGGCCTTCTTCCTAGCGGCGTTGTGCGGCCAGGCGGCCCGCCTGTCCCCGCCCGCGGAGCAGGCTTTTGCGGGATACATCGCCAGCCTGGAGGCGCGGCTGGCCGTACAGCACGCCGCGCCGGACACGTACCTGGCCGCAGTGACCACCCCCGAAGTGGAGCGGCAGCTCCTTCTGGGTGGCGTCCGGATCGAGCCGGTTAATGGCGGAACCTGGCAGGTGGGCAGCTCTCTGATGCATCACTGGCGCGCGGCCGCCTTTGTGCCGGGCGTGAATCCGGAAGAAATGCTGGCGCTACTATGCGATTCCAACCACCTCTCCCGGTATTACGCGCCGCAGGTGATGTCGTCCCGCGCACTCGCGGTGAACGGGAAGACGGGCAGCCTGATTCGATTCAAGAAGCAGAAGGTGGTCACTGTGGTGCTCGACGCCGAGTTCGAAGGTGAGAACGGACTCACCGGCGAGGGCCGCGGGTTCAGCATTTCGCGCAGCACCCACATCTGGCAGGTGGACGATGCCGGCACTCCTCGCGAGCACCGCCGGCCCGAGGGCGACGACGACGGCTTCCTCTGGCACCTAAATTCTTACTGGAGTTTTGCCGAGACGCTGGGCGGGCTATTCATCGAATGCGAAGCCGTGTCGCTCACCCGCGATGTTCCATTGGGTCTGGGCTGGCTGATCAACCCGATCATCCAGTCTCTGCCAAGAGAGTCTTTGGAGTTCACGTTGAAGGCGACGAAAAACGCGCTGCTGGCGAATGCGCGCAAGGAGGCACAAGATGACCGCTCAAACTGAATTGACGGTGAGGCGCCAGAGTGGTTTTGTAAATGCGCCGCGAATCCATACGGCGCTGACGGCAGGTATGGAGAAGAGGTTCCTCGTCTGGATGGCGCGGCGCACGCCTGCGGCGATCACGCCGGATCATTTGACTGTTCTTGGCTTTGGCGCCCAGATCTGTGCCGGCATCGCCTATGCGCTGGCGGCGCGGGATGCGCGGGCGCTGTGGCTAGTGGACATGTTTCTGGTGCTGAATTGGCTGGGCGACAGCCTCGATGGAACGCTGGCGCGCGTGCGCACTCAGCAGCGGCCGCGCTACGGCTTCTATGTGGACCACATCGCCGATACGATTGGCGCGTTCGCCCTGATGGCCGGGCTCGGCGTCTCGGGCTTGTTGCACTGGCCCGTGGCAGCGGGGCTGCTGGCGTGCTTCTACGCACTTTCGATCGAGAGTTACCTGGCGACTTATACCCTAGGGCGGTTTCACCTCTCGCATGGCTTCTTTGGTCCTACGGAATTGCGCATCCTGCTGGTTGTTGGCAACGCCGCGGCGTATTTCCATCCGTATTCCAGTCTCCCAGGCGGGCCGTATCTGCTGTTCGATATCGGTGGCGTGATCGGGATTGGCGGCATGGCCGCAATGCTGTTCACCGCCGCGGTCCGGCACACCGCGACGCTCTACCGCGAGGAGACTGCGAGATGAACGGTCTTCGGCGGTTTGGCAAATTCAACCTGGTCGGGTTGCTGGGAGCTGTCCTTCAACTGCTGCTCTTCTCCCTGCTGATTCGAGCGGGCCACCTTTCCGCGACTATGGCCGCTGTGATCGCGGTCGAGATCGCCATCGTACATAACTATCTTTGGCACGAGCGGTTCACCTGGCGCGATCGCGAGCCGCTCAATCTTCGGCAGAGGATGATCCGGCTCTGGCGTTTCCACGCGGGGAACGGTATGGTGTCGCTCACCGGCAACGCCGCGTTAACCTACGCCTTCGTGGAATGGCTCGGAGTACCCACAGTAATCTCCGCTGTTGTAGCCATCGCCCTTTGCGCGCCTGCGAACTTCTGGCTGGCCGATCGCTGGGTATATGCAGCGGACTAAAAAATCAGCTTCAACCCGAATTGGATCTGGCGCGATGTCGTCGCCGTGGCGGTGATCAGACCCGCCGAGGACGAGAAGGTCGACGTATTCGGCGTGCCCAAATTCGTGTGGTTGGTGATGTTGAAAACTTCCGCCCGGAATTGCAGGTTGGTGTGCTCCGCAAGAGCCGTGGTCTTGAACAATGACATATCCAACTCACCGAGACCGGGGCCGGTGAAGACACCGCGGCCCAGGTTGCCCCAGGTGCCGACGGCGGGTTGAATAAATGCGGCAGGGTTGAACCACTGGTTTGGTTTTCCTGTCACGATCGGGCCGCTGAAGGCCGGGTTCAGCGAAGGGCGGTCGGGATTGCGGATATTGCCGTCGCCGGAGCGATTCGAGCCGACTAGCGGCGTGAAGGGGAAGCCGCTCAAGAGGCTGGCGATTCCGTTCAACTGCCAACCGCCGGCCAGTTTGTCCGCGAGGCCGCTGGCGTTGCCCATCCAGTGCTTGCCTCTGCCGAACGGAAGCTGATACTCGGCCGAAATACTGGCTTGATGCCGGTTGTCGAGAGCCGACGGGCCCCAATCGCGGCGGACGTCGTTGCGGTTTAATACCATCTGCGGCTGGTTATTGGCTTGCGCGATGGTGAGGCCGGAATTCACGTCCAGGTTCTTCGACCACGTATAATTGCCGCGAAACAGAAGGCCCTGGCTCAGACGACGGGTGACGTCGACCTGCAACGCGTTATAGCTGGTGTTGCCCTCGGTGTACCAAAAGAAGCCGGCGGACAGATAGGGATTCGGCCGCGTGGGGACCTTCGGTATGTACTGGGCGCCTTGCGTCACCGTGCCGGTCGCGGCTCCCATGCCGCCGCTCGTGCAGGTAGGGGCGGCGCAAATCTGCGCGGGGATGCTGTTCGGATCGATGCTCAGGAATCCGTGATAGCCGTGGGACCCGACATACGCCACGCGCAGCACGGTGTTACGCTCGAGTTGCTGCTCGACCGAGAAGCGCCATTCCTCGACCGTCGGCGTTTTGGCATCGGGCTGAATCCCTTGCGGCGCATAGGTCGTGCAGGGCGTTGGAACCCCCAGGCCGCAAGTAGGCGGCACCGGCGCGCCATGCACCAGCGGCAGGATTGAAGGCAGGGAGCCGGTAAAAGTAAGAGAACCGTTGTACGGAGGAATCGAGTTCAACAGAAAGCTCAAGTCGTCGATCAGCGCGTAATAGGTGCCGAACCCTGCGCGAACCGCCGTCTTGCCATTGCCGAAGACGTCCCAGGCCAGCCCGAGCCGGGGGCCGAACAGCTTTTTCGCATTGTTTTTCGTGAAGGCTGATCCGCCCACCACCGGATTGGTGACGAGCAGACCGTTGGAGTCGGTGACGTAGTTGGCGGCACGGCTGAAGACCTCGTTCCAGCCGGTGGTGAATTCATGCCGCAGCCCGACTTGCAGGGTGAGATTGGGCCGCAGGCGGATCGAGTCCTCGACATACCAGGCGCCGTACAGGCTGCGCCAGCCGAGCTCGTTCGGATTGAGCACAACTTGAAACGTGCTTAAGGTCCCCTGTAGAAACTGGGACAGGGTATTGAATGTAGCGAGCCCCATCTGGCGCGATGCCGTATTTTCGTTGTCGCGAAGCCGCTGGAACCAGACTCCCGCGCTGAGTTGATGCCGGCCCTTGCTGATCTGCAAGCCGTCCGTGTAAGTAAAAAGGTTGCGCCGGTTCCAGACATTGGTTGCGTTATTCGGGCCGGCGGGCGTGACTACCGAAGAGCCGGCGGTGGTGGTGACGCTGCCTCCGATGGAAATCCCTCCCGGCCCGACGCCGCTGACAAAGTCGGTGCTCGGCAGAAACGACACCACACCGGCGGCGTCGTAATTGAAAGCGGCGCGCGAAAGGCCAGCGGTGAATGTGTTAAGGACACCCGGCGAGAAGACATGCGTTTCCTGAACGCTCGCAGCGTGGCTGCGAAGCACGAGAAAGGAAGCGAACAGCGGATCGGCCAGCGGGATCAGGCTGTTGCCGTCATCAATTGTGTACGATCCCGAAAGCGTATCGCGGTTGCTGATGTTGTAGTCGGTGCGCAGCGTACCGAAGTCCTCGCGAATTGCCTGCGCCGGGTTGTTGTAAGACAGCGCTACTCCGCCGCCGAGGTCGGGGCCGTTGACCTGAGGCCAGAATTGCATGTACTGCTGCATGGCGGGAATCGCCGCGAGGCGCGTAGCCTGGTCAGGAACCACCGATACGTTGCTGACAGCCAGCCGCTGGCGGAAGCCTTCGTAGTTGCCGAAGACAAAGAGCTTGTTCTTCTTAATCGGACCTCCGGCGGAGCCTCCGAACTGGTTGCGCTTGAACGGCGGCACAAAGCCGCGGCCCGCGGAGCTGAGCGTGTTGTCGAAGAAGTTGCGGGCATCCAGGTCGCTATTGCGGAGAAACTCGAAGGCGGTTCCGTGCAGCCCGTTGCCGCCCGATTGCGTCACAATGCTCACCTGCGCTCCGGGCCGCTTTCCGTATTCGGCGGAATACGTGTCGGTGAGCACATTAAATTCGCGGACGGCGTCGATGCCGAGCAGTTGCTGGCTGGTGCCGCCGGGAGTCACGGCCAACTGGCTCGCGCCGCCATACTCGATGCCATTCATCAGGAACAGATTTTCATTGGTGCGCCGACCCGCCACGGAGAACGTGTTGCCGTTGCTGGTTATGGTCTGCTGGCTTTTCATCGAGCTGTAGTTGACCGTGCCGGGATTTAGCGTGATCAGGTTGTCAAAGCTGCGGCCGTTGAGAGGCAGTTCCTTCACCTGCTGCTCGCCCACCACACCTGCGATTGAAGCCGTGGTGGTGTTGACGACGGGGGCGTCGGCGGTGACGGTCACCTGCTGAACCAGGTCGCCGACATCGAGGCGCAGGTTGACCTTGGCCTCCTGGCCGACGGCCAGATTGATGCCGCTGCGGATCGCGGCTTTAAATCCGGTCTTTTCCGCCTTCACTTCCTGCGGTCCCACGGCGAGCGAGAGGGCGCGGTAGTTGCCCGTCTCATCGGTCACAACCACGCGCGTGGCGCCGGTCTCGAGACTCTTCACAGTAATGGTAGCGCCGGTGATTCCCACGCCGGCCGGGTCCTCGACCTTTCCGGAAATCGAAGCGGGGACTTGTGCCCACCCTAAAGCAGGAAGGGCCAATAGTGTCAAACCCGCGAGCCACCGGCGCCGGTTCACTGGATCCATCATGCGCTGCTCCTTCACACAACCTCCGCCGTGGTCGCCAGGGCATCCGGGCCCAGGATCCGCGCGCTCATCCAGCCGGCATCTAAAAATCGGTTCGCCGATGGCGTAAACACGATCTTGTAGCTGGTCTCATCGAGCGGGGCTTCCAACAGGTTCCCGCGCTGGGGGTACACCAAAGCAAGGTACTTGAGAATAGTATATATGTCTCCGTCGAGCGGCTGGCGGAAGAGGAACCCCTGGGCGCGGAAGTGGATGGCCGTGCCACGTGTGGAAAGGCGCCAGCATAGAAACGCGCAGCAGTCGATGGCGTGCTCGAACCAGGCGTCAAACTCGGGGGCGATGTCGCGATCCAGGTAGACCTCCACCGTCTGCTCCTCCTCGCGCGCGAACTCGCGCACCTGAAGGCTGCCGACGTGGGCCGAGGCTTTCCAGTCGACGTGACGTGCGCTTTCGAAGTTCTCGTACGGACGGATGCGGTAGAAATCGCGGCCAAGGCCCCGGTAGTGCGTTTCAATCTCGCCGGCGATGCCGAGAAACAGGTCTTCGAAGCCGGGCCGTGGATCGATCGCTGGATAGACGATGGTCTCGCGCCCCAGCGTGACGCGCGCCGATTTCTCTAGAAAACCAAAGGGGAACGACGTCGAAAACGCAAAGCTGTTTCGGCGGTAGGTGCCGCGGCGGGGAAACCTTAACTCGACGGGAGCCTCCAGGGCGGCGCCGGCGGGGATCAGCGGAAGGTAGACTCCCGATTTCAGCGCGGGGCTTTGCGCATCGCGGATGCCCTCCACCCGCACCGAGAACGACGGCATCAGCCACTTCTGGTTGCGGACGAAGAGCCGGCCGGGCACCGTGCGCTTGGCGGCAACATGTTCGGGAACTTGAAAGTCCAGCTCCAGCCCCGCCAGGCACAGACGGCTGACCAGGCCCGACACCAGCAGCGTGGCCAACATGGTGGCGACGATCAGGAAGAGCAGGTTGTTGGCGGAGATGATGGCGCCGAGTCCCACCACGATAATGGCCAGGGTGAACAGCAGGCCGCCGCGCGTAATCCGATAGCGGATGCGCCGCGCGAGCAGGGCACGGATCTTCTCCCAACCAATACGCACAGGGTGTGTTTTGATTGTAGCGTGCCCGGTCCAAACGAACCGGCGGCAAGATCGCCGGCGTTACAATGTGCCTGTGACGCCTGTCGAGAGCGGCCGGACGCTGGCGAAGGTTCCGATTTTCTCGGGACTGACCGAGTTCGAACTGGCCTTTCTGGCGCAGCGCGCGGTG
>Ga0126371_10002922_pt1 | contig 14879 bp, 14 predicted proteins | sample PanSoiMetaPlot_4_FD_110145 | JGI IMG/M metagenome (GOLD analysis project Ga0126371, IMG submission 110145) | Tropical forest soil microbial communities from Panama - MetaG Plot_4 | ecosystem: Environmental > Terrestrial > Soil > Tropical forest > Bulk soil | place: Panama | collected 2016-02-17 | reverse complement strand
TAGGTCTGGCCAGAATACACCGTGGAATCACTGTATGAAGCGGTGGGAATCAAGGACGAGTCTACCTTCATATACGGTCCGCCTGAAACCGAACTACGATAAACGTAAAACCCCGAATAGGTGGAAGCGCTCGGCGTCCAGTTAAGGGAAACTCTGTGGATGACGGCCACGGCGCCAGTGCCCGAGAGGCTCAACATCAGCGGCGAATTCGGCGCGTTGCTTACCAGCGTGATGGTGCCGGAAAAAGTCCCGGCCGAGGCAGGCGCGAAGAGGGCCGAAAAGGAAGCGGAGGCTCCCGGAGCAAGGGAGAGTGGTACAGGCAGCCCGGAGAGGGAGAAACCTATGCCGGAAGCGGAGGCTTGCGAGATGGTCAGGCTGGCGGTGCCAGGATTCTGAACGGTAATGGTCTGCGTGCTGCTTGTTCCCACAGTGACGCTTCCGAAGCTTATGCCGGAAGGGATGACCGAGATTTGTGACTGGACTCCGGTTCCGCTGAGGGAAATGTTCAACGGCGAATTCGTGGCATTACTGGTCACCGTCACCGTTCCCACCATCGCTCCCGCTGCGCTGGGCGCGAACTTCACGCTCAACGAAGTGGATTGTCCGGGGGAAAGAGTCAGCGGGCTGCCCGCGGCCGTCAGCGTGTAGCCGGCGCCGGTTTCCGCTATTTGCGAAATCGCGACGCTGGAGTTTCCCGTGTTGGAAACAGACACATTCAGTGTCGCGCTCGAACCCAGGGCTACGCTTCCAAAACCAAGAGAACTCGAAGAGGCCGAAAGTTGCAGAGTTGACGCCACACCCGTGCCGCTCAGGGCGATGGCGGCCGGTGAGTTTGCTGCATTGCTCACCAGAGAAAGAGTCCCAGGAAAGGTCCCGGCCGAGGCAGGAATAAACGCCACACGGAAGGAAGAAGAGCCGCCAGGGGCGATCGAAAGCGGAAGGGCGACTCCGGACAAAGTAAAACCTGTGCCGCTTAACGAGGCTTGCGTAATCGTCAGCGTGGAGGACCCCGTGTTTTTGGCTGTGAGCGTCTGCGTGCTGCTTGTCCCCGTGATGATGCTTCCGAAGCTGAAGTTCGTGGGGGTCACCGATAGAAGGGGTTGTACGCCGGTGCCCGTGAGGGAAACGGTCGCGGGCGAATTGGTGGCCGTGCTGGTTACGCCAACAGCGCCGGAGACGCTTCCTGCTGAGGCCGGGGTAAAAGCGACGCGAAGCGAGAAGCTTTGTCCGGCGGCCAGAGTAAGCGCCCCGGGGAAACCGCTCAAGCTGAATCCGGCGCCAGAGACGGTCACCGATGAAACGGTGACAGAACCGGTTCCCGTGTTGGTGAAAGTCAAAGCCTGTGACGCTCCGGCGCCCATTAGTTGATTGCCGAATAACAGGCTGCTGACGCTTGGCGTCAACAGGTAGGTATTCTGTGGGCTCGTGGAAGAGATGATTCCCGTTCCGGAAACGGACACGGACGCGATTTGACCACCATTCTTCCCGGCGCTAAACGAGACGCTTCCGGTAAAAGTCCCCGCCGAAGTGGGGGCGAAATCCACATGAAAGACCACGCTCGTGCGCGGACCAAGCATCATGGGCAACGCGGGACCGCTGACCGCAAACTGCGGAAGACTGGATACGGCACTTTGCAGCGTAAGGCTCTGGCGACTATTGTTCGTCACCATGAGCGTCGCGGTGCCCGTGGTACTCACCGCCACCGAGCCAAAATTAAGCGCGTTCGGAGAAGCGCCAACACCCGCGCGCGTAACCGTCGGGAAAAAAGCAGAACCACAAACAATAAATCCCCAAAAAAGACACACCAGGCGCGTCTTGTTCATGGCAAATGCTTCCTTCGTCGTTTTCTAAGGAGCGCGGTCGGAGCGGAGAGGGGAGGGCGTCTTCGCGCAGCTCGCGTACTTATCCACGTTACGAGCTGTGGAGATTATCCTCTACTGGTGATGCGAACAGATTCGGGACAGGTTTGCGCGATCCATGCACGGGCAATCGTAACCTGTCCTGCTCTTGGGAAAGAGTTAGAACTTTAGGGCAGTGGACGGACAGATTTATTTCTTGGTAATCCCTGAAACTGATTACTTCGTGCAAAACGGCAGTTGGCACTGGCGGACGTGCGGCTGCCGTTGTTCACACCAACTGCAGTCGCGTCCGGCAAATGTTTGCCGGGCACGCACTCCTGTCACCCTGGGCACAGACTTGGGTGACTCCCGAGCGGTACACGGTGGTTTATCCACCTCTCCGAAGACGCGCCCTCCCAGGGTTGGCAGCGAGTCCCTTCGGGGGCGACCCACCGGAATAAGATCCATGGGCCAGGAATAAGGCGATTACACGGAGGGTCCCATGAGAGTTTTAGATCTAATCGGCTCCCGCAAAGAGGTTTTTTCCATTTCCGAGCAAGATTCGGTCCTGCAGGCTGCGCAGTATTTGCATGAAAAGCAGGTTCGGGCGACAGCGGTCGTGAATGCGTTTGAGGAAATCGTCGGCGTTATTTCCCAAAGCGACATTTCCGATAAGGTTGCCGCCGAGAACCTTTGCCCAGCCTGGATCAAGGTCTCAGACATTATGAGCAGGTCGCTCATTACGGTAACCCCGGAGACGAGTTTCGAGGACAGCCTACGCCTGATGGAGCAGTGTGGAGTGCACCACCTTCTGGTTGTGGACGATCGCGAGGAGTTCCACGGCATGCTGTCGGTCAACGACCTGATGAGGGCGATGGTCTCCGACGAAAAGGAGCGGGCCAATGTTCTGGAGTCGTACGTTTTTGCAGTGCGTTGAAGTGCGCACGAGGAACATTTCCAGCAAACCGGCGCCAGGGGGCGAATCGCAGAAGGGGGCTATGTTGCTGCACCAAGAGAATCAGAAACTGTCTTCGAATTCCGAGTGGGTCGATCAGCCACTGTCGCCGGCGAAGGAAACCTGCAAGCTGTCCGCCCTGTGCCATGACCCCGTGTGCGGGAAGTGGTTCTGCTCGCTCTACCCGGAGGATGAAACCTGGCACCGCTGCGCCCTCGAGGCAAATAATGTGGCGGCTCGGGAGCTGGAAGCCTAATACTTCCAGCTTTTAGTGTCGGCACCGGTGGGAGCCGTCTCTTCCATGTGCCTGGCCATACGCCAGATCATTTCCTGGTAGAAATTCAGGCGCTCGTATCGCGGCCCATCGAGGCGCACGCCCATATAGCAATGCGGCTGCAGAGGGCCGTAGTCGAAGGTGGCGTGGGCGGCGGGGGCGAGTGTCGGATCGGTGAGCACGGATTCCGTCAGGTGCACGGCATTGTTGAGGTACCAGGTGTCCATGTCGCCGACGGCAAAGTGTAGTTTGCCGGCGAGCTTCGGGCCGAGCGTCGCCCAATCGCGCTTCATGATGTAGGTCAGGTCGGCATGTTCGCGCCAGTATTCGGCTACGGATTGGTCCACCAAACCGTTCCGTTTGTCCCAGATTTCCTTCGGGTAGCCGTCCGCACCCATCGGACCAAAGACCGCCTGCCAGATGTCCCACTGCTCACCGGAGCGGCTGTGCGTGCCGAGAACCAGTTCGTAGCGGTTTTCCTGCTCGACGGTCGAGTCGAGGATGCCGTTCGTTTTGCGCTTTTCCGGCAGCGCCACTTTGCCGAACGGGCCTTCGCGGAAATAGGCGGATTTGTCGCGGTAGATATTCACGGTGCCGTAGGCGCGAAAATCGATCGGATCGGGGCAGCCCACCCACGCGCCGTTAATGTCGTCGGGATAGAAAACCTGCTGGCCGAGTGCTTCCCAGCCGCCGGTGGATCCGCCGAAAACCGCGCGTGACCAGCCTTGCCCGATGCCGCGAAATTGTTTTTCTATGGCCGGCAACAGTTCACGCATGATGGCATCGCCATAGGGGCCGAGGTTCGCTGAGTTCACCGCATACGAATCATCGAAGTACGGATTCGCGTGTTGCGGCATGACGATTAACACACGAGGAAGGCGGCCGCTGGTCCAGTCCTGAAACATCTTCCAGCCGGATTCCTGAAGCTCGAGTTCCGCGTTCCGGCCGCGCGTCCAGTCTTGCACGCCTTCTTCTTCTTTCTTTGTTTTGTCGAGCAGGGTGTAATCCGGCGGCGTGGTGCGGAAGCTCGGGAAAAAGTGGCGGTGATAGTGGTCTTCAGAAATCAGCACTGGATAGTGCGCGTTGGGATGTTCTTCCCAGCCGTCCGGCACCAGCACCACGGCCCCAATTTCCGTGGGGCGTCCCCAAAATTTCGTGAGCAATTCGCTTTTCATGCGGATGTGCTTCGCCCATTTGTTGTCCTCGGCCTTATCCGGCTGCGTGATGGGCCGCCAGTCGAGCATGGTCTCCACGTTAGCAAGTTCCTGATCGAGCGGCGGAACCTTGTGGTCAAAGGCGATGCGGACGACACCCGAAGCTTTTGGGTCGAGGTGGAGCTTCTGAACTTTGCTCAAAAAGTTTCCGGGTTTGGTCTGCCAGTGCTGGCCTTCTCCGCGATCGGGAGGCAGCTTCACCGTTTTGCCGTTGCCGAGGTGATAGGTTTCGTAAACGTTGAGCACGACCTGCACGTAATAGTCGCCCGGGGGAATATCGCTCAGCGAAACGAGCGGATAGCCCATGGTTGCCGCGTCCACGCGCGCCGGTGCGCCGGCTTGCCAGCCGTCCACATCCACGCCAAACGCCTGCTGCGATTCGAAGCCCTCGGCAACGCCGAAGCGCGGCTCTTGCTTATCCTCCTTGGAAATAATGAGCAGGATGTGGCCGTCAACCGGCGTAGCAGAGAGTTCTTTCGGAAACGTGATTTCAAACACGAGTGGAGAAGAGGCGGGAGGCGGAGTCGCTCCCAACATTGGCGGGGCGGCAAGCAAAAAGGCGGCGAACCATCGCTGGCAGAGGGACATTTGTTTTTCTCCGGGAACGTTTTGAGGTCGCTGGACCCGCAGGATTATAGTGTTTCCCCTCTGACATTGCACGCGGGGTATGAGATAAAACCAAGATGGCTCAGACGGCTGTCCTTCCCAAGCCCGTACAGCTTTCCCTGCGCGTCCTGACGGCCATCAGCGTTTGTCACTTGATGAACGACCTGGTGCAGTCGCTGCTCCCCGCCATCTATCCGATTCTCAAGTCGTCCTTTCACCTTACGTTTGGCGAAATCGGCTTCGTCACGCTGGCGTATCAACTAACGGCATCGCTGCTGCAACCCGTGGTTGGCCAGTACACCGACAAGCGCCCGCTTCCCTATTCGCTGCCGTTCGCGATGGTGTTCACGCTGATCGGGCTGATTCTGATGGGATTGGCGGCGAATCTTGGCTCGTTGCTGCTGGCGGCTCTTTTGATTGGGCTGGGTTCGGCGATTTTTCATCCGGAGTCGTCGCGTGTGGCGCGCCTGGCCTCCGGCGGACAGCACGGTTTGGCGCAGTCATTCTTTCAGGTGGGCGGAAACGCAGGCTCGGCGATCGGGCCGCTCCTGGCCGCATTGATCGTGCAACCCCGTGGTCAAATCGCCGTGCTGTGGTTCAGCATCGCAGCGCTTCTGGCGATTCCATTGCTGATACGTGTGGCGCGCTGGTATGACTCGATCCACATCCGGCGCCCCGTCGCACAGACGGGCGGGACGAAAATGGCGACCGCGGTCGGGACGCGCCAGGTGTTTTTCGCGCTGGCGTTGCTGCTGGTGCTGATTTTTTCCAAGTATTTTTATCTGGCCAGCATCGCCAACTTTTATACCTTTTACCTAATCGAGCATTTCGGCGTTTCCGTGCAGGGCGCGCAGATTCACCTGTTCGTGTTTTTGGGTGCGGTGGCGGCGGGGACACTCCTTGGCGGACCGGTCGGCGACCGCTACGGCCGCAAGTTGGTTATCCTGGGCTCGATTTTCGGCGTCCTGCCGTTTACGCTAATCCTGCCCCACGCCAATCTGTTCTGGACCGGGCCGCTGACGTTCGTCATTGGCTTCATCCTGTCGTCGGCCTTCTCCGCGATTCTGGTTTACGGCCAGGAGCTGATTCCCGGCCGCATCGGCATGGTCTCCGGATTGTTCTTCGGCTTCGCCTTCGGCATGGGAGGCATCGGCGCCGCCGTGTTGGGCCACCTGGCCGATTCCTTCGGCATCATCGACGTGTACAAAATCGTCGCCTGGCTTCCCGCCCTCGGCCTGTTCGCCATCTTCCTCCCCCGCGTCCGCCACGACCGCGCATTGGCTGGAACAACGTGACGTTCTTCGTTGATGGCAGACATTGATAAACCGCGAATCGCGGGCGGGCGATGATGCTTCTCATTTCCGTGGCCTTGTGCGAGGCCAGCGAGTAATTTTGCGTAAATTCAAGTACACTAGATAATTCCGAATGCTGCCCGAACGCGGGCAGTCCGGCTGGACCAGGGAAGACCCCAGAGCCAACGCGGCAGGTGCAGGGAACCGGCGGCAATAGCTGTGAAGCGGTCCGCCCTAGCGCTCTAGACTTGAGGTTTTTCGGTCCTGGATCCCGAACTGGTTCCGAGAAAAGCACGAACCAAGTTCTCGACAAGTTTCGTATAGACAAGGGGGAATGCTTTGCCAAAGCGTACATTTCAACCGCGGAAACGCCGCCGCGCCAAAACACACGGCTTTCGCGTGCGCATGAAAACTGAAGGCGGCCGCAAGGTGCTGTCGGCGCGCCGCAAGAAGGGCCGTCATCGGCTCACGCCCGAGTAGCGGCACGGGCCCCGTGGCGGGCCTGACGTTTCCTCGCGAAGCGCGGCTGGTGCGGAAGAGCGAATTCGACGAAGTGTACCGCGCCGGCAAACGCCGCTCGAGTTCCCACTTCACTGTTTTCGTTCGCGCCAGCGGACAGCCGAACTGCCGCTTCGGGTTCAGCATCAAAAAGGCATTGGGCGGCGCGGTGGTGCGCAACCGCATGCGGCGGCGCCTGCGTGAGATCGTCCGCTGCCACCGGCAGGAGATACCCCCAGGATGGGACATCGTGATTCATCCGAAGAGTTCCGTAGCCACGGCGCCGTTTGCCGCGCTGACGGCGGATTTTCTGCGGCTGGTGAAGGGACTGTGAATTTGTCGTTCAATCACCGCAAGAGCGTTCCTGTCCGGGCAGCGCTGTTCCTGCTGAGTTTCTACAAAGCGTACCTTTCGGCGATTTTTGCCGGCACCTGCCGTTACGAGCCCACCTGTTCGCGCTACGCCTACGAAGCGATCGAGCGCTTTGGCGTCCTGCGTGGCGGCTGGCTGGGATGGCGGCGACTGCTGCGCTGCCACCCGCTGTCAGGAAAATTTGGATACGACCCGGTTCCGGAGAAATGGGAAGCGATGCGAGCGAATTCCGAGTTGATGGGTAAAACGCGCGAGGTGCGGCCGTGAACACGCCGCGCATGAACCAGTTGCCGCCACTGGGCGGGCCGAAGGACAAGTTCACGCCGGAGCTGCGCATCCTGGTGGCCTCGCTACTGTCCATGATGGTGATTCTGATTTGGGCGAAATTTTTTGGACCAAAGCCGCCGGCAAATCAACCGCAACAGGCTCCCGCCGCGCAAACCGCTCCCGCGACTCCCGGCGCTATAAGGCCCGCGGGCCCGGCGAGCAGCTCTGCAACTCCCGCATCCGTTTCCGCAACGAAAAACACCGCAGCCGCTGCGCCCTCCGCGGAAACGCAAGAGCGCACCATCGTGGTGGAGAACTCACTTTATCGCGTGGAGTTTTCCAATCGCGGCGCCGTGGTCAAAAGCTGGCAGTTGAAGAATTATAAAGATGATTTCGTCGACGAGAAGGGCAAGCCGCAGCCGCGCACGCTGGATCTGGTAAACCCGAACCTCCTTCGCGAGGCCGGGAGTTGGCCTTTTTCGATGGTTATTGACGACCCGCAACTGCAGACAGCGGCCAATGGCGGTCTATACCAGATTTCGTCCGACAGCAGTTCCTTGACCGCTCCCGCCGACCTGAAATTCACCTGGAGCGACGGCCACCTGCAGGTGACAAAGAGCTTTCATTTCGATCATTCCTACACCGTGGAAGTGGAAACCACGGTAACCAACAACGGCAATCCCGTGGCCGCCGGAGTCGCCTGGCGCGGCTGGTTTGGCGATTGGACGGTCACCGACCCCGCCCCCTCGGCCACGATTAATACCTTTTATAGCGAAGGCGGAAAACTCAGCACGTTCCTGCCAAAGAAATTGGAAGGCCCGGAAAAATGGGGCGGTATCTGGCAAGGCGGAAAGACCTTCGCGGGCGTTGAAGACCGCTATTTCACAGCGACCTTTCTCCCGCCCTCCCATGCGATGTCCACCACGCTGAATACGCGCTATTGGAAAGTTTGGTCGACCCGCACCGTCAAGAACAAAGAGCAGTCCGAGCCCATGCCCGAAATTGCCGTATCTACCTCGGCGCAGCCGATGAATATGCGCGTATTCGTGGGGCCGAAGGACTACGACGATTTGCGGTCCATGCACCCGCCGCTGAACTCGCTGGTGCAGTTCGGGTACCTGGAGTTTATTGCCGACCCGTTGTTCCACGGGCTGAAGTGGCTGCACAAATACATCCCGAACTGGGGCTGGGCCATCGTCGTGCTCACCCTGGTTGTCAACATGGTGCTCTTCCCGCTGCGCATTTCCAGCTACAAAACCACGCTGAAAATGCAGCGCGTGGCCCCGGAGATCAAGCAGATCCAGGAGCGCTACAAGAAGTACAAGATGAACGACCCGCGCAAGGCCGAGATGAACAAGGAAATCATGGCCATTTACTCGCGCGAAGGAATCAATCCGGTCGGCGGATGTTTCCAGATGTTTTTGCAGATGCCCATCTGGTTTGGGCTGAACCGCGCGCTCAGCTACGCCATTGAGCTGCGCCACACCCAGTGGTTGTGGATCAGGGATCTGGCGGGCAGCGATCCGTACTACGTCTTGCCGGTGCTCGTCGGTGTGACCATGTATCTCGTTTCGAAAATGACTCCGATGACCACCACCGACCCGCAACAGGCCCAGATGATGAAGATCATGCCGCTGACCTTCGCCGTGATGTTTGTAGTTTTTCCGTTTTCGAGCGGCCTGGCGTTGTATATTTTAACCAGCAGCCTGGTTGGTATCGTACAGCAGTTGTACCTGAATCGGACCCATCCGCTTCCCGCCCCGGCCAAACCAACGCGTGCCAAGAAGTGAGCGGACGAGCTTTTAGCTCCGGAGTTCCGCACTAACAACTGAGAACTGAAAACGTACTGCTCTCCCCAACGTCCGATGGCAAAAGCATTGATCCACGACGGAAAGCTGGACCGCGCTGCAGCCGCCGATGCGCTGCGCGAGTTTTTGCAGACGATGATACGGGCCGGCGGGCTGGACCTTCAGGCGAAGGTGCACGCCGCGGAAGGCCCTGCGGGCGTCGAAGAGGGCGAGGCCGAGGTTTTTGCCGACCTGGATGGGAGAGACAAAGAGATTCTATTGGCGCGCGGTGGCGAAGTGTTAAAGGCCCTGGAGCATCTGGCATTTCGCGCGCTGCGCCTTGAGCCGGCGTTCCACGAAAAGATTCATCTCGATTGCGCGGGCTATCGCGCGTTGCGCTTTGAAGAGTTACGCATGACCGCGCGTGTGGCCGCCGAGCGCGTGCAGAGTTCGCACCAGCCGTTCCGCCTGAATCCCATGTCGTCGCGGGAACGCCGCATCGTACATCTGGCGCTGAAGGATTTTCCTGGTGTGCGCACCGAAAGCGTCGGCAGCGGAGAAGAGCGCCAGGTGGTGATCCATCCGGCAAAGAAGTAACCCGCAACTACGGTTTGACCCAACCCTCAGAGATTACATCTCCGGCAGCAGAGAATCGCACGCGATACTCGAACGAAGGTGGGCGTTCGCGGCGAATCTGCGGAAAACGCACATCCAGAAATTCCACCACCGCTTCGGAGCCTTCCTTGTGAAAGCGCGTGACCGGAAAGCGCGCGAACCAGAACAACTTTTGCACCTGGGGCAACTCTCGCGCCTTTTCAAGGAACTCGTTTGTTGGTGCGTCCGGGTAATAGGTGTGCTCGATCGGTGCCGCGACCGCCGGATCACTATTTTTGGTGAGGCCGGAAAATAGTCCATCGCTCAGGTCCATGCGCACTTCGTAGACGCCACGGGGCGCCAGAATCAAGCCATCCCAGTGCCAAAGCGAAGGCGGAAATGGAAGCGCGGCGATGTTTTGCGCGTCGATATGCTGCTCGACGGCAAATTTCCGGATGCGCCCAAGCGCCTGGTGATGAGCGGAGGTAGCCGCCAGAATATATGCCGCTGCGAGCCCGAGCCCCGCGCGATTCCAGGTCTCATACGGGATACGGACTCCCCAGCCGCGGACCGCGGGGAGAAGGAACAACGCGGCAAAAAGGACCGTAGCGACGACGATCGCCTCATTGGAAATCGGTGCGCCAACCACGGCTCCAATTCGCGAGATGAGAAATGGAGCCGGCGTGAAAATCAGCCACATGATCAAGGCGCGGCGGCGCACATGGTCGGGATCTTCGTAAGCCCAGGCCAGCAACTGCGGAATCAGCAGGATGGCGGTGAAACTAAAATCGAGAATGAAAAGAATGTCCCAGGCCGGGCGCGACCACCGCAGCGGAGACCAAATCATGGTGCCGAACGTGGTCACCAGATCGAGAAAGATGTGGCTCAGAATCCCGACGGCCCAGTAAGCACAAAGCGCGGCGAATCCAGGCGCCTCCCATTTGCGCCAGCGGCAAAGAGCCAGTGTCAGCGCGGCCAGAAGCAGCGTCCATACCGGAAAACAAAGCAGTGAGTGCGTGATGCTGCGATGCCACGTCACGATCAGCAAGGGATCGCGCGAAAACCAGTCCCGAAGAATGTCCGAATCGGGAAAGATTGCGCCCAGCGTTAGGGCCCAGGTGATGATGTGGCGCTTATCCGGCGCTTCCCGAGGGAGAAAATCGCCGCCTTTACATGCGCCCTTGGCGATCAGTGCGCCGGCGATGCCGTGGGTGATGGTGTCCATGAGGGGGGGTCACTCGAGATTAGACAACCGAAAGCAGCGCTCCATCTTTCGGCAGAACACGGCCTATTTTGTGTGCTGTGACATTGTGTTGCCCCAGAATCTCCATGGCTCGATCGGCGGCTTCTGGCGCGACGGCGACCAGCAGACCGCCGGAGGTTTGCGGATCGAAAAGCAGCGAACGATACTCTTCTGGAACGCCCGGGGCAAACTGGACACAACCTACGAGAAAATCGAGATTGTTGTTGAGGCCGCCGGAGATCATCCCCTGGCTTGCAGCATCCAGCGCGCCGGGCAGCACCGGAACCGTTTTGTGCTGAATTTCGATGCTTGCCGCGAGAATTCCCTTCTCCGGTTCGCCGAGCGCCATCTCGCGCGCGTGGCCTAGCAAGCCGAAACCGGTAACATCGGTGACCGCTTGGACGCAGCGCGAAGCGGTTTTATCTTCAAGCTTGCGCAGCGCTTCGGCAGCATTGCGATTCAATTGCGCCATCGAGGCAATGGCTACTTCCACATTTTTCATGCTAGTGCGAGTGCGCTTGAGCGCGGTGGAGATAAGGCCCGTGCCCAGGGGCTTGGTCAGCAGAAGCACATCGTTGGGCTGCGCTCCCACGTTTCTCCAAATTTTTTTTGGGTGGACGTACCCGGTTACGGCGTAACCAAACTGGATATCTTCATTGCGAATTGAGTGGCCGCCGAGGACGGCGCAGCTGGCTTCTTTCATTTTGTCCAAGCCGCCGCGCATGATTTGCTCCAGAATTTCGGGATTTCCTTTTTCCGGGAAGCCGACAATGGAGAGAGCCGAAAACGGCTTGCCGCCCATGGCATAGATATCGCTGAGCGAGTTGGTGGCGGCGATTTGCCCGAAAGCGAATGGATCGTCCACAATCGGCGTAAAGAAATCCACGGTTTGCGCCAGTGCGGAATTTTCGTCGAGCAAATACACCCCGGCGTCGTCGTTGGTTTGGAAGCCAACGAGCACGTTCGGGTCCGTCGGCAACGGCAGGCGGCGTAAGATGGAGTCCAGCGTCCCGGGACTCAGCTTGGCCGCTCAACCGGCTGCCTTGACCATGGCCGTGAGTTTCACGGATTCGGTCAAGCCACACCTCACTGTGCTGCGCTCTGATTATAGCGGGGTCGCGAAATTCCTGCTCATCTCGGGACTTTAGTTCTAGAGACAACTTGCGCGTCGGCAGGAGAAAGTGTTCTTATCGCGTGATGCCTTGGGACTTTTGGTTAGTCTTTCTTTTTCTAGGCGTGGTGATTCCCTGGCGGGGACATGTACGGTTGAAAAAACTGCTGGCCCTGCCGTCTGTAGACATTAAGGAAAAGCTCGCGCTTTACGCGGTTACGATTGGCTTCCAGTGGCTATTGGCGGGAGTGGTAGGGTGGCGCGCGTTGGCGCGTGGCCTGCGCATTGCGGATCTCGGCTTATCGCCCGTTGGGTTGATTCCTGTAGTTGCGGGGCTTATCGGAGGCATGGCGATCGGAGGGCTGCAATGGCTGAATCTGAGGCGCATCGGAACAATGGAGGGGCCGGCGCCGGATCTACTGCGCAAACTGGCAAACAGACTTTTACCGGTTAGTTTCTTGGAGTACCTCCCCTATAGCGCTTTGTCGATCACTGCCGGCGTTTGCGAGGAATTTCTGTACCGGGGATTTGCACTCGCCGCGATGAGCCGAAGTGGGACTCCGGTTTGGCTCTCCGTGGTGGTCACGTCGATCCTGTTTGGGCTGGCACACGCTTACCAGGGCAGGGCAGGAATTCTGAGTACTGGCCTGTTCGGTGTACTCCTTGCGCTCGGGCGGCTAGGATTTGGTAGTCTGGTGCCGGCCATGATGTGGCATGCAGGGCTGGATCTGGCGGCAGGGGCTGCGGCACCTCGTTATTTACTTCGGGACTCGAGCGAAAACAGACAAGAAAAGATAATCACAGGATAGTAATCAATATGCAAACAGGTATTGAGAAGCCAATTTCGGAAGAGACGATTCGCCGCGCCATGGGCGAATTTCAAATCTCCATAGATGAACAACAAGTGCTTTTAATTCAACACTATATGGCGATCTTGCAGCGTTGGAATGAGAAGCTCAATCTCACCGCCATCCGTAATCCTCTGGAGATACTATATCGTCATTTTTGCGAGTCTATGTTTGGGGCCAGTGCAATTCCTGTGGATAAAGGTCGGCTCGCCGACATTGGCTCGGGTCCTGGCTTTCCAGGAATTCCACTGAAAATTGCGCGTTCCGAGCTCGATTTGGTGCTAGTGGAGTCAAACATCAAAAAGGGAACGTTCCTGGCAGAGGTTGTTCGGGAACTTGGACTTACCGGCACAAGGGTCGTGATCAGCCGATACGAAGAATTGGGAGAGGAAGTGGCACCTCTGGATGTGGTGTGTTCTCGTGCGGTTGGGAAATTTGTGCCCTTTTTGGAGTGGGCGGCATCGCCGGAGGTAAGCGCGGCGCAAGTGGCCCTTTGGATCGGCGGCCGAGATCTGGATGAGGTGCGGAAGTCGAAGCAATGGGAGTGGCGCGAACCCATTTTGATCCCGCAATCACTTCAGCGGTACATTTTGATTGGGAAATTAACACAAATGTCGGCGTGATGACATTTGCTTCAAATTCTGAATACTCTCCGGTGCTCCGATCCCAGTGTTTCATTTGAACTGATCGTCGCATGGAAAACAATCGCTGTGGGAATATGTTCCACGTGGAACAACTGGTGAGCCTACGCTTGGAACACCCGGAGAGATTCCCCGCTTGATGTTCCACGTGAAACATTCGGAATGGTCACAAGAAATCCGCAGCTAGGGACGGTGTTCCACGTGAAACATCTTGCATCGCATCCACGACTTTGTTACTTTCCGCTTGTTCAGGAGAAGAATTTGGCCCGCATTATCGCCGTTGCAAACCAAAAAGGCGGAGTTGGCAAAACAACTACAGCGGTTAACTTGGCGGCGTGTCTGGCAACGGCAGATCAGCCGACTTTACTCGTAGATTGCGATTCCCAGGCCAACGCCACCGCAGCCATTGGCTTTCAGAAAGACCCCTCCCGTCGGAATCTTTATCACGCCTTAATCATGAAAGAACCCTTCGAAAGATTGGTGCAGAAATCACAGGTGGACGGACTGGATGTCCTTCCGGCCGACAAGAATCTCGCAGGCGCCGCCGTTGAATTGGTTTCGGCAGAGGATCGGGAATATAAGCTCCAAGCCTTTCTTCGGTCCATCCGCGACAAGTATCGGTTTATCATCCTGGATTGCCCGCCGGCTTTGGATCTTCTGACCTTGAATGCTTTGGTCTCTGCCGATGCTGTCCTGGTTCCGATCCAGTGCGAATATCTGGCCCTCGAGGGTGTTTCCGAATTGCTGGACACCCTGATGCGAATCCGGCGCACCCTGAACCCCAGCCTGGAAATCGAAGGTATTCTCCTGACAATGTATGACGAGAGAACTAGCCTTTCACGGCAGGTCGCTACGGATCTGCGAAGTTTCTTTGGTTCACAGGTGTTTCAGAGCCTGATTCCTCGTAACGTACGACTGGCGGAGGCACCAAGCTTCGGTAAGCCTATTATTTTCTATGATATACATAGTAAAGGGGCGGAAGGCTACACACAGCTTGCCCAGGAGGTAATCAACAATGCCGAGAAACGCCTTGGGACGGGGACTCGGAGCGCTCATTCGGGAGCCTGAACCGCAGCCAGCGGCTGTAACACCATCGCCCAGTGCGGCGCCAACAGCGAGCAGTGGAGCTGCGGCAGCGGCAGCAGCCGCCCCCGCTCTTAGCCCCGCAGGGCCGATGCAGCTCGATATTGACTTGATTGAGCCAAGCCCCTATCAGCCCCGCACGCGATTCCGGGAAGAATCGTTAGACGAGCTGGCACGCTCGATTCAGGCTAGCGGAATTATTCAGCCAATCGTTGTGCGCCCGGTTGGCAAACGCTTTCAATTGATCGCCGGTGAG
>Ga0126371_10002921_pt1 | contig 14880 bp, 10 predicted proteins | sample PanSoiMetaPlot_4_FD_110145 | JGI IMG/M metagenome (GOLD analysis project Ga0126371, IMG submission 110145) | Tropical forest soil microbial communities from Panama - MetaG Plot_4 | ecosystem: Environmental > Terrestrial > Soil > Tropical forest > Bulk soil | place: Panama | collected 2016-02-17 | reverse complement strand
GGATCGATGCTCAGAAGCGTTCAAGCATCCTGTCTGCCACACAAGTTTGCGAGCACCGTCAAAATTTCCATCCGAATGATCTCGCAAATGTGAGATAGCCCGGTGCCGTCGACCGCGCCGAATCGCGGCATCCTTGTTCCTCTGTGGATTGAACATGAAGCGCCCAAGCGTAATCAAAGAGGCAGAGGGAGTCAACTCGCCGAAATGCTTTGGCCGCGAATACCGTCTCGGTTACAATGTGGGAACCTCGAAGCCGTCTCTCCCGGGGTTTTTCCGGAGCACATCATGGTTCGCTGGATCGCGTTCGATGACGATACCGCAGAAGCCGTTGTGAGCCGGCTGCGTCGCGGCGCAGCGGAAATTCAACACAGCGCGCCCGTCGATGCGGCGCTTCGCTCCGATGGATCCGCTGTTTTGGTGCTCCCGTCCCGCACTCCCGGCAAGCTTTTGATCGCGAAGTTCGTCGCGCACAAGAAAGCTTTGATTCCGCCGAAGGAAGAAAGAGTTGAGCGACACATCCCGCTTCCCGTTGTATCTCACGCTGCGCAGAAAAAGGGTCCCGCGTCCACCGCTAAGCAATCGTGGTGGCGCAAACTCGGCGCCTGAAAGTAAGCAGCCATCGCCGGCGCCGCACGGAATCGCTTCGACGCCAACACCATCAGCACTACAAACACTGCAAGGACCAGTAACTGTGCCAGCAAGGCGTGTCCCGACAACATCCCGTACACGACGATCACACCCGTTTGCTTTGTAGATGAGAAAGGGACGTCAAAGGCGAATTGCCTGACGTCCCCGCAAAGAAACTGTGCTTGTGGTCCGCGACTCTCTAGAACACGAACGCTACGCCGCCGCGCACCGATCGCGCTGACGGCACTAGATACACTGTGCGGTGATCCTGACCCATCACCGGCACGTAGCCTTCCGCCATCAGGTTGCGCAAATCGAGCATCGCTTCCATGTGGATCGGCAGGAAGCCGAACCCGGGCAGAGGCTGTCTTATGAAGACGTTCAGATAGGGATCCGATTGTCCGGGCCCCGCGTTGAACATATCAACCGGAGTCAATCCTCGCCCATTCACCCATCCGTACGACGTCGTCCACTGCGTCTTGCATCCGGGAACGTGGCCGCTCAGCCTGGCCGATACCGAGTGCCGCCTCATCGTTGAGAGCGACTCACGAGCTTCTTTCAGCTCCACGTCGGGTTTCGACAAATCGAGAACTCCGCCATAGGCGTAATCGAGCGTGGCGGTGAGATCCGAAGCCAGCTTGCGTTGGACTACCAGCCGTACACCGTTTGTCTCAAGATCGCGACCCTGGTACGAGAACGTTCCCGAATCCACATCGGGCAGGAGCTCACCGCCGCCAGCACCCACCGCACCCACTCCGGTGAGGACCGTGTTGTCGACCTGATCCGAGAAATATGCCGCTTGGATGTTGGTATTCCCGATCCGCCGCGACAGTGAAACTTCCTGGTGATGCGCGTGCTCCAACGCGGGCGCGAAGCTCGCGATGCTTACCCGCGGTGCCGCATCGCCCAAATCGACCGAGTCCACGTCGTTATCCCGACCAATTGTGCTTGAGGGACGCGTGCTCGCGTACCGGTACTCCAAAACCGTGTTCGGTGACAGGTGCAGATCCGCCGTCCCAAAAGGACGAAACGCCGTAAACCTGCCCATGAATTGGATCGTCTGCAGTTCGCTCCCGAACTTCAGTTCAAGAACGTTTCCCACAGTGAAATTGTCTCTCGTTGTCAGACCAACCGCCTGCAAGCCCTGCATGTGCAAGCCGCCATCGGGGGGCGCGAGACGCCGCACCGTAAGTGCCACCTGAGATTGCGAACCCGTATTGCTGCGGTGCGTGTAGGAAGTACGCAGGATAGCCGCGCCGGCACCTTGTCCATAACCGACGTTCGCGGCCAAGCCAACCGAATCGTCTCCCATCACCTTCTGCTCGATGGAGAACCCGCTGCTCATGTCCGAAGAGCCGTCATAGCCTTCCGCCGGTGCACCGGCCAGGAACGATAGGCTCGCCTTCAGATCGCGGCCACCGCCGCCTTCTCCCTTGGTCACGATCGCTACCGGATCCTGTTCATCCAGCACACGCAAGATCGGGCGATTCGACATCGAGCGCAGCGTCCACTTCCAGTCTTCATCGTCTTCCGGACCACGCAGCGGCCCCAACTGCATGGCCTCGAACAGCGTGTTTAGTGTGACGTTGACTGTCATCGCTGACCCGGGGCGAAGACCGATCTTGTCTCGTAGTACAGGAAGGAATGACGGGGCTGTGACTTTCAGCGTGTAGGTTCCGGGAATCAGATCGGCGATGTTGTAGAAGCCACGCTCGTCTGTGAACACTTTCAGATCGCGCGCAGCGGCGCCCAGCACCTCAACCATCGCGCCCATCTGCGGTATCCCGGCACCATTTCGCACGTACCCGGAGATCGACCCAGGCTTATCCATCGCAAGCGATGGGCAAGCCAGTCCGGCAATGAGTGCCAAGAACCCGAGCTTTTGGAACATCACACCACCTCAGGGGTCAAGCGCAACCTATTCCACGGCAAACGTCGCCGTAGGTCCGACGGTTTGCTTGGAGATGTTGTCGTTCACTTTAATTTCAATACGGTAAATCCCAGGTTCAAGGTTCGCCGCGGCAAGACTTTTTTGCAGCGTAACCTGGTCCCCCACATTCCCCATTTGATCAGTTGACTCGGTCGAGTGCACGACAGCTTTGTTGGTCGCCATGTTAACGACGTCGTACGAGAACGTGGCCGATGGTTTATGCGTTTTTTCGTCTACTGTCAAGTTGTAGACCTGCATCCAGAAATTCATCTTCTGGCCACGCTTGAACGCAATCGGCTTTCCGTCAGCAGGCTGCACTCGCGGTCGCACCTTCATGGTCCCGATCACAAAGCTTCCTGTACCAATGTCTTTCGTGGCCACCGGATACATCTGATCCGCCACAATCAGGCTCGACGCTGCCAGGCGATCATCGCTGAAGTCCGGCACCATCAGGCTCTTGCTCCAGTTCCCTGCCCGATCGCCGTTCACGTCCTTCACAACGATGTCCAACCGGTAGTGTCCTGGTTTCAGCGGCAACGCCTTCCAATAGACCTGCGAGTTCTCCGCGGTCTTCGGAAGCAGTTCGGCAGGCACATCCACCTGCACCGTGTCCTCGAAGGTCTGTGCGATACGTCCGCTTAGCGTCGTCACGCGGCCGAAGATGTTCACCGTTCCGCGCTGTACGCCGTCTTTATTCGCGAAGGTGATATCACGATTTTTGATCTGAATTGTCACCGGTGTTAGCACAGTGTCGCTGGTGACCTTCACAAAGTCGGCCCGCACGTCGAACGGCATCAGGTTAACTGTGATCTTGTGGGAAACGATTTCTTCCAGATCCTTGAACTTCACCGCCGGAGGCTTGTTCAGCTTCGCGTACTGCTCCAGGCGATCAAACTGTTTCGATTGCAGATCCGAGTTAAACGGCCCGGCGCCCAGGCGTTCCAGTCCCCCATTGAAGCGGTCCGCCTTCGACGACATGCCCATCTGCTCATAAAGAGTCAGACCGGCATTCGGCGTATACAGCAGCGCGTCCTTCTCGGAACGGTCGATCGTCATGTGGTAGTCGCCGCACATGCACGTGTCGACAAACTCGATGATGACTTCCTGACCGACGCCTTCCAAATACCGATAGCGCCAATCTTCGAACGGGAAGGTCGAAGTCTCGCCGCCGCCCTCTTCCATCGGCCGTTCATAGGTGCCGCCCGAAGGGTGCGAGTCTATTTCGTCTGCCGGACCGTACATGATGTACATGCGGCCGCGGTCTGTCTTCCATCCTGGAATACCGGCAGCGAAATGCTCGTTCGCATAAGCAATGCGGCGATAGTGCTCTTCTTTGAATTCGTTTTCGATGGTGTCGGGCGTGGGATCGCGGCGCTGCCAGAAGGCTTCAATGAACTGATCGCGCTCTTCGTCGTTCGAAAGCTGCTTGAATGCTGAGCGCTCTTCGTCCGTGATGATCCAGCGCACGTCTTCATCGAGCCACTTTTTGTAGGCCCCGCTCACCTCTTGCTTGAAGCGCTTCTCGTTGGCTTTCTTTTCCGCGGGACTCAGCGGACGCTTCAACGGATCCGACGCATCCGCAGCATCTTTTGCCTCTTTCATTCCCTTGGCAGACTTCGGCGGTTTCGCAGGAGCTTGATCCGCTGGCTTCGCGCTGTCTTGAGAATCTGTGTCGGACTTGGGAGCCGCTAATTGATCTGCCGGTTTGGCGGCAGCATCGGAAGCAGATTGTGCGGCGTTATTGTTGTCCGAAGGTGTGGATTTATCGTCTTGCTGCGCGTAGACGGTCGTAAGCCCAAGCAGGCACACCCACAAAGTGACGAGCAGGGCAAAAAGACGCTGACGGAAAACTACCTGGGCCATGACGGGGGCACTCCTTACCGACACACGCGTCTTTAAATTGTACGGTCTTTTCGGTTGGCAAGGCAAGGTAAGTCTCGCCTCTAGAGTCTATTGTGAAGCCGGGCCGCTCCTCCGGGTTGCCTTGTCGTGAACCGCCCTTGCGTAAAAACTTGCTGAGTCCTCGAAGGCTTGAGGGTTATAATTATCGGTTTGCACTCGGTTCACCGGCTTGGGGATGATAGCTTCTCGGGCCTTATCCACCTCCTCGGGAACTTCCCAGCCCTGTCGAACGTAACTTATCCAGTGAGACCTTTTGCCGGTTCGTGTTCTGCGTGCAAACAGGGCGACCGTTACATAATCGATTGGGTATCGCCTTGATCTTCAATCTGTTGGCGAATATCCCATACGGCCCCGAATTTCTGGACCGCATGGGATGAGTGCAAGCAGGAACGGACTCGGCAGGAAACGATGAAGACGTGGAAGAAAGTAGCGATTGGAGTCGGCGCGGCGCTTTTCCTGGTCATCCTGGTGGCGGTTGGTATCCACCAGAGCAACAAGGGCGTAGTCACGGTACAGACGGGAAAAGCCCAGAAACAGGACATCTCCTCGATCGTGAGCGCGTCGGGCGAGATCAAGCCTAAGACCTATGTGAACATCGGCGCCAACGCGTTCGGAAAGATCACGCACCTTTACGTGCGGGAAGGCGACCGGGTTAAGAAAGGCCAGATGCTGGCGCAACTGGAGAACGTTCAATCCGCTGCCGACGTGGCCGCCACCAAGGCTTCTCTGGAAGCCACGCGCACCGACGCGACCGCCGCCGAAGCGAATCTGAATACCTCCAAGGCTGACTTGAACCGGGCCAAGGCCGACTACGAGCGCGCCCACCTTGACTGGGACCGCGGCGAAGGACTCTACAAGGCGGGAGTCATCTCGAAAGCCGATTACGACACCCGAAAGGCAACCTGGCAGACCGCTGAGGCCGGGGTGGCGCAGGCCGAAGCGCGCGTCGCCCAGGCAAAGGCTCAAGTTGATTCCGCCCAGGGGCACATCGTCCAGACCGATGCGACGCTCACCCGAATGAATGACGTTCTTCAGAAGACCGAATACGCGGCGCCGTTCGCCGGGGTGATCACGAACCTTCCTGTACGCGAAGGCGAGACCGTCGTCATCGGCATTCAGAACGCGCCGGGTAGCACCTTGATGACGCTGGCGGACATGTCGGTAATCACGGCCGAGGTAAAGGTCGACGAAACCGACATTGTTAACGTCGAGATGGGACAGCCGGCCGAAGTGACTATCGATGCGATTCCCAAGAAGATCTTTCACGCCCAGGTGACCGAGATCGGCAACAACGCCATCGTCCGCTCAACCGGCGTATCGACTTCACAGTCAACGTCTGCGAGCCAGGAGGCGAAGGACTTCAAGGTTGTCGTGACCCTAACGGATCCGCCTGAAGATCTGCGGCCGGGACTATCGACCACCGCCAAGATTACGACCGCGACCCGAACCAATGCCCTCGCGATTCCGATTCAGGCGATCACCCTGCGCCGGCAGGAGGATCTGGAAACTTCCGAAAAAGGCTCGGTGCAGGCAGCCGCCCCGCAAAAAGATGCACCCAAGGACAAGAAGAACGACGAAGTCCAGGGTGTGTTCGTCATTCGCAACAAAAAGGCCGAGTTTGTTCCCGTTCAAACCGGCGTCAACGGCACCACCGATACCGAAGTGCTCAGCGGTCTGAAAGAAGGCGACGAGATTGTGACGGGCAGCTACAAAGTCTTGCGCACCATGAAGCCCGGCACCAGCGTCAAGATCGATAACTCAGCTCCGAAGAAGGACGAAAGTAGTTCATGATTTTGGACTTTGAGGTTTTTTCAGGGCTCACTACGAGTGGGGTGGCTCGTCCAAACGGAAGCCGTCCAGACGGGAGAGGGTAAGTGTCCCCAGAGGACCAGGAGAGGAAGAAAATGGCAACTGCTGAAGTGCTGAATTTCTCACAACCCGAGGTGTCGGCTCTTCCACAGCAATGCATGATCGCGACCGAGGACCTGTGGAAGACCTACGACATGGGCTCGGAGCAGCAGGTGCATGCCCTTCGCGGCGTCAATCTGCGCATCGCCAGAAACGAATACGTGGCCATCATGGGACCGTCCGGATCGGGTAAGTCCACGCTGATGAACCTGATCGGATGCCTCGACTCTCCCTCGAAGGGAAATTACTGGCTGAACAACCAGCTTGTCAGCGAACTCGATGACGACGAACTGGCGCGCATCCGAAACAAAGAAATCGGATTCGTCTTCCAGACGTTCAACCTGCTCGCCCGCGCCACCGCTCTGCACAACGTTGAATTGCCTTTGATTTACGCAGGTATTCCCGCGGAAGAGCGCATCGCTCGCGCGCAAGCCGCGCTGACTGCAGTCGGCATGGAAAAGCGCATGTCGCACAAGCCCAACGAGCTTTCCGGTGGTCAACGCCAGCGCGTGGCCATTGCGCGCGCCCTGGTCAACAAGCCCTCCATCATTCTCGCCGACGAACCGACCGGCAACCTCGACTCGCAGACCGGCAACGAAATCATGGCGCTGTTCGATCGCCTGCGGGCCGAAGGCAACACGATCGTGCTCGTCACCCACGAACACGACATCGCCGAATACGCGCACCGCGTGATTTACATCAAAGACGGCGTCATCGCCGGCGACGAGCGCAAACAGCGAAATTGATTGGAGTGTCGGGCGTCCCCGCCCCGACCTGTGACGGCTCGATACGCCCGTCGCTCCATCGTCCGAGATTAAATCTCGAACTTTTCGTTTTTCAATGTTCGGTTTTCGGTCACAGGTCTCAGGAATCTGGGACCTGTTTGTCATTTGGGAATCTGTTCCGACCGAAATGCGACGCCTCAAAGTTCGACTCTGCCGTTAGGGCTATTCAAGTCCGGAGTGCGCGAAAGCCGCTTGCGACAATCCCCGGAGACCTCGAAACTCGGAACCTGAGACGCCCACCCGACAGCACCTGATTTTCATTAGCTTTTAGAAAATTTTACGCTACAATCGGTTTTACGGCTCTCGTAAATTGCGCACCAGACCAAACCGCCATCCGACCTTCAGAATGCTGCCGTAGGGCTTCTAAACGCAATTACAGGGCACTCTACGCGATGTCGCTCCGGTGGTTTTCAATCACTTACAAGCCTTACACGAACTTTCAATCACTTAGCTCGAAGTGAATAAAATTGAGACGAGGAAGGATCGGCGGTCCGTGTTCAGTCTTCGCTATTGGTGTTTGACCTTCAGTTCGGAATTCGCTGTTCGGCATTGTTTTCAGGTGCGCTCTGCGCGATGTGGTCTTCAGTTGGTCCTTCCAATGGACCACGTGTCGCGTTTGACCGATACCTAGATTCACAACACCGAAACCTAAGACCGAACATCGACGTTCAGTCCGGCACCGTGAAATCGTAGATCCGCCCCGAAGCGCTGCCGCCGGAGCTGCTGGCCACAGTGCTGTTCGACATCATCGACTGCTGCCCGGTCCCCATGAAGAACGCATACTCGCCCGGCTTGAGATCCTGGTCGAGGGTGACGCGATATGTACGGATGGCAACGTGCTCGGCCTTGTACGGAATCTCCTTGTCGCGCTTCACGCCCGACTTGCCGCCGGTCACTCCGCCGAATGAGCCGATCTGAAATTCGCGGCGGTTCCCTTTTTTCTCCAGCTTGATCAGGACGTAATCTGCCGCGCTCGCGCCGTCGGGAACGTAGAAGTAGAACCGCGGCCGGCGCTCTTTCACGCGATTCTTCGAAGTCGGCCCATTCACGTACGCGTCCCAGTGTTGCGAGCGCATACCGTAGGTGAAGTAGCTTCCGGCGCGGCCGCCGACTTTGGCCTGGCTCACGATCTCGCCTTCGACGCGCTCAAAGGTGAAGCCATCTTTCCAATACACACCAACTTCCTGCGGAGGCATATTGGGATCGTTCGCCGCGGGAGCCGTAGCCGTGGCCGGCGCCGTGACAGAAGTTGGTGCGGCGACAGGGTTGATCATCGCCTTAATCACCGCGTCCGACACTTTTCCCGCCGTCAGCGCCTTCAGGCCCTGGGTGCTGGTATCGAACGCAAGGTCTTCCGGTTTGGCCGCGCTGTGAATTTTGGTGATGATCACATCATCAGACAGGCCTAACGCCACCATGTCGATGATGTCCTGATTGTTCAACCGATGAGACATCTGCTGGGTCCATGCGACACACCAAACCAGCAACAGACACAGGACAAGAAATTTTCGCAAGGCGACCTCCACGGCGGGGAAGCTGAGGTTTGTCCGGTCGCGATGGCCGAACTATAGCTAGGATGCGCCCGACAAGGCAAGCGTTGATTGCGCCCCGGAAGTGCAGGGCTCTCACCGAAGATCCCGTCAACTTACGGTAGAATCAGCGCTCCCCTTGTGAGTGTTTTCGCATGTGCTTGCGTTTTGTCGCGGCTCTCTTCCTGATGCTTTCCACCGTCGCTTACGCCGCCGACATCAAGGGGAAAATCACCAACGTTGCGGGTGGGGAGGCACTGGGACGGATCAGCGTATCGGTTCTGGAGCTCAAGCTGGAAACCTCAACCGCAGCGGACGGAACCTTTCAAATCAGGAATCTGCCGCCGGGAAACTACACGTTGCGCGTGAGCGCGGTTGGATTCCGCCTGCTCACCGAGCCGTTCCCGATCAAAACGGCGAGCGATGTCCACGAGTTCGCCATCGTCATGGTTCCGGATAACTTTCGGCGCACCGACGTGGTGGCCGTGACCGGGGATATTTTTCGTGCCGGCGACTCTCCGGCGGTAGTCGAACAAAACCTCAGCAGTTCAGAAATTCGCGAGGCCTCCACGGTTCTCGCCGACGACCCGTTCCGGGCGGTGCAGACGCTGCCCGGTGTCACGGCTTCCGGCAATAACGAACTACTGGCCGACTTCACCGTGATGGGTGCGCCCTTCAGCCAGATCGGCATGTATCTCGATGACGTATTGATCCCACCGCCCTTTCACAACGGGTCCAACATCACCAATGGCGCTTCGTTAAGTTTGCTGACCAGCGAGATCGTCGATGACATGCGCCTGCTTCCCGTTGCGTATCCGGAGAAGTACGGCGACCAGATCGGCGCTGCGCTCGATGTTCACACCCGTGATGGCAGCGTGAGCAAGCCGTTGTTTCGAGCAGCGGTAGGACTTGGTGACACCGACCTCACGGCGGAAGGACGCTTGGGCACGAAGAAACGCGGCTCGTGGCTGGGTGCGTTCCGCAGAAGTTATCTGGGCTACCTGACGAGGAGCCTGATTCGTTCGGATTTTGCCGATATCTCGTTTTACGACGGGAGTCTGAAGCTGACCTACGATCTCACGCCTCGTCACACGATTACGTTCTTCGGGATCGGCGGCGACACGCTGGTGGATGACTCGAGTGCAACGGAGAGTGACGATGTACGACGCGCGACCAGCGATTTCATCTTTCTCCGAACCGGATGGCGCTGGAGCATCACGCCACACCTCCTGCTCGACAGCCGTGCGGCCTACATTCGCCAGCCTGGAAGCGAAAGCAATCCCTCGGGACAACCGCTCGGACAAAGTTCCTATGGTGAATGGGGGGGCGGCAGCGATGTTGCGTGGGCGTGGAGTTCGAAATCAACCCTGGAAGGCGGTTGGACGCTGCGACGGTTGAGTGACCATGTCTCGAGTTTTGTCGCGGGCCAACCTGAACCGGTTTCCATCACCAACCAGGTAGCGTTGCGAGGAAGCGGTTTTGTGCAACAGAGTTCCAGCCTTTTCGATGACCGTCTGCATGTGCTCGGAAGCGTTCGTATCGACGGCCGTCAGGGTCTTGGAGTGAATCCTGTTTCGACCCAGGGCTCCGTCGCGTGGCGGTTCGCGCGTGCGACAGAGTTGCAGGCCAGCGTCGGCCGCTACGCACAACTGGAGTTTCCGGACTTCCAGTTCGGCCAAGGGACGCCTTGTTCCTTCTCAGAACAGGAGTATGAGCGCTCCAATCACCTCTCCTTCTCGCTGGCGCAGCGAGTGGGAGAGAACACGCAGGTCCGTTTGCAGGTGTTCGATCGCCAGAGTTCGTTCTTTGTTCGGACCATCGGAGGCATGGGATGCCAGATTCCACTAGTGCAAGGGACGAGCGAATTTCAGCAGTCGTATTCGCGCGGCGTGCAGGTCGTGCTGCAGCGGCGAAGTGCGAACCGGCTCTCGGGATGGATCGGCTACACGTTCGTGCGTGCGCGGCAGAGTGCGCTGCTGACGGCGCCTCCGGAACCTCCGGCCTTCAGTCTGAATTTCGATAGCCCGACGGACCAGCCAGCGTCGGTGAACGCATTGGCGGCTTATCGCTGGAGACCGAGCGTAAACCTTGGAGCGAAAATCATTTACGGAAGCGGTATGCCGACGGTCAGCGGCCTCGAGCGCACGCCGAGCGGTAGCATTCAACCCGAGCCCGACCTGCGCTTACCCGACTATTTTCGCGCCGATTTTCGTATCGACAAGGCGTGGGCATTCCGACATTGGAAGATGACCTTGTATGGCGAAGTTTTGAATCTGACGAATCACGACAATCGGATCTTGAGTTTTGTCGAGGTCGCACCGAATGGCCAGCAAGTGATCCACACGCAGCGCGCGCTGCCGATCACGCCGACGGCGGGGCTGGTGTTTGAGTTCTGAACGCGAGTCGCTAGTCCCGAGTACCGAGTTGCGAGAAAAAGCTTTTCACCGCAGAGGGCGCGGAGAACTTCCGCAGAGATCGCGGAGAGAGGCTTTTCAACCCAAATGGTGCGTCACGAGAGGAAGTAATGGCCATCCCGACGCGAGACCTGCACTTTTGTCTCGAATACATGGGAGAGCGTATCCGCCTGAAGAATTTCTTCTTTTGCGCCGTCGGCGACAATGCGGCCGCGGCTCATCAACAGCACGCGGCTGACTTCGGGGACGATGTCGGAGAGATCGTGGGTCACGAGAATCAGACCGATCCCCGAACGCGCCAGCATGCTCATCGACTCGCGAAGAACCTGATGCGCGGCGAAATCGAGCGAATTGCTGGGCTCGTCGAATAGCAATGCTCGCGGCGAGTGGACGAGCGCTCTCGCGATGAGAATGCGCTTCGCTTCTCCCGATGACATCTCACAGACCGGGCGCTCGGCCAGATGGGCAACGCCGAGCTTCCTCAGAGCTGCGCGTGCGGATTCTTGTTGTGCTTTCTCAACATGGTGATTGGAGTAAATATTGGCGCTGCTGAAGAAACCGGAGAGGACGACTTCGAGACCGGTTGCATCGGCTTCGAGAAAGGCTAACGTGTCGTTCGACACGATGCCAAGGAGGTTGCGCAGTTCGAAGACGTTCCAGGTTTCCTGCCCGAGGATAGCCATGAGCGAACCATCGCGCGTGACGGGATAACACTCGCGCGTGATGGTCTTGATCAGCGTGGACTTGCCGCAGCCGTTCGGGCCGACGATAGCGACATGTTCGTTGGCGTGGATGGAGAGATTCAGATCGTGCAGCACGGGCCGCGAACCGCGCATCACGAGGACGTTTTGCAGTTCGAGGAGCGGGGGGTGGATATTTTTGTCGGGGAGCGACACGGGAATCGTGAACATGGTAACAGCCCAAGATTCATGATTTTCTTAGCAGAACTTTGCGGATGCATTCTCGCAAATGCGCAAGGAAGTTCACTCTTGTCGCAATCCGCTGCGACCGATCCGCGGGATGCCTTGTTGGTTAAGGGGTTTGGCAGGAAAGCGTTGTATACTTCTCGCCCCGCGCCACCACAGTTTCGGCGTCGACAAGGACAGTCCATGAAACGCATTCTTCTCAGCGCACTTTTGCTCGCGACTCCAGCGTTCGCGGCCACCATGAATACATCCGCAATTCAGGCAGGCAGTATGCTTGTGCCGCTTAATCCGGGCGATCCACAGCTATTGACGAATACGTTTGCCGGGACGCCGTTTCAAAACACTTACCCGAATGCGCTCGTGTTTCAGACGGACCTGGCTCCGATCGGCGCGGGCACGATCACTTTCTCGCTGGCGATCGGTGGGCAGACGCTGCCCACCATCACCGAAACCTACAACTGCGTGGTGCTTGGGGGATCGGGCTGTTCGATTTCTGCCGACTTCACCATGCCAACGATCTACCACTCGACGGCTGGAACATTGGTGGTGGACGTGAACGGCTCATCCACAACCTTCGACTTCGCGTTTCACAGTGCGGTGCCCGAACCCACAAGCATGGTTCTGCTCGGAACCGGCCTTGGTGCGATCGCCTGGCGAAGGGTCAAGCGCCCACGTCAGGGCGACGTCGCGATCTAATCGGTAATGTCGGGTTGTAATTGGGATGAAGCGCGTCAGGCTTCGCGCGTGAGGCCCAGTTGCGCGAGTTGTTCGTCGGTGAGTTCTAGCTCGCGCGCAAACACGATCTGGGTGGACGAGTCGGCGGACGCCATCGATCGATAGTCGATTCCGGGAATCACTTCTCGCAGTTTCTTCAAAAGCTCCTCGCGTGAAGAAAAGACCGCGGGATCTTCGCGCATGCACGCACGGCGGGGATAGGCGATCACGCGAAATTGTGGGTTTCGCGAGCCAGGTTCCTGTATCTCCTGGATGACAAGGCGAATACGGCGATCCTTACCCGGGCCCATGTTGGGGTACTATGCTCGCCGCCAGATCACACTGATGCTGTGATCTACATCACACCTTCTTGTGAGCCGAAATTTGGATTAAGCATTCGGGGGCTGGAATGCATTGAAAATTCGCCGGTCCACGCTAAAATTCCGATGCTTTCCCATACAAACGCAAAAAATGGGGGCGTAATGAGACGCACTTGCTTCCGGTTCGCACTGGCCGTTCTGCTTCTTGGGATGGTGGGATGTGCCAAGCAATCTCCGCAGGACTTTCAGAAGAACCTGCAGGAGCGCCTGATCGCTGCGAAACCGGGTGACGTGATTGACCTGCCGGAAGGAAAATTTCATCTGGACCGGACGATGTCGCTGACGGTGAACGGCGTAACGATTCGCGGGAAAGGCAAGGACAAGACGATTCTTTCCTTTGCCGGCCAGAAGACCGGAGCGCAGGGCGTACTGGTGAAGGCAAATGACTTTGTGATCGAAGACGTAGGGATCGAAGACACGGCCGGTGACGCGCTGACCATCCAGGGCGGGACGAATATCACGGTGCGGCGCGTGCGCACGGAATGGACGCGGGGTCCGAACGAAGCGAACGGGCCGTACGGAATTTATCCCGTGGAGTGCAAGAACCTGCTGCTGGAAGATTCTGTTGCGAAGGGGGCCGCGGACGCTGGGATTTATGTGGGGCAATCGGAGAACGTCGTCATTCGGAGGAATCGTTCGGAGTTGAATGTCGATGGATACGAGATCGAAAATTCCCAGAACGTTGATGCGTATGACAACGTCGCTACGCACAATACTGGCGGGATCGGCGTGTTCAATCTGCCGAACCTACCGCGCCAGGGCGGCAAGCACGTGCGTGTGTTTCACAATCAGATGGTAGACAACAACACGCCCAACTTCGCGCCCAAGAGCCTGGGACCGATTCATTCCTTGCCGACGGGTACCGGCATGTACGTGATGGCGATCCGCGATGTCGAGGTGTTCAACAACAAGATCCAGAACAACAACACGGTCAATATCTACATCATCAACTACAAGACGGGCGTGGACGAAGATTCGCTGCGCGACACCGCTGCTTCGCCGATCACGCAGCAGATTTTCGCGCCGGCAGACAAGCGGTTCTATCCGTTTGTGCAGAGTATTTACCTGCACGATAACGACATCTCTGGCGGTGGACAATCGCCCGATGGCCGCATCGCGGGCGTGAAGATGCTCGCTGATGCGATCGGGGGGAAATTGCCTGATGTTCTTTACGATGGAAGTGTTGATCCGGCCTGGGGGAGGAAAGGCAAGAATCGGGGACAGGTTTGCTTGCAGCGAAATGGCGGCGGATTTTTGAATTTTGATGTGGGCGGTGCGATGAAGCATCCGGTGAGCGATGTAAAGCAGTATGACTGCTCGCTGCCCGCACTCGAAGCGGTGGCAATACCGCAGTTGTCGTCGGGCACGGCATCGGGAGCCAACTGATGTTGGCGTGGGCCCGGATCGGATTACGGGCGATGATGGTTTGTGCGCTCCTGTGGGGCCTTACCGGTATCGGGTGCTCGCGGCACGGTCCCGTGCACTCGTTCGTTCAAGAACCTTACCCCAAGAAACTTTCTGACTGGCACTTGTTCACGGCGAGTTCGCCGACGCTGGTCCCCAACGAGCGCGTGGTTCCGTACGATCTGAACACGCCGCTGTTCTCGGATTACGCGGACAAGTATCGCTTTGTGTGGATGCAGGCGGGTACCAGCGCCGAGTATCGCGCAGATGGAGCGTTCGCGTTTCCTGTCGGAACGGTGTTGGCGAAGACTTTTGCTTTCCCAAAGGACGGCTCGGCGAACGGCAGTTCGGCACAGCAACG
>Ga0126371_10002920_pt1 | contig 14880 bp, 11 predicted proteins | sample PanSoiMetaPlot_4_FD_110145 | JGI IMG/M metagenome (GOLD analysis project Ga0126371, IMG submission 110145) | Tropical forest soil microbial communities from Panama - MetaG Plot_4 | ecosystem: Environmental > Terrestrial > Soil > Tropical forest > Bulk soil | place: Panama | collected 2016-02-17 | reverse complement strand
CTTCGCCTTCGTCCTTTCAGGCGAGATGTCCGTTGCTTACTTCAAGTTCCATGCACCGCAGGGATTCTGGCCGCTGCTGAACGATGGGGAAGGCGCGGTGCTTTACTGCTTCATTTTCCTATTTCCCGCCAGCGCGGGTGGAGGGCCGTGGAATGCTTCCGTTCCTTCCTCCTACGTTCGCTCCGCAATCTTAACGGAGGAGCGCTTTCTCCATGTCCAACTGAGGCACTCTCACAGGCGATGCAGGCTTATTTAACCTTTTTCCTTTCAATCAGTTCCGCACTCCTTCCTTTGCTACTGCCGGGTGTCCTCTTTGTCTGTCCCGGTTTTCCGCAACTTCCACAGTTTTGCTGCTTCGTCCTACCTTCTTCCATCTTTAGAATGGGCGGGTTGAGAAGCGGGTTCGCATAACTCCTCGAGACTGCCCGGTCACAAAAAAGTGGAGGGAGGTCCGCGGCCATGACTACTGCCGCTCGGCCGAACGACAAGGTGAAAGTCCGCAAGCACTACGACCTCGTGAGCCCCTATTACCATTCGCTGTGGGGCGAGCACATTCATCATGGCTACTGGATCCGCGGCGATGAATCCAAGGAGACTGCGCAGGTTCAGCTCATCGAGCACCTCGCCGAGGCCGCCGGAGTCCAGCCAGATGCCCAGATTCTCGATGTGGGCTGCGGTCTTGGCGCTAGCAGCATTTATCTGGTGCGGAGGTACAGGACGAAAGCAACGGGAATCACCATTTCCACAGTGCAAGTGGAAATGGCCAACAAAGCCGCGAAGACCGCCGGAGTCAACGCCACGTTTCTGCTCATGGACGCTGAGGCCATGACGTTTGACAAATCCTTCGACGTGGTGTGGTCGGTGGAATCCATCTCGCATTACCAGGACATCCCGAAATTCTTCATCTCCGCCGCAAAGCTGCTAAAGCCCGGAGGAACGCTGGCGATCACCGACTGGTTCAAGAGAAAAGGTCTGACACTGCGGGAGCACAAGAAATTTTTGCACGACCTCGAACACGGCATGATGGTGGAATTGCAGACCATGGAAGACTACGCGCGATACATGGCCGCTGCGGGCCTGAAAGTGGTTCGCCGCGAGGTGCTGAACAAGAACTGCGCCAAGACCTGGGACTTTTGTCTCGACATCATCAAGGACAAGTCCTTGTGGGGATTGGCGGCTCAATATGGCCCGGCGTTCGTGCGTTTTCTTCGCGCCTTCAAAGACATGCGCGCGGGATTCGCTTCCGGCAATTTTATTTACGGCCTGATGGTAGCGAAAAAGCCGGAAGTCCAAGCTTGATTGAACAGGGAGATACGCTCCCGTTGCTTTGCGTCTCCCGGAATGGTTATCGCGACTGCGGCAAGGAGGCTTGCTTTTTTCTTGTTTTGTGTCGCTGTCTCGCACCGTGCAGCTACAGCGATTTGGCGATGATGAGGGTGATGTCGTCGTGCTGTTCGCGGGGGCTGAACTGGCGGACCTTGTCCACGATGGTGTTGAGAAGGTCGTCCGAGGAAAGAGTGCGGTCGAGGCACAAGGCCGCGGCAAGGCGTTCTTCGCCGAATTCCTCGCCGGCGTCATTGAACGACTCGGTGATTCCATCCGTATACAGGGCCAGGATATCGCCCGGAGAGACTTGCGTTTCGCTGATCTCGCAATCCCATCTCTTGAACACGCCGAGAACCGTCGCGGTGGATTCGAGGCGTTCGATCGAATCGTCGCGGCGTAGCAGAAGAGCAGCGAGGTGGCCGCAGTTCGCGTAGCGCAAACGGCGAGTCGCGTCGTCGTACTCGGCAAAGAAAAGCGTGGCAAAGGCGCCGTCGGTGGTGTTTTCGCAAAAAAGCTGGTTCACCGAACGCAGCAGGCGCTGCGGCTGATCCACAGCGACGGCGCTTTGACTGCGCAGGTTGGCCTGGAGGTTGGCCATCAGCAGAGCAGCGGCAATTCCTTTTCCGGATATGTCACCAATCACGAAACCCAGCCGTTCGCTCCCGAGGTCCAGGAAGTCGTAATAGTCTCCGCCGACCTGGCGAGCCTGGCGGCAAATTCCGGCGTACTCCAGAGTTTTGAGCCGCGGAAGCGTTTGCGGAAAAAGCCGAGCCTGCACCTGCTTGGCGATATCGAGTTCTTGAGCCGCGCGGCGTTCGGTCTCGATCTTCTCGGCAATGGCCCGCCGCTGGGCTTCGACGGCCTGCGTAACCTCGTCGAAACTGACAAGCGAGAACGAATTGCCGTCCGGATCCCTGAAACGGGCGAAGACGCCGCCCCAAATCGGCGGGTGCTCCGCGGCCTCGGAGGACGGGGCTACCGACCTTGCGGTTTGCATGTGCACCTGGTATTTCAGCCGCTTGAGGCGAGGATTGACCAGGAAGCGCACCCCGCGCGCGCTCCATTCGCGGAACTTGGCAAGCACGTCTTCGGTTACAAACGTGACTTGGGTGTGCCGGCCTATGAGCTTGTATTGCTCGGAGTCCCGCTCGGGGGCGACGAGGGTGAGATTTGCCGTTCCGTCCGGTGGCGCGACCGTCACGAAGCGGCGCCCGGCAAATTCTTTCGAACGGGCGTCGAAGACGAGCTGAAAGCCCAGCTGCTTCACGTAGAAGTCCAGGCAGCGATCCAAATTGCGAACGAAAATGGTGACCGATTGCAGGCGCAGATAAGGGTCTCGGCGATCCAGGCGGACCGCAGATCCATCATCCCATTCGATAGGCGAGCCAGCCATTGTTCAGCATTATATGCCGGGAGAGCTGCGGGGCAGTGGGAGGCGGCCGTTTCTCGGAGCAGAGCACGGTGGTTAGGGTCAACGAATCACTCGCAACCGGGAACCCCGATCACAAACGACAGTGATCCAGATCACGCACGGGATGTGCGAAATGGCGCAGCGGCGACCAAGGTTCTATGCGCCTTCCGCAGGCCTGCTGCGATGATAAGTTGTGTTTTTTCTGTTTGTTAGAGGCGTTGCGTTTAGCCATGCAATGTCTGGCACCCGAGCGGCCCTTGGCTTGCCCCTTGCTGTCCTGTTCCGGATGAAGCGGCGTCAAAGGAGACGATCATGGCAAGCCCTATCCTTGCAGCCAAAACCGCAGTTCCCTCCTTGCAACCCTGGGTGCATCATCCCAAACTGCCAGGCTCGACCTCGCGCTTGGCGGTGGTCGACAAGAGCCCGACCAAGGAACCCTGCTCCCAGTTTTGCGAGGGCCTTTCTGAGGGGACCTTCCAGACATTGCAGAACATCGAGCACGCTGCAGCCTTTCCTGCCGGCGCGATCATTTTTATGGAAGGCCAGCCGGCGCGGGGCGTTTATGTCCTGCGGCAAGGGCGCGTGAAACTTTTGACCACCAACTGCGACGGCCGGACGCTGATCGTAAAGATTGCAAAACCTGGCGAAGCGCTGGGTTTGCATTCGGTCATCACCGGGAAGCCTTACGATTTGACGGCGGAGATCCTCGAACCCGCGGAATTGGCCTTTATCCCGCGGGCGGATTTCTTGAGGTGCATCGCCGAGCATGGCGATGCCTGCATGCACTTTGCGAATCTTCTGAGCCGCGACTGCCAGGCGTTCTATGAACTAGCGCGCTCGATTGGGCTTTGCCGGTCGGTGCCGGAACGCTTGGCTCGCTTTCTGCTGGATTGGTCGACCAATGGGCCGGCGATGGACGGAGGCGTGCGGGTTAAGCTGGCGCTGACCCACGAAGAAATCGCGCAACTGATCGGTGCATCACGTGAGACCGTAACGCGCACTCTGAGCGAATTCAAGAGGCAGCGAACGATCGAGCTGAACGGCTCGACGCTGGTCCTGAGGAACAAACCGGCTCTAGAAAGCTTGGTCGCTTTGTAGCCACAAGCCCGCAACAAAAGATTTGCTTCATGACCGGGCCCGTGGATTCGGCGTGTGGCGCACTTTGCGCGAAAGCGCGTCATGAGAGAAAGGCTTTTCGATGAAGACCGAATCCTCCGCCCGAACAGGCGTGCTTGCTCGGAAAGAATCCCGTTGGTGGGGCGTACACCCCTCGCTGAAACCGGGGGCTACTCAGTCCACCGCAGCATTACTGCGCGGCTGTTAAGCGACCGAAGGCTCAGTCCGAGCCTTAGTAATTCGATAGCCGACGCGTGGTCTCGGGTGGTACCCACGTACCCACTCCGCACTTAACGCAGACATACTGGCGATTCGAAAGCAGTTTGAGACTTGCTTCTCTACCCCGGCAGCGCTCGCCCGTCCCAAGCGCATCGACGGGCAAGTACCTTCGTCCGGCGTTCGCAGGCTCGAAAGTGGCGCTCCCGGTATTGAAACAAGAGGGTTACTCGGAAGACTTTCATGAGATTTCGCGGGCCCCCGCCCCCAAAGGACAGCCTTGTACGAAAGTTTTTGAAAGAACGCGCGCACCCTGCAGCGCGTGCCGATTTCGAAAGCAACCCGCGCGAGATTTTGATGAATGGCGAGGTAAGCGGGTTCGTCAACCCTACGGAATCCGAAGCCCGGTTCCGCGAGCAGCGGTTTTTTGCTTTTCTCGAAATAAGTTTCGGGGTATCAAAGAAGCAAGGCATTCGCGCCAAGTCTGTAGGACGCTGCCGGGGAGCGCTTCATGGAAAGAGACGTTAGCGATCTTCTGAGTTTGTACAATCCGCACGACCCGCTGGACCACGCGTGGACGATTCCTTCGCCGTGGTATTTCGACACGCAAATCGCGGAGTTGGAGGAGCAAAGCGTGTTTGGCAGAACGTGGCAGGCCGCGGGCCGCACGGATCAGGTGCGCAACAAAGGAGACTTCTTTACAACGGACCTCGCGGGCGAACCAATCGTCGTGGCACGCGGCGAAGACACTACCTTGCGCGCGTTTTATAACGTTTGCCGGCACCATGCGGCGGCGGTGGTGACGGAGGCGGAGGGCTGCGCCAAGCAGTTCCGCTGCCCATATCACGGCTGGACGTATGGAATCGATGGAGCGCTCAAAGGCATGGTGGAGTTCGAGGGCGTGTGCAATTTCGACCGCGCGAAAAACGGGCTCATGCCGGTGAAGGTGGATACCTGGGAGAACTTTGTTTTCGTGAATTTGGACGGGCAAGCTGCGCCGCTCCAAGACTTCCTTGGAAAGGTTCCCGGACTGGTTGCGCCGCTCGACCTGTCGAAAAAGATGAAGTTTTTCGACCGGCGCGTTTACACACTGCAGTGCAACTGGAAAGTGTATGTGGACAACTATCTGGACGGCGGTTACCACGTGCCGCATGCGCACAAAGGGCTGAGCAGCGTCATCGAATACACGAAATATACGATCGAGAACCTGGAACGAGCGTGCTTGCAGTCGAGCCCGCTTTCTTCGGGGAAGAAATCCGAAGGCCGGGTGTCGGCGACGCGGCAAGGCCGGGCATTTTATCTGTGGATCTATCCAAACTTCATGATTAACGCCTACGAAGGCGTGATGGACACGAACCTGGTGTTGCCCCTGGCGGTGGACAAGTGCGTGGTGGTGTTTGACTACTACTTCGCCGAGGTGAGCAAAAAGGCTGCGGCGCACCATCGCGCGAGCATCAAGGTTAGCGAAAAAGTACAGGATGAGGACATGGCCATTTGCGATGCCGTCCAGCGGGGCCTGGCTTCGCGAGCCTACGTGGCGGGGCGGCTATCGGTGCGGCGCGAAGCCGGAGAGCATCTATTCCACCGCCTGCTGCATGAGGATTTGACACGGGCTCTGGGGCGCCCAGCGGCGGCCGATTAGCTTGGCCCGGTCGAATGAAGCGACTTGAAATGGTCTTCTAGGGCCTCGATTAGAGTTTTCTCCAGTAGGCCGGTGGACTCCAAATCCCAGGAATCCCGCGCGGGGGCGAAGCGATCCAGGTTTTGACCGAAGCCTTGCAAGCGGGCGGAGACCTCCACGCGCGTGTAGCCGTCGTCCAGCTCGCGGGTTGAAACGAGAACGAGGGCTTTGCCTTCACTCCAAGTCACGTGTCCGGCAAAAATCCCTTCCTTGGCAAATTGCAGGAGCTCGTCTTTGTCGAGGGCGCGACCAAAGATCCAGCCGTCCGCGACAATTTTCTCGTCGGCAAAGCGCCAGGCTTGCACCCGCACGTAGGATTGAAAAAACTCCTGGATGTTCAAGGGGGACTCTTTAGCCTCCAGGCAAGCCGGGCCGAGTTCCGGAGGATTCACAACGGTTTTTCCTTTCGTCTTGTTTTTCCGGCCCGACTTTGAGCTCGTTGGGCGCACCGCGCAAGGGCGCACCGATACCTCAGAGTTGGCGGACCCCTCGTCGGCAGCCTGCGCACAGGCCCGCTGCTCGAGGACAGGCCCGAAGGGCAGGAGAAGGAATGACAGGAGAAAAAGGCGGCGTTTCTTTCGAGCCCTTGGCATGACATGATGAATTTTACAGTTCGAATGCGTGGCAGGCGAGAAAGAAAACGAAAGGGCCGCGGATTTGACGCTGTCGGAGGCGTCGCCTATACTGAATATTCAAGTTGCAGGGAGAAATTCTCGCCTGTCTCGCCTCTTCCGAAAGTCAGCGTGCGTCTCCGGTGATCGGCGTGGAGTGAAATTTCGCGAGTGCCGGAGCGGCGCCGTCAAGAGCCGGGAAAGTTCCTGAGCAGGCTGACGGACGTTCTAGGAAAGGACCGTTTTATGGCTGAGGCAAGCTGCCGCCGCGAGCTGGAATTGGAAATTCCCGCCGAGGAAGTGTCGCAGAAGATCGAGAGCGTGGCGCAACAGTTCGCGCGGCTGGCGACGATTCCAGGATTCCGGCGCGGGAAAGCCCCTGTTTCGTTGATCCGCAGGCGATTCGCGGAAGACATCAAGGGGGAAGTGCTGCAGACGCTGGTGCCCGAGCGCGTGGAAAAGGCCGTGGCGGAACAGAAGCTGACGCCGGTTTCGCAGCCGAAAGTGGACAAGCTGGACTTCAACGAAGGGCAACCGCTGAAGTTTCGCGCGGTGTTCGAGGTGATGCCGGAATTCGACCTGGGCAGCTACAAAGGACTGGAATTGGAGATGCCCGCGATAGACATCGGCGAGAATGACGTCGAGAAGGCTTTGGAGGAGATGCGCGAGCGGGCCGCGACGTTTGCCCCCGTCGAGGGCCGGGTCATCCAGGACGGTGACTTCGCGCAGGTGAAGCTGCTGGGCACCCCGGAAGGCGGCGGCGACCCGCTGAAAGCGGACAGCGTGCTGTGCCACATTGGCGCGGAAGAAACCATGGAGCCTTTCAATACGAATTTGAAGGGCGCGAATGTGGGGGACCACAAGAGTTTTGACGTGGAGTATCCCGCCGACTATCCCGACCCAAAGCTTGCCGGGAAGAGATTTCATTACGCCGTGGAGGTATTGGGGATCAAGACCAAGAAGCTGCCGGATCTGAACGATGATTTCGCGAAGGACGTGAGCGACGCGAAAACTCTCGATGAGTTGCGGACCAAAGTACGCGAAGGGCTGGAGCAGGAGCGCGACCACAAGCACAAGGAATTGCTGCACGAGAGAGTTCTGGCAGAATTGGTGAAGCAGCACGACTTCCCGGTGCCGGAATCGCTGGTAGAGCATCAAATGGACGTGCGGCTGGAGCGCGTGGTGCGTTCGCTGGCGGCACAGGGCGTGGACCCGCGCGCGGTAAACGTGGACTGGGTGGCGCTGCGGCACCGCCAGGAAGACCGCGCCAGGGACGACGTGAAGGCGGAGTTGATCATCGACCGCATCGCCACGGCGGAAAACATTGATGCAACCGAGGACGACCTTACACGCGAGCTCGAACACGTGGCCGGGCATAGTGGCGAATCGGCGGAAGCGCTACGCGCGCGTTTGACAAAGCAAGGAACGCTCGATAGGATGAAGGCCAAGTTGCGAAGCGATAAAACACTCGAGTGGATTGAGCAAGGCGCGAAAGTCAAGACCGTCGCGACGGCAAACGCGGCCACAGACGCAAAGTGAGATCTTCCGGCCAGGTGCCAGCGGCGCTACTCCCATGAAAAAATTCGACGAACCCGATTACCGCGCAACGACTCTCGTACCGATGGTGGTCGAACAGACCAGCCGCGGCGAACGTGCGTACGATATCTATTCCCGGCTACTGAAAGAGCACATCATTTTTATCGGCACGCCGATCGACGACCACGTGGCCAATCTGGCGACCGCGCAAATGCTGTTCCTGCAGGCGGAAGACCCGGAGAAAGACATTCAGCTGTACATCAATTCGCCGGGCGGCTCGATCACCGCGGGATTCGCGATCTATGACACCATGCAGTTTGTGAAGCCGGACGTGGTGACGACGTGCATCGGGCAAGCGGCCTCGATTGCCGCAGTGCTCTTGACGGGAGGCGCCCCGAAGAAGCGCTTTGCCCTTCCGAACGCGCGCATCTTGATTCATCAGCCTTGGCTATCGGGACTCGGGGGACAGGCCACGGACATCGATATTCACGCAAAAGAAATCCTGCGCATGCGCACGACTATCAATGCGCTGCTGGCGAAACATACAGGCCAGTCGATCGACCGCATCGAGAAAGACGTCGAGCGCGATTACATCATGAACGCGGAGCAGGCCAAGGAGTACGGGATGATCGATGAGATCATCTACAAGCACCGTTAGGTTTTTGGGGTGCGAAGTGCTTTGCCGTTCGAAGTAGTGCGGAGGGCAGGTTCCCGATAGTCCGCACGGCTACGACTTTCTCTCTTGCTCAGGAGACAAATCGGCCTAGAATATAGAATTAAAGGATCGAGTCTCCGAAGACCCAGCGGAGCTGAGGCCTCCACCTGTGAAAAAATTTAACCCAGATGAGCCATTGCGCTGCTCCTTTTGCCACAAGACGCAAGAGCAGGTCGAAAAGCTGATCAGTTCGCCTTCCGACTATCCCCGCGCGTATATCTGCAACGAGTGCGTGGGCGTTTGCCAGACGATTCTGGAAGACGAAAAGAGGGAACAGGCCACGGCGCCGGCCAGGCAGCTTCCGCGGCCGCCCGAAATCAAGCGGTTTCTCGATGGCTACGTCATCGGGCAGGACCGCACGAAGAAAAAGCTTGCGGTTGCGGTGTACAACCACTACAAACGGATTTTCCTGAACAAGCAACCGGGCGAAGTCGAATTGAGCAAATCGAATATCCTGCTGATTGGGCCGACAGGCACAGGCAAGACGCTGCTGGCGCAAACCCTTTCGCGCATGCTGGAAGTGCCGTTTGCCATCGTGGATGCGACAACGTTGACAGAAGCAGGCTACGTTGGAGAGGACGTCGAGAACATTATTTTGAAGCTGTTGCAGGCCGCCGACGGCGACGTGCAAAAGGCGCAGCAAGGCATCATTTACATCGACGAGATCGACAAGATCGCCAAGAAGGATGAGAACCCCTCCATTACGCGTGACGTGTCCGGCGAAGGCGTGCAACAGGCGCTGCTGAAGATTCTGGAAGGCACAGTAGCCAATGTGCCGCCCCAGGGCGGGCGCAAGCATCCGCACCAGGAATTCACGCCAGTGGACACGACGAACATCCTGTTCATTTGCGGCGGGGCCTTTGTCGGACTGGAAAAAATCATCGAGAAGCGCACCGGACGCCGTTCGCTCGGGTTCCACACAGACGCCACGCCTTCGACGCCGCAGCGGCGGAACACCGAGCTGCTCGAGCAAGTGCAACCGGGAGATTTGATTCGCTACGGACTGATTCCGGAATTTGTGGGCCGCCTGCCGGTTGCCGGCGTGATGAACGATTTGGACAAAGCGGCGCTGGTCAAGATTCTGACGGAGCCGAAGAACGCCTTGTTGAAGCAGTATCAGCGGCTGTTTGAGTTTGAGAACGTGCGCTTGCGATTTACCGAGGAAGCGCTCGAAACTGTGGCAGAGTTAGCCCTTCAGCGCAAAGTGGGCGCGCGCGGCTTGCGGATGATTTTAGAAGACCTCATGCTCGAGCTTATGTACCACCTTCCTATGCAACGGAAGGTGCGCGAATTCGTGGTGAGTGCGGAGATGGTGCGCACGCGGGAAATCAACTGGAGCTTGCTCGAAAAAGCCGGATGAGCCGGCTCGCGCATCAAATTCAGGGCACGGCCAATCTTCGGCCGTAGAGCACCAAGAGGCAGAAGTAGAAGTTCAGGGGCCCCCATGTTTACACGAGAAAAACAAGAGATGAGGCGCGTGCCGATGATGCCGGTGCGCGATATGGTCATCTTTCCGCAGCAGATGACGCCGTTCATCGTAGGCCGCGAAGCCAGCGTGCGCGCGCTTGAAGAGGCGCTCGCGAGCGACAAGAAGATTTTTCTTTCTACGCAGCACGACGCTTCGGTGGATGACCCGAAGCCAGAAGAGATTTACGCGGTTGGGACGCTCGCGAATATCGTGCAGAGCGTAAAGCTGCCCGACGGCAATATCAAAGTGTTGGTGGAAGGCGTGGAGCGCGCAAGGGCGCTTTCCATCGCCACAGAAGAGGGCTTTTTCCGGGCCACGATTCGTCTGCTGGGCCAGCGTATTGAAGATTCGCCGCAGGTCAAGCAGGTGGTCGAGAAAGTGACGGGCCTCTACGAGCAATTCATCAAGCTGTCGCAGAGCCTGAATTACGACACGATGATTGCGGCCGCACGGGGCGATGATCCCTCACGCCTCTCGGACACCATTGCCGCGAACCTGCAGCTCCCCGTCGACGAAAAGCAGGATCTGCTGGAAACCGTAGATCCACTGGAGCGGCTGAACCGCATCGGAGAAATCCTGGAAATCGAGCTGGAGAAACTGAACGTCGACCGGAACATCAATACGCGCGTAAAGCGACAGATGGAACGTGCGCAAAAAGAGTATTACCTCAACGAAAAGCTGAAGGCCATTCAGAAAGAGTTGGGCCGCGGCGAGAAAAGCGAAACCGACGAGCTAAAGAAGAAGATCGATGCGTCCGGCATGCCCAAGGATGTGCACGAGAAGGCCATACAGGAACTGAAGCGCCTGGAGCTGATGCCGCCGATGTCGGCGGAATCCACGGTCAGCCGGAATTACCTCGATTGGCTGATCGCGGTGCCGTGGAAGAAACGGTCCAAGGAAATCCGGGACATCAAGGCCGCGGAAAAGGTGCTCAATGACGAGCACTACGGGCTCGAGAAGATCAAGGACCGCATCCTGGAATTCCTTGCGGTGCGCCAGTTAGTGAAGAATCCGAAGGGCTCAATCCTTTGCTTTGTCGGGCCTCCGGGCGTCGGCAAGACTTCGCTGGCGATGTCCATCGGGCATGCCACGGGCCGCAAGTTCGTGCGCGTTTCGCTCGGCGGCGTGCGCGATGAGGCGGAGATCCGCGGCCACCGGCGGACCTACATTGGGGCTTTGCCCGGGCAGATCATCCAAATGATGAAAAAAGCCGGCACGGTGAACCCGATTTTCGTGCTGGACGAAGTGGACAAAATGTCCACCGATTTCCGCGGCGACCCGTCGGCCGCGTTGATGGAAGTGCTTGATCCGGAACTCAACCACGCGTTCACGGACCATTACCTGGATGTGGAATACGATCTTTCCAGAGTGATGTTCGTGTGCACGGCCAACGTGTTGCACACCATTCCGCAACCATTGCAGGACCGCATGGAAATCCTGCGGCTTCCCGGTTACACGGAACAGGAAAAAATGGAGATCGCCACACGCTTCCTGGTGAAGCGCGCGCGCGAAGCGACGGGGTTGACGGAGAAGAATCTCAAGTTCACCGAGGAAGGGCTGCTGCACATCATTCGGCACTACACGCACGAAGCCGGGGTGCGCAACCTGGAGCGCGAAATCCAAAATATCGCCCGCAAAATGGCGCGCAAAGTGGTGACCGACGGCGCGGATTCGTCGGCAGAGATTAACGCGGAAAACGTGAAGGACTTCCTGGGCGTGCTGAAGTACCGCGAATTTTGGCTGGAAAAACAGAACGAAGTCGGATTGACCACCGGGCTGGCCTGGACAGAAGTGGGCGGATCGGTGCTCGCCACGGAAGCCACGCTGATGGAAGGCAAGGGGCGACTAACGCTGACCGGGAAACTAGGCGACGTGATGCAGGAGTCCGCACAAGCCGCGATGAGTTACGTGCGGTCGCGTTCGAATCTCCTGGGCCTGCCCCGCGATTTCTACCGCACCATCGACATTCACGTGCACGTGCCCGAAGGTGCGATTCCCAAGGACGGCCCGTCTGCCGGGATCACGATTTGCACGTCGATTGTGAGCGCGCTCACGAAAATCCCGGTGCGCTGCGACGTGACCATGACCGGGGAAATCACGTTGCGCGGCAAAGTTCTGCCTATCGGGGGCGTTAAGGAGAAGCTCCTGGCCGCCCACAGAATGGGCTTGCGTACGGTAGTGCTTCCGAAGGACAATGAGAAGGACCTAGCGGATATCCCGCAAGAGATTCTCTCCAGTCTCACGATCCATTTTGTCGAGACCATGGATGAAGTGCTGCAGATTGCGCTGGAGCGGCCGGTCGCGCCGCTTGAGCATGCCGCGGTAACGCCCGTCGCGGAAACGTATGTGGCCGGCGCCGAGAAAGACAAGAGTTTGACCAACTAAGCAGCGATATTCCGGAAAAGGCTCAACCCCACGAGTCTTCCCGCCAGATGCGCGAGGGGAGTGTGGGCTTCGAAGGGGGCCGGGAACCGCTTCGGTTGGTAAAAGTCCGGTCTGCCATCGGCTGGTTTCTCGCTCCTTCGGTTCGAGGCCATAAGAGCGGTCAACCGCCAGGTTGGTGGATCACCTCAGGTACAACCCGGATTCTCAAGGTCAATTCACAACCACATTAGGAAACTATGCCAAAAGAAACACACGTTGAAGGAAACAATCAGATGAGTATCAGCCTTGCCGAGTTGAAGGAAAAGAACATCACCGACCTCGCCAAGATTGCCAAGGAATTGAACATTCCCGGCGCGAGCGGGATGCGCAAGCAGGAACTGATCTTCCAGATTCTGCGGGCGCAGACCGAAAAGAACGGTTTGATTTTTTCCGAAGGCGTCTTGGAATGCCTCCCCGACGGATTCGGGTTTCTCCGCGCGCCGGAATACAACTACCTCCCCGGCCCGGACGACATCTACGTCTCTCCGTCGCAAATCCGCAAGTTCGACCTTCGCACGGGTGACACCGTCTCCGGCCAAGTGCGCCCTCCCAAGGACGGCGAGCGCTATTTTGCGCTGATCAAAGTGGAAGCGGTCAATTTCGAAGATCCCGAAGTAGCGCGCAACAAGATTTTCTTCGACAACCTGACACCGCTTTATCCGCAGGGCCGTTTGAAGATGGAAACGGTCAAGGAAAACATGACGGGGCGCGTGCTCGATCTGCTGTGCCCGGTCGGCAAAGGCCAGCGCGGACTGATTAACGCGCCGCCGCGCACCGGCAAGACCATGATGCTCCAGGCCATTGCCAATGCCATTGCCGCCAATCATCCGGAGGTGGCGCTGATCGTGCTGCTCATCGACGAACGCCCGGAAGAAGTCACCGACATGCAACGCACGGTCAAGGGCGAAGTCATTAGCTCGACGTTCGATGAGCCGCCGCAACGGCACATTCAAGTTGCGGAAATGGTTTTGGAAAAAGCCAAGCGCCTCGTGGAGCACAAGCGCGACGTTGTCGTGCTGCTCGATTCCATCACGCGCCTTGCGCGCGCCTACAATGCGGTCACACCGCCCTCGGGAAAAGTGCTTTCCGGAGGTATCGACGCCAATGCCCTGCAGCGCCCGCGGAGATTCTTTGCGGCGGCCCGCAACGTCGAGGAGGGTGGCTCGCTCACCATCGTGGCCACTGCTTTGATCGATACCGGCAGCCGCATGGACGACGTGATTTTCGAGGAGTTCAAGGGCACCGGCAACATGGAAATCTATCTCGACCGGCGACTGGCGGATAAGCGCGTCTTTCCGGCGATCGACATCCAGCGTTCCGGCACGCGCAAGGACGAATTGTTGCTGCCTCCGGAAGAGCTCAGCCGCGTTTGGGTGCTGCGCAAAGTGTTGAGCCCGCTTTCGACGGTCGAAGCGATGGAGCTTTTGCTCAGCCGATTGACCAAGACCAAATCGAACATGGAATTCCTCAGCTCGATGTCCTCGCCGGCCTGACCGATTGGTCCCGCAATGAAAAAGGCGCAACGGGGAAGACCGTCGCGCCCTTCCTTACGCCCTGAAACCAGGGCTGGTTATGCCGCAGCTTCGGCTTCCACCCCAGCGATGTAGTCGATAATGCGCTCCGACCAGCCGTCGATGTGCGTCCAACCGTTGCCGTAGCTGATGCCGTGCTTGTACGGGGCGACGTTCACCACGTACGCGCGCGGCGTCCAGGCGGGGAGGATGCCGTCGTGCGACTGCTCGTCGGTAACGATGATTAGGCGGTCGAGTTCGCCCCACTCCCGCTTGTCGTGGAGCTCGCTCAAGGCGCGCTTCAGATAGGTTCCGGAGTGCGCCTGCGAGCCCGCAATGGCGTCCCGCAGCGCGAAGCCGCGCCGCGGAGGAAGCTCGATACACGCGTCGGAGAAGGTCGCGATAGCGAAATCCGCGGTCTTTTCGCGGAGCAGGATGGCGAGTCCGGCGGCCGCATCCATGCGCGTGGTTTCACCTTTCTTCGAGAGCCTGTCGTTCATCGAGCCAGACACGTCCACGACGAGTCCGGTCGAGCCGGCAAGCTTCTCGAGTCCGGCGATGCCCTTGAGCATGGCCTGTTCGAGCGCGTCTTCGAGCGTCCTAGCGTAGCGTGCCGCTGTCAGGAAACGGAACGGCAGCGCCCGCGCGACGCCCTTGTCCAGCCGCTCGCGGATAAGCTTCGGATCGACGCCCGATGCGAGCATCAGGCGGAGGTTGCGCAGGACGGCCAGGCCGCCGAGTTTCCCCTCGCGCAGGAAGCGTTCGAAGTTCTCGCGCCTGTTCTTCCCTGCGGACAAGGCAACCTCCCAGGTATCGGGAGGCTCGAGCGTGTTCTCAACGAGCTTCTTCCAGAGCGCTGCCTGCG
>Ga0126371_10002919_pt1 | contig 14881 bp, 12 predicted proteins | sample PanSoiMetaPlot_4_FD_110145 | JGI IMG/M metagenome (GOLD analysis project Ga0126371, IMG submission 110145) | Tropical forest soil microbial communities from Panama - MetaG Plot_4 | ecosystem: Environmental > Terrestrial > Soil > Tropical forest > Bulk soil | place: Panama | collected 2016-02-17 | reverse complement strand
GCGGCGGCCTGTTCCAGCGCGATGTCCGCCAGCGCTGTCGCGTATTGCAGGCTGGCGGACTTCAATTTGGCCTCCCCTGCAGGTTTTGCATAAAGCTGTTAATCATTGCTTCCTGCACCGCCGGCGTCATCTGCTTGGCCACGAGCGACTCCGCGCCGTCCACGGCCATCCGCGCCGCCAATTCCTTCAATTCCACGCGTGCCGCGCGCTCCGCCGCTTCGATTTCTGCCTTGGCCGCCGCCCGAACCTTCTCCACGTCGAGTTGCGTTACACCACGCAGCCGTTCCAGTTCTGCTGCCGCGTCGCGCTGCGCCTGCGCACGGAACTCCGCCACTTCGCGCTCCAGGCTGCCCATCCTGGTCACCGCTTCCTGTAATCTTCGTTCCGCATCGGCCTTGGCCGCCGTGGCCTTGCTGATGGCCTCGCTGATGTGATCGGCCTTGTGGCGGAAAAAGGGAGGAAGCAGCTTCCCGAAGACCCAGTAAGCCAACACCGCCAGGATCACGAAGTGGACCCACTTGAAAATCATTCTGATAGACTGTTCCGCCGGGCTGCCGCCTTCTTCCGCGCCGCAAACCGCCGCTGCGGAAAGCAATGTGCCCGCGAACACCATCAGGCTGTGGTGGAAGCTTCGCGCCAATTTCATCGCGCCTCTCTTGTGGGAGCGCCCGGCGCCTGCAGGACGCGGCGTGCGATCTCTGCCGCCAATTGCGCCGAAACGGCCTCGATCTCTTTTTTCGCGCCGGCAAATTCCCCGGCCACGCGCTCTTTCGCCGCGTTCACTTCCGCGTTTGCTTTGCCTCGCGCGTCCTTCAGAATCGCCGCGCGATCATCCATCAGCTTCTTGCGGTCGGCTTCCTGTTCGGCGTATACCATTGCGCGTGCGTGCTTCAGTGCCTCTTCGTATTCGCGCTCTTTCGCGGCCGCGGCCGCCTGCGCCGCTTCCGCCGCCTTTTGTGCGCCAAGCGTGCGCGCGTCGCGCTCTGCCATCACTTTCAGCAGCGGCTGAAAGAAAAGCGAGCGCATCAGGAAGTAAAAAATGAGGACGATGATGACTACGGGCACAGCCCGCAGGAACAGTTCGCCTATTTGGTGAACCAAATCTGACATGCAATTGTGTCGCCTAAAATTTCGGGAAGGCAGCCTCGCCGACTCCCTGACCCGGTAGGAGCATACGGTGGGCCTTGTGCCGCCTCACAGAATATAAATTTATATCATCCCGCGCGCTTTTCCGTCAACGAACCCGCCATATTGGCTCCAGCTTAAAAGCGCCTTTCCTCGCTATAATTCTGGGTCGTTTCCATTTCATTCGCCGCCCTCGCTCTTTCCATTCGGGAGCCGCCCATGACCAAAAGCTGGCAAACCAAACTCATCCATTCCGACGCCAAAGTCCCGGCAGGCTATAAATCCCTGGCCACCCCGGTTTATCGCGGCTCCACGACCGTTTTCCGCTCTGCCTCGGCGGTCCGCGACACCTGGGACCAGCACAAGGTCGGCTACACGTACGGCCTCTACGGCACTCCCACGGTTCTTGAACTCGCCGCCCGTATCTGCGAACTCGAACGCGGCTCGCACACTATCCTCACTCCCGGCGGCCAGGCCGCGATTTCCTTGATCGATCTCGCCGTGCTCCAGGCCGGCGACCACATCCTGGTGCCCGCAAGCGTCTACTATCCAAACCGCAAACTTACCACGCAGCTTCTCTCGCACTTCGGCGTCACCTCCACGTTTTACGATCCACTCATCGGGGAAGGCATTTCTTCGCTTATCCAGGACAACACACGCCTCATCTGGACCGAGTCCCCCGGCTCCATCACCATGGAAGTCCAGGACCTTCCCGCCATCGTGGCCGCCGCGCACGCGCGTAACGTCAATGTCGCGCTCGACAATACCTGGTCCGCCGGCGTGCTCTTTGACGCCTTCGACCATGGCATAGACATCACCATGCAGGCCGTGACCAAATATATCGGCGGCCACAGCGATTTGCTGCTTGGCTCGGTCACCGTGCGCGACGACGCCATTTACCAGCGTCTCGGCGTCTCGCAGCAGATGCTGGGCCTCGCGGTTTCCCCCGACGATTGCAGCCTCGCCCTGCGCGGCCTGCAAACCCTCGCTGTACGCCTCTCCGCCATGGAGCACTCCGCCTTGCAAATCGCCAAGTGGCTTGCCGACTGCCCGGAGGTCGAACTAGTCCTCCACCCGGCGCTTTCTCCTTGCCCGGGTCACGAATTCTGGAAGCGCGATTTTCTCGGTTCCTCCGGAGTGTTTTCGATTGTCTTCAAGGAAGGCCCAACGCAGGAGCAGGTCTACGCCTTTGTGGACGGCCTAAAACTTTTCAAGATTGGCTACAGTTGGGCCGGCGTGACCAGCCTTGCCGTGGCCTACGACATCGGCCGCATTCCCGGCCGCCCGCCCTACGATCACCGCATCGTGCGCCTCAACATCGGCCTCGAATCCCCACACGACCTCATCGCCGACCTCAAACAATCCCTTCCCAATTTGCGAGGGTGAAATGTGGCACAGTCATTCCTGGCGGTGTTCTTCAAGTCGAGCGTCACGACGGACGCCTCACACGCAATTCTTCCGTGTGGCTTCTTGGTCAAAACTCAGCGCCGTTCGGCCCTCCGGCCACCAAACGCATAGATTGTTGTCGTTCCGCGCGGGCGCGCCACTGTGCCACTGTCCCTTGGGGATGAAGTGTTCGCCGCCCGCCCCGACGGGATTCTCTTACCATCAATGATCAGCGTGTAGCTGCCTTGCACAACGACCATGTATTCGTCATAGTCATGCACATGCGGTGCGGAAACCGCCGCCTCGCGGCAAGTTCAAAAACGCCATCTGGCTGGACGTCGGCCCCGTCAAAGACCTAACGTTCCCTCCCGGCGTTGCCTGGCTGCTGGCAGCGCGCGTTCGATTTTCAGTAATCTTCGTTTGCTACGGCGTCGTATACAAACCGGAATCGCGACGGATTCTTGTCCTTCCCGACAACCATCTCCACTTCTTCCCACAACTGCAAACCGTCCGGCGAGACCTCATAGCTTCGTTTCAGCGAGCCCTTCTTAGGCAGCGGCGATTCGCTTACCAGTCTTCCGTGGTCCCACTTCGCTTCCACAACGTCGGTGCCCACGCCCGCGGGCGCATCGGGTTTTTTGCCGTCGGTATAAAAAATGGTCTTCCGTCCCTGGTCGCCAGACATCGTCACGATGGGATCCGCGTCGTTCTTGCGTTCCATCCGCAGGCGAACCGAAGGATCAATCAACTCGAGATAACGCTCGCGGTCCGCGTCGGTATCTTTTTGCGAGCCGCCGGTGTTGCGCGGTCCCCCCATTCCGGGTCCGCCGATCCCCCCGCCGGGAAAGCCGATGCGCGGGCCGGATCCGCTGCGATTTCCGCCGTTGTCGTTTACCTTGCGCTGGTTGGAACGCGTCTTGGGGTCGTCGCTTTCGTCGCGGTTCAATCGCCACGCACCCAGAATATTTTTGCGTGGCGGAATCTGCACCGTCCGCGTGGGGGGGCCCGCGGGAATCGACGACGGCGGCGGGGTAATCGGCCCCGCAGGCGCCTGCGCGAACGCGCCTCCCGCGAACAACAATCCCACTGCCGGCAATTTCCAGAATTTGCACAATTGCTTCATGTTCTTCTTTCCTGAGGCACAGGCCTGTGGAATCCTTCAAAATTCATTCCTGCCGGCGCCCGCCTGAGTTCCCGAGTCCCCGTCCCTCTCGCCGCGTTTCCGAAAGCTATTTTACCTCCCGCGGTGTTGGATTTATCTTTTTCGGCGGTCGGGGGAACCGCGCTCCGCACCTGTCTTGCCCTGTTGGATCAGATGTCTAGTGCCTTTGCTGGCGTTGCCGGAGTTCCCGGGAACCCCCTTGCGAATCTTGTAATCCAGCTTCGCAGAAAAATTTATCAGGCTGCGCTCGAGGACCTGGATGCCTACATTCGCCTCGATCCCGACAGTGCTGACGATCAGACGGCGAAACACATTCGAGCCGACACCCAGCGCAAACTCGAAAATCCACTTCCTTAGTTAGACGAGCCAGCGATCTAACTCTCGCGCGCGTTCCAGCAACGCCAGCGCTCCCAAGTCACGAAATTTTTTTGCCCGCTCTCGATAATCCGATGCGTGTTTTGGCAAAATGCCCATGAACGGCACACCCGCCGCTTGTGCCGACAACGCGTCATCCACATTGTCCCCGAGATACAACGCGCTCTTCGCATCGCGATTCGCCAGAATCGCCAGCAAGCCGTCGGGAAACGGCTTTTTCCGCGCGTCATCCATGGTCACCACCATGCGGAAATACTTCGCCGCCGGCCAGCGCTCGAAGGAATACGCGAACTCGGGCCGCGTCCGCCCGGTAAATAAATTCAATTCATGTTTCCCCGCCCACTTTTCCACCAGCTTCGGCGTTACCAGCCATTTTTCTTTGGCCACGTTGCCCGGCTTTCCGTTGCTCCCCCAATAAAACGGCTGAAACGCCTCCCGCGCCTGTTCATACGTTGTGCGCACGCCCCGCGCCGTCGCCCACCGCGAGACCATCATCCAGTCGTCGTTGTTCCCGGGCAGGCGCTTCCACTGGTGCAATTCCGCCAACGTTGCCTTTCTCCCCGTCAGCTTTTCCACCGTCTGCAGCGCGGAGCGCCAGAACGTCTCACGCACATCAATCAGCACGCCATCCACATCGAAAACCAGAATCTCCGGATTCACCTTCGCTGCACCGCGTTTCGCCACGAACTCCGTCCTTTCCGTCCCTTTCTTTAGTGTACCCGCTCCCGGCCAAACCCCGCTCCTCCACTACGTAGTGGAATCTCGCAGCTTTCCGGATGCATCCCATTACTTTTTGCGTTTGCCTCCCCCCCGCGCAACCGCTTACATTTCGCTTGCGCACCCGTTTCGGTGCGCAATTTCCAGGACGAAAGTTCCAGTAAAGGAGGCCCGCGATGACTTTTCTCTTGGCTTTTCCATATTTTCTCACCGTCCTGGCGATGACGATTTTCCCGAACATCGTGCATCTCGCGGCCCCGCGAGGCTCGCGCGCGCACCGCTAGGTTTCTTGCTGCCCTTGCAAGCGCCTTGCTACACTTCCTTCGTCGCAGCTTCGGTACGACGAAGGATTTCTCATGCCTCCCTTTCCCGGCGTCGATTTCATCGATTTTGATTCGCAATTAAACGACGAAGAAAAACTCGTCCGCCAGACCGCCCGCCAGTTTGTGGACAACGAAGTCATTCCCATCATCGAAAAGCACGCCCGCGAGGGCGCCTTCCCGAAACACCTCATCCCGCAACTCGGCGAACTCGGCTTCCTCGGCGCGAATCTGCACGGCTACGGCTGTGCCGGAATGTCCCACGTCGCTTACGGCCTTATGACCCAGGAACTCGAGCGCGGCGATTCCGGGATCCGCAGCTTTGTTTCCGTGCAAGGCTCGCTGGTGATGTACCCGATCCATGCCTTTGGCAGCGACGCGCAAAAAGTGAAGTGGCTGCCCCGTCTGCAATCCGGCAAAGCCATCGGCTGCTTCGGCCTCACCGAACCGCAATTCGGCTCCAATCCCGGCGGCATGCTCACCCGCACGGTCAAAAAAGGGAATCAATACGTTCTCAACGGCGAAAAGATGTGGATCACCAGCGGCTCGCTCGCCGATGTCGCGGTCGTCTGGGCCAAATGCGAAGATGACAAGGTCCGCGGCTTTCTGGTCGAGAGGGGGACTCCTGGTTTCAAGGCCTGGGACATCCACGGCAAATGGTCCCTGCGCGCCTCCGTTACTTCCGGCCTTTCGTTCAGCGATTGCGAGGTTCCCGAAGAGAACATGCTCCCCGGCGTCAGCGGCCTGCGCGGCCCTTTGAGCTGCCTCAACCAGGCGCGCTTCGGCATCGGCTGGGGAGCCATCGGCGCCGCCATGGCCTGCTACGACACCGCGCTGCAATACGCCAAGGGGCGCAAGCAGTTCGCCAACAAACCCATCGCCTCCCACCAACTCGTCCAGGAAAAACTCGCCTGGATGATCACCGAAATCGTCAAGGCACAGCTTCTGGCCCTGCACATCGGCCGCTTGAAAGATCAGGGCAAAGCCGACCCCTCGCACATCTCCATGCTGAAAATGAATAACGTCGGCATGGCTCTCGAAACCGCGCGCAAGGCCCGCGACATCCTCGGCGCCAACGGCATCGTCGACGATTACTGCATCATGCGCCACATGAACAATCTCGAAAGCGTCTACACCTACGAAGGCACTAACGACATCCACAAGCTGGTCATCGGCGAAAAAATCACCGGCATTTCCGCATTTGTGTGAGGCCCATGAAACTCCCTAACCGCATTTTCGTTTCGCTTTTTTTCTCTCTTTGTGGCTTCGTCGTCGCTCTAGCCGGGCAAACGCCCGCGCCGCCAAAAGCGGCCGCAAACGCCAAGCCTCACGTGCGAACTATCACTGCGTTCATTAACCTGGATCGCTCGCAATACCAGCTGCAGATTGCGGAAACCTCGAAGCTGCTCGGCTACGCCAAAACCGTCTTCGAATCCCGCGGCTACACCGTCGAGACCCTCCGCATCGTCACCCAGCCGTTTCCCGAATACACCCAGGGCCTTTCCACCGAGGACGCCATCCGCTTCTTTAAAAACCTCGACGGCCTCGCTGCCCAGTACAAATTCAGCCTGGCCATCGGCCCCGCTTATCTAGCCGGAAAAGACGGCGACGCGCAGGCCGATCTCCTCGCCGCCATCCTGCAAAACACAAAATCCATCTTTGGCAGTCTGGTGGTCACCAACGACAACGGCATCAACTGGCCCGCCGTCAAATCCGCCGCCCGCGTCATGAAAAAGCTTTCGGAAACCACCGAGCACAGCGAAGGCAATTTCCACTTCGCGGTAAACGCCAACGTTCCACCCTATGCCGCATTCTTCCCCGGCGCGTATCATACCGGCTTCGGCCACCAATTCGCGATTGGCCTCGCCTCCGCGGGTCTTCTGACCACCGCCGTGCAAAACGCTCCTGATCTCCCCACAGTCCGCCGCCAGATCACCGATGCCTTTTACACCGCGGCCTTCGAAGTGGAAGACACCGCGCTCCGCGTCGATCGCGAACAGGGCTGGACCTACATGGGGCTCGATCTCTCCCCCGCCTCTTCCCGTGACGCCTCGATTGGCGCCGCCATTGAAGCCATTTCCAGGCAGCCCCTCGGCGGGAGCGGCACGCTCACTGCCGTCGGCGTCATCACCTCCGCCCTCAAGGAAATCGGTGCCCGCCGCACTGGCTACTCCGGCGTGATGCTGCCTGTTCTCGAAGATCCAATCCTCGCCGAACGCTGGAATCAAGGACGCCTCTCGCTCGACTCGCTGCTTAGCTATTCCGCCGTTTGCGCCACCGGCCTCGACACCATTCCTCTTCCCGGCGACACCTCCGTTGAAGACCTTGCCCGCATCATCGGCGACGTGGCCACGCTTTCCGTCAAATGGAACAAGCCGCTCTCCGCCCGCCTGCTTCCCGTCGCCGGAAAGTTGGCCGGTGACCGCACCGAGTTCACAGACCCTTTTTTGATCAACGCGTTAATTCGTCCACTTCCGTCTAAAGAACAAGTACAATAGCCGCACTGTCGGTGCATCTGTGCCTTGCGGATGGCGAGTTCGCTCCATCCCACCCTCACCCCTATCGACTCTTAGCCGTACTTTGCCTAAGATTAGCGTCCGCGGAGGGCGTCCATTATGGAAGAACAAATGAGCCTTGAATTTCTGCGCGTCGTCGAAAATGCCGCTATCGCCGCGGCCCGCACCATGGGTTTCGGCGACCGCCACAAAGCCGACGAGGTCGCCGTCGAAGCCATGCGCCACACCATGGATCAGGTGGAGATGGACGGCACCATCGTTATCGGCGAGGGCGAGCGCGACGAAGCGCCTATGCTCTATATCGGCGAGAAAGTCGGACTGGCCACGCACGCGCCTAAGGCACTTTTCCCCGTCGTCGATATCGCTGTCGACCCGCTCGAAGGCACCAATCTTTGCGCCACCGGCGCTCCCAATTCCATCGCCGTTCTCGCCGCGAGCGAGAAGGGCGGCCTGCTCAATGCCCCTGATTTATACATGGAAAAAATTATCGTTGGCCCTTCCTGTAAAGGCGCGGTGGACCTCGATGCGCCGGTCGCTGACAATCTCAAATCAGTGGCCAAGCGCCTGGACCGCGACGTCGAAGACCTCGTAGTGATCGTTCTCGATCGTCCACGCCATGAAAAGATCATTGCGGAGATTCGCGCGGTGGGCGCGCGTATTCGCCTCATCGGCGACGGCGATTTGTCCGCCGGCATTTCCGCCGCCGTCATCGGCACCGGCGTTCACATGGTCATGGGGACCGGCGGCGCTCCAGAAGGCGTGCTCACGGCCGCCGCGCTGCGCTGCCTCAACGGCCAGATTCTCGCGCGCCTGGTCGTCAGCAAGCCGCAGGACGCCGAGCGCCTTGCCAAGATGGGCGTCACCGACACCAAGAAAATTTACGACACCGAGGATCTCGCTCCCGGCAAGAAAATGATCTTTGCCTGCACCGGCGTCACCGACGGCAACCTGCTCAAGGGCGTGCGCTTCTTCGGCGAAGGCGTCCGCACTTCTTCGATGATTCTCACTCTCGATGAACGCCAGGTGCGTTTTGTGGATTCTGTGCGCCTCGAAAAGCGCCCCGATCTCCGCGTCCGTTTCGCCTAGAACGCATCCGGGTATCCCATAAATGATCTCCGCGGGGCACGGCTCCATCAGCCGGGCCGTAAAAAAGGGTTTGAAATGACTGGGGCTTAGCCCCTGAGGTCAGCCGGGCGCTGAGTTCCCACGGTCCATCTAAGAAGGCGAGCCCCATAGAACTCGCGAATACGATGTAGGGACGGCCTGCTGAGGCCGCCCGCTTACAGGGTACAGTTCAACCGTGAGGTTATTCTTCGGGCCACGAAACACGGGCCACAGGCCAAGTTCTTTTCTTACTGTTCCTTGGGAAGCGCCAGAACCACCCGGTCGTCCACTGCCACGGTCGGCGTAAACACCGTGGCGCTTTTTCCATCCGCGAGTGCAATCTGTTTGGCTTGTCCGCTGATGGCCGGCCCCGCGGGCTTTGTCCCGTCCTCGGAACCATCTCCCGGCGCCAGGGAAATTCGCGTCGTCTTGGGCGTGCAATTCGCGGCTCCCAGGCAAGTGTCGCGCACAAAAACCTGCCGCAACCCGCTGTTCGGCGAACTTGGCCTATTCGTTCTTGCCGTTGCTCCGGCCCCGGTGGTCTTCTCCGTTGCGCTCGGCGTAATCGCTACAAAAGCTACAAAACGCCCCGAAGTGCTGATGGAAGGCAAGATGCTCTCCGTCCCATTCAACGCGCCGTCCGCATCCGCCGAAATCAAGCTTGTGGATGGCTTGCACGAGCCCGTTGCGCCGATGCACGTGTCATGCACATAGACCTGCCGCCCCTTCGGCGCATTTTCCACCAGGTTCGTCGCCGCGGAGCTGAACGCCACGTACCGCCCGTCGGGAGTAATCACCGCATTGTGGCTGTCCGCGTTTCCCGCCGTGCCCTCTGTTGACACGGAAACCGTGCTCGTGCTCGTGGTGCACCCTTTTGCCGCGCCCACGCACGTATCCTTCAACAAAATTTGGAACAATTGATTTTGCTGCGACGCGTACGCCACGTATCGACCGTCCTGGCTGATGGCCGGTGTTTCCTCGGCAATCGCCGCCGCCGCGGGTGCCGCTCCGCTTCCAACCGTGAAGCTCTGGTTTTCATTCATGGGGTTAGCCCCACCCCCGGCCAGTTTCACGCAGTTGGCATCCGGACACTGCTGTCCCCCGCCTCCCGGGATATTAGGCGGATTGATTACTTGAACGACCGCGGTATCGTTATTCGCCAGATAGCTTCCGGGTATAACCGCCTTGATGGAAGTCGTTGAAAAACTCGTGATCGTCAGCGCCGACGGCAGCTGCATTGGGGTCAAGTTGTTCGCAAAGGTGACCTGCGTTCCACCGTTGTTCGAAGCTGGCAAGAAATCGCTTCCCATCACCGTGATGGTCACCGAAGCGTTGCTGCAACTGGTTCCGCAAGCAGCGGTTGAATTTGGCGTGATGCTCATTAGCGTCGGCACCGGATTCGGACTCCCAAAAGCGAAAAATGATTTCGTGTTTGATAGGCCGTTGTTGCCGGTCCCAGACTGCGGCGTCAGGACATTAATCAAGGCCAGGTTTGGCGTGGCGACAAAGCTCCCGGGGATGGTTGCCGACAGCGTTATGCTATTCAGGAAATTCGTGCACATCACCGTATTCGGGGGGACACATGGACTCAATTTCTTGCCGTTCCACTGAATCGCCGAGCTGCTCTGAAACACTCCCCCGATTCCGTCTCCGCTCACCGTTAGAAGAAAGTCGCCGCTCCCAGCAGCTACTCCCGTCGGCGAAATGCTGCCGACTTGCGGGCCGGTGTTGTACTGGATCGAATTGTTGTAGTCGTTGCATCCTGCCAACAGGCCGAATGCCAGACTGGCGACAGCCACCGCTGCCCGAAACCCCTTCATGAAATGCTCCTTCATCTGAAACTCGCGTGTATGCAACGTTTTCTCCCGCACTGGAGAGAAAGCAACTTCGCCCTGCTGTTTGGGTTGAGATGCGAAAACATGCGGCCGCGTTGACCAAAGCCGCTGTCCCCCGGGGACCCGGCGAGCCCACTTCTCCTCACAAACCCAGCGTTCCTATTATGGCCCACCGCCCGCCGCGCACAAAGCTTCGAATAGCCTGCTCACTGGCCTGCCGCCGCTTGCCCTGCCCCCTGCGCGGCCAATGACTCCCTCGCCAGTTTTGCGATCTTCTTGCGGCACTCCGCGTCCCCAAACGTCTTCTCCATTGCTCCGCGATAATCCGCGATGGCTTGCATCTTTCTTCCTAGTTTTCGATAGAGGTCGCCGCGCGCCAGAAGAAAAATCGCGTTGTCCGGATACTCCTCGACCAGCGGTGTAATCAGTTGCAGGGCTTGCTCGTATTTCTGATCGTAGTTGTGCAGATCCATCGCCAGGTAGAAACGCGCCGGCGTGGCCGTCAGTTGTCCGTGCTCCATCGCCCGCCTCAGTTGCCGGATACCCTCTTCTTTGCTCCCGCCGGGAATGCCCATGAAGAACCGCAAAACGCGCGCCACGGTTGAAAGCGTGTCCACATAATAGTTGTAAAGCCCCAGGCCGAGATCTGCGTCCACCAGTGACGGATCTAATGCCAGCGCTTTCAGGAAATGCTCCCTTGCCCGCACTCCCACGCGGGCGGTTGCGCGGTTTTCTCCCCGCAAGCTGAACATTCTTGCCATCTGCGCCTCGGCCATGCCCGCATAGAAGTGCATCTCCGCGGTTTCCTGCTGCGCCAGGCTCGTCGTCGCCAGCGACTCGGCCTTCGCCGCAAGCTCCAGGTACGCTTGATCCGATGGCTGTCTGTCCTTGTGCCGCGGCAGCGTCATGCCGTATTTGTATTCCGCCGCGAAACACCAGACCTGCCACCACCGCGCCTCGGTCTCCAGCAGATAGCCCAACGGATGCTGCGGCTGCTCGCGCTGTAACGCTTGCGCCTGCGGAATAGCCACGTCAAATCGCCCGGAATAAATCTCCTGCAGGATGCCCATTGTCGCGGGCGGCAGGGAAAGGCTCCCGGCGGCAGCGGCCATTAGCGGGAACGCGAAGGCGCACACCAGCAGCACCAGCAGAATAACTATTGGTTTCATCGGTCAACCGAAAAGCTGGAAGTGGCCTGGACCTTGCACTCTACGAGTGTAAGCCGCCTCTGTCTCGCGGCAAAGCCATTTGCCGCTAATGTACGTCTCACGCATCAAAGGAAGTTCGCCTCTGCGCCCACTCGATAGGAGGAATTTCGTCCTTTTGTTATCCTCGCAGCGCATGCTCCTCTCGCTGAAAAACCAGCCTCCCACTGGATCACAGCCCGCCCTCGAGCGCGGCCTCGGCCTGAAGGAAGCCGTTGCCCTCAACATGATTGAAATCGTGGGCATCGGCCCTTTCGTGGTCAGTTCGCTGGTCATTAAAGCCATGGGCGGCCCGCAGGCGCTCATCGCCTGGCTGGCCGGTGCGCTGCTCGCCACGCTCGACGGCTTCGTCTGGTCCGAACTCGGCGCCGCCATGCCCAAGGCCGGCGGCACTTATGTCTTTCTCCGCGAAGCCTACGGCCCCGGCCGCTGGGGACGCCTCATGTCCTTCCTCTTTGTCTGGCAGACCTTTGTGCAGGCGCCGCTTTCCGTTGCTTCCGCCTCCATCGGCTTCGCGCGTTACGCGGGTTATCTTCATCCCTTGAATTGGTGGCAAGCCAAGGTCGTCTCCGGCAGCTTGGTGATTTTCCTCGTCATTCTCCTTTACCGGAAAATCACCACTATTGGGAAAATCTCCGTGCTCCTCTGGATCGGCGTCGTCGGCACCATGCTCTGGCTCATCTGGGGCGGCATCCGCCACTTTGATCCGAAACTCGCCTTCGATTTTCCCCCCGGGGGGTTTCATCTGAATTCACTGTGGTTCGCGGGTCTCGGCGCCGCGATGATCAACACCATTTACAGCTACTGGGGCTACTACAACATCTGCCAGCTGGGCGGCGAAATCCGCGAGCCCGAAAAAAACATCCCGCGCGGCATTTTTCTTTCGGTTCTTGGCATCACTCTTCTATATCTCGCCATGCAAACCAGCCTGCTCGGTGTGGTGCCTTGGCGCGAAGCGCAAAACACCCCGTTCATCGCCAGCGTTTTCGTCGAGCGTCTCTATGGCGCGGGCGCCGCGCACCTCGTCACCTGGATGGTACTGTGGATCGCGCTGGCCTCGGTCTTTTCTGTCCTTCTCGGCTATTCGCGTGTGCCCTATTCCGCAGCTCTCGACGGCAACTTCTTCCCCATTTTCGGGCGTGTACATCCGACCAAACATTTCCCTCATATTTCTCTTTTATTCCTGGGAGGGCTCGCGTTTCTCTTCAGCATTGTTCTCAAGCTCGAAACCGCCATCGCCGGTATCCTCGCCATGCGCCTGATCGTGCAGTTCATCGGGCAGGCCGTCGGTGTCATTTTGCTTCGCCGCCGGCTGGGCTCGGAAAAACTCCCCTTCAGGATGTGGTTTTATCCCGTGCCTGCGGTGCTCACTATGATTGGCTGGGCTTGGCTTTTCTGGCAGACCGGCCCTGCGCGCAAATGGGGCCTGCTCGAGATCGCCCTCGGTGCGTTGGCATTTCTGATTCGCGCCCGTGAAATGAGAGAATGGCCCTTCGCCGCGGCCCCCGAAAGCGAGCCAGTCTCCGGCGCCTTTATGTAGCGGCCGCCGCTCGCCTGGCTTGCCGAAGAATCTGAGGTGCGCCAGTTGGTTCGGTTGATTTTTGAGCAACCATTTCTTAGCTATGACCAAGCGCCGGAGGCGCGGCAGAATTTAGGTCAGGTCGTAGCAAGCCCAGGGTACTAATCGGCAAGAATCAACAAGCCCGGGAGGATCGACACAGTAACTCTCGAAATCGCGCCGCCGTTGTTCGTATAACACGCGCCCTCTAACGCGCATCATTCATTTGTACTGGAGGCCTTTTGACCTGCATCCGCCTGACAACAATCCTTCTTCTGGCCGCCTTCCTGCCTTTCCCTTCCCGCGCGCAATTTCCTCCCCCTCCCGGTACGGGCCGCGGCCTACCTGAAACCATCGAAGCGATCGACGCCGCCCGTGTCACCACGCGCATCCTCTACGTCACGGCGCACCCCGACGACGAACGCGCCGATGTCCTCACCTATCTCGCCCGCGGTCTCCACGCCGATGTCGCCCTGCTTTCCATCACGCGAGGTGAAGGCGGCCAGAACGCCATCGGCCCCGAACAGGCCCCGCAACTCGGCCTGATCCGTACGCAGGAACTCCTCGCCGCCACCCGCGGCTACGGGGTGAAGCTTTATTTCACTCGCGCCAAGGATTTCGGCTTCTCCAAAACTCCCAAGGAAACCGAAAAAATTTGGGGCGATGCGGTCCTCGAGGATATGGTCCGCGTTATCCGTGAATTCCGCCCAAACATCGTCATCAACAATTGGGGCGGCGTTCACGGCGGTCACGGCCATCATCAACTCTCCGGCATCTGGACGCCCAAGGCTGTGAAACTTGCCGCCGATCCAAAATATCTTGTCGTGTTAAAACCACGGAACGTCCCAGCTTGGGACAATAACGGGCAGGGCGTGCAGATTCTGGATATCGACCGCAGTGATTCGTCCAAAGGCTACGTTCTGCCTCTCAACGAAATCTCGCCACTCTACGGGAAGTCCTGGCGCGAAATCGGCCTGGACGCCTTCGTCAACCACCGCACACAAGGCATCGCCGGCTTTCTCAATTCGCCTTTCCTGCTCCGGCGAATTGCCCTGCTTCCCGAAGACGGCAGCAAACTCGATCCCGCAAGCCTGAGCCGCTCCATTCTTACGATTAATGGCTCGATCGCTGATAAACCTTGCCCCGCGGACCAACAGGCATGCCCGAGTCTATCTGACGCTGAACAGCAGATCGAAAAAGCACGGAATGCGGTACTTGTCTTGGATTGGAGGTCGGCGACCGAAAATTTGGCGCGAGCGGCAAAAGATGTTGCAGCTGTACTCGCTGCAACGCCGGATTTTGGGGCTCCTTCGCAGGGTCCTGCAACCTACGATCTCATCGACACGCAAAAGCGAATTGATCGGGCTCTCCAATTAGCCGCAGGTATCGAATTTACCGCCGAATCGGAGCGCGCTGACGTTGTGACTGGTGATCCGCTCGTAGTCAATGTCCGATCGCGTTGCCGCCCCGAAATCCCTTGCAAATTCGGCAACGTGGAATTCGATTCGCGCTGGATGTCTGTTTCAACTTCCGATGAAGGAGGCGACGCCGCGGAGGGACGCTTCACCGTAGTGCTTC
>Ga0126371_10002918_pt1 | contig 14882 bp, 11 predicted proteins | sample PanSoiMetaPlot_4_FD_110145 | JGI IMG/M metagenome (GOLD analysis project Ga0126371, IMG submission 110145) | Tropical forest soil microbial communities from Panama - MetaG Plot_4 | ecosystem: Environmental > Terrestrial > Soil > Tropical forest > Bulk soil | place: Panama | collected 2016-02-17 | reverse complement strand
TGCCCGCACGCGGCCGACCTCTGCCGGGCAGCGCGGCCCGAGCTGATCAGCCTGAACGGCGGCCTGTCCCGGTGTGCCCGAGCCAAAGAACTGCGTGGGGTGCTCCGATGACTGAAGCGGTGCTGGAAGTTTCAGGCCTGCGCAAGGAGTTCGGCGACCTGGTCGCGGTCAACGACGTGAGCTTCGCCGTACCGCAGGCCGGGTCGCTGGCGATCGTCGGCGAGTCCGGGTCGGGCAAGACCACGATCGCGCGGATGATCGTCGGCCTCGAACGGCCCACTGCGGGTGCGGTCAGCGCGTGCGGACGGGACCGGTCGAACCCGGCCCGCTCGGCGTCCGAGCGGCGCAAGCGCGGACGCGAGGTCCAGATTGTCTTCCAGGATCCCTACACCAGCCTGGACCCGCGGCAGACCACCGAGGCGACCATCGACGAGGTCCTTCGGCTGCACCACGGCTGGGCTCCGCCGCGCCGCAGGGAGCGGATCGCGGAGCTGACCGGCCTGGTCGGCCTTGACGAGCGCCAGGCTCGCGCGCTGCCGCGTAACCTGTCAGGCGGCCAGCGCCAGCGGGTCGCGATCGCCCGCGCGCTGGCGGCCGAGCCGAGAGTCCTGATCCTCGACGAGTCGGTCGCTGCCCTCGATGTGTCGATCCAGGCGCAGGTGCTGAACCTGCTCGCCGACATTCGCGACGCCACCGGCGTTTCCTACGTGCTGATCAGTCACGACCTCGCGGTGGTACGCCAGCTCACCGACGACGTGATCGTGCTGCACCGCGGCGTCGTGGTGGAGCGCGGCAAGACGGCAAGCGTGCTCGATCAGCCGCAGCACGACTACACCAAGCGACTGCGCGCGAGCGTGCCCCGGCCCGGCTGGAAGCCGAGGCGCGGGGTCCGGCCGCTCGCGGCAGAGGAGTCCTGACCACCGATGAACGACCTGCACTACCTGTCCGCTAGGCGGGCGCTGACGATGTTCCGGTCAAGGGAACTGTCGCCCGTCGAGCTTGTCAGCGCCGTGATCGAGCGTGCGGAAGCCGTCGAGCCCGCCATCAACGCCTTTGCCGAGACCTTCTATGAGGAAGCGCTGCAAGCGGCTAAGGCCGCCGAGGCCAGGTATGCGGGCGACGGTGAGAGGGCGTTGCCGCTTGACGGGCTCCCGGTCGCGGTCAAGGAAGAGGCGCCGATCGCCGGTCACAAGAACACGCTCGGCTCATTGACGATGCGGGACGTGGTCGCCGAAACGACGGCTGCTTTCGTTCAGCGGATCATCGATGCGGGCGGGATCGTCCACGCGAGGACGACAACGCCGGAGTTCTCTTGTGCTCCGGTGACGTGGTCCAAGCTGTGGGGGGTGACACGCAACCCGTGGAACACCGAGTACTCGCCGGGCGGATCGAGCGGCGGCTCCGGGGCCGCGCTCGCGGCCGGGACGGCGACGCTGGCGACCGGCTCGGACATCGGAGGCTCGATCAGGATTCCGTCCGCGTTCTGCGGCGTCGTCGGGTTCAAGCCGCCCTACGGACGGGTCCCCGAGGTGCCGCCGTTCAACCTCGATCACTACTGCCACGAGGGGCCGATGGCGCGTACGGTCGCGGACTGCGCGCTGCTCGAGAACGTCATCGCCGGGCCGCACAGCAGCGACGTCGTCTCGATCCGGCCCAAGCTCGAGATCCCGTCGGCACTTGAACCTGTCGCTGGCCTGCGGATCGCCTTGTCGGCCGATCTCGGCTGCTACAACGTCGATGCCGACGTCGCGGCGAACACGCAGGCCGCCGCCGACCGGCTGCGCGACGCTGGCGCGAGCGTGACCGAGGTAAGCCTGCCGTGGGATCTGGAGTCGATTGCCCGCGCCGCCCGCATTCACTTCGGCATGATCTTCGGCGCCTCCATGGCCGAGCTTGATCAGCGGTTCGGCGACCAGCTGACTCCTTACGCCCGGCGCATGGTCGCCGATTCCGCGACGGTCGCGAAGGACGAATTCCTGGCCGGCCTGACCCTCGAGGCAGAGATCTACGCGCCGCTTGGAGAGCTGCTTGACAGCTACGACGCGCTGATCTGCCCGACTATGGCCGTCCCCGCTTTGGCTGCTGAGTACGACACGGACGACGTGGTGGAGATCAACGGTCAGCCGGTGCGAGAGTGGTATGACGTCATGATGACGGTGCCATTCAACATCGCCAGCCGCTGTCCGGTGCTGAGCGTGCCCTCCGGGCAGTCAAGAGCGGGCGTGCCGACCGGGCTGGCGATCGTGGCCAAGACCTACGACGACGTGACCGCCTTCCGGGTCGCGGCGGCACACGAGGAGCGGCTACCTTGGCTGACCACATCTGGGCCACGTCCGGCCCTGTAACGCTCGCGAACTGGCAGGATCCGCCGTTCAACCGTTGGGCGTTCCAGCACGTTCGTGAGCTGATACCGACCGCGAGGATCGCACACGACGCGCACCGGATGCGGCGCTTGCCTCGGGCGGAACGAGAGCTCGGCAGCGTTGCTTTCTGCTTCGAAGGGCGTGACCTTACCGTTCAGCAGGTGCTCGACCACACGTGGACCGACGGGTTCATCGTCTTGCACGAGGGCCGGCTGGTCTACGAGCGGTACGACAACGGCATGAGCGCTGATACGCCGCACCTGCTGATGTCGGTGTCGAAGTCGGTGACCTCCGCGGTCGCGGGCATTCTGGCCGGACGCGGCGTGCTTGACGTGAGGGCGCCGGTGACGCGGATCGTGCCGGAACTGGCCGGGACGTCGTTCGACGGAGCGACCGTGCAGCACCTCCTTGACATGCGGGCCGGGACGAGGTTCAACGAGGACTACGCCGACCCCGCCGCTGACGTGCGGACCTACGAGAGCGTCTACCTGTGGCGGCCGCCGAGGCCGGGAAATGCAGGCCCGGCCGACGCGTTCGAGTACTTCGCGACGCTGGAGAACGACGGCCCGCACGGCGGTCCCTTCAGGTACCGGTCGATCCTGACCGACGTGCTCGCGTGGGTGATCGAGCGGGCCGCAGGGGAGCGGCTGCACGAACTGATCGCACGCGAGCTATGGGGGCCGATCGGTGCCGAGTTCGACGCCGATATCACGCTCGACGCGCACGGCAACCCGATGGCCGACGGCGGGATCAGCGCCACGCTGCGGGACATCGCCAGGTTCGGGCAGCTGTTCTGCGACCAGGGCAGAGTCGGCGCCCAGCAGGTCCTGCCCCGATGGTGGATCGACGACACGATCGCTGGCGCCGACGACGGCGCGGCGGTGTTCGCGGCCGGCGACAACCCGGCCGGCTATCAGCCAGGCAGCCACTACCGCAACTGCTGGTGGGTTCGCGATCCTGGCTTGCCCTTCTACCACGCGAGCGGGATCAACGGCCAGCATGTGTTCGTGCACGGGCCGTCGAGCACGGTGGTCGCGAAGCTGTCGACCTGGCCGGTGGCGTGGAGCGAACCGCTGGCTGGGGCGACCGCGCAGGCCGCCTTGGCGATCGCCCAGGCGCTTGGCACCTGAAGCACCGCCGGGACCAGCGCCATGACGGCGAACCTGCGAGCAGCGAAGCGCTGAACGGCACTCCTCGATTCGATCACTGGTGCCACTATGTACGGGACCGCTGGCCGTTGTGACGGACCGCCGTTGTTTCAGAATGAGAGCCACTCCATGGCCGAGACGACGATCGCCCATCGGTATGTTCTGCAATCCCCGCTTGGCCGAGGGGCGTTCGGCCAGGTCTGGAGGGCGCGGGATACAGTTCTAGGCCGGCCGGTGGCGGTCAAGCTGGTTGACCTGACTGCGATCAACAGCTCGCCTCAGCTGGTCGAGATTGTCGCCAGGTTCAAGCGTGAGGCCCTGGCGGTCGGCGGGATGCGGCACAGGAACATCGTCAGCGCCTACGACGCCGGTCAGGAGGGCAGCACGCTATTCCTGGTCATGGAGCTCGTGCCCGGCAACTCCCTGGCCAAGCTCATCGAGGACCGGCGCGATCGGGAGGCCGGGCCCTGGCCGATCGCAGCGGTTCTCGACATCGCAACGCAGGTCTGCGATGGACTGTCGTCGGCCCATGCGGCCGGCGTCGTCCACCGCGACATCAAGCCGGGCAATCTCATGATTGACTCCGAGCAGCAGGTCAAGATCATTGACTTCGGAATAGCCAGGTTCATTCATGACGACCTGCCGCGCCTGACTGTTCCTGGCGCTGGTGTCGGAACCTTGTCCTACGTCGCGCCCGAGCAGGCCCAAGGCTTCGAGGTCGACGGCCGGGCCGACCTGTACTCGCTCGGATGCACACTCTACGAGCTGCTCGCCGGTGAGCGGCCATTCGTCGCCGCGGTCCCGGCTGCGTTGCTGAACCTGCAGCTCAGCGGGTCGGCTCCACCGCTTCGTGGCCGTCGGCCGGATCTGCCAGATAGCCTTGCGGCCCTCGTGGCCCAGCTTATGGAGAAGGATCAGGGCGACCGGCCAGCGTCCGTGCACGAGGTCTCTGATCGCCTCGCCGCGATAGCGCACGACGTACCGGGCCCGGCCGGCGTCGAGGCGGCGCGACTGACCGCCCGTGCTAACGAGGTCCGTGCCAGCGAGGTGCGGGCTGGCGACCAGGTGGGGGGCGAGGCGGTGCGGCCGACGGTCCGAGCCGGCGACGCCCGTGCTGGCGACGCTCGTGCTGGCGACGCTGGTGCTGACGACCTGGCCAAGGACACCCCGAGTGCGCCTCCCTCGGCCACCCGGCCGGAGGGGTGGGGAGCGCAGGGCGTTTCAGTTGCCGAGGCCGGGCCCAGGCGGCGCCGAGGTCGGTGGGTGATCGCCGGTGTGTTCGTGCTGCTTGCGGTGATCGGTGCGGCGATCACCTTCGTAGTGCTGCGGCCGCACGGAAGCCTGGCGGTCACCGCTGTCGCGGTCGCGCCCGCCATTCCTCCGCGGCCTGGTCAATGCGACGTCACCGTCAACGTCGTCGGAACGATCGTCACTAATGGCCGTGGTGGCGCGCTGACGTACCAGTGGACTCGCAGCGATGGCACCACGTCCCCGGTGCAAACCGCGATGATCACGAGTGGTCGGCTCTCTGATCAGGTGCACCTGTACTGGACAATCCGCGGTCGCGGCACTATCCACGCCAGCGCGAAGCTGCGAGTGCTGAGCCCGTCGGTCCGGGCGGCGAGTACTTCATTTGTCTATTCCTGTCGCTGACCGGAATGCTTGGTGAGAATGGTGTTTGTGGCGCCGCCCTCGTCCGTCTGATGGCGCTCGTGCTGACCCGCATCGCTCACGCTTCCTAGCCCTGGGCGACGCGACCAGCTCATCGGAGCCGGCGTCCAGCCAGTGCGCAACAGCGTCAACGGACTCGTCCTCAGCCGGGTCCTGCCCAGCGAACTTGGCCTCGGCGGGCGAGGCTGAGGCAGCAGCGCCGTGGGCGAGCCTGCTCAGGCCTTTCTCGCGTGCCATGGGCCACCCGACGAGCCACCGACCTGGTAGGTGCCGGACATGGACGTGCCGGAGATCGTGCCTGTGTAGGTGATCGCCGTGGAGCCGACCGTGCCGAACCTGATCGAGGTGCCGTGTACCGTACCGCTGATGGGCAGCGTGCTTGGCGGGTTGGAGATCGTGATGGTGCCACGCAAGCGCGTCCCTGATTGCCGCCAGCTGAGCCTGAAAGTGCCGCTATAGGCGCCGCTGTACTCACCCGACCAGCTCCCGGACAAGGTGCCTGTCGCGGGTGGCTTTGTCGTGGGTGGCTTTGTTGCGGTGGGTTGTGTTGTGGGGGTGGCGCGGGTTGTCTGGGTGGGGCTGGCGACGGCGGCGGTGGTGGGTGTGGTGCCGGGGTTGTGGTGGTGGGTGGCGACGGCGATGGCGATGCCGGTGATCGCGATGACGCCGGCGGCGGCGCCGGCGGAGATCGCGATGGCGGGTCCGTGGCCGGCCCGGGCGAGGCGGCGGGGCCGCACGATGGTGGTGGCGCGGGCGCCGGGGCCGGCGGTGGTGCCGGCCGGCGGCGGCTCGCTGGCGGCCGCGGCGGCGGCGGCCGCTCCCGCGGCCAGGCCGAGCACGGCGGCGACGCCGGCGGCCAGGTCCGCGCGGCCCTGGTCTTCCCACCCGGCGCCGTACCGGTCCCGGGCGGCGTCCTGGAGCTCGGCCAGCAGCACCGCCGCGTCGGCGGGGCGGGCGGCCGGGTCGGCGGCGGTCGCGCGGGCGATCAGCCCGGCCAGCCGCGGCCCCATCACCTCCCCGCCCGGCTGGGCGGCCTGCAGCTCGCCCGGGGCGGGGTAGCCGCGCGGCGGCCCGGTCCCGGTGACGCACTCGGCGAAGGTGACCCCGGCCGCGTAGATGTCCCCGGCCGGCGAGGCCGCCCCGCCCTGCCACTGCTCAGGCGCCGCGTACCCCGGCGTCCCCTCCGGGATCCCCGGCGCCCCGGCTCGCAGCGCGATCCCGAAATCCACCAGCATGCTCGACCCGGACCGGTCCACCATCACGTTCTCAGGCTTGTAATCACGGTGCACCACCCCAGCCCGGTGCGCACCCGCCAGCCCCTCCAGCGACCCCGTCAGCACGCTCAGCGCCGCCCGCGGGCTCGCCGGCCCGCACTCCGCCAGAACCCGCCGCAACGCCACCCCGCCCACCAGGTCCATCACGATCGCCGCGCCCTGCGCCGACTCCACATACCGCCGCACCCTGGCCACATGCGGCACATCAAGCCCGGCCAGGATCTCCGCCTCCGCCCGGAACGCCGCCCGGAACCCCGCATCCCCCGTCAACGCCTCCGCCAGGTACTTCACCGCCACCCGGTCCCCGCTGACCTCCTCCATCGCCGCCACGACCCGGCCCGACCCACCCCGGCCAAGCTCCGACTCCTCCACATAACCAGGAACCCGCCACTCACCCATACCCAACCCCAACCACTACCCCAAAGCCACAAACACCACGCCCGCACAACCATTCTGAGCCAACGGGCTAGCGCTTGATCCAGACGTTGGTCACGTCGGGGCCGCCGGTGTTGGGCAGGTACACGACGCCGTGGGCAACTCCGGCTTCGTGTACCTCCGGGCTCGCGTAGTTCGGGCTCTGGTTGGCGACGAGCGGGACAACGGCCGCGTCACTCATGATCTGCCGGTCGGCGCGCAACCAGAAGGCCCCGGCTGCGTTAGCCGTGGGCGCCGCCTCGGCCTCATCGATGAACCGGTCAGTGCGGCGGCTGTTGTAGCAGCCGTAGTTGTTGGTGTTGATCACGCAGCGAGTCCGGAATAGCGGGTCGATGAAGCTGCGGCCGCTGTTGCCGTACCAGTCGGGGATCCAGCCGGGCTGGCCCATGTCCCAGGTACCCGGCCTGTTGTTCGCCGGCGCGTCGGCGAGGACGACGAAGAAGCTCGAACCGGGCTCGGGTCGGGCGAGCAGGTGGATACCGCAGCGGCTCAGGCTTGCCTGGATGGCTTGGAACAGCTTGGTGTCGATCGAGTTGTTCGCGAACAGGTACCGAAGCTTCAGCCCGTGCCGGAATCCCGCCTTGGCGAGCAAGGCCCTGCACTTCGCGGGGCTGCCTCGCCCACCTGTGGATGGGTAGGGGTTCGTGTTTAGGTGACCGGCGTTGCCGGCCGGAATGACGGAGTTGAGGACCGGCGCGACCGCCGGCCCGCCGAGTTGGCGCGCAATCGCGGCCTTGTCGATGCCGAACTCGATGGCGCGGCGGACGTCGAGCTTGCCCATCGCGTGCCTGGCGTTCGGGCTTCGCATGTTGAATACGACGTAGGGGAGCAGGGCTGCGCCTGGCCAGATGTGGAAGTCGGGATCGGAACTCAGGCGGTGGAAGTCTGACGGGTCAACCGAGGTGTCGTCCATCAGGTCGAAGCGGTTCGCCTTCAGGTCGGCAATCTGCCTCTCTGAACTCGTGATCCCGATCGTCAGGGTGATCTTGTTCACGTAACGATGCCGGATCGGATCGGTGGATTGGAGCCAGGCCGGATTCCGCTTCATCACCATCGACAGGCCTGGCTGGTACGAGGTGATCTGATAGGGCCCGTCGGAGATTGTGTGCTGGTCGAGCTGGAGGCTATTAGGCCGGTACCGGTCGTACTCCACCGGACGGGCCGAGGCGAACGGCAGCGCCAAGATGTCGAGGAAGTCCGGTGTGGGACGGAAAAGTTGGAACCGGATGGTACTCGGATTGGGGGTGGTGATGCCGCTGATTGAGTGCGAGTTCTGGAAGGTTGCGATCTGCCTGGCCGTTGCCGAGAAGTTATTGGCGAAATGCCTGATCTCGGCATTGCAGTAGGCCTGCATGCCCTTGATCGTCTCGGTGAAATAGCCAATATTGCCGACGAAGCCACCGGGCGCAGGGTTGCAGAACGCCTTGAACTCGCGCAGGAAATCCCGGGAAGTCACCTGGCGTCGTGGGCTGGTATTCCAGTCCACGCCAAGCTTGATGTGGAAGGTGTAGGTCCGGCCGCCGTTGGTGACTCCGCCGTTGGCCACGGTTGGCACCTCTGTCGCGACGTCAGCCACCGGCGTGATGTCCGCATACCAGCCGGTGGAGTGTATCGATGGGTCGGCGACCGCCGGGTAGGACACCAGTTGACGCGCGTAGGCGCGCTCAAGAATGTAGTCGGCGGTGTAATAGGCGGGGACCGGATCAATGTGGTCGGGCCCTGAGGCGGCGACTATCTTCAATGTCCCGCCGAAGACCGGTCCCCCTGAAGCAGATGTCGGATTCGGCATCGCTTTAGCGAACCCGAGCAATGGAAGCGTGACAACCAACGCCGCCGCGCTTACCGCCGATATCTTGCGCATCCCGGCCTCCTCGGTGAGCGCCCGGCGGCCGCCGGGTTTCGCGCAAGCCGACTATAGTCCGAGATTCGGAAAACGACTATAGGGGGAGAAGTTCGCTTTTTTGTGAGCTCGATTGCGACGTACTCGCGCCGCATCCGCGTTCGCGGGCGAGGCTGCACATGGCGCTTGCCATTTCCGCCGATGACGGCGGAGCAGGCAACGCCGACCGCCCGTCGGTACGTCCGAACGCATCGAGCGCCAGCGCGACAAGGCGGCGCGAAGCGCGTGGCGCTTCGGCGCGGGTCACGTGCACGAGAGCGGCGTTCGCGATCAGCAGCACGAGCAGGTCTTCTTTGACGAAGTCAGCCCGTAGCTGCCCGGCAGCCTTCGCCCGGTCGATGAGCTCGACGACGTGATCGTTGGCGGTCCGGCGGAGCCTTTCGACGTCTTCATCGGCCGGCAGCGTCATCGACAGCAGGTCGGCGAGGCCGCGGTCGCCAGCCTGAAGTTCGCAGATCGTCTTGACGTAAGAGCAGAAGCCGGCCCACGCATCGGGTATCGCCAGCGCCGCTTCCGCGGCCTCGGCGTACTTGGCGACCTTTTCAACCAGCGCGGCCGCCACAAGGTGCTGCCTGGAAGGGAACCGGCGGTACAGCGTCGCGATGCCGACCCTCGCCCTTGCGGCGATCTCCTCCAGCGAGGCCTCGATGCCGCGCTCGGCGAATATCTCCTTGGCGGCGGCCAGGATCGCGTCCCGGTTACGGGTCGCGTCGGCCCGCAACCCCGGCGACTCTTCGTGCATTTAGCTATCGTAGGCACCAAGCGCGATCCGGCGGTTGCACTCCGGTTCTGTTAGAATGGGTGTTGTGGAGGCCGTACTCCGGATAGCCGGATTCACGAGGCGGTCCCTGGCATGGCTGTGCGGAATAGCCGGGTTGCTCGCCTACAACTGGTGGGTGCTTGCGCCGTTCAAGTACGGCCTGATGCGATCGCCCAACGAGCTCTTCAGCAACCTGGAAGTGACCGGCCAGCCATACGCGATCGTCATGCAGCGAGCCGACGTCACCGCCGGGATTCTGCTGCTGTTTGCGTTCATCCTGGCCGGAAGCAGAACGGTGATCGAAGGGCGCAGGGAGTGGCTCGGCATGGTCGTTTTCGCCATGGCCGGGGCGATCGGCGGATTGTTCCCGCAGGTGTGCGCGGACGGCCTCAGCCCCGCGTGCATGAGCGCGGAATGGCATTTCAGGCTCGCGGCCAGCCAGTATGTGCACGACGGCTCCGGTGTGATCGAGTTCGCCGGCATCACGCTCGCCCTGTTGCTCGCCGTCATGCGCATTCGTGGCAACGGTGCTAGCCCGGGGGGACGACCCCCCGGATCCCCCCGCAGCACACCGACGGCCAGGGGCTACAGGGTCATTGGCTGGGTTGTCCTGGTCGCGTATCCGGTCCTCGGCGTCGGCTATCTGTTCAATTTCTACGGCGCGGTGATCGAAGCGGTGTTCTTCTCTGCGTTCACCGCGATGGTGCTGCTCCAGCTCTCCGAACGGCTGGCGCGTCGCAACGAATTGTCGCCTGACCCTGGCCCCGGCATGATGAATCGATGGGACCCGATAGCCAGTCCGGACGCGCCGCTATAGCCGCCGTCCTGCAGGACTCGCTTCCCGCGCTGGTCGCGGACGCGACCGAAGCGATCTGGAACCAGGTGCCCGCCTACGCGGCAGCCGCGGACCCTAAGCTGCGCGACGATGTGGCCGCGCACGTCGAGTCGATCTTCAGCGTGTTCCTGGCTGGCCTCACCGAGGACAGGCAGGCCAGGCGCGCGGACTTCGCGGTCACCCGCGACCAGGCGACCCGGCGCCTGAGCCAGGGCATCTCGCTCGCCGACTTCCTGCAGGCGTTCCACATCGGCCAGCTGACGTTGTGGCAGGGCGTGCTCAAAGCGGCGCAGGACGACCAGCGGACGCGCGAGGCCGCGCTCCAGCTCGTCGAGCGGATCATGGTGGTCATCGAGCTTGGCAGCACGATCGCCGGCGAGGCCTACGTCGAGGCGCAGCAGCACCAGCTCGCCGAGCGGGACCGGCTGCGCCGCGACCTCGTCGAGGACCTGCTCGCGCGCCGGACGACGTTCGCCGGGCAGAAGCGTTCTCTGCTGCAGGCGGCCAGCCTTGGCTCGCAGACCAGCCTGCTCGTCGCCTCGGCGGCGCCAACCACGGGGTCCTCGACCACGGGCAGCAGCCCTCCACCCAGCAACCTGGCCGCCGCCGCGTCAGCGATCGCTGGCGCTGGCCGCGGCGGCGGGCTCGCGGCGCTACGGCAGGACGAGATCGTGGGCGTGTTGCCGCTGCCGCACGGCGGAGCCGAAGCCGTCGTGTCCGCCCTGCGGCGGGTACGCGCCGGCCACTTGCCGCTGGCGATCGGGGTCAGCACCGTGCACGCTGGCCTGCACGAGGTGCCGGAGGCCTATGCCGAAGCGCAAGCGGCAAGGGAAGCGCTTGGCTCGTCAGAGGGCGTGCTCGCCCTTCCGCTGCTGTCCGCCTTCGACTACCTGATGCTGACGCAGGCGCCGACCGCGCAGCGCCTGATCAGGCCCGAGGTCAGGCGCTTCGTCGCCGATGACGCCGCGGTCGGCGGCGCGCTGATCACCACGCTGATGGAGTACGCGGCGTCCGACCTGAACGCCAAGATCGCCGCGCAGCGGCTGCACCTGCACGTGAACACCGCCTACTACCGGCTCGAGCGCATCGCCGAGCGGACCGGCTACGACCTGCGCCGCCTCACCGACGTGGTCGAGCTGCTGATCGCCATCCGGCTGATGAAGGCGGAACCCCCAATTTCATGACCGGCCGACCACGCATTTTGTGGTCCGCTCACTAACGTCCCGAGCCTTGCCGCGGCCACCATATCGGCATGCTGAATCTCGCCCTCGTGCTCGAAGGCACCGCCCGCGAGTGGCCCGACCGGGCTGCGGTGGTCTGTGCCGACCAACCACCGGGAAAGACCACCCTCACGTACTCCCAGCTCGACGCCGCCTCATCCCAGGTGGCGAACGCGCTGGTCTCCCGCGGTCTCGTCAAAGGCGACAGAGTCGCGGTGAGCTGCCCCAACGTGCCGTACTTCCCGATCGTGTACTTCGGGATACTCAAGGCGGGCGGTGTCGTCGTGCCGCTGAACATCTTGCTCACCGAACGCGAGATCGCCTACCACCTGGCCGACTGCGCCGCCAAGGCGTACTTCTGCTTCGAAGGCACGCCCGAGCTAGCGATAGGCAAGGCCGGCGCCGCCGCGTTCGACCGCACGGAAAGCTGCGAGCACTTCATCCTGCTCACCGCCGAACCAACCGCCACATCGCCTGACCCGCGACGCGAGACGCTCGCCGAGTTCACCCACCGCCAGCCGACGGCCTGCCGTGCCGCGAACACCGAGGCGACCGACGCCGCAGTCATCCTCTACACAAGCGGCACAACCGGGCAGGCCAAGGGCGCCCAGCTCACGCACAGCAACATGCTGCAGAACGCGCAGCTGGCCGGACGGCTGTTCGGCACGCACAGTCACGACGTGCACCTGATCGCGCTGCCGCTGTTCCACTCGTTCGGCCAGAGCGTGCAGATGAACGCGGGTCTGGCCAGCGGCGCGACGCTGGTGCTGCTGCCGAGGTTCTCGGCCGAACAGGCGCTGGCGATCATGGAGAACGAGAAGGTCACGTTCTTCGCGGGCGTGCCCACCATGTACCACGCGCTGGTCGAGTCAGAATCTGACGCCGGGCTCCGGCTGAGGGTTGCCGTGTCCGGCGGAGCCGCGATGCCCGGCGAGATCATGCGCCGCTTCGAAGAGCGGTTCGCAGTCCCGATCCTTGAGGGCTACGGCCTGTCGGAGACCAGCCCGGTCGCCACGTTCAACCGGGTCGACCGCCCGCGCAAGCAGGGATCGATCGGCCTGCCGGTCTGGGGTGTCGAGGTGGAGGTGGTTGACTCGGACGGCAAGCCCGCTGCCGACGGCGAGCCTGGCGAGATCGTGATACGCGGCCACAACGTCATGAAGGGCTACTTCGGCCGGCCCGAGGCCACGAAGGCGGCCATCGACGATGAGGGCTGGTTCAGGACCGGTGACATCGGCACCCGCGACGCCGACGGCTACTTCTACGTGGTCGACCGCAAGAAGGACATGATCATCCGAGGCGGGTTCAACGTCTACCCGCGCGAACTCGAAGAGGTCCTGCTCACACATCCGCAGGTCAGTCTCGCCGCGGTGATCGGCGTGCCGCACGACGTCTACGGCGAGGAGGTCAAGGCGTTTGTGGTTCCCGCCAAGGGCGCGGAGGTCACCGAGCAGGAGCTGATCGCATGGTGCCGCGAGGTCATGGCGGCCTACAAGTACCCGAGGCTGGTCGAGTTCAGGACGTCACTTCCGATGACCGCGACCGGCAAGGTCCTCAAGCGCGAACTGGCGGCCCAGTCATGACCGAGCAGCAGCAGCAGAACCCGCTAGCCGACGCCGCCCTCGACGCGATCAACGCCGGGCTCGCCGCTGGCCGGATAGGAGCACTGCAGGCGACCGCCGCTCTGGCCGCGGCGCTGGCCCAGGGTTCGATGACGGCGGGCCGGGCGCGGGCGCTCACCGGCGAACTCGCCAAGATCGCGAACGGTACCTCCGCGATCACCCCGGCTCGCGGCGACACCAGGTTCGCCGACCCCGCCTGGACCGCGAACCCGGTCTACCGCAGGCTCGGCCAGGCGTACCTGGCCACAGCTGATGCCATAAACGAGGCGGTGGACGCCGCCGACATGGACTGGCGGCGGGCCGCGCAGGCCAAGTTCGCGGCCGGGGTGCTTGTCTCGGCGCTCGCGCCGACGAACACGCTGCTCGGCAACCCGGCGGCGTGCCGCCGGGCGATCGACAGCCGCGGGCTCAGCCTGCTGCGCGGCGCGCGCAATCTGGCTGCCGACGCTCGGGCTGGACGCCGTACTCCGCGCCAGGTCGACACCCGCCCGTTCACGGTCGGCGAGAACATCGGCGCCACGCCAGGCGCCGTGGTGTTCCGCAACGACGTCGTCGAGGTCGTGCAGTACGCCCCGGCCACGCCGTCCGTGCGCACGGTGCCGCTGGTAATCGTCTGGTCGCTGATCAACCGCTTCTACATACTCGACCTCGCGCCAGGACGCAGCTTCATCGAATACGCCGTCAGCCAGGGCTTCCAGGTCTTCGTCACGAGCTGGCGCAATCCAGGCCGCCGCCAGGCCGACTGGGACCTGGACACGTACGCGGGCGCGCTCTGCGAAGCGCTCGACGCGGTCAGCCAGATCACCGGCAGCGAGCAGGTCGGCACCATGGGCCTGTGCGCGGGCGGCCAGCTACTCGCCGCCCTGCTGGCTGTCCTCGATCCGGGCAGAATCGCCTACGCCAGCTTCGGCGTGAGCCAGATCGACATGTCGGTGCCGAGCCCGGCCGGGATCGCGTTCGCCAAGCCGCTGCCCGGCATCGCGCGCCTCGGCACTGCGGCGGCTGGCCTCGTCGACGGCCGCGACCTCGCCGCGATCTTCTCTTGGCTCCGCCCGGACGAGCTGGTCTGGTCTTACTGGGTCAACAACTATCTGATGGGCAACGACCCGCCCGCGTTCGACATCCTGGCCTGGAACTCCGACACGACCCGCCTGCCAGGGGCACTGCAAAGGCAACTGCTCGACATCGCGGAAAGCAACGCACTCGCCAGTCCCGGCGCGATGCGCCTGCTCGGCACCGAGGTTGACCTATCCAAGGCCGCCGTCGACAGCTACGTGATCGGCGCGGAAACCGACCACCTGGTGCCCTGGCGCGGCGCGTACCGCACGACTCAATTGCTGGGCGGCGAGTCGACGTTCGTGCTGTCCGGAGGCGGCCACATACAGCACCTGGTGAACCCGCCGGGCAACCCCAAGGCGCGTTACCGCCTCGGGCCGAGGCCAGGGGACGACCCTGACGCGTGGCTGGCCGAATCCGAGCAGCACCAGGGGACCTGGTGGGACCACTGGGCGGCGTGGGTGCACGCAAGGTCGGGCCCGCTCAAGCGGGCGAGGAAGACGCTCGGCAGCAAGCAGCATCCGCCGATCGAGCCGGCGCCAGGCAGCTACGTGAGGCAAGAGTGATGATCACCGCGCAAGGGCGCGCGCTCAGGGTC
>Ga0126371_10002917_pt1 | contig 14883 bp, 14 predicted proteins | sample PanSoiMetaPlot_4_FD_110145 | JGI IMG/M metagenome (GOLD analysis project Ga0126371, IMG submission 110145) | Tropical forest soil microbial communities from Panama - MetaG Plot_4 | ecosystem: Environmental > Terrestrial > Soil > Tropical forest > Bulk soil | place: Panama | collected 2016-02-17 | reverse complement strand
TCGATAGCTTTGTTGCCGTCGGTAAAAGGCCAGGGCGCGATCGACCCGTTCGAGCGGCGCATGCGCAGGCAGGCGTGATCACGCAAATCATCGATGCGCTTCGCAGATGAATCATCTCCGTTTGCCTTCCACGCGCATGCTGATTGGATTTGGTTGCCCTATTGTGACGAGCAGACAGCGTTGCAATATTTGCGGAAGAAGGGTGTGACACACGTCGTCGTAAATGGCTCGGTGATCAGCGCCAGACCATATCTCAAAAAGTGGATGGAAGATGGAGTACCTGACTCTCGGGAGGTGGCGGAACTATCAGCTGAGCATGTTCGCGTGTTCGAGCTAAGTCTTCCGAAGTAATCTATATGGTCTACCGTCAAGTCAAGCCAGAACTGAAAGCAGTCGGATATGCCAAGGCCTTCGCCGCAAAAGCTACTGACTTGCCCTTGCCGCGTTCACTGAAATGCATTCGTTCCCCGCCGAACTCCCTCATGAACGTCTCGGCATCCTCCTCCCTTCAAAAGCGAAAGACCTAGTACCACTCCTTCCAAACAACCGAGTGACCGAAGCGCGACAACGTCAGACCATGCTGCTCGCAGAACTCCCGGATTTTCCTCATATTGTGCGCCCGTGCATTCCGTCTCGATTAACGCGACCCAAGAGGGAATCGACCTTCCGCCAGCCGTTCAAGTTTCGTCTGGCGGTGCGCCATTCGAGCATCCTTTCCTAGATTGCCCTTGACCGATTGGCAAGAACAAAATAAGAACATCTCTTGAGCGTGATCAACCGCTATCCTGCTATCCACAGTTGTTCGAGCAGGTTCGATATGGCCGAGGTGACCTTCTACGTCGCGCTGCCCTTTGTGGCTTCGGATGACGGCATCTCACCGGGCAAGCCGGTGGAGTGCTTCAATTCGAGTGCCGCCGTAATGCGAGCCGAAGCACTCTCTCAGAAGCCGGGATATGTCGGAGCACTCGCATTCAGCCGTAGCCTTGATCCTTCTACAGGAGGTCTCAGCGACGTGAAGGTGATCAAGAAGTTCGGCGACGTGCCGGACGATCTAAGCGAGTTGTAACAGCGTCGGGATAGAGCGCACGGATGACATTGGTTCGCGCGTGCCTTGACCGTTGCTTGTGACCCGGCTCCGACATCATTCCTCAGGCACACCGGCCATGCGCAAGCCCTCATAGGTGTGTTCGCGTCCGGCAAGATAAGTCGGATTGTCGCTCGATGCGCCGGCGCGGTAGCGCCGGAGCGTGAAGCTCGGATTGATAGCGAGCCCCGCTCGCACGGCGGCACGCGCCTCGTCCAGCGCGCCCAGCCACGCCAGCGCGGCAGCTAGAAGGAAATACGTGAAGGGAAAATTGCGGTTGGCCTCTATGCTCCGGCGCAGCCAAACGGCCGCTTCGGCGTCAGCGCTCTGCCACAAGTTGGCGATACCGACGAACAAAATCCACCGATACGCGAAAATATCGCGAGGTGACAGTCGGAGCGCCTCGTGGACGTGGGCCTCGGTCTCCTCGCTACGGCCCAGAAAAACCTTAGCGAGGCCCATGAACCCATGTGCATTTGCCAAATTTCGATCCAACGCCAACGCCCGCTCGCATTCAGCTATACCTTGAGCCGCACGGGCCGTAAAAATATGCACAACGCCCAGATACATTTGAGCCTGCGCGTGCTGTGGGTTCATGGACAGAGCCTGAATCAAACCGGCCTCGGCTGCAGAGAAGGGCACGGCCCGGTCGTCGGTAGAAAAGTTAGCGCCCCTGTTAAAGTCAACTATCGCGGTGCCAACGAGGGCATCGATATTTCTGGGATCGAGGACTAGGGCGCGTTCGAAAAAGCTGCGCGCTTGCGTCATGTGTTCGAAGGTCATCCCACCGTGTAGGCAAGCGATGCCTCGGAAATACAAGTCCATCGCATCGGAATGCGGTGAGCGTTCCGCTCGTCGCGCCTCGGCCGCGATAAGCTGGGCATCCAACGCGTTTGCGAGCCTTGAAACGATTTCGTCCTGCATATCGAACAGATTGGCGACCCGTTTATCGAACCGTTCGGCCCACAGGTGCTTGCCGGTTTCGGCCTCGATGAGCTGCACGTTAACCCGAAGCCGATCACCTCCGCGCTGGACCGAACCTTCGAGTACGTAGCGGACGTTCAAGTCGCGGCCGATCTGCTTGAGATCAACGGCCTTGCCTTTGTAGGTGAATGCAGTATGTCGGCCGATGACGAATGAACCGCTGATGCGTGACAAGTCTGTGGTCAGACTTTCAGTTACACCATCGACGAAGTAGTCTTGCGCGGGATCGCCACTGAGGTTGGCAAACGGCAGCACAACGATGGAAAGACGAGGCAGTGAAAGCGGGCTTTTTCCTGCGCGCTGTGCCTGTATCGACGAGCGAGGCCCATCGCTAATCACGGAATAGACTCGCACCAGGCGATCGATGTTCTTGAGGTTCTGCTCGCCAAGATCGGCGAACTCGACCGCGACTTTGCCTCGGACATGATCGTAGACAGAAGACGAGATGCAGATGCCACTTGGCTCTGCGATGCTCTCCAGTCTCGCTGCGATGTTAACGCCGTCTCCAAAGATGTCATGCGGCTCGACGATTACGTCGCCAATATTGATGCCCACACGGAATGCAATGCGCCTGTCTTCCAGGTCGCTGATTGTAAGTTCGCGAACGTGGTCCTGGAATTGCAAGGCAGCCCGAACCGCTTCGACCGCACTTGGAAACTCCGCCAAAAGCCCGTCACCGGTGTTCTTCACAATGCGACCGCCGTGTTCGGTAATTGCGGGCTGGACGGCCTCTGTCAGCAGCGCTGTCAGCTTGGCATGCGTAGCCTCTTCGTCATTGTGCATGAGCCGCGAGTAGCCAGCCACATCGGCCGCCAATATCGCCGACAACCTGCGCTCGACCCGGACTGGCCGCTCTTGCACCATGGCCCGTAAACCTGCCTTCAACATACAGTATGATGGAACAGTGACCGTGCCAAACGCGCTTTTGCCGGAAGCGGCCCATGCTGCATCGGCAATTGGCTCGCCGCTTGGGGCAACCGGCTCTCCCACAATTACCGCAGCAAAGTGCTAGGCTTCTCCCTGTCCCACCGGCGTGGTCAGTCTGGCCGTTCGGAGGACGCTGTGGCGGAGCAGCGGGTTCAAAGGCGACTAGCGGCGACTCTGCGTTGATGCAACGCGCTGAAGAAGCCACCTACGCCGAGTTCGAGCCGCTGAAAGCGCGAAGTAATCGAGCCGAGCCTAGCCTCTCCCGCCACGACGGTTGACTGATCAACACCACGGGTTGCGGCGCGCTTTAGCCGGCATGAGATGCGCGGTTGAGATGCAGGATCGTCTCACCAGCGGAGTTAGTCCCCTAAGGTTACGTGTCGGGCTCAACCTTGGTGCTGTTATCGTTGGGCAGGACGGTGATCTCTATGGTAGCCCGGCGGCCCATCGTTTTAGTGCGGATAATCGCTAGAGCCGTAAGGTTTCTTTCAAATATTTCCAGGAAACTTTGATGACCAGCGCGGATCCTGTTCGGAGGTCCGCAATGATCCGGTTTCAGACTCAGACGGCCAAGTTGCCAACCCGCTCGGCGGCTGGGAGGCGAGGTCGGATTAATACGCCAGCATTTGTCGCGTCGGTAGCGCTAGTCGCGCAGATACTTTCGGCATGCTCCAGCCTTCCTCAATCCTTTCCGGCGACTAGCGCCGCTGCGCAGTACCCGGACTTGAATGACCCGCCGCCAAGCGCCGAAGTGCGCGCAGATCAAGTGGCAGAGATAAAAGCTGAGCTGATCCAGGCTCGCGATGACCAAGAGCGCGCCGCAGCTCAGCGGCAAGCTCTCCATTAGGGCGGTGTCGGCGGCGTAAGCTCGGGGCTTCGGTCCCGCGCTCACCCACCTCCGCCTTCGCCGGGCGCAATGACGTCGGGGGGCGCATCTGGATCGATAACATCAGTATAGAGCTGCTCGCGAACGATGTCGGCGGCGAGCAAACGTTCAATGGCGGCAAAGCCGGCCAGGTCGCGCAGAAAGTAACGTCCTTTCCAGGCTCTGCGATCTCTTCTGTTACGAGCACGCATGGCGTCACCCGCTAAGGATCACGCCCCAAACCCACGCCAATTACTTTACACTTAAAATAAACAGTTTGCCTGCCTCATTTTGTGCCACTAAAGCGCCGGGCCGCGGCACAGGAAGCGGAACCGCCCAAAGGTTGTGGACGCATCGTCACCGGCCGGGGCGGGACGACATCAGGCGCGGCGCGGATGCCGCCCTTCCCTTCTGGACCCAAGCTTGGACCCAAACTGCTTAGAACACCCTATAACTGGACAGACGCAGCGAGGGGCCAAGAGGCGGAAAAGCTCAACGATTTAGACAGATCAGCGCGCGCCATAACGCGCCTTAGCGCATTACAAAACCGCTGCTCTACCGCTGAGCTAAGCCGGCTGAGGTTTGCCTGTTTAGCGGCGAAGGCAGGGACAATCAATGTACGGTTGGAGCGCTTTCGAGCAAAAGCCTGCCCCCTCATTGGATGCGGGGTGGATACGGGCTCGCGTGAATAAAACGCAAAAAAGCTCTGGCTCGGATTCGCCGCGAACAAGACCGCGATGCCGTAGTCAATTTAATCATCGAGACGGAGAAGCGGCTGCAGATGTTGGATGGACCAAGATCAAGGCTGTTGGAGCAATGGCTTTGAAATTGGAGCCGCAAGATGCAACCCGCTCATCGGCGGCAGGAACCGACCACCGGTCCCGCAGTTCTGTTTTTCATGAGACTGCGGGAAGAGAACTGCAATATGGTCTTGCTGGCGGCGGTGACTTTGATCAGCGCCCTCGTCGCGGTGATTGTCGATTGGTCGGGGGGACCCCAACCTCAGGCGCCCAAGCCGGCGGTCTCCCTCCGCGATCAGACATCGGTTCGCCTGGTCGGTGCGCCATTCATTCCGAACACCAATCCACGCGACCGCCATTAATCTCGAATCGGCCCCACGCCGGGTTCCGAGTGCACGCTATCGTGCTTAAACCGCGTGCCCAGACCTATTTTCAACTGAAACTGGCAATTGTCCCCAGAAGCTGCTGACCTGACCGCTTGATTCGGCCTCGATGCGGCCAAATCCTGCGTACAGTTGAGGGGTGTTGCGATGGATTGGAAGCGAGAACGCGATGCGCTGATTGCGCAGACATATGCCTTCGTTCAATCGGTCACCGCCAAGGTCGCCGAAGCGCCAGAATCGGATCCCCAGAGACCGGCCCCAAGCTCGGAAACCCGACTTCCGACCGTGACGCCCTACCAGCCGCTGGTCCAGGCTGAACCCGAGCCCGCAGCGTCTCGCCTTGAAGTCACGCCGGACGAGCCGGTCAGCGCCATTCAACCAGCACCAGAGCCAGACCCGCCGCCGCTCACGAAGCTCCATAGCGACGAGCGGGACGAGATCCGGGCCCGCATCGCAAGCTTCCGTGCGCATCAGGAGCGCTTCAACCGTGAACGCGCGGAATATTTCAGCGCGACGATCGCGAGGCTCCGCGCCGCTCTTGATGCGGTCCCCCCGCGCGGACGGCTACCAGATGAGGCGCGCGCCCCGGTCAGCCCGCGATCTTCTCCAGGACCGGCAGCAAATATCCCAGAAACGCGTCCGGGTTTTCGCTCATCGGAAAATGCCCCAGGCCCTTCATGATGGTGACCTCGGAACCGGGAATGCTGCGCGCGACCGCGAGCGTCTCGTCCGGCGTGCAGGAATAGTCGTATTCGCCTGACAGCAAGAACAACGGGCAGCGGCGCGTGTCGATCTCAGCAATGCGCGAGCGGATGTCGCCATCGATCTTGTAGAAATACAAGTCGCCCTTGAACACGCCCGGACCGCCCTGCATGTAATGCCACAGCGTCTCCCAGCGCTCGGCCTCCGGCGCATCCGGGCCGACCAGGCCGGACACGATGGCGCCGCAGACCTCGCCTCCGTGCACGTCGGGACGATGCAGGAAATTCAGGTCGTAATAGGGATCGACATGCGCGCCGGCCTGGAGCCCGATGATGGCGCGGAAACGTTCGGGATGCTCGAGCGCAAGATGCAGCGCGATCCGCCCGCCGATCGAGCAGCCGATCAGGATCGGCCTTTCAAGCCCGAGCGCCGACATCACGGTCAGGACCATGTCCGTGTATCGCGCCGAGGTCAGCTGATACTCCTCTTCGTGCCAGCCCGCAGGTGGCGAGGATTTGCCATGCCAGGGCATATCGAAGGCGACGACACGATGGCGCGCGGTGACGCGCGGATCGTTCATCAGCGCCCGGTACTGGCGCCCGTCGGCGCCGGCGGTGTGCAGGCAGAGGAGCGGCGTCCCCTCACCCGCCTCCTCCACGTAGATACGATGTGGCCGCCCGAACAAATCGAGCTGCATGTAGCGGCCAATGGTCGGCTCGAAGCGCGCCATCATGCTGACGCTCCCGCCGGCCGCAGCTTTGCCAGCGCCTCCTTGAAATAGCGCAGATGCGCCATGAAGATCTTGAGATCGCCCTCCGCCCGCAGCGCCCGCCGCCGGATCAACGCCATCAGATCGTTCGAGCCCGGCGGCGGCCGCCCGCTCCAGAACTTCTCCCATTCGTCCGCCGGAGCACGCAGCGCGAAGGACGAGGACGGCATGACAAAGGGGCCGCGAGTGACCGACACGATCCGGCCTTGATAGATCGCAATCAGCCAAGCGGTGGCGCCGACTTCGAGCAGGAAGGTGGTGGAGAGAAATCGCCCCCGCCTGACCAGCGCGGAGTCGTTATTGACCCGCTCCTTCAGCGCTTCAATCATTGTCGTCTCCATCCCGATTGCGGCCGTTACGGCGGCCGGCTGTTGTCATCGACCATGATGGAGGGAACGGCGCGACCGTCAATCGGCTGGAGGATGATCCGCCAAAGCGTGCCCTCGGGCTCGGACCTGACGGGTGGACATCGGCTTTTCCCTCGCGACGAACGCGGAACGCTTGCGCGGAAATCATGCTCAAATAAACGCCCAGACCAGCGCGACATTGGCCGCACAGGCGATGAAAAGCCCGATGGCGAGCGTTAGAAGCGTGCGCTCCGAAAAGGTGCGAAGGCCGGTTCCCATGCCCGGGAACATCCGGCGATTCTGACGGATGAGTCCCGAGATTTCTTTTTCACGGAATTTACGTCTCGTTAAGGACTCGGGGTGGGCCAAAATCGCCCAATCCGAACCCGATTCCAGCCCTTCTCCAGCCCTTGGGACGCCGCAACTCAATTCTTTGCTAGGCGTTAACAAATCTTTACCGGAGCGATTCCGATGCCGTACGCGCTGTTCTGCAACGAGGCCAAGCTCAGCAAGACCTATCCGACCGAGGCTGATGTCTGGAAGCTGGCGCGGCAAAGTGGACTCGTGATCGATTTCGAGGCCAGGCGAGGCAAACCGACACCTCGGCCCGTGCTTGATAACGACTACGAAATCAAGCCGTGCCGGCCCGATCCCCTTGAAGATCCCGTGCAAAATCAAGCCGAAGCCGAGCGCCAGGCGGGACGGGAGCTTCAATTCATTTCGTAAGTGATGGCCTTATTGTGAGAAACGAGCTTAGAGGACGTTCCAGGGCGTGCACAATCCGAGGGCACAGCCGCGCCTGAAGCTCGCGCTTTGCACGCGAACGCACCCCGGGAGCCCCAGGAAGGGATAGCCCAAAGAGCCAGACCCTTACGGCGTCGCGATCGCGAGCGACGCCTGCTCGGCGGAAAGCGCAACGCACGCCCGCTTGCGATGCAGACCTCGAATGGCACCCGTGACCTTCAGCACCTTGCCTGCGGGACACGATGCATCCTGCACGAAGGCGACCTCATAGGGCGCAAGCATCAAAGGTTCGGATCTCAAGATGGTTTGAGCAGAGCAAGGAAGCGCTACCACTAATAGAAGCAGCACCGACGCCAAGATACGCATGTTTGTTTGTCCACCAGCCGGCAAAAGCCATAATAGCCGATCCGCGTGACAAGTTTCACTTCTCGTAAAATTTATTTTTTGTCTTCGCCGTTCGATCGTCCCCTTATGAGATCCGGCATGAAAAAGGCCAGCCACCGCGCCGGCCTTTTCCAGATTCTGCGTCAGGTCTGCTTCTGTGTCAGGTCTGCCGCCTCAATATTTGACACCGGCCGGACCGCCCCAACCGAAGCGATAGTTCACGCCGACCTTGACGGTGTGGTCGTCGTCGCGGAAGCGCTGCCCGACGATCGCGGCAGGCGCGGTGGTGAAGGTCGTGTTGCCGAAATTGTAATACTGGTATTCGGCCTTGGCAGACCAATTCGGCGCGAACAAATATTCAAGGCCAGCGCCGACCGTCCATCCATTCCTGTTATTTCCGGTGGCGACGAAGGCCGTCGTCGGCACGCCGCCGACACTCACCGCAACATTGTTGCCGTCGCGGAAGGCATAGCCGCCCTTGGCATAGACCAGGCCCGGACCCCAGGTATAGCCGACCCGACCGGTCACCGAACCGAGTTGGTTATCCCGGTCGGTCACCACCACGCCACCCGGGAACGTCACGCCGTTATTGTTGCGGGTCATCCAGCTATACTCGGCCTCGATGCCGGTCACCCAATTGGGCGCGAACTGGTAGTCGAACCCGCCCTGCACGCCGCCCAGGAAACGGCCACCATTGCCGGACAGACTGTTGTTGCCTGCAAAATCTCCACCGACATGGCCGCCAATGTAGAAGCCGGTCCAGTTATAGATGATGGTCGACACCGGCGGCGGCGCGGGGGGAGCCTTGGTGTAGGGTTTCGCCTGCAGGTCGGCAGCTGCCGCGGGAGACGCGAACACGACAAGAGCCGCTGCACTGAGCAGAAATCTCTTCATCACAATTCCCCATAGTCGACAGTCACGACATCAACAAACAACGTGGCCTGAGTTTGGTTGCCTCGCGGCAATGCCGAAGCCGTGATGGGCTTCGTCCGTGGCCGACTGCCGCATACGCATCTTGCTCCACTGGAGCATGATGTGAGGTGAAATCGCCATCATGCTCTAGATCTTTGTTGGAGCATGATCTCCGCGCAAACGCGTTCCGCGTTTGTCGCCGGGAAAACCGGTTTCCACCCCGCTGTCCACGTGCGGGGCATGTTTTTCCGGTTCATGCTCTAGCCAAGCGACCGTGGTCCAAAATTGCGGACGGTTCTTGGATGTTCCCGGATAGTTCTTTCCTGTAGATAGGTCGCCGGCAAGGGCCCTGCCAGTTCACGCCTCTCCGAAAGTTGATCGCTGCGCCATCCGGCCGCAGACGCGGCTGGCCCGATCACGACCTAGCGCGTCATCTTTTCCAGTTCAGGGAAAGCCGCATAGACCGCCCCGGCGCAGAGCTCGCCCGTGTTCTGGACGATCCGGTCGAGCCTGCCGCCGACAAAGAGGAGCGCCCGGTCGCGCGGTTCGCGGTAGCTGCCATCGGATTGGCGCTCGGCGAAACGCACACAGACGACATAGCGTACCCTGCCGCCGACGGTCCGCTGCACCGGCTCGGCCACCGACGCCTCGTGCACGCCAACCGGATTGTTCAGGTAGGTGTGCATGAACGCGACCACCTCGGCCTTGTAGTTGGCCGGGACCGGCTGATTGGCGTCATTACTATCCTCGATGAAGGAGGTGGGCCGGCTTTCGTCGCTCTCAAAGCAAGCCGTCAGCGCCAACGGAAGCAAAAAGATCGCCAGACACCTTGCTGGTATCGTCAAGGCCCGCATCGCCAAGTTCAACTCTTAAAAGTCCGCCGTCCGGCAGGCTTTCTAGACCTTCCCCGCTTGAATGCAATGTGGATTTCGTAGGAGAACCGACTGCCACAGCCAGCACCGCGCCGGCCCGCCGCGAATCGGGGATGCGATCGCGAGCGAGCCGGGCCTTCTGACGGTGCGGTGGGTGTGGAACGAACGAACCGCGCCGAGAAAGCGATCAGCCGCGCTTGGCCGTGAAGGCTGCGTGCTTGAGGCTCACTTTCGAGTGAGACTTGTTCGCCTGAACCTTGTTCGTCTCTGCCTTGGCTGCGTGAGTCTTCATGATCGCCGGAGTCTTGGTGGTCGGACCCTTAGCGGCATTCTTGAAGTTCGACTTCGTATGGCTCTTCAACGCAGTGATCTTCTTGTGGTGATGATACCGGTAGTGATGCTGATGGTTCATCTTGGCGTTGGCATTCAGCGCGCCGGTCTTGACCTCACCGCCCTTGATCGCGGGAGCCTGCGCGGCAGTCTTGTCGGCAGTCTTGGCCGCAGGCGGCTGCACGGTCTTGCCGGGATTGGCCGCAAGCGCCGGCGCCGCGATCACGGATACTGCAAGCAGAGCTGCGGAAATTGTCTTGAGCATGGTCATGTCCTCTTGAACTGGATCTGGAGGTGACCGGCCGGAGGACCGGGCTCCTCGATCATGTGCCCGACGCTACGGGGAACGCGCTGAACCCGTTCTGAAGCGCTGTGTCGGAGTTCGTTCATGTCCATGACATCTTCGTCATGTTCGATCGCGTGCAGAGGGTCGCGATGGTCATGATGAATGCCATGTTGCGCCCATCGTTGGTCAAAATCGGCGTGAATAAAACCATCAGCCGGGAATGTTTTGATACAACCGGTGTTCAGGTCCAAGTGTCGGGTGAACGATCAACGAACGATCACCCTGGGCGCATGACCTGCCAAAACATACCATCGGGACCTGATGGTTTTCGGAAGGCTTTGGCAAGATCACGCGCAGCGAAGTCAATCAGGAGAACTGCATGAACAAACTTGCGATCAAGGTTTTGACGTTGGCGATGTCGACCGCGCTGGTCTCTGCACCCGTCATTTCGGCCTACGCGGCGGGCAGCGACACCCCATCGGCGCCGCCGGCCTCATCCGACTCGAAGCACAAGAAGAAGGGCGACAAGAGCTCGAGCATCGACGATCCGAAATTCCTCGAAGGCTATCGCACCGCCTACACCACGATCTATGATCGCCATGACTACAACACCGCAATCGGTCAGCTGAAGGCACTCGACCGCGAAGACGTCGCCGACGTCGCCAACCTGATCGGCTACTCCTACCGCAAGCTCGGCAACTACAAGCTCTCGCAGGCCTATTACGAGCAGGCGCTGAAGGATGATCCGAACCATGTGCGGACCTGGCAGTATTATGGACTGTGGCAGCTCGAGCAGGGCAATCGCGAGCAGGCCGAATACCACCTGAACAAGATCGCCCAGCTTGCCGGGACCGACAGTGCGGAATACCGTTCACTGGCAACGGCGCTGGAAAAGCCGCCCGGCACCGGCCTCGTCTACTGATCTGATCCTTATCTGATCCTTGCGGCTGCACCAGGAGGCATGCATGCGTAAATCTGCGGTCAGGCTTCTCGCGTTGGCTGTTCTCTCCTTCGCGCTCGTCGGCGCACCCGTCATCACGGCGGTCTACGCCAATCCCGACAGCGACGTCTCGGCACCAGCTCCGTCCAAGGGCAAGGGCAAGAAGAAGAAGTCCAGCGAGGCAAGCCAAACCAAGGATTACGCGGCGTTCGCGGACGGCTATCGCACGGCATATGCGACGATCTACGATCGTCACGATTACGCTGCGGCGATTGATCAGTTGAAGGCGCTCGGTCACGACGACACAGCGGCCGTCGCCAATCTGATCGGCTATTCCTATCGCAAGCTCGGCGACTACAAGCTATCGCAAGTATGGTACGAGCGTGCGCTGAAGGCCGACCCGAACCATGTCAAGACCTGGCAGTATTATGGGCTGTGGCAGCTCGAACAGGGCAATCGCGATCAGGCGCAGTATCACCTGAACAAGATCGCCCAGCTCGCCGGCACCGACAGCGAGGAGTATCGCTCCCTCGCCGCGGCGCTGGAGCAGCCGCCGGGCACCGGCCTCGTCTACTGAGACAGCCGCCACCCACACAACAGCCGGCGCAGCCTCCGGGTTGCGCCGGCTTTGCTTTATTGGGTAAGAATAGCGCTTCCGTTGTTCGTTCTTTTCGATTGCTGCGGCGATCCGACTTCAGGGAATCGATCACGTGGACCCATGGCTGCGATCCGCGGTCGACTACGTCGCCGACTGGCTGGAATTTCAGCTCGAGGCATCGCAACAGCCCGGATGCATCATCGCCATCGCGCACCGGGGCAAGCTGATCGCCGAGCACGCCTTCGGCCTCGCCGATCTCGATAGCGGCGAGAAGCTCACCCCGCGCCACCGCTTTCGCATCGCCTCGCATTCGAAGGCCTTCACGGCCGCGGGCATCATGAAGCTGCGCGAGCGGCGCAAGCTGAAGCTCGACGACGCGGTCGGCCAGTATGTCAGGGATCTGCACCCCGAAGTCGCGGAGGCCACGATCGCGCAGGCACTTTCGCACAGTGCCGGCCTCACCCGCGACGGCCGCGATTCCGGCCAGTTCATCGACACGAGACCCTATCTCAACGAGAAAGAGCTGCTGGCCGAACTCCGCCTGCCTGCGGCCATCGCGGCCAACACGCGTTTCAAATATTCCAACCACGGCTATGGGCTGTTGGGCCTGGTGATCGAGGCGATCACACAAGAGCCCTACGCTGTCTGGATCAAGCGCGAGATTGTCGAGGCCGCGGGCCTGCGCGAGTCCGAACCCGACATGCCGTCGAGTGGCAAAGCCATTCCGTTCGCACGTGGCCACTCACCGCGGCTTCCCGCCGACCGCCGCTTCGTGATCCCCGGCGACAACCCCACACATGCGATGACATCTGCCGCGGGCTTCGTCGCAACCGCCGCCGACACCGCGCTCTTCTTCGGCCAGCTTGCGCCCAATGCGAAGAAGAGCGTGCTCTCAATTGCGAGCCGCCGCGAGATGACGCGCAAGCATTGGCGGATTCCGCAGACGATCGAGGAAGCCTATTACGGATTTGGTCTGGTGAGCGGCCAGACCGCCGGCTGGGACTGGTTCGGCCATGGCGGCGGCTTTCAGGGCTATATCTCCCGCACCAGCGTCATTCCGGCCTGCGAAGTCGCCGTGACCGTTCTGACAAACAGCATCGACGGCTGGGCCCCCGGCTGGGTCAATGGCATGATGCATATCCTGCACGCCTTCAAGACTCGCGGCGCGCCAAAGGGGCGCCCGCGCGATTGGAGCGGACGCTGGTGGACGATCTGGGGCGCGGTCGATCTGGTCCCGATGGGCCATCAGGTGATCGTCGCAAACCCCTATCTGATCAATCCGTTTCTCGACGCGGGAGAGATCGAGGTGACGGGCCGCGATACCGGCCGCTTCACGTCAGCAACCGGCTATTCCAGCCACGGCGAGCCGGTGCGCCGCTCGCGCAACAAGGCGGGCAAGGTAACCGACATCTGGCTTGCGGGCGGCAATGCGAAGCCGCAAAGAGTCGTAGCGGCCGAGATGGAGCGCCGCTACGCGCCGCGCAAGACAGCAAGCAAGGCGAAAGCCTGAAATTTGCCGGCAAGCTTCACTTCATCAACGCTTCGACCTCGGAGCGGAGCGCTTGGCGCGAGCCATCGCGCGAATAGAACATGTGACCACCCGGATAGACCACGAGCCTGACACGCTCCGGCGAGGCAAACGCCGGCAACTGGTCGAGCTCAATCTTGGAGACGAAATAGGGCGTCGCCAGATCGAACAAGCCGTGTGCCACAAGCACCTTCAGGTTCGGATCCAGCGCAACGATCTGCCGCAGCTCGGAAAGCGACTCCGGCGGATTCATTCCCCGGCCAAAATCCCAGGCTCTCTCGACGGCCGCGTTGAGAAGCTGATAGGAGCCGTCAGGCCGCCAGTTCAATTTACGCGTGGTGAGATCGACGGCGGCGCTCGAGAGCGGCGCCACCAACCGGTCCCCCGAAGGATCGCCAAAATGAGAGGAGCTTGAATCCGGATAGGGATCGAAGCCCATCACCGTCCCATCGTAGCGCCCGGCGACCCGGCCATGCTTGCGGTCAAGTTCACGGCGAAACTCGCCGGCATCGAAGCGCCCGGCCAACCTGCGACTGACGGCCTGATCGATCCCGGTCAGCGCCGCCACTCTGTCGGCGATGCGGTTGGTGGCTTCCGCGTCGGCCTGGCCCTTGACGAGATCGACCAGGAATTCGCTCCGTGCGTAGCTCTCCACGTCGGCAAGGTCGGCGCGCGTCACGGGCCCCTTCATCTGCCGCGCAACGGCGGCATAACTCGGCAGGCTGCCGACATATTGCAGGATTGTGGAGTTCCAGAACTCGCGAAAATCCATCGCTGGCGAGATCAGGATCAAGCCCTTGACCCCGATACCCTGCTCGGACTGAAGATTGCGCACGACCTTCGGACCGCGGATGCCGCCATAGCTTTCGCCGGCAACGAATTTCGGCGACAGCAACCGATCGTATTTCTCCAGCCAGCGCCGAATCACGACCGCTATCGATGCAACATCGCCGTCGACGGAAAAGAACCTCTTGCGCACATCCTCGCCGGTCGCGATAAAGCGGCTATAGCCGGTGCCGACGGGATCGATGTAGACGAGGTCGGTGAAATCGAGCCAGGTGTCCGCATTCGGCTCTGGATCCAGCACAGTCGATGGCGTGACCTGATCGGCATTGATGGAGACCCGCCAAGGCCCGTTATTGCCGAGCTGCAGCCAGGCGGACGAGGCGCCGGGCCCGCCATTGAACACGAAGGTGACCGGACGGGTCGCGCGATCAGTGCCGTCGAGCACGTAGCTGGTATAGGCGATGTCGGCCTGCGGCTCGCCCTTGTCGTCGAACAGGCGGATCGAGCCCGCCGTCGCGCTGAAGGCGAGCGTGCGGCCCGGCAGTTCGAGGGTCTGCTTGGTCGTCGAGTCCGGCGGCAGCTTGTGCTGCTCGGCCGCAGCCTGCGACGCCGGCGGCGTGCTGGCGCGCCCGCCGCCCTTCTGGCCTGACGGCGCGGCGGCGGAAGCCGGTGGCGCGGGCGGAGCCTCCTCGGCGCGGACTG
>Ga0126371_10002916_pt1 | contig 14883 bp, 8 predicted proteins | sample PanSoiMetaPlot_4_FD_110145 | JGI IMG/M metagenome (GOLD analysis project Ga0126371, IMG submission 110145) | Tropical forest soil microbial communities from Panama - MetaG Plot_4 | ecosystem: Environmental > Terrestrial > Soil > Tropical forest > Bulk soil | place: Panama | collected 2016-02-17 | reverse complement strand
CAGCATTTCCGCGGGAAAGTAGGGATTCGTGGAACTCGTTCGCATGTCCCCAAGGCAATCCAGCCGCCACCCCGCGCCATGCTCCGTCCCGTAGGTGAGCGCTTGCTGTTCATCAAAGTTCATCAGCAGCGTGGTTCGCGGAAAAGCTTCAATCCAAATATCAATCAATTGCTTTTGAAATGGAAAGGCGGGCATGTAGGGGCTCCAGCCTTCTCCCCAATAGCCCACGGAAGAAATGTCCACGCTGTCGAGATAGGGATTTCCGTCGTAACGTTTTCCCGCCTCGGCCACAAGCTCGCCCCAAAATTTGAGATACAACGGATCGCTGAAATCCGGCTGCCAGATCTGGCCGTCTTTGTCCGTGGCTTTGTTGACGCGTCGCGCTCCCGAGTTTCGGTACCACTCCGGCAGAGGATCCTGGTTGGAGTACGGCATCAGCCGAATCGCGAGCGTTTGTCCATGCGCCCTCGCTTCTTCCAACGCCAAGTCCACAATCTCCCAGCGAAACTTTCCCGGCTCTGGTTCGAGAACGTTCCAATACCAACGGCAATACGAAACGGAGGTGTCAGGAAAATCCGGTTTCGCCGCTGCTTGCGGCAACTTCGTCACCGGCCCCACTTCGGACCACTTCAGTGGCAGATTGGGTTCCTGTCCGTTGAACCGCTGAAACGTGGTGATGCCCATTCCGGGATTTACGAGCAGGTCATGAATCGCCTTGGGGCGCACGACGACCACATTGCTTTGGCCAAGCGCTTGGTTCGCCCCGGTGAAAAAAAAAGCAAGCAAGAAACAAAAGAGGCTCGAGAATTTAACGGGCAATGCATTTTTGTTGAAGCGGAACTCAAATTCCTTCAATGACCGAAGCATCCCGAATTCTCCATTCGGTCGACACTCTACCGCTCTGTGGTCATCTTCTTCAATTCCCAATTGAAGTTGTCTACTTGTCCGGAAGGACAAACCCCGCCAGCGTATCGGATACTTGGCCCTTAAAATACCCGCCACCTCCGGCAGCGATCACCACAAACTGCTTGCCGCTGTTCTTGCCCAGGTAGGTGATTGGCGTAGCATGCGCGCTTGCTTCCAGCTCGGTGGCCCACAATTGCTCTCCGGTCTTTGCATCGAACGCACGAAAGCGACTATCCATCGTTGCGCCGATAAAAACCAGTCCGCCGGCGGTGACAATCGAGCCGCCCAGGTTCGGAGCCCCGGTTTTCTCCTTCAAACCACCCAAGCTGCCAAGCGGCACTTTCCAGACGATCTCTCCCTTGTTCACGTCCACGGCGTTCAGCGTTCCCCAAGGGGGCTTCTGACACGGCCATTGGTTTTGATCCCAGAACCTCGCGTATTCTCCGTGTTTGGAACCTCGCCGGTATTTTTCCGGCGCGCCATCCGCTTGCGGTAGCATCCGACCGACGGCCCCAAGCTCGTTTGCGTTCACAAACAAATAACCCGAAGCCTCATCAAAAGACCCTCCCGACCAGTTCGCTCCTCCGAGCGTTCCGGGCATGACTAACGTCAGTTCGAGGCTGTATGGCGTGTACATCCCGAGGGTCTTCAACGAATGAGACAGCTCCGCGCAATATTGGTGCGACTCTTTTGTGACTTCGCTAATGTCAGCTTCGCGGAATGTCTGCCGCACCAGCGGCGGCGGTTTGAGAGGAAAAGGCTGCGTCGGCCACGCGACCTCGCCGGGCACATTGCTCTCGGGAACGTGGCGCTCTTCCACCGGGAACAGCGGCTTTCCTGTGAGCCGATCGAGAATAAATACGAATCCCATCTTCGTCACTTGCGCGACCGCCGGGATTTCTCCCCCATGGCGTCGCACGGTGATCAGCACCGGCTGCGCCGGCATGTCGTAGTCCCAAATATCGTGGTGCACCATCTGGAAGTACCAGCGAAGCTTTCCTGTGGCAGCATCCAGCGCGACCAGCGAATTGGCAAACAGGTCCATGCCTTTGCGGTCTGCGCCGTAAAAATCGTAAGAAGCAGAACCCACGGGCAGAAAAATGAGGCCGCGCTCCGTATCCACGCTCATGATCGACCAAACGTTTGCTCCGGTACGGTTCTGCCACGCATCTTCCTGCCAGGTCTCGTGCCCGGCTTCTCCCGGTTGCGGAATTGTGTGAAAAGTCCAGACCAACTTTCCGGAGCGGACATCGAAGGCGCGCACGCCGCCACCGGGACCCAGGGAAGGATATTCGGGAACGGCAGCCCCGGTGATGACCAGGTCTTCATAAATGGTCGGAGGCGAGGTTACCGAATACTCCGCGTCGGGAAAAGCGTCCGCAACTCCGGCGCGCAGATTGACCGTCCCGTCTTTTCCAAAATCTTGGCAAGGTTTTCCGGTTTTCGCGTCGAGAGCAATCAAGCGTCCGTCAAATGTGCCGAACAGAATTCGCCGGTCGTCAGCGCTCTTGCTCTGCCAGTAAGAGACGCCGCGATGCTGGAAGAATTGTCGTTGTCCGGCTAGCCCGGCTTGCGGGTCAAATTGCCAAATCTCTTTGCCATTTTCCGCATCAAGCGCAATCACACGATTGGAGGGGGTGGAGAAGTACAGTACGCCATCAATCACCAGAGGAGTGGATTCGAACGGAGCAACAGGGTGCCGGTCCGTCTCATTGCCGCCGCGGTCGGTCTCTCCCATATGATACGTCCACGCTCTCTGCAATCTGCCGACGTTTGTTCGGTTGATTTTTTGGAGCTTGGAAAACCGAGTGCCGCCCGAGTCGCCTCCGTAAAATCGCCATTCCTGCGCGGAGACCCCAGACGACACCAACATCAGACAAACCAGACCCCCCAGGATTCTCGAGAGCATGCTCGCCAATCTGAAGCAAATCCGCAGTTTGCTTCCACACGCGCCCTGATCATTCGACCGGCCAAGATCAAATCCGAGGTAGCCAGATCGAGCGTCGGTCCTTCGCAATAGTATCTGCTGTTCGTCGTGCTAACACTAACTAAATCAGTCAAAATCGCTGAGCGCGAGCGGGGCAGGGAGCTTTAGCAAACCGCCACCTTTGCAGACGTGCCCATCGGTCCAATCTCCAGCGGTTGAGACCAGGCGCACTAGCGCGTTGTCAGATTTTGTTGTGCCGTGCCAAAGTGATTACGACTTTTCCGCGGGCGTGCTTTTGTTCAAGATACCGAATAGCCTCGCCGACCTCACTTAACCCGTAATGCCTGTCGATGACCGGTCCTACCTTTCCCTCCTTCATGAGCTCGTGCATGATGCTGAGGTCCTCTTTGTTCGGTTTCGCCAAAAACGTTATCAGCTTTTGCTTCACGAACCATGACAACACAAACGCTGTGAGTAAACGGGTCAACAGACCGATTATCCCTCGACCGCTTCGGTCCCCGACCATGACGCATATCCCGTTAGGATTTGGGACGCGCCTGCATGCTGACAACCGAATGGTTGCCCACGCAGTCGAAAATCAGGTCATACCGCTGCCCACGGGTTGTGAAATCTTCCAACCTCGACGCCCAATACAAACTTACTTGGATCGAAGGGAAGGCTGAACCCGGAACCCCGGAAGTCGCTACGGGTGCATGGTGGATGAATCATGGCCTGCGGTTGGACCTGCGAGGGGATTTCCAGGCCGCTGCCTTCCGGCTGGACCGCCAACCTTGATGGACAAACCTGGTACCATTTCGCTCAGCTCTCTTTTATTATTCACCGCTCAGCTGAGTTGAGCATCAAAAGGCAAAACATGGACCGACGCAATTTCATAAAGACAACCGGAACAGTCATTGCAGGCGCCACTTTAGCGCACCATTCGTTCGCCGACCCTGTTGGGGAGCCCGCTTCTGGTTCAAGCGGTCGCATGATCCTTCCGATCAATCGCAACTGGCGCTACAACCGGTCAGTTGTTGACGGAGGGCATGAGAAGAATTTTGACGACGCGGCTTTTGAGCGTGTTGTAGTTCCTCACACTAACATTAAATTGCCGTGGCACGGCTTCGACGATAAGTGCTACGAGTTTGTATCCCTTTACCGTCGCCGCTTCAAACTTCCGCCGGGAGGGCGCGGCCGCCATGTTTTTGCTGATTTTGAAGGCATAATGACCGCCTCCACCGTTTGGATTAACGGTGTGCGGCTTGGTGAATACAAGGGCGGCTACACGCCCTTCTCGTTCGACCTGACTCCACACCTCGATTTCGATGGTGAAAACGTTCTGGCAATTGACGTCGACTCAACCGAACGGTCCGATATTCCACCCTTTGGCCACCAGATCGACTATCTGACGTTCGGCGGTATCTATCGCGAGGTCGCGCTCCGTATTGTGAGTTCGACTTTTATTGAAAACATATTTGCCAAGCCAAAAGACGTCTTAACTCCTCATCCTCGCGTGGAACTCGATTGTTACGTTCAACACCTCGCTGAATCGCGCGAGCCGCTGACGCTGGAGGTTGAACTTCGGGATGGCGAACGCGTCGTGGCCAAGGCCACGGCGAAGGTGGCCGCCTCCCAAGCGACCAAGGAACCTGTGGCATATCCGGTGCTGCTCGAAAACCTGGGCAAGGTCAAATTGTGGGATCTCCGCGATCCCCACCTCTACGCGATCCATGTGCGCCTGCTGCGCAGCACGGAACTTATCGATTCCGATTCACGCAAAATCGGTTTTCGTCAGGCGCAATTTACCGATCACGGCTTCGAACTCAATGGCAAGGTCCTCAAGCTCCGCGGTCTCGATCGTCACCAGACTTTTCCTTTTGTCGGTCAGGCGATGCCGGGGCGTGTGCAGCGGCGCGACGCCGAAATCCTCCGCCGAAACCTGCATTGCAATATCGTGCGCACGTCGCACTATCCGCAATCCCCGCACTTCTTGGACGCTTGCGACGAACTCGGGCTGCTGGTGCTCGAAGAAATTCCGGGCTGGCAGCACATTGGAGACGAAGCCTGGAAGCTTCTCAGTATCGACAATGTCAGCCGGATGATTCGTCGCGATTGGAATCATCCCAGCATCGTTCTCTGGGGGGTACGCATCAACGAGTCCCGCGACGATCACGACTTCTACGCGCGTACCAATGCATTGGCGCACAAACTCGACCCAACCCGCCAAACCGGCGGGATCCGCTACTTTCAGCAGTCGGAATTCCTCGAGGATGTATTCACCATGAACGATTTTGGGTGGCCTCTGAAACCCCCGAACCATCCACGTTACCTGAACACCGAATTCGTCGGCCATACCTATCCGACAAAGTCGCTTGATAACAAGGAACGCGTCATGGAACATACGATTCGCCACGCCCGCGTTCACGATCAATTGGCTTCCAGTCCTCAATATGCGGGCGGTATCGGATGGTGCGCGTTCGACTACAACACCCATTTCGATTTTGGCTCTGGCGACCGCATTTGCTACCACGGAGTCATGGACATCTTCCGCCAGCCCAAGCCAGCTGCGCGTTTCTATAAGTCGCAATGCGACCCGGAAGAAGAAGTCGTTCTCGAACCCACCTTCGGTTGGGCTCGTGGAGATGAATCCGTGGGATTTACCAAGGCCATGTTCTGTTCCAACTGCGATCACTTGAAGATTTATGTCGGTGCCAAATTGGTTGCCGAGGCTGACCCGGACCGGGAGCAATTCGCGCATCTTCGCTATGCTCCCTTTACCGTGGATCTCTCGCAGGCCGTTTCGAACTGGGGAGATTTGCGTGTCGAGGGCTATCTTCAGGGCAAGCAGGTCATTGTCAAATCGTTTTCTGGCAAAGGCGTCGATCAGGCGTTTGAAGTGCTACCCGACGACACAACTCTGTTTGCCGATGGCGCTGATACGACCCGTGTGGTTTTTCGGGTGACCGATGAGTTCGGAGCAATCCGGCCTTTTGCCAACGACGCTCTCAAGCTGGAGATCGAGGGTCCGGCGGAATTGATTGGCGACAATCCGTTTGCAGTTGTCGGCGGTACCGGTGCCGTCTGGATTCGGGCCCAAGAGCAGCCCGGCATTGTCCGTCTCACCGCAACACATCCCGTTCTCGGCAGGAAACAAATACAGATTGAACTTGTTGCCGCTGCTCCGGAAACGGTTTAGCAGCCCCCCTATCTGAGGACTGGATCGGAATTCCGTCGCGAAACGACTCACTCGAGGTCAGACTCAAATCAGGCAGATTACCTAGACTTCGGAGTATAGGCACTTACAATTCCGGCGCCCTCGCGAATCGTAAGGATCTGATTTGCCTTTATCTGCTTGAAACCCTCGACTTTTTGCGTCGTCGGCCATTTCACTTCAATCACATCCGCCTTCAGAGCCTTTCCTAAACCAAAGTGCAGCCGCAGATCGGACTGCGACATTACACTGGTGCCGCTGTGAACTTCATCCATCTGAACATGCTTGCCGGTGACGACGCGGACGCGCGCGCCGATGGCCGTGCGATTGCACTTGGTGCCGATTAGTTTGATCTTGATCCAGTTCTGTTGATTGCCGCCGTCATTGCGAAGCAGCGAAGGCGGGTCATTCATGTTCAGGATGAGCGCGTCGATGTCGCCGTCGTTGTCATAGTCACCGAAAGCGGCGCCGCGGCTGGAAAAGCGTTCGCTGATGCCCGGGCCCATGTCGGCAGAGACGTCCTTGAACTTCCCATCGCCGAGATTTTTGTAAACCAGGCGCTGGTTCTTGAACGTCTGCCCAGTCTTGTGGCCTTCGATTTCGGGATAGACGTGGCCGCTGACCTGGAGGATGTCGGCCCAGCCGTCGTTGTCGTAGTCGACGAAGCCGCAGCCCCACGCGACATACTGATTGTTGATGCCGATACCGGAAGAAAAGGTCAAGTCGCTGAAGGTGCCGTCACCGTTGTTGTGGTAGAGGTTGCAGGTGTCGTCGGCGAAATTGGTCTTGAACATGTCGAGAGAGCCGTCGCAATCGTAGTCGGCGACAGCCACGCCCATACCGGCCTGCTCGTGTCCGTTCTCGCTGTAGGCGCAGCCGGCGATGACGGCGATGTCGGTAAAAGTGCCGTCGTGATTGTTGTGGAGCAAAATACTGGGCTGCGAGTCCACGGCTACGTAAATGTCCGGCCACCCATCGTTGTCAAAATCATAGGAGACGGCGGTGATGGAGTAGCGCGGACCGGGTTTGAGGATTCCGGACTTTTCGGAAACGTCGCTGAATGTTCCGTCACCATTGTTGTGATAGAGCAGGTTAGTGTCGCCGGGCAAGCCGCGCGGCCCGCACATGGTGGGGATGCCCTTCCATTGGCACTGTGGAGGATCTTCTTTCGACGGAGTCTTCTCGGGATCGAGGTTGATGTAGTTGCAGACGAAAAGATCGAGAAGGCCATCGCGGTCAAAGTCAAGCCAAGTGCATCCGGCACCCCAGCGGATGCGCTCGTTGTACAGGCCGGCTTTATGGGTGACGTCGGTAAAAGTGCCGTCGCCATTGTTGTCAAACAGGATGCTGTGGCCCCAGAAGCAACAGAAGAGGTCGTCCCAACCGTCATTGTTGTAATCGCCGACGCAAACACCGGTCTGCCAGCCGGTGCGCCCGAGTCCGGACTTTTCGGTGACATCCGTGAAGGTGCCATTGCGATTGTTTTTGTAGAGATGCGAAGTCGGAGCCTGTCCCTTGGGCCATTCGGTGTTGAAGCGTGTACCGTTGGTTAGATAAATGTCGAGCCACCCGTCGTGATCATAGTCGAAAAAGGCGAGGCCGCTGCCCTTGGCTTCGATGATGTATTTCTTGTGGTCGACGCCGCCCCAGACGTTGGGAGCGGTAAGGCCGGCTTCTTTTGCGACGTCGACGAATTGGACGGGAGAAGTGCCGGGGGAACTCCCGAAGGAAGGATGCGGAAAAGTGGCGGCTTCGAGGAGAAGAGAGCGGCGCCACCTCCAGAGCGGCGTGACGAGAGCTTCGAGGAGCGAGCTGCCGAGAACAACTAGAGAAGAACCAAGAAAATTCCGGCGAGGAAAGCTCATCTGCTGGGCACCTTCGGAAAATTGCGAGGTACGATTCCTACTCCTTCCCTGACGGCGATGATGTGGTCGACGGGAATGCTGGCGAGCTTGTCAACCTGACCGCTGGGCCAAGTGATTTCGAGAGAGTCGATTTTGGTGCGTCTGCCCAAACCAAAATGAATACGTGGGTCGCTGGCGGACATGTAGCCCATGCCGCCCTTGGACTGTTCGACGTGAGTGACGCCTTCGGCGGTAAGCTTGAGAGAGGAACCGATGCCGTCGCGATTGGATTTTGTGCCGATGAGCAGGATTTCGAGCCAGTGATTGGCGTTGCCGCCATCGTTGCGAAGAATTCCCGGAAGGTCGCCGCGATTGTTGAGAGCTATGTCGATGTCGCCGTCGTTGTCGAAATCGGCGGTGGCCAAACCGCGTCCGGCAATGGGACGATTGAAGTCCGGGCCCAAGGAATTGGCGACTTTTTCAAACCGGCCTTTGCCCAGATTGCGAAACATTAGCAGCGGCTCTTTGTATGAGACCTCGCTGTGATAGAGGCTGACGTTGTCGAGCATGGCACCATTCAATTGCAAGATGTCGGGCCAGCCATCATTGTCGTAATCAAGAAACTTCATCGAGACACCACTGAACAGAATGGCTTTGTTGCCTATGCCCGAGCGATAGGTGTAGTCGTCAAAAGTGCCATCGCCATTGTTGTGATAAAGGCGATTCAACTCGAAATCGAGGTGCGTGACGTAAACATCCTGCCAGCCATCGCCGTCGACATCTGCGGCGTCAATGCCCATGCCGGCTTCGTACCGGCCGTCTGCGCTGGCAGCGAGGCCAGAAACCAAAGAAATATCCTGAAACGTGCCGTCGTGTTTGTTGAGAAAAAGAAAATTAGGCCAAGTGTCGTTGGCGATGGCGATGTCGGTCCAGCCGTCGTTGTTGAAATCGGCGAGAACGACCCCCATGCCCTTGGATTCGGGCTTGGCGACTCCGGATTTGTCGCTGACATCGGTGAACGTACCGTCGTGATTGTTATGATAGAGCTTGGTTTTCTGCCCCTTATAGTTCCCGGGATTGCAGTAGGACCTGTAGCCGGGACGGCGCTCGCCGCACCAGAGATTGGTCTTGGGTGTCCACTCGATGTAGTTGGTTACCAAGAGATCGAGATAACCGTCCTTGTCGTAGTCAAACCAACCGGAGCTGGTGGACCAGCCGCCTTCGTCGGCAACGCCGGCTTTGGCTGTGACGTCGGTGAACGTGCCGTCGCCGTTGTTGTGGTAAAGGATGGCGCGGCCATAGCCGGTGACGTAGATGTCGGGGTAGCCGTCGTTGTCATAGTCGCCGACGGCCACTCCCTGGCCGTAATGCCCTTCCCCGCCAAGTCCGGCTTTTTCGGTGACGTCGGTGAAGGTGCCGTCCCCGTTGTTGTGATAGAGGGCGCAGCGAAGCGGTTTCTCCGGCTTATAGATATCGGTAGCGGCGGACTGGACGAAGAAGAGATCCATCAAGCCGTCCTGGTCGTAGTCAAGCCAGGCAACTCCGGTGCCCATGGTCTCCAAATAGTATTTCTCGTCGGTTTGCGTGGAGTCCTGGCGAAAAGTTATTCCCGTAGACGGGCGAATATCGGTGAAGCGAACGGTGATGCGCGGATCGGGCGATTTGGAAGTCTGATCGGCAAGCGCTTGCCGATGCTCGGTCACGGCGATGGCAACGAACGTAAGGATCCCGGTGAAAGCAACTGCGAGTTTGTGAGAGAGGGTCACAGGGTGCGGTCGGCGATGGACAGAGCGAATTGGAGAAGTTGCTGGCGGGCCGCCGTGGGCATCGGGTCGTTGAGAGTCGAGGCAGTGGCCGGTGCATTGGACAACGCTTGTTCGATGCGGTCGACATCGAGGCCGGCCGCGGAACTGCCCTTGAAACGGTTGAGAACTTCGCGCGCTTTGGAGATTTCTCCGGTCTGATAGTAGAAAACGCCCAGGGTGGAATAGCTACCGGACCATTCGGGCAAAAGGTCGACGGCGCGCTCGAGATGCTGCGCTGCTTGTGGCGTTTTCCCTTCAAGGACCGAAACGATTCCCAATCCCCAAAGAATTTTTCCGGAGCTGGGAATGCGCGCGAGACCTTTGCGCAGAGTATCTTCGGCTCCGGTAACGTCTTTTTCGCGAAGCTGCACCAGTGTCAGCGAGAGGTAATACTGGTCGTTGTCAGGATTGCGCTTGATGGCTTGGCGGAAGATGTCTTCGGCGCGAACGGAATCGCCGAGATGAGCGTAAATGTCGCCGAGAAGCGCGAGGAAAGAATCATCCTGCTGGCCGGAAGGAGATACCTGCTGCGCAGCTTCGAGAGCATTGGAGTAGAGGCCGCGGCGGAATAAGGCGTCAGTCAAATCGAATTTCACGTCGTCGGAATCAGCATTGGCAGCCAAGGCTGCCTGGAAATGCCGGATGGCGTCGTCGTAGAGACGGAAGCGCGCGAAAAGGACGCCGATGCCGGTCTGCGTGCGATAGTCCCCGGAACTAAGTTGGTCGAGCTGCGCGACGGTCTTCCGGGCCTCGTCAAGCTTGGCGAGCTTGAGGTAAGCCTCCGCGAGCAAATACAGGTCCTGCGGCTGGCCGGGATGCTTTTCGATTTGCGCGGTCAGCTCGGTGAGATCGAGTTGGGTACGGTCCTGCGCGGAGAGAGCGGAGCGGTTGTCGAGATAATCGAAAAGGTGCTGGTAGGGATAAGGGCCGCTGGAAGCTTCTTTGGAGAGAGTTTGAAAAACCTGCAAATCGCGCTGGGCGGCGTCCAACTGATGAAGGGCGCGCTCGACCATGGCGAGTTTGTAGTAGCCGGAAGCGGCGTTGCGAGTGACCTTGACGTAGCGGCGGAGAAGCTGGGCCGCTTCTTCGAGGTGCTTGGCGTCGACGCGTAGATTGGCGAGTTCGAAAAGCGCTTCAGAAAAGTCAGGATCCGAGCGGAGAGACTGCTGGAACAGTTCTTCAGCTTTGGCGTGATGGCCTTGATGCTCCTCGATGTAGCCGAGATTGAAAAGGCAGGAAGCGTCGCGAGGGCTTAGCTTGAGGCCCTCAGCAAAATATTTTCGAGCTTCATCGAAGCGGCCAAGGTGGCGGTAAGCGAGACCCATGAAAGTGTAGGACCGCGGGGAAGGGTCGATTTGGATGAGATTCTTGAATTCTTCGATGGCTTTTTCGGCTTTGCCGGACATGAAATAACTTTCGCCTAGGGCGGCGTGAAGGTCGGCACGAGCAGGGGCGATTTTCAGGCCTGATTCGAGGAGCGGAATCGCATCTTCGTAGTAATTCTGCGTCATGCTGACGCGCGCAAGAAGGAAGATGACGTCGGTATTTTCTGGGGCGAGTTTGCGGGCCCGGACAAGCAAATCTAGGGCGTCGACAGGGCGCGACTGATCGGCGGCCGCCTGAGCCAGCAGATAGAGTGTTTCGGGAGATTCAGGTTTTAACTTAAGCGCGCGATTGAGAGCCTGCTCGGCTTTGTCGTAGTCGGCGTCGCGAAGATAGGCCTGGCCGAGGTTGAACAGGATTTCAAAGGTTTCGGGGCGCAAAGCGTTCGCTTTTTCTAACTCGAGCTGAGCGGACTTGTATTGCTTCTCGGCGGCAAGCAGAACGCCTAAGCTGAAATGAACCTGAATGTCGTCCTTTTTTTCGTCGGAGACGTCGGCGGCTGCTTTCAGTCCTTCGTTGGTTCGGTGAGCTTGTAACAAGGCGCGGATTAGGTTGAACTTGGCTTCGAGATTGGCGGGGCGCGCGCGCTGCAGGTGCGGTATGGCTTCTGCGGGCCGGTTCTTGGCCATCAGCATGAGGCCAAGATTGTAATTACCGTCGCGATTCGTGGGGTCGAGGCGAACTACGCTACGAAACTCTTTTTCAGCGAGGTCGGGCTTCCCCTGAACGGCATAAAGATTGCCAAGGTTGTTCCGAGTCCGAGTGGAATTGGGGGCGAGCTTCAAGCCGCGCTGGAAGGCGTCCAGAGCACAGGAAAAGTCTTTTTGCGCAGTGCAGATGATGCCCAGCAGGTTGTTGGCTTCAACGCTAGTCGGATTCTGCTGCAGCGCCTCCTGGATTTTCTGTTTGGCTTGAGCGAGGGATCCTTGACGAACGAGGTCCTCGACTTCTTCGAATTGCAGCTGAGGCTTGCGGGATTGCGGAGAGGTAGGCTTTTTGGGAACAGATTGCTGAGCTGAGGTGGCTATCGAGAACAAAAAGGCCATGAAGACAGCAAAGAGTCGCAACAGATTCCCGTGGGCGGCTACGATTCTGGATGAATGCCAAGGTGAAACGCTTAAACCCATCCCCCAAAAATCCTCCTGATACCGTTGCGGCGCCAATTCACTTTAGCATTTCCAGTTCTTGCAGAGCCACTTTGTGCTGCGGTTGTCTTTTCAGGAGGTCCAGCAAAATCTAACGGGCTTTTTGCTTTTCCTGCGATAAAGCGAGTTGCCGCGCGCATGCTGGCGATGGAGCGCGCGGATCTTCTCGGGTTCTCGTTCGTGAACGCGCTCGTGCTGAGGGACAGGAATTCCCGCGGTAGACCACTTCGCAGCACCGTAGAGATCCGGCTTCCGGTCTTTGTCAAAATCGAACCATGCAGCCCTTTGAGAAAGGTTCGGCACGAGAAAAGATCTTTTTGGTCCCTGCCACGCACACTGTGCCCGAATTCACTTTATCAAGGAATACCTATTCAGCGGGAGCCGGACCGGAGGACTCTCCCAGAATCAATTCGGCGGGAATTTGATATTCGCGGCCATGTGGATCGGCGGAGCAGGAAAGTTCATGAAGGGCCTCGGCAGCCATTTTGCCAAGCGTGTCGCGGTGCACGTCAACGGTGGTGACTGACGGGTTGCTGTATTCGGCAAGACGCGTCTGGTCAAAACCCGTCACGGAAATGTCTTGCGGCACACGCAAGCCAGCCTTCAAGAGACCTTTAATGACTCCAACAGCGGTGAGATCATTGACGGCCATAACTGCAGTGGGCCGCGGCGATAGTTTAGCGATGCTCAATCCCGCCGCCAGGCCGCCTTCAAAACGCAAGTCGCCGCGCAAAATCGGCCCCGGATCCAGACCCAAATCACGCATGCACTTTTCATAAGCTTCGAGGCGCACGTTATTGGACTTGAGCCTGGGCCGTCCAGTGATGAAAGCAATGCGCCGGTGGCCATTCTTGTAGAGATATTGGACGATTTGCTGGACCCCAGAAAAATAATCGATTCTCAAGTTACTCATGTATACGCGGACTGGCGCGAGGTCCAGGAAGGTCACCGCGATCCGCCGGCGCGCGAGTTCATGAATCAAGCGCAAGCTGATTTCCGAAGTCATCACCGCCACGCCGCGGACATTGTGCTCCATCATACGCTCGGCAGCTTCGCGGGTGCGGCGGGGATCGTAGTCAGTGTCGCTGAGGATGGCGTCATAACCCAACTGGCGTGCGCGTGTCTCGAAGCTCTTGATGACTTCGGGAAAGAATGGATTTTGAATGTCCGAAACGATAATTCCGAGGGTGCGGCTGTCGTGCGAAGCCAGATGCCGGGCGTGGACATTGGGAAAGTACCCAAGGCGCTTGACGGTAGAAAGCACCAGCGTGTGGGTGCGGCGGCCGACCTTACCCGTCTTGTTCAAAACGTTGGAGACCGTGGCCGTCGAGACGCCGGCAGCTTTTGCAACATCGCGAATCGTCAGTCGCATGATTTCCAGACCCAGTGGCGGCCACAGTTGGCCAAAGAATCCGCCAAACAGGGTAAGTCCACGACAGGCGCAGTATAGATGAAAAATACTAGTTGACAAGATCCAAGGGACAGGTGTAATAGCACGCCAACAAGGTTAAGCGCTTAAGCTCGGTTGGGGGCCCGTTTCGCATAGCTGTTTCATCTTTTCCGTGGCCTTGGGATCTCAAAAGAAACTCAGGTGCCGTGGAGCAGATGCTTTTTGCTTCGCGAGTTCCGGCATTCCAATTGGCGCTTTCGCAAATGAAGTGTAGAGGCGCTGCTGTTGGCCGTCTGACCAGCTTCGAGGGCTGGTTGAAAGCGCTTGCGCGAGTTGCTTTGGGGGTGCAGCCAGCTGAGGAGGAATGGTTTATGAATCGTAATCCCATTTCATCGGCGATCCTGAGGGTTTTCTTGGCAGCGGGTGTGTTTTTGGTAGTGCTGTGCCTGAGCGCGCAGCCTCTCCAGGCTCAAGTGGATACCGGAACGATACTGGGCACGATTTCGGATGCCTCCGGGGCGCCCATCAATGGCGCCAAAGTCACCTTGACCAACGAAGGGACCGGTGCCGCACTCTCCAGCACCACGGGAGTGGACGGCATATACAAATTCACGCCGCTGAAAATCGGCCTGTATAAAGTCACCGCCTCTTACCTGGGATTCCAGACTGTCACGCAAACCCATATCGAGGTCAACGTCGGCGAGGATGTGGTGATCAACTTCGCCATGAAGCCTGGCGCTGTTACCGAGAGCGTTGAAGTCGTGGCCTCAGTCCCTGTGCTACAGACGCAAAATGCGTCGGTTGGCCAAGTCGTCGACGCGCGCAGCGTTAATGATCTCCCGCTGAACGGCCGAAACTTTACGTTCTTGGCCCAGACCACCGCCGGTGTGAACTCTCCGCAGGCAGATACCCGCGGCAACGCCGCAACGGGCGCCTTTGCGGCCAACGGTTTGCGCCCCGCGCAGAACAACTACCTGCTCGACGGCATTGACAACAACTCCGACACTGTGGACTTCCTCAACGGCACCAACTTTGTCGTGCTGCCCCCGGTGGACGCCATCGACGAGTTTAAAGTACAAACCTCAGGCTTCAGCGCGGAGTATGGCCGTTCCGGTGCCGCCGTGCTCAACGCCACAATCAAGTCGGGTTCCAACGAATTCCACGGCACTGCGTGGGAATTCTTCCGCAATGACAAACTCGACGCCGCTGACTTTTTCGAAAACGCGGGCGGCATCAAGAAGGGCGCTCTTCGCCAGAACCAGTTCGGCGTTT
>Ga0126371_10002915_pt1 | contig 14885 bp, 12 predicted proteins | sample PanSoiMetaPlot_4_FD_110145 | JGI IMG/M metagenome (GOLD analysis project Ga0126371, IMG submission 110145) | Tropical forest soil microbial communities from Panama - MetaG Plot_4 | ecosystem: Environmental > Terrestrial > Soil > Tropical forest > Bulk soil | place: Panama | collected 2016-02-17 | reverse complement strand
TAGAGGGCCACGCCGATGCTCACCGTTGTGACGAGCGTGCGCCCGTCCACCACCATCGGGGCGCTGAGCGCCTGGTTGATGCGCTCGGCCGCCTCGTTCACCTCGTCGGTGTCCTTGACGTCCTTCATCCCGACCACGAACTCGTCTCCCCCCATGCGCACCACGACGTCCTGGGAGCGCATGGTCGAGCGGATCCGCTGCGCCACGGTCTTCAGGAGCTTGTCGCCGGTCTCGTGTCCGCGCGAGTCGTTGACGTGCTTGAAGCGGTCGAGATCGAGAAACAGCACCGCGAGCAGCGTGCCCTTCTCCCGGGCCTGCGTGATGGCGTCGGGAAGATGCGCCGCGAGATAGAGCCGGTTGGGAAGACCGGTGAGCTGATCATGGTGCGCGAGGTGATCGAGGCGCTGATGGCGCTCGAGCATCTGGTTCTCGACCACGCGGCGCACGGTGACGTCGTGAACCGCGACCGCGAGCACCGGGCGCCCGTCGAGGTCGAGGCGGTAGGCCGTGGCCTCGACGTTGCGGAGCGAGCCGTCCTTGCAGTGCTGGCGCATCTCGACCGGGGCGCGGGCGGTGGCGTCCTGGAGCCGCGCGAGCAGCACGCGCTCGTCGGCGGCGCCTTCGGCGCTGAAGAGCTCCGTGAAGGGGAGCTCGCGCACCTCGTCGTGGGAATAGCCGGTGTTGCGCAGCGCCGCCGGGTTGGCCGCGACGATCTGCAGTGTGGCGGGGTCGAGGACCAGGGCGGTCGTGGGCCATTGGGCGAACACGGCCTGGCGGGCGGCGACGGAGCCGGGAGCAGCCCGGCGCCGGCGCATGAAGTACCACGCGCCGAGCCCAAGTGCGGCACACCAGAGTCCGGCGAGGGCGCCGAGGCCGAATGCCAAATGGTTCACGCTGCTTCCCTAGACCTAAGCTTTGAAAGTCTGGCGGAAGCGGCTTCAGCGCGGCCGTGCGCTGCGCACAGTTTGCGTCGCGCAACGGCGACGAAAGGTCGGACCCGAGAGCTGCGTCGCGCTCGCGCGTACGCTCGAAATTACTTGATTTATAAAGAGATTCTGACTCGTGTGACGCTGGCACGCCGCCTCAAGCCTCGCAGGCCGCCGCCACGGCCGCGCCGCGCTCGATCGGCTCTCCTGAGCCCTCTGCGATCACGGCATTCTCACCGAACATAACGCCGCGCAGCGCCTTGCTGAAGCGGAATCGCTTCAGAGCCGGGGCTGGATCGGTGGACCGCTCACCCGTTTGCTGATCGATGGAGGGAATGGTGCAGCGGGTGCAGGGCTTCACGAGCCGCAGTGTCACGGGGCCCATGGTGAGCGTCTCGATCGAGTCCTCCGCCCAGGCGGGAAACCCGCTGACCACGATGTTGGGACGAAACCGCTCCATCGGAATGCGCTCAGGCAAGCGCTCGTTGAGGTCCTCGAGCGAGGCCTCGTTGCATACCAGCAGCGGATAGCCGTCCGGAAAGCCAATCGGCGCGCGCGTCGAGCCGGCGAACTTCGGGTTGGCGACGCGCCCCATGTCGGGCGCCACACGCATCAGCCGCACGGCCTCTCCGATCGCGGCGCTCACCCACTCGTGCGCCTCGCTCCCCTGGTCGATGCCGACGCAGGCGTCGTCCCAGATCTTCACGGCCATGGGCATGCCGCGCGTATCGAGTGGCACCGTGAGCGCCGGCAGCCCGGGGGCGTTCAGCACCAGTGCGCCCGCGGTCACTTCCGGCACGATGCGCGCAAGCTGCGGATGGCTGCGCTGGGTCAGGAACACACCCCTCATGTTGACGATCATCCACTGCCGGTCCCATTCGAGCCCGGTCGAAGTGAGCGGCACGCGCTCGCGTGCGATGCCGCGCGCAGACTTCACCGGATAGACGAAGAGCCCCGTGATCGAGCCGTGTAGCGATTGCACTTGCTTACCTTGTCCTGGGCGCGCCGCGGCCTCGAGGCGTGCGCTGCGGCTAAGTCTGCCATATGCTGCCTGCCCTGCCCGTGACGGGAGATCGGATGGCGGGACCTGAGAAGTCGAAGGAGAAACCCCCGGCCGGCGGGGGCGGGATCGCCCGTACGGTGATCACCGCGGCGGTCAGCGCCAGCGTGATATTCGGCGGACCCCAGGCGCAGGGGCGCACCCAGAAACCCCCGCTCTATGGCCAGCACTGGATGGCGGTGACCGGCAAGCCCATCGCGGCGAGCGCCGGCGCGCAGATCTTCGCGCGCGGCGGCAACGCGGTGGATGCCGCGTGCGCCATGGTGGCGGCCACGGCAACCGCGTGGACCACTCTCTCCTGGGGTGGGGAGACGCAGGCTCTCATCTTCAATCCCAACACCGGCAAGGTGATCGCAATCAACGGCCTCGGGGTTGCACCCACCGGGGCGACGCCCGAGTTCTTCCACAAGATGGGGCTGGAGTATCCGCCCGAGTACGGCCCGCTAGCCGCCGTCACTCCCGGCACTCCGGGCGGCATCATGACCATGCTCGCCGAGTACGGGACCAGGAGCCTCGCGGAAGTGCTCGCGCCCGCGATCGAGATGGCCGACGGCTTTCCGATGGATCTGGCGCTCTCCAATACCATCGAGCACTACAAGGAGCAGCTCAAGCAGTGGCCGGATTCGAAGCGCGTGATGCTGCCGCACCTGGGATCCGCGCACGAGGGCCCGGCGCCCGGCGAGATGTTCCGCCAGCCCGATCTCGCCGCGACGCTGCGCAAGCTCGTCGAGGCCGAGCGCAAGGCGCTCGAGTCGGGCAAGGACCGCAAGGCCGCGATCTATGCGGCCTACGACCGCTTCTACCGGGGCGACATCGCCAGGGACCTGGTGCGCGCAGTACGCGAGCTCGGAGGACTCTTCACTGCGGACGATCTCGCCAACTGGAAGGTGAAAGTCGAGGAGCCGGTCCACACTACTTACAGGGGCGTCGAGGTCTACAAGCTCCAGCCCTGGGTGCAGGGCCCGGTGATGCTCCAGACGCTCAATATTCTCGAGCGCTTCGACCTGAAGTCGATGGGCTACGACAGCTCCCGCTACATCCACACGCTCTATCAGGCGATGAATCTCGCCTACGCCGACCGCGACTTCTACTACGGCGACCCGGGCTATTCACCGGCGCCGCCGATCGTGGGGCTCCTCTCCAAGGATTACGCACGCGAGCGCGCCAGGCTGGTGCGTCCGGACAGGAACGATCCTGACATTCGCCCCGGGGATCCGTATCCCTACCAGGGCGGCAAGAACCCGTATCTGAAGTATCTGGAGGCCTGGCACTCGAAAAAGCCGGCGCAGACCCCGGTCTCGATGGAGGAGTTCGACCGCACGTTCCGCGCCGGGACGACCAGCGTGCAGGCGGCGGACGACAAGGGCTGGGCGGTTTCGGTGACGCCGTCGGGCGGCTGGACGCCCGCGGTGATCGCCGGACGCACCGGCATCGGCCTCTCACAGCGCATGCAGAGCTTCGTGCTCGATCCCCGCGACAATCCTTACAACGTGCTCGAACCCGGCAAGCGCCCGCGCGCGACGCTCACCCCGTCGATGGCCCTGAAGGAGGGCAAGCCCTTCCTGGTTTTCTCGGTGCAGGGCGGGGACACGCAGGATCAGAACCTGCTGCAGTTCTTCCTCAACGTCGTCGAGTTCGACATGTCGATCCAGGAGGCGGCCGAGGCCGCCAACATCACGAGCTACCAGATGCGCGACTCCTTCGGCCAGCATCAGTCGTTCCCCGGCCGCATCACACTCAACAGCGAGACGCCGCCGTGGGTGAGGAGCGAGCTCGAGCGCATGGGCTACGCGCCCGAGTACGAGGACCGCACCTCGGGCCCGCTCACGGCGATCTTCGTCGACCGCGCCCACGGGACGCTGTGGGGGGCCGCGAGCAATTACGGCCAGGATTACGGCGTCGGTTGGTAGGCTGGCGCGGGGCGGGAACCTCGGTGGCGGCCGGGCTCAGTGGCTGATGCTGACGGCATTCAACAGCCCGACCGCAAACGACACGGTCGCGACCACGACCGCGGACCCCACGTGGCCTTCCTCGATGCGCCGCGCCTGCCGGCGCAGCGCCAGCAGCACCACCAACTGCACCAGGCAGGTGATGCCGGCCCACAGGCACATCTCGGGGATCGACTGTGTGTAGTAGATCGAGGCCACCAGCGGCGCCGTGAAGCCGAGCACGGCGCCCGCGAACGCGATCGCAACCGCGAGATTGTCGTGCTCGATCAGCGCAAACTCCTTGTAGGGCGTCGCCCGCGCGTAGATGAAGATGAACGCGGCGAGCAGAACCGCAGACACGCAGAGGTAGGAAAGGAACGCAAGGGTCGCGGCGATCATGGATGGCTCCTCGAAGCTGGCGGCTGGAAATAGTGGGGAACGAAGCGGCTCTGATCGGTCGTGATGAGGCTGCGCGACTCGCGGATGCCGATGCCGGCCGGCTCCCCGGCGACGACCCACGAGCCGACCACGGGGTGCGCGCCGTCGAACGAGGGCAGCGGGCACAACGCCTGGTACACACAACCCTCGGCTCCATAGACGCCGTCCTCCTCGGCCACGGTCACGCCGTCTTCGACCAGCGTGACGTTCTGGCCTTCGCGCGACAGCAGCGGCTTGCGGGCGAAGGACGCGAGGCGACCGGGAGTGCGGTGGGTTTCGAGCAGGTTTGGATGAGCGGGGAAGTACTCCCACAGGAGCGCCAGCATGCCCTTGGAGCTGCAAGCGGCCTTGTACATCGGCTCGATGAGTGACGTGCGGCACTCGAGCAGGTGCGGCCCGAACTCCTCGCGCATCAGCCACTCCCACGGGTAGAGCTTGAACAGCTGCCGGATCGGGCTGTCGAGATCATCGACAAACCACCGCTGCTGCGGGTCCCAGCCGATGTCGGCGAGCTCGATCATCTCCCCGCCGCGGCCGGACTGCACCAGCGTGTCGAGCAGGTAGGCCGAGCACACCCAGTCTTCCTCGTTGTCGGCGAGGCAGGCGACGGCGACGGGCCCCGGCTCCGGCAGCGCCTGCCACGCAGCGATCAGGCGCTCGTGGATCGAATTGAACTGGTCGGCGTCAGGATGCATATCCTCGCGCCAGGTCCACTGGATGACGGCCGACTCGAGCAGGCTGGTCGGCGTGTCGGCGTTGTACTCGAGCAGTTTCGGCGGCGAGCGCCCGTCGTAGGCGAGATCGAAGCGTCCATAGATCGAGGGCGCCCGCCGGCGCCAGGAGGCCGCGAGCGCGGCGTGGAACGACTCGGGTACCGCGAGCTCGCCGAGCCGCCCCTGCTCGATGACGCGATCGAGCGCCTCATCGTAGAGTGCGAGCAGCTCGGCGGTTGCGGCCTCGAGCGTGTCGACCTCCTCGGCCGTCAGCCGGTAACAGGCGTCCTCCGTCCAGTAGCCCTCGCGGGCGTGGAAGGAGAGTCCCTGCGACTCGACTCGTCGGGCGTAGTCGGGCCTCGGCGCCGCGCGCAACCGCTCCACTAGCCGCCGTGCCCGGAGCCGATGCCCCGGCCGATGCCGCCGAACCCGCCGCGGGCAAAGGTGCCCGCGAACGAGCTGTGGCCGGTCCGGCTGCCGCCAGCGCCGATGCGTGCGTTCATCGCGACGCGTTCCGAGCCATCGGCGCCGACGACGACCGGCCTTCCCCGGGCAGGATCCCAGTAATAGCGCGGACCGTAATAAACGGGGCGCCCGCTGTGGGACAGGTCGACTGGCTGGCAGGACTCGTCACTCCCCCAGTCATTGAGGCAGTCCTCGCGCGTCGCGTAGCTCGTCTGTTGGAGATCGAACTCAGCACCGTGGTTGCCGAGCACGACCAGTCCGACGACCCCCGCGAGACTCAGCGCGGTGGTGGTCGCGTTACCCGCTGACCTGCGCACGGATGGTCCGCGGCGGGACCTCCGCGGTTGGTTCGCGCGAGCCCCTGTAGGCGGGAATCGTTCAGCCACCTGACCCCCCTCGCCGCGCCTTTGCCCGGGCTTTCTCTAGCATCACCCGGGCGGGCGGCGCAAGCAGCGGCGGGCGATGAGCGCGAGCCGCCGCGTTCAGGGCGAGCGCCCCACGATCGTGAAGTGCTGCACCTCGGGCTCGAACTCGATGAGGTATCCGGTGTCTTCCGGATAGTACCTGGCCCTGAGGAGCTCCTTTCCGGCGAAAGCGCGGATCGCCTCCTCGCTCGCCCAGCGACTCACCGTCAGGAAGTGAGTGACGTCGCCATCATCGCGCCGGTACACGGCGGCCGCGAGATTGCCGGGCACCGCGCGGTAATCCGGAATCGCTCGGCGGGCGAGAAACGCACCGTACTCGTCCGCGACGCCCCGCGGCGTGCGGCCATGCCAGATTCGGACGATCATGCAAGCTCCCGTGACCAACACCATTCTCGCATTGAACGGGTGTCCAGGAACAACTGGTTGCGCTGCTGCGGCAATGTCCAAATGCGATAGCGCCCGGAGTTTTCGGCATACCCCGTGTGTTGGTGTGGTTCGCGTCGTTATAGGGATGCGCGGGAAAGTGCTACCATTTGATGACAGGGAACGAAAGATTATGACCGACCCGAACCACACGAAGCCCGGGCTGCGCCCAGGCGGTGGTGGGCCCGAAAAACCCGAGTCATCGCCGGGTGGGCGGGTGGTGCACGACTCGCGCGGCAACGCCATCTGGCAGTGGGTCAAGGACACCGGCCGTCATGCGATCGAGAGCACCTCGGCGCTGTTGAAGAAGCTCGAGCTGCCCGAGCTCAAAGTCGAGGACCACAAGGACGAGGGGCTGCGGCTGGAGGACGACGTGGACGCCGGTGGCGGCTATGATCCCTACGGCACGCGGGTCGGAACGAGAAAGCCGCCGGCGGCAAAAACTCCGCCGAAGAAACGCTGATCTACTTCCGAATCAGGGCGAGCGCCCGGAGGCGCTGCGTCTCCCCGGTCGGCTCGCGGATGCGCACCTCGCGCCACTCGCGCTGAGTCTGCGGCATGGCGAGGATCGCCTTGCGCGCCTCGGTCACCCGGTACTTGAGGAGCGGCTTCAGCGACTCCTGCGCGAGACACGCCTGCTTCTCTTCGTCGGATTCGGCGAGTGCGACGTCGCAGAAAGCCTGGAAGTATTCCGCGTACCACTCCTCGTAGAGCGTCAGCGGCTCATCGAGCGCCGGGTCGTGCATCAGGTGCTCGGCGAGATGCTGCGTGCACAGGTAGCTGGAGCTGGAGCGCACATAGTGGCCGTGCTCGGCGAGCACGGCGTTGGTGTAGTCGGCACAGCCGTAGAAAACCGCCAGCAGCCTCCTGCGCTTGGGTCCGGTGACCTGCCGCTGATGCAGGAACTCGAACAGCGCCTTGCGATGCACCAGTGAGAGGGCTGTCGCCCGCAACGCGACGATCTGTTGCGGAAGATGGCCGTGGGATGACACCCGGCGCATCAGATGGTCGTGGTGGGCTTCCCAGCGGGTGAACTCGGCGGGGCGCAGGAGTATTCGCTGAGCCACGAGAATATCCGCCGGCGCCATTGAATTCGCCGTCATCTCGACCCGCGACTCGGATTCCTCCATGAGTCGCGCGTGCTTGTAGGCTCCTGCGAACACGTGTGTCCTTGCCGGCACGTACCGGTGCAGCTGCGCTGCTCTTTTCCTTGGCCCCGTGCTCCAGTGTCCGACTTTATGCTGTGCTGCGCAATTCTGATCGATGCCGGTAGGGTGTCGATCGGACGATGCCCGGCGCCGACGCCTGGAGCCGGTCCGAACCGTTGCGCGAGAGCCACGAAATTGCTATCTGGAGCTCTCAAGGAGAGCGCATGGCGTCCTGGATTCGCGCGACGGCGCTTGGCGTGATCGCCGGCGGTGTGCTGCTCGCCTCACCTGCCGCGGGGGCGGGTGAGCGGTGGTCCGCGGCCGAGGCCGGCAGCTGGTACGCCCGGCAACCGTGGATAGTCGGCGCCAACTACATCCCGGCCTCCGCGATCAATCAGCTCGAGATGTGGCAGGCCGAGACCTTCGACCCGCGCAGGATCGATACCGAGCTCGGTTGGGCGGAAGCGACGGGCATGAACACGATGCGCGTGTTTCTGCACGACCTCCTGTGGCGGCAGGACCCGGCGGGCTTCAAAACCCGGATCGATGAGTTCCTGAAGCTGGCAGCGAAGCACCACATCCGGGTGCTGCTCGTCCTCTTCGACAGCTGCTGGGAGCCGGAGCCGAAACCCGGGCCTCAGCGCCCGCCGATCCCCGGAGTTCACAACTCGGGATGGGTTCAAAGCCCCGGCCTCAGCGCCCTCAGGGACGCGGCCCAGGAGGCCCGGCTCGAGGCCTACGTCGAGGGAATCGTCGGCGCCTTCGCGAGAGATCCGCGCATCATCGGCTGGGACGTCTGGAACGAACCCTCCAACTCCAAGGACCAGCTCGAGCGCGTGCACGAGCTGTTACCCAAGGTCTTTGCCTGGGCGCGCAGCGCCAATCCGGTCCAGCCGCTGACGAGCGGTGTGTTTCAGGAGGGGACCTGGGACGCGGGCCGGCCGACGCCGGTGGAGGAAGTGCAGCTCGCCGAGTCGGACGTGATTTCCTTCCACGACTATCACTGGCCGGAGGTCTTCGAGCGCCGAGCCGCCCGGCTGCTGGCGCTCGGCCGGCCGCTCTGGTGCACGGAATATCTCGCGCGCGGCGCGGGATCGACATTCGACCAGTCGCTGCCGGCCGGCAAGCGCCTGAAGATCGCGATGATCAACTGGGGGCTCGTAGACGGGAAAACGCAGACGCGCCTTCCCTGGGACAGCTGGACGATTCCCTACGTAAACGGCCGCGAGCCGGCTGTCTGGCATCACGACGTGTTCCATGGCGACGGCACACCGTACCGTCAGGCCGAGGTGGATCTCATTCGCGTGCTGACGGATCGATCCGCAGGGCACAGTTCGTCGCGGCCGTCCCACGCTTCCGCGCAACCTCTGCAACCATGAGGCGCAACGCGCGCGGGCTTGCTCTAAGATCCGTAGGAGTTCGCGCCGAGTCGTCTGAGGGGGCCGGAAGTGATTCTTCGGCAGATGCCGCCGCTCAATCAGGAGCCGTTCCGCACCTGGTTCTACCGCCACTGGGGGCGCGAGAACTGCGTGATCTCCGCGCGTACCCGCCGCGCCGAATACCCGCTCTTCGAGCAACGTCTGTCGATCAAGGCGGCGTGGGACGGAAGCGAGGATTACTTCATCGACGGGCGACGTGTGGCGGTCAACGAGGACACGTTCCTCATTCTCAACGATGGCCGCACCTACGCGAGCAATCTGAGCAGCCGCACTCCGGTCAGCTCGTTCGCTATCTTCTTCCGCCCGGGCATGGCCGCCGAGGTGCTGCGCGCGCACACCGCGACTCCCGAGACCCTGCTCGATGAGCCCGAGGAAATGCCCTCGACAGGAGTGGAGTTCTCCGAGCGTGTGCGCCCGCACGACCGCCGGATCACTCCGGTGCTGCGCTTCGTCTACCGCAACGTCGAGGCCGGCCTCAGGGACGAGCACTGGCTCGAGGAACAGCTCTATTTTCTGCTCGAGCGCATGCACGTGCTGCACCTGGATGACGTGCGCGCGGCGCAGCTGCTGCCGACACGCCGCGCGAGCACGCGCCGCGAGCTGTTCCGCCGCCTCGGGCGCTGCGTGGATTTCATGCATACGCACTATCAGCGACCGGTCACCCTGGGGGAGATCGCCGCAGCCGCGCCGCTCTCGCGGTACCACTGCCTGCGCCTGTTCAAGGCGCTGCACGGCATCACGCCGGCGGCGTACCTCAACAATCTGCGGGTCACGACCGCCGCGCGGCTGCTGCGCGGCGGTGAAGTCTCGGTCGATCAGGCGGCGGCACAGGTGGGCTTCGAGAGCCGCACGACGCTGTTCCGTCAGATGAAACGAATCTACGCCCGCGCTCCGAGTGCGCTGCGCACGCAGGCGGCTTCATAGAGCCAGGCCGAATCGTAACCGGCCGGGGGAATCCCTTCTCCCGGCCGGGCGCGAGGCAGGCGCGGCGAGTGGTGGGCGCTCAGAATCTCGCGCTGAAGGCCACGAACAGCTGCCGGCCGAACATGTCATAGAAACTGTAGGTGTTCGCCGCACCGCCTGCGACGATGCCGGTGTCGAGCAGCGGCGGATCCTTGTCGAACACATTGTTGAGGCCCGCCCGCAACGTCAGGACCTTGCCCACGCTCCACGTCGCCTCGAGGTCGAGGTAGCTGTAGGAGGGAATGCGGGCGTTGTACAGGTCGTAGCCGGGATAGCCGGCGTCGAACTGCAGCGAGGGATCGGGGGAATTGTTGTCATTCGAGACCGGTCCGATGAAGCGCCAGGTGGCGGACGCGCTGACGCCCCGCGGCAGCTCCCAGGTGCCGCGCAGGTTGTGGCGCCAGTGCGGATTGACGGTTCCGCAGGTGAAGCCGAAGTAACCGGCGCAGTCGTAGCTGTGTGCCCCCGGCAGCGGCTGCGAGGTCGACTGCTGCAGATAGGCGCCGTTCAACTCCCAGCGCAGCGCGCCCCAGGTGCCGGGGAGGTCGACGCGGTAGTTGAGCTGCACGTCCACGCCGCTCACCCCAACGGTGCCGAGATTGTAGAGTTTCTCGACGAAGAAGCCCCCGGTGCCCGGGCTCGTTCCCTGCAGGCCGCCGCTCGAGGGGGAGCGAACGATCTGGCTGCAGTACTTCGGATCGCCGGTGTTTGCACAGGTGTTCAGGCTCACCGACGGCGGTATCGTCCCGATCGTGTTCTGCACCTTGATGTGGTAGTAGTCGACGCTGCCGCTCAGATGAGGAATCCACGCGGGAGCAAAATTCAACCCCACGGTATAGGTCCCGGCGCGCTCGGGTTTCAGATTGATATTGCCGCTGGTCTCCTGCGCCAGCTGGAATGCGGTGCCCTGCGGGATCGTGTCGGTCGTTCCGCCGTTACCGTACTGGGCCGCCGTCGCGCCGGTCCGCTCGCACTGCTGGAGTGTGAACGTTGCAGATCCGGTCATCTGCCCCAGCTTATTGAAGGTCGGTGCGCAGGGGTCGAAGCCGAAGGTGATCAGTGTGACGTTGGGTGGCGCGAACAGCTCGATCAGTGAGGGCGCGCGGACGGCCCGGTCGTACGAGGCCCGCAGGCGGTACTCGGCCTCCGGGGCATACTGCAGCTCGAATTTGTAGGTGTTTACGACCCCCGAGACCTGGTAATCGGAACGGCGGTACCCGGCATCGAACAGCAGATCCTTCACTCCGGTGCGGTTCTGTGCGAGCGGCGCCCGCAGCTCGATGAACTGCTCCTCGACGCTCTCGCCGGCGTCGACCGGGATGGCGGCGCCACCGAAGCCCGACAGCAGCCCGCTGAGCTCCGCCGCGTCGGGCACGTAGATCTGGCGCTCGTTGCGATGCTCGACGCCGACATTGACGGCAATGCCATCGTCGGCGAGCGGCGAGCGGGCGCCATATTCCCCCAGCTGCCCGGTGACGTCGGCGTGCGCGGTCCGCAGTGTGGTGTCGCCCTGGGCAGATCCGAGTACGTACAGGTACTGGAGCTGATCCGGCGTCACCGCCCCCTCGGTCCAAAGGTTGTACGGTACGCAGCCGATCGCGTTGCGGTTGACGCACCGCGGATTCGCCGCGGTGCCCGTCGCGATCAGCGCGTTGCCGATGTTCTCGTAGCTCAGATACTTCTCGTTCGAGTTGTGGAACGTAGTGTAGTAGTACTGGAAATACGCGTCGTAGCTCCAGGCATCGCCGAAGGCCCCCTTGCTGCCGATCACCGCCCGGTAGTTGTCATGCTGGTAGTCCGATTCGCGGAAACCGCCCTCGACATTGCGGCGGCCGATGCGCACCTGTGCCAGCTGTGAGCCGGGGTCGGCCGCGTCGGCGGCAATCTGCGCCGGAGTGCACAGCGTCGCCTGCTCCTGGGCGCTCAACAGCGGGTTGCTGCAGTTGACGAAGTAATCGCCCCGGCCGGTCGGATCGAGGGGGTTGGAGTCCCTGAATAATGCCGAGGGAGCGATCTTCTGCGTGCTGCGATCCTCCATGAAGAAGAACTCGACGTACGGCTGGAAGTAGTCGGCGACCCGCTGGTGCGCGAGCACGGCCGCGTTATAGCGGTCATCCTCGCGGGTCATGTAAATGAAACGCTGCGAGTTGAAGGTCGGCGGAGGAATGACGTTAGGCACCGAGCCGGTAGGCACGAAGCTGCTGCCGGCGACGTTGTAGATCGAGCCCGCGTTCGGCCCTGTTACCGGCTCAAAGAAGTTTGAGTTCGACGAGCCGCCGCAGGCGAGGCCGGTCTTGTCGCCGTTGGCATTGGTGTCGGGGAACATCTGGCAGCCGCCGAAGTCCCGCTGGCTGCTCGCGACCGGATCGGCGTGGCGGTAGGAGAGAAAGGCGCTGATGTTGCCCGAGTTGTCGGCGAAATTCGTGCCCATGATCACGTCGAACGTGCGCTGATGGCCGTCCCAGCTGGTGCCGGTCGCCGGCTGCGAGCCGAACTGCCTCACCAGACCCTGCGCGTAGTCGTCATGATTCTGATGCCAGTTGGTATCGAGCTGGCCGTCGAACTGCACACCCTGGAAGTTCCGCTTCATGATGAAGTTGACCACGCCTGCGACGGCATCCGAGCCGTACACGGCGGAAGCCCCTCCCGTGACGACTTCGACGCGATCGATGAGGCCGGCCGGTATCTGATCCAGGTCCGGCGCGGTCGCAGTGATACCCGTATTGGGTGAGCCGATGCCCAGCCGCCGTCCGTCGACCAGCACCAGCGTGCGGTTCGGACCCAGACCGCGCAGGTCCGCGGTACTGACGCCCCCGGGACCGGTGAGCCCGGAGGTCCCGTTTCCGAGGTCCTGGCCGAGATCGTTGACGAAGTTCTGCGGCAACTGGTTGATTACGTCCGTGATGTCGGTCCGCCCGGTCACGCGCAGCGATTCGTAGGAGATGACCTGTATCGGGCTGGTGCTGACTTCATTAGGCACGGCGATGCGCGAGCCCGTAACGACCACCTCCTGAAGAACGGGCGCGGGCGACTCGCTCGCCGGTGCCTGCTGCGCCGGCGCCGGGAAGGCAGCCGCCAGGGCCGCTGCGCACAGGAGTGCGCGGCACGCCAGTCGGGAAGCCCGTAGCCGACGTCCGATGGCGTCTGGCACTCCGGGCAGCCGCTGAATGCCCTGCCCAGCGCCGTTGCACACGATGATCATGCTCGAGCCCCCCGCAAGTTTGAGATGTCGCGGGATGCTAAGGAGTGCCTGCAGCTGCGGGGTTGCAGTGGTTGCGAACTTGGCGCGGCTCGCGCACCACATCGCTCACGGCGCGCGTGCGGCGAACGACAGCTGTACGGTGCGGGTGAGGACCCTGCCGGCGCTGGCGCGTCCGCGCAGATGCGCCCGTCGCCAGAAGAGCTCGTTGGCGCGGCGCATGAGATGACCACGGACGTGGTGCAAGCGCGGCTTTCGCCGACCACTGCCCTGCTCCGCCTCGCCGTGGCCGTACGATGGCTCGACGCCCGCGAGGCAGCGCACCTCGATGTGCTCGAGCAGCGGCGGCTTGTGGCGTGCCAGGCGCCGCCGGTTGAGCGCTCCGCGATCGGCCGCCGCCTGCTGCACGGCGTTACGCGCTCCGAGCAGCAGCGCGAACGCGAGCACGATCGGCATGTCCCGGGCGACCGTCGCCAGCGAAGCCCGCAGCAGCTGCTCAGCGGCTACCGGTGATAGCTGCGCCTCGCGATAGTAGGCGGCCCATTGCTCCTGGAAGCGAAAGCGCATGCATTCGAGCAGCGTCTCGAGCTCCGGGTCCTGTGGCTCGACCAGGCGGGCGTCGGCGTCGAATGTCCAGCCGCCCCTGCGACCGGTCCGCGGCCATTCGCCGCTCAGATCGAGGTGCGTCTCGAGCGGGGCGAGACACACGATGCCGTCGGCGTCCTTCCAGAACGAATGCAGCAGACCACGACGCCCATCGGCGGAGGATTGCACCAGCGCGCCCGCGCGTGAGCAGGCGCGCAAATCCTGTCCGGCGCCCGCATCCAAAGACCGCAGCAGCCGCCCCCGCAGCGAATCGTTCCACTCGACCCAGAAGCGCCGCGCCGGCAGGCGTATCAGGTCCAGGCAGCCGCTCAGGCGATCGCCCCCGGCGAGCGCGAGATCGGTGCAGGCCTCGGTCAGACCGTCATCGAGCACGTAGCGCAATGGGCAGGCGCGCAGCTGGGCGGCGAAATCGAACGCACCGGGGAGGCGCCGCAGCCCGTGGTTGGTAACCGAGGAAGCGCCGAGCACCCACAGGGGCACGGCGTGCTGCGTGATCTCATCCAGTAATAGCATGTCCCCGCTCTGTCGAATCGCGGGATTCGATGCTAGCGAGGGGCGGTCACCGGCGAGGTTGCGGGTCTTGCGAAATTGAGCGCGACGCCGGCTCAGAATTTCGGCGGCGTCGAGCGTGGGGCGAGGCCGCTGCCGATCACGAACACGCGACCCGAGTGATGGCCATGAACCGCGCTCCACGCCGCAGTGATGAGCAACGCGACTGTGCCGTCGCTCTCGACGTCACCGAGACCCACCGCGTCGAAGCCCAGCGTGTCGCCCGGGACGCGGTCGGTGTATGTCCTCAGGAGCTGGCCGGTGCGCCCGGAATACAGGTACGCACGGCCTCCGGAGACTGCAGCCTTGCCGTACTGCCACGCCCCGACGATGAGGTCCGCACGGCCGTCTCCGTCGACATCGCCGGCGACCGAGGGGCTCGTTCCGAATCCCTCGCCCTCGGTCTCGCCGGTCAGAGTCAGGAGCCGTTCGCCGGTGCGCCCGGAATGGACGTAGATGCGGCCGGTCGAGACGCCGTGCGCGTTGTTGCTCCAGTCGGCGGCATAGATGTCCGCGATCCCGTCGCCATCGATGTCGCCCGGAATAGACACGAACATGGCGCCCAGAGCATCGCCGGTGTCATCCGCGTCGATTGCGAATCTG
>Ga0126371_10002914_pt1 | contig 14887 bp, 10 predicted proteins | sample PanSoiMetaPlot_4_FD_110145 | JGI IMG/M metagenome (GOLD analysis project Ga0126371, IMG submission 110145) | Tropical forest soil microbial communities from Panama - MetaG Plot_4 | ecosystem: Environmental > Terrestrial > Soil > Tropical forest > Bulk soil | place: Panama | collected 2016-02-17 | reverse complement strand
GCCATGTACGATCCGCAATAGGAATCCAGCAGAGCCACCATGAGCGAATCTTCCAGCTTCCCTCCGGGAGCCAGCGTGAACCCATCCCGCCCTCGGATCACAAACGGCGCTTGCGACATCGCCTCCATGCCACCGGCGAGCACGATCTTGGCCTCGTCGGTTTGAATCATCTGCGCCGCCGAAACAATCGCCTGCATGCCCGACCCGCACAACCGGTTCACCGTCAGCGCCGCCGTCTCGATCGGAATGCCCGCGCGCAGGCCAACGTGACGTGCGCCATAGAGCGCATCGCCCGAAGTCTGCTGCGCGTTCCCGAAGACAACATGATCAAACTCCTTGGGATCGATCCCCGCCCGTTCAATTGCTCCCTTCCCCGCAACTGCTCCCAGTTCCTGCGCGGTAAAGTCTTTCAACTTCCCGCAGTACCGCCCAAAAGGCGTACGCGCCCCGCTGACAACTGCAATATCCCCGACTTTCAACATGATGAATGAACTCGCAGAACCCCAACCGGAACCCGGCCAGGGCAATTTCGCCAAACTTGTCAGTCTAGCAGTGGGATGAAGAATTCACCACAAAGGCAGAAACCGCCCAGGAAAAGAAGGAGGGAATTACGAAGATCTTAGAGGGCGGTAATTTAAGATGAAGTATGAATCCGGAAGCTGAAGAGCAAAAGCGGAAGCCGGCCTTTCTACGCCACCGCGCCTGCTGCCAAAGCCGTAGGCCCGAGCGCCACCACATGTCCCAACCCCTGGCCCATTGCCTGCCCCAGCGCGTGTTCCGCGCGATTAATCACTTCGGTGACGACATCCACTGGATCGAACTCGGTGCGAATCACGGCCTCAGCCAGCCCGGCTGAGAAAAGTGCCGCGGCGCCTTGCTCGGCTCCATCCTTCGCTGGCCACCGCAGGCCGGCCACAATCTTGCGCAGTTTCTCAATGGCCATCATCGCTTCTTTTTCAGCGGTTTCGCCGAGCAGGATCGCAATGGTGGTTGTGTCGTAGCGGAACGCCAGGTCATTCGAGCGGATATTGGTCGCAAACATCTGCCCGGCACGCTCCATCAACGCCTGTACCCCGGCATCACCATGCTCTTTCACCAGCGCGCTGGTCTTGCCGAACTGCATCAGCACGACCGTAAGAGGCGTCGAATTCTGCACGGCACGTTTGCTTTCGGCCATCAACAAGTCGAGATAAGACGCCCGCTTCAGCAATCCGGATTTCTCGTCCGTAACCGACAGATTCTTCACTAACCGTCGCAATCCTGCGTTGTTGAGCGCGATCACCATCTGCTCTGCCAGTGTCTTCAGCACGACCATGTCGGCTTGCTGCCATGTCCGAGGGCGATTATGAACCAAGACCAGAATCCCAGCCCATTCCTCTCCTTCAGTCAGCGGGATCGCCAGAATGGTGGCGGCTCCCAGTTCGCCCATCGCATTTTTTGCGTTCTGCAGCAAACTTGATTTAGCCGTATCCTGAATTGCCAAAGGCTCGTTTCCTTCAATTGCGGAGTGCAGCGACGTCACCAGTTCTCCGATGCTTGCCGTGCTTGTCCGCTTCGTCCCCTCAGCACAAAACTCATCCATAGCGGTAGGCGGCAGTCCAGCCTTTCCCATCACTGCGATGCAGCGCGTTGCCTCCCACTGCATTCCGATTTCTTTAACCGCGGTATTCAGGACGGCTGGTGCTGTGCTCTGGTGATACAGTTTCCGCGTAATCTCGGCCACACGCGTAAAGGTCCGCACATCCGCCACCGGATCGGGCGTCGGAGTCACCGGGCCAGCCGACACCGGTGCTGTAGGAGCAGGTGCAGGCGTCGCAGCCGCCGGAGGCAATGGCGCGGATCCCGCATAGCGCGGCGTCACTCCCGCCGACATATACAGTCTCTGCAAATCTTCGTTGCGCTCTTCCTCGCGGGGGAACAGCTCCTGGATCCTTTGTAGTCGTTCGACTGCCTTGTTCCGCATCCCGTACTGAACCAGGATCTCCGCCTGGAGCATGAGATCTTGCAACGTCCCAGCTCCCAGGGTTCGCTCGTCGAGGTGCACCGGCTCCTCCGCCGGCTTCGCCGCCGAACTGAAGCGGGCCGCAATCACTTTGTAGCGCGCTTCATCGACCTTCCCCTTGATCATGTCGAGCCGTTTCAAATGTCCGGGCTCATACGGATCGACTTCCGCGGACCGATCCAGGCATTCCGCTGCCTTTGCAAATTCTCCCGTACTGCAGTAAAGCTCGAATAGCTTCAGCAAGGTCGAACAGTAATCGCTTTCGCGGTTCGAAGAGTTATAGAGCTCGCTGAGGAACTCCAGCATCTGTGACGATGGCCGCCGCGACGAGGTGAGATCCTCCATGATCGCCGTGAACTGCCGCCGTTCTCCGCGCCGCCGCTGGAATTGCTCCAGCTTGCGGGCCAGCGATACAGCCTCCTCGTCCAGTTCGCCGTCCAGGAAACTTCCAATCAGCCCGATGACCTGCTGCACTCGCGCCGGATTCAGTTCAAACAGCGCCCATACGAGCGGCTCTGCCTCCGTAAACCGCCCCGCCGCAACCAGAGCATCAGCGAAGGTCTCACGAAAATCCTGCGGGACTGGCCCGGCATTGATCTGCGGCTCAAGGATGAAGATCGCGGCACCCACCTGCCCTTTCGCAAGCAAGCTCTTGGAATAGGCCAGCGCAATCGATTGGTCGGCTGCATCCTCCTGGTAAGCTCGCTCAAACCATTGCGACGGATCCGCGCCTTCTGATTCCGCTGCCAATGCCACCCGCTGAAACGCCGCGGCGGCTGCCTTCCGATTCCCGAGTTCCGAGGCCAGTTCGGCGACCCGCAGCAGATTCGCCTGCGTCGGCTCGATCGACACAATACGATCCAGAACTTCCGCCGCTTCCTGCTTCTTGCCCAGTTTCGTCAGATCGAGCAGCGCCGCTTCGTAGGTCCCAACCGCCAGTTTCTTGTTCGATCCTTCCAGCAACTGTCCGAAACGAAATTTCTGCTGCCACGTCGGGTTCCCATGCCGTACCAGCTTCTTGTATGTCAGGCTGGCGCGCGTGGCATCTGCGGCCGTGACTTGCCGCTCGAACAGTTCCCCAAGCAACTTCACCGCATCTGCATTGCGGTTCAGTGATAGGCACAAGTCCGCCGTCAGCTGCCGCACCACGTCATTTTCTGGATCATCTTTCAGGACTAGCAGGTATTCTTCGAGGGCTTCGGCGGTCTTGCCTTTTTGCAGCAGTTTCTCCGCGCGCTCAATGCGCTTGCCCACTTCGGCTCGGTCCAGGCGTCGCGTGATCTCAGGCATGCGAAAATAATCGGGCGGAGTAAACCCTGCTTCGATTCTAGGAGTGCCCCCCACCCCCAGCAATGCGGTAACGCCGGCCTGCGATTACGAAGGTCACAGCCGAATTCGCTTTGAATCCCTAAAGTATTGACGGCTTTTAGCCTGCGCCGTTCGCGCTCAGCGAAACATGAAGCAGTCGCGAACTGGTTGGACACAAAACAGGCATCTCCTGGGATTACAGTTAATTCAGACTCTCCGAACTTTCACCAGGGCTCTGGGCACCAGGAAGAAGCTGAAGATTGCTCTGCCGGATCTTTCAGGTTTCTTTCAGAAATGGCGCTTAGAATGCACGCTGCCATGACCCCAGAAGATCGAGACCGGATGGTCGAACTCTGCAAACGTATCGCCCGGGAAACAGATCCCCACCGACTTTCCTCATGGATTGATGAGCTCAAGGGAATCATTCAGAGCAAAATTAGGGAGCTTCGCGATACACGGCGAGTTTCGTGAGACGCTTCCCAATGTACGGGTCGGCCAAACTCTTAAACCTGTCCGAGCAGTTTGCTGGCAGAATGCACTACCCTCCATCCGGTGGAGCAACAGCAATCGCCACTCGCCTCACCTCTCCGGCGATCGAGTAGGAAGTACATTACGAAAGTGGATTCATCTGGCGATAAATTCTTTGCGCCCACACGTGAATGGCATAGTGTTTATCAATCAAGTGATTGCTGCATGTCCTCAGTCCGCGCCCTGAGGCGTTGCTAACCCAGCGTTCCACGTCGTCTGAAGGAAGGGCCCCTATGCGACGTGTACCTCATTCCTGGCGAGAAGCCTACGAAGCCGCGTTATTGGAATCTGATCCCGGCAAATTGATCGGGCGGATTGAATACGCGCTGAACGCGCTCGAAAGACGTTATGCCGATTGGGGGACCGATCCCGGTACACCCGCTGAATTGTCCGCGATCCAAAAGTGCATTTCTGCTCTGCAACGGCTGATGAGGCAAGGACAAATCGGGCAGAATACAGCCGTTCTATCCACTACGAAAGCATCAAATCTTCGATCGGCTTCATAACGCCATTTTCTTGTCAGCCTGTTCAATTTGTACCCTCGAGTGGTTCGGTCAATTTCCAAGTCTGTACCTGCAAGCCGGACAACTACGCTTGTTGCAGAATCGCACGAGCTAAAAATGCAAAATCGGTGGGACCGGTTGGCCCCACCGATTCCAGAGCGGAGTTTCTCTAGTCGTCGTCTCTTTCGAAGCTCGTTTGCGTTGCAGGAGCGGGTGTTCCCTTCAGACCTTCCCAAAGGATCTTGTTGTAGAGTTCCGTCGGGACGCGGTCTTCGGCCGAGAAGTCAAAGCCGCGGGTCCTGTCGGCCCACCACTGCGCGCTGTGAGTCGGTTTCAAGTTAGGACCGGCGACGAAGTTGACTTTCTTCACGTCCAATCCCAGCGTGGTTAACTTCAACAGCGTGGATGCCGTGGCATTAAATGCCCACTGGCCGGAAGACCGAGTGTCAAAAACATCTGCCATCGGCCGCGCGTAATAGGTGTTCAGGTTAAGGTGCTCAGTGCCGAGGATGTCCTCAATCGTGCGGAGCACGTTGGGCTGGCTGTACCGCGTGCTGACAACCTTGTGCTGCTTCACATATGGACCAACGAAGTAGGTCGTGGCGCGATGCGAATCCACGTGGTCCGCTCCGTCTTGTGAGTCGTCCTCGATAATGATGATCAAGGTGTCTTTCGCGTAGGGACTGTGCGCCACGGTTTGAACGAGCAAGCCGACGGCGTAGTCATTATCAGACTGCTGTAACTCTGGTGTGTTCACTCCACCCAGCGCCGAACCGAAACTGCCGGTGTGATCGTGACTGAGACCACGAATCATCTCGAGCGTGGGCAGATTACCATTCTGAACGAACTGCTGGAACTCGCGGTTCCATTCGTTGAAGCGCCAAAAGTCAGGATAGACCTGATCGTAAGCGCGGAAATACGGATCATAGAATCCGTTATGATTGATCACCGCATTGGCTGCTGTAGTCTGGATGATCCCGGCGGCAAAAGGATCGGTAACCGGATTCTGGATCGTTCCGACGCTGCCTGGTGTGTTGGCCATCCAGCCGTAGTTGCGAACTGTCCCGCCAGCGTTCAAAACAGCGTTGAAGATGTATCCCTGCTGATAACCAGTCGGGCCATCAGTAGCCGCGTGGTCACCATCACCAGCCAGGATGTTGGCCGTGCCGCCGCTAAGCCCGGACGTCGCGGCGCTATATGGAGCGGTCGCACCAGTTGGGTCATAGAAAAGGTCACGTTCAGCAACGGTGTTAAGGTTGCTCGGAATATTTCGGTTCTGGCCTTCGCCCTCATAGGACAGGCCACGGTTCACGCGCGCATAGTTGATCTGCTGGGTGAGCGTCTCTGTATTGGTTACGCGACCGCGCATCGTCCAAGACCAGCCATCCATTGATCCGTCTCCAGGATCCATGAAGTTATCCAGGGTCACGAAATTTGACGCCATACTATGGAAGCTGGGCGTGACGAGTTTTCCGAAGAGAGCCAGTGAAGGTTCCCCGTTCGACCCGTTGCCGAGATCTCCTAGAATCTGGTCGAAAGTGCGGTTTTCCTTCACGACATAGATGACGTGCTTTATTTTTTCATGAAGGAAATTCATAACTTCCTGATCCCGCCCGCGGGGCTCAAAAAAGTATCCATTGTTGTTTGCTACCCTCGACGTCAATTCCCAGAGAGACTCGCCGTCCGGAACGCGACCACTAACCAGGGACGCATGTTCCAGTTGGAACTGATACTGATTGTTCGCCCGCAGTAATGCAGACTCCGCCGGATTGCCGCCCGGAAAAGGGCCTCCCGGCGGAACGATGTATTGGATGAACGCAAAGTTGCCGTACCCATAGCCCGGATTTGGACCCGTTATGCTCTTACCGTTGATGATGTACATCCAGCTGCCATCGGCGCTGAACGTAACGTCCGTCGGGTCATATGCCGTCGGGATGAGGCCGACTGTGCTGAACGCTTGCGGTCCGTGGAGAGGTATCACCGCGATGGAGTTCGAACCGGCATTGACTGCATACAGCGTTCCTCCGTTAATGGCAACCGAAGTTGGCGCCGCGCCGGTCGTGTTCGCAGGGAAGCCGAGCGAGGCAGGGCCGCGTGTGTCGATCTTGTGTGTAACTGTGTTGCTTGCGGTATCGATCACAGCAACCTGGTCTTGGTTATCCTGGGCGACAAAAAGCGTCGAGCCGTCTGCACTGAGAGTCATCCCGTTGGGATTGCCATCCAGTTGAATTCGGGTGATAAACGAGCCTGTAGTCGGATTCGATACGTTAACAGCGGCGACTTCACGGTCGCGATCAGCGCCAATATAGGCAATCGATCCATTCAACACGACAGAGTACGGAAACGTTCCGCCTTTAGTGCCGCTCGGAGCCCCAGAAGTAGAGAAAGGTCGTAGGTCGTACTCGTAGCGCACTGTTCCGCTCGCCGTGTCAATTACGCTAATCGAATCGTTGTAGTTGTTCACGGCTACCAAAGTTTTTCCGTCGCTGGAAATGGCAAGGCCGGCCACATTCGGCTCTACGCTGAGACCCAGCCCTTTCTGATTGGCAGAGTTGGAAACGCAACCATTGGGCGCGTGACCAAGACTGATCTTTCCGCTTAATGCGAAGCTGGCCCCATTATTGTTATAGACGTACACTGCATCGTCACATCCCCCAGTGGCAAATAGGGTCTGGCTGTTAGGCGCCCAGACTAAGCCTACGTGCGCGTTCGGCTGCTGGATCACTTGCTTCAGGGCAGGCTTTTTCTTGTTGTTGCCGCTGATGTCGTACAGAAAAAGAAATTGGGTGGAAGCGGTTGTGTCGACGTTACCGCTGGCGTCATAGAGAGAGTTCATTCCGGCCGTCAAGATCGCCAGCGTGTTTCCATCCGGGCTAACCACCGCCTTGACCGCTTCCCCCGCGACGAAGTTTGGATAGTTCGTCAGCCCGGGGTTCAAGACCTGCTGCACAGCGTGATCCAAAGCTGTCGGTGTTATGAAGAGACCTGGGGGGGTCGCCGACTTTTCACGGTCGGCGTCGTTAGGTTGTGCGTTTGCAAGACCCGCGAAGACCAGAACGGCCCACGCGAGTATAACCAGCTTGCGCAGCTCCTCGAACCTGAACAGTCTCATTCTGCAAATTCCTTTCAACTCGAAATTTTCCTCACGATGTGAGGGCGAGTTTTCGGGGAGCGTATCATGCGCTCCTGTGCTCACAACGCCCTAGCGGAAAATTCATCTGGCGTTCTTGAAGCTGTAACAATTCGGAGTGGCGACGAATTTCTCGAAAGCGTGAACGCAAATTTTGATCACGCCCACGATCAGTCAATCAGCGTAATGAGTTGAAGTAATAGGCGAGGAACTAAAAAAAATCGGTATATGCGGTGATTCGAGACAGTCGACCCCAACGAATTTCTTTGCGTAATACCTTTCTCTGCCGCGAATGGAGAGTTTGAAAACCTTAGTTGCCCAGACGCAACGACAGGTACTGCCCTGAAAAGCTACTCTTTTCTTAGGCTGGGATCTTTGCGGATCGTAGCTAAGTCAACCGAGTACGGAGGAATCAAAGCTCGAAGTGAAGAAGACAAATGACCAACAAGACGCACCGTGGCCCACAGCAGAACAGGCCCGCGAGCAACTCCGCAAGGCCATCATGCAAGAAGAATTAGAACATGCCTTTCGCTTGGAAGTTGTCGACCGCCTCATGACCGATTTGAAAGTCGATGCAGCCAGCTTTCGTGAGTTGTGGATTCAACCTCTCATCGCGGCGGGCGTAAGCTTGGACGTCGCATTACTCTGTATCGCGAAATCTCACCACTGGCCGAACTGAGCTTTGGTTTTCTCGAGGCAGGCGAAAATGAAAGCTCTTCCTCCACGCTACGCAGGTCACCCCTTTACTCCACCTCGAGAACTATCGGATAACTCTTGGTTCCCTGCACAACAATCTTTTGCGCATGTTCGAGCCGCTTCTTCAATAACGAGAGATTCGCCCACTCCAGATCCCATCCGTCCTCGATTGCCATCACCCAATATCGCCCCGGTAGTACATCCTGCAACGTAAACGTACCGTCGCTGTCGCTCTGATCTCGCCGGAACTTCGGCAGATTGATTTCGGAGTCTTCTGGCACCAGTAGGATCATCGCTCCCACAACAGGCTCCTTATCGCGCCGCACAGTTCCCGTGATCTTCGACAGCGCTGACGCCATTCCGATTTCCAACTCTATCGGTTTGCTGCCCGTGATCTGCACACTCTGTCCTACAACCTGAGCACCCGTCGCCTTCAGGCTCGATACGATTGAGTTCGGTCCATTCATGGCGTACACCGAATACGTCCCGGGTGTCAGAAAATCGGTAGCGAAGTTAATCTCGTTTTTGTCGGAGATGCTCGACTCCAGAACTTCACCATCGCGGCTATTCCAAAGCCTTACATATCCCTGCTGCTTCAGCTTCAAACCACCTTGCATCCGAACCACTCCATGAATCGGAGTTACAACCGGCGCACTCTCCGGGTCTAGCTCCGTGTCCTCTGTGAGGTTGATCAGTGTCGAACGGACAGACTGGATATTGGAGGGTCCAACAGTGACAAGCTGCAACGCGTAGCGCCCCGGCGGTGCGCCTCTAATTTCGAAGGAATCGTTCACTGACGACTGTCGCAGCCCCGCCGTATTGATCTCAGTGTCGAAAAACTTTTGTCGCAATTGCACATTCGTTGGCTTCTGCCCAGTGGCGTTCGCATAATCCACCGTCACACGCAACGCAGGCACCGGACTCAACGTGAAATCAGCTGTCGAGCCCTCGCCCTCCTTCAATGCAATTTGCGAAGCCGCTGCCAAATCTGTAACGCCTGGGTAAAACGTTGTTGGATACGCAACATCGAATTCTGGTTTCTGAGAAGGAACGACGGCCCCTGCCACGTCGGCTTGCTGCAGCAGCTCGCTGAACCAAGGTGTAGCCGAAACCGCAAGGTAGTAAACTCCCCGCTCCAAGTGGGCGAACCGGTATCTCCCCCGGTCGTCAGAAGACGTTTGCCCTTCGAGTGATGTCTGCGTCAGCCCAAAACTTGTATCCGTTCGAAAGAGGTAAATAGTCGCGCCCCCGATGGGCTCATGGTCGTCATCTTCGACTATGCCCATCAGACGCGCATCAGGACGTAACCGGAAAACAATATTCTCCGTATTCAGTCCTGCTTTGACCACGATCGCACTGGAATACATCCCATGCTGCTCGAATCCCTGCCTTCTAAAACCGCTAGCCTGTCCGCTGATCGTATACTTGCCCGGATTAGCCACGGCAAATGCAAACACTCCATCATCTCCGGTTAGCAGTTTTTGTTGCGTCGTCTCGAACTTATCCGCATTGCCGAGCCACACTTCCGCGTTCGCGATCGGTTGCCCATTGACCGCGTTCACAACTTTTCCGGAGACTCGAAATTTCAGCGCAGAGTTCTGCCCCCAAAGATGACACGCGAGAAGAACGATGAGAGCGATTCGACGAAAGCTATCCTGAGACAACCACCATCGGTTGCACGGCGAAGCGAAGCTCCCCTTCACTCGCATACAGAACGCTCTATCCTCCTTGCGCATTCTGTGAAACAGATTCACTTCTCCACCGCCGTCAGCCCCAGATTCACCATCGCCGTCCCCCGTGCCCGCACACTGACCTGCTCCGCATCCGAAAGGTAAGGATTCAAAGTGTCGGGATTCGCATACTCAATCCGATCCCCGTCGTTTAGCGCCACAATCGCATAGTCTCCCGGCGGTACACCCGAAATCGTGAAGTTCCCTTGGGTCGCGATCGTCGAGCGGATAAAATTTCTCGAACCATGCGGCTGCACCAGTAGCACGAGTACGTGTCCGGGATCTCCCACCGGCACTGTCCCACTCACCCTCCCTGCGCCCTCGCGCACTACAACCTCTATCGGCTCGAGTTGTACTCCCTGGACAACGGTTAAGTCGTCGGTGAGAAGATCGACGCCTCCGCTCCGTGCCGACTTCACCCACCATTCTCCAGTCGTGTTGATCAGCAGTCTGTAAGTTCCAGGCGCGACATTAGGAATTCCACCGGCTTGCGGTCTCCAGGGGTTCACGCCTGCGAAAGATTGCGAAACCGGATCCAGTTGTAACAAGACTCCGGGAACACCCTCCTGCAACGCTACCCGGCGCTCCGCACCTCCACTACCCTGTTCTTTCACGAATTCGACGGGTATCGTCAGCGGTGTCGTCAACGGAACTTGTAGATCCGTTTCATCTCTACGCACCAATACGGCCGACCCCACCGTCGTCAGTTCCGTTCCATCGCCTGTTTTCGCGCTCACGCTATACGCTCCGGCCGGAATCTTCGCCTCGAACCTTCCATCCTGCACCCCAACGTCCTGACTGAAATCAGTATCCTCTCCAGCCTTCCTCTTGAATGTCAGGGTTGACACAGCCCGCGCCGAACCGCTCAGGTTTCCTGTGACGTGATAGACCGGCTCAGCCGACAGCGTGAAGTCAGCGTCGGCCTCACCCCCCGCGTCCAATTCGATTGCGCTCGCAGCGCTCATGTCGGAAACGCCCGGATAGAACAACCTGGGGGAAACTTGCTCTCGCGGATTCGCGATGCCCTTCTGACCTAGCATCGTTTCCTCGCTCTGGTCTAGTGCAAGGTAGTAGCTGCCGGTATGCAACCCGGGGATGCGAAATTCCCCATCATCATCGGTGTGCCCCTGAAACGGCTGGTCGGCCCACACCATCCGGCCTTCGACGTTTTGCTTGGCGTACAAACGGACCTGTAATCCTTCAATCGGTAAGTCATCTTTGGTGGTGACTCGGCCGCGAATCACGCCCGACGGCGTGAGTTTTAGAACAACGGCGGGAGCATCCTTGCCGACTTGCGCAGGGTTCGCGTTCCCGCCCTCGTCTGCAAAGAAGCCCGGCTTCATCACAGTCAGGAAGACGTTGCCTTCGGCCAGCCCTTCCAGCACGAAATGCCCACCTGGATCGGTGAGTGCTACACTGCCGCCCTGCCCCGAAACCTGCACCGCCGCGCGCCGGACGGGTTCTCCCGTTACAGAATTCAAAACCGTACCCGACAACATGTACGACGTGCCTTCACTTTGGGCAGTCGCCACATCGTCCTGTCGGGGCGGAAGATCACCAGTCTCCTGCGCACGCGCCTGCATCACACCGAGGCACACCACGACCCAAATACCAACGATCCGAAATTGATTAGCACCGATGTTCAAGCAGGCCTCTAGCCCACACCTGCAATCAAGAGTTCATGTTGACAGACCCCGGCATTTTGGCCCAAGTTCCCAAGGTCACAACATCTGACGGAAGTCGAACTTGAATGCGCGTTCTCATCGTCGTTAGACACGTGCAATTCTCGACGAAGCCAGACGATCTGCCCCAACTCCTGTTCACCCCAGATGCACCTTCAATATGAACAGTTACCCATTCAACCAAATTTCACGTTGCCTCGAAAACACCCTTCCGCACCTTCAGCGTCTTTCTCAACGGAGGCTCGCGGTAAAACAATCCACCCGACCCTTCCAGCCGTCCATGCTATGTTGCAGCATGCCCACGGCGTCCGCCGTTCCTCCTCAGACCCATGAAGAAGGCCTCCGTCACCAACTTTCAGCAACGCAAATGGCGATGGTGGCCGTTGGCGGCTCCATTGGTACGGGCCTCCTCCTGGGCTCCGGGGCGGCTATGGAAATCGCTGGCCCGGCTGCCATCGTTAGCTTCGTTGCTGCCGCGTTCATCAACTGGACCGTCGCCATGGCGTTGGGCGAACTCGCCTGCGCACATCCGGCTGCAGGAAGCTTCGGTGTCTACGGCGAGCTTTACCTGAACTCCTTCGCAGGATTTATCGCTCGCGCCGGATATTGGGCTGGCCTTGCGCTCGCCATCGGCACTGAAATGATCGCTGCCGCCACATACATGTCCGAATGGTTTCCCGGTGTTCGGGCCTATCTCTGGATTGTGCTCTTCGGCGCGCTTCTACTCGTGGTTAATCTGCGCCGTGTTGGTTCCTACGGACGGATCGAGTTGTGGCTATCGATGATTAAGCTGGTTACGATTATCGCCTTTATCATAATTGGCGGGACACTGCTCGCCAGCGGCCGTGTCGTGCCGCAATACAACCCTCACGGAGGATTCTTCCCCAACGGCTTTTTCGCGCCCATAGTCGCTCTCACCTACTCCATCTACAGCTTTGGAGGGCTTGAGATGGTCGCCGTCACTACTGGTGAATCACGTTCCGACAAAGATACCCCGCGCGCAGTGTGGATGACGTTTCTCACTCTCGCCTTCGTCTATGTCGGGGCGATGATCATCCTAGTCGGCGTTATGCCCTGGAATCACGCCGGAGTCAGCGAGAGTCCATTTGTCACGACATTCCGCACCGTGAAAATCCCGCACGCCTCAGGACTGATGAACTTCGTCGTGCTGACGGCCGCGCTCTCGGGAGCCAATGCCACGCTTTACGTCGCCTCGCGAATGATCTTCTCTCTAGCTCGCACCGGGTGGGCCCCCGCCAGTCTCGGCCGTCTCAATCACGAAGGCTCTCCGCAAAACGCCGTCTTCCATTCGGCTATCGGAATCGTTTTCGCACTGGCATTGGTGCTCTTCGCTCCCAAGAACGCCTTCCGCTATATGCTCGGTGCCGCATTCACAGGAATGATTCTGTCGTGGATCGTCTCTCTGCTATCGCACATCAACTTTCGGCGACGGTGTTCACCGCAAGAGATAGCAACGCTCCCCCTCCGTTCGCCGCTGGGAGCATGGGGATCTGTTATCGGCTTCGTCACCGTCGCGGTTGCACTGGTACAAACCTGGCTGCACCCGCTCGTGAATTCGTACAGCGGCTTCGCCCTGCTCGCCACATTAACTCTGGCTTACCTACTTCTTCGAAAGAAATCCATGCACCGCAGTTCAACGTAGGGCTCGCAAAGAACCTCTGTAAAACTCGTCGTGACCCCCGCAAAGTTATGTAAATGAGGCAACCACCCGATACCATCGTTCATCTAGTTTGCAAGATTATTCAGGAAATAGTGGTCTCAACACTCGATAACTGAAGTTCGAACGGTTGTGATTTGTAGGGTTCCGCTGCCTCCGCTCCCCAGCCCCGTCATCCGCTCGTTTCTTTGACTGAATCTCTCGCAAGAGGGATTCGTGCAGGTTTGCTCCGCTCAAAGAAAGTCGGCGATGTTCCCCGTTGGCCTGAACGATCTAGCGTCCCCAGTCCTCATAACACGCGGATCCCGCTGCGTCCCGCAGTTCGTAATTCCAGGAGAATTTTTTATGAAGTTGTCTCTTGTTTGCCTAAGCCTCGCCGCGACCCTAATTCTCGTTGGTTCCCTTGCTGTCGGACAGTCCAGCACCGTTGACGCGAGACTTGAGCAGCTGAAAACCTGGGATTGAATGGCTATTGCGATCCGATCACGTGCGCCCCTTCGTTGGGCGCCACCAGCTTTGTCGGGCTCCCGGCCGCCCCGCTCGATACCCGCTTCAGCACGATCAGTGAGGTCGGGAACTATGGCGTCTCTAACTACAACGGGCTAACCGTGGCCGTGACCCGCCACGTTTCAGACTCCTTCCAGTTACAAGCTTCATACACCTGGAGTCACGCGCTCGACGATGTTTCCAACGGCGGATTTCTGCCGTTCAATCTGGGCACGAACACCAGTATCATCAACCCGCAGAATCCCTACTGCTTCAAGTGCTCCAACTACGGAAACGCCGATTACGATGCTCGCCATCAGTTCAACGCGACCTACTTGTGGCACACGCCGAAGCTTCACAACTTCTTCCTTAACCTGATAGCCGACTGGAGTATTTCCGGAACGTTCTTCTATCGGACCGGACTGCCCTTTACCGTCATCGACGGGGCAGATTCCGGCACGCTGGCTGGCTTCAACTACGGGAATTTTCTGTTTGCCAACAGCAATGTTGGACCACTCTCGTGCGGCAATTCGGCCGTGTTCAACAACTTCGCGACCACCACGCCCTGCATGAACCCATCGCAATTCAGTGCTGCACTGTCACCGACTGGCGCTTTCAGCTTCGGAAATCAGCGGCGCAACCAGGTGTACGGTCCGGCGTACTTCAACACGGACTTGACCCTGATGAAGAACTTCCGACTTCCTAAATGGGAAAGTGCCGAACTCCAAATCGGCGCCCAGGCGTTTAACGTTCTCAACCACCCCAACTTCGATCAGCCGGTTGGCGACATCTCCAACCCGCAGTTCGGGTTTATCAACCGCACGGTCGCTACTCCGACCAGCATTTTCGGCTCGTTCCTGGGTGCCGACGCTTCCCCCCGCGCACTACAGATCCGAGCTCAACTCCGTTTCTGACCATGACGCCCGCCCAACCAATGCGGCCCGGTTTTCCTCCCCGGGCCGCTTTTTTGTTGGATGACCACAACTCACGTAGCGACAGCCGCCTCGGCTGTCCGTTGAAGGACAAAACGGGTGGCTCTTTCGTCCTCCGTGCTGAGATTTCCGACTGCCAGCCGCTGTATAGTATTTTCTCTCAGTCACAACTCGCAGTAGGAAGGTATCCATGGGTCGATCCCTGGGAAGTT
>Ga0126371_10002913_pt1 | contig 14888 bp, 14 predicted proteins | sample PanSoiMetaPlot_4_FD_110145 | JGI IMG/M metagenome (GOLD analysis project Ga0126371, IMG submission 110145) | Tropical forest soil microbial communities from Panama - MetaG Plot_4 | ecosystem: Environmental > Terrestrial > Soil > Tropical forest > Bulk soil | place: Panama | collected 2016-02-17 | reverse complement strand
TTGACCAGCCTTCCCAAGTTGGTGTTCTCGAGAACACTTGAGGAGCCGCTCGTCTGGAAGAACACCCGTCTAGCGAAGGGCGGCGTGGCGGACGAGATTAGGGCACTCAAACAGCAGCAGGGAGACCCATTGAGGTCGATCGGAAGCATTAGTCTCGTGAAGGAAATGATGCAGCTTGGCCTCGTCGACCGACTCCGACTCATGGTTTTTCCGCTCATTCTTGGCAGTGTTGGCAGGGAGCCGATCTATGCCGCCTATCGAAGGCCCAGCCTCGAACTTATGGATACCAGGGTCCTCGACTCCACGCTCATCCTTCTCGAATACAGTCTCACAGCACCGTGAATGTCTGAGCCGCGACAGCGTGCGCGGTAACTGTTTCGTCTAGGTCAAACAACAAATGTGGTGAAGGAGAATGAAACTCAGGAGCCAGTTTTTCTACTATCCAGTGCGGCGGCGGGATTGGCTTTGCCATATCTGAAGCGATCACAGGCAACCCGTCATTCCCACCCTCCGGCTGCGATCTGTCGCAGCCTGATGCAGGGAGATCTCCTGAATTTGGGAACGTCACGGGCCCCGGGCTCGCCCAGGCTCGCAAGAAAAACCCCGCGCGGCTTCACGGTGCGCTACAATTTCGGGCCATGAGCGCGTCCGTAAAAGTGCAAATCTTCGGTCAGATTTACACCATTCGCGGAGAGCTAGAAGAAAAGTACGTCCACAGGCTTGCAAAGTTCGTAGACGAAAAAATGCATGCAATCGCGGAGTCCACCGGAATTGTGGACACGCAGAAACTTGCAGTGCTTGCGGCCCTGGCCATCGCCGACGAACTTCACAGCTTAAAGACCGAAGTCACCGATGAAGAGCAATTACTTCGCGAACAGGCCGAGCGCTGCCTCACCCTCGTCGAGCGCGCCCTCAAGCAAACAGCCTGAAGAAACCAGGTATGCTTGTCCGGCTCTAGTCCCAGCCCGGCCAGTATAATGTCTGTTCGACGTCAGGAGACCAGCTGATGCGTTACCGCCGCTTTGGCCGCACCGGATGGAACGTCAGCGAAATTGGCTACGGCATGTGGGGCTTGGCCGGATGGACCGGCTCCGATGACCAGGAATCGCTCGATTCGCTCCATCGTGCCGTCGATCTGGGCTGCAATTTTTTCGACACCGCCTGGGCTTACGGCGACGGCCATAGCGAAGAGCTGCTTGGCAAAATTCTTCGCGCCAAGAAAAGCATGGCCTCCGCCGGCGGCCCTGACAAGAAGCTCTACGTGGCCACCAAAGTTCCTCCGAAAAACCGCCGCTGGCCCGCCCGCCCCGAATTCTCTCTCGACGACAGCTACCCGCCCGACTATATCTTCGAGTATGTCGATAAGAGCCTAAAAAACATCGGGGTGGATACACTCGACCTCATTCAACTGCACACCTGGGAAGACACCTGGCTCGAGGATGCGCGGATTTTGCCGGCCATTGAAAAACTGCGCAGCAGCGGAAAGGCCCGCGCTGTCGGTCTCAGCCTCAACCGTTGGGAACCCGCGAACGGCATCCGCGCCGTGCGCACCGGCCTCATCGACGCCGTCCAGGTGATCTACAATATCTTTGACCAGAATCCCGAGGACGAGCTTTTTCCCGCGTGCCGCGAGAAAGACGTGGCCATCATCGCTCGCGTGCCCTTCGACGAAGGCTCGCTCACCGGCACGCTCACGCTCGACAGCAGCTGGCCTGAGAACGACTGGCGCAGTACCTACTACATCCCGGAAAATCTCAAAGCCAGTGTCGAGCGCGCCGATGCCCTCAAGCCGCTTTTGCCGGACCGCATGACCTTGCCCGAAATGGCCCTGCGCTTCATCCTGAACAATCCCGACGTCGACACGACCATCCCCGGTATGCGCAAGCGCAAACATGTCGAATCCAACCTGGCCGCCAGCGACAAGGGTCCGCTGCCTGCCGAACTCCAGGCAAAACTCCGCCCCCATCGTTGGGTTCGTACTCCCACCAAATGGAGCCAATAAGAAAATGGATGGGCGCGAATCAGCAAATGTCAATCGGCGGAAGGGGGCCGGCGTGATGGACAGGAAGATGAACAGAAAGCGGCTGTTGTTGCTGCTTTGGACCTGTCTGGCGGCGGCCATCTTGGCCGTCGAGGCCCGTGGGAACGCCGCCGGCGAAATCAAGCGGCTCGCATTACTGATGGGTTGGAAACCGGGAGCCACGGTGGCGGATATCGGGGCGGGAGACGGAAAGTATTCGTTTGCGGCAGCGGAAACGGTCGGGATGACGGGAAAGGTGTACGCGACGGAGATTGACACCAAGAAACTCGAGGAGCTGCGGGCCGAGGTTGCCAAGCGCAAGCTGCAAAACGTAGTTGTGGTGGACAGCAAGGAAGCCGACACCAATTTGCCCACGCGTTGTTGCGACGCGATTTTTCTGCGCCGTGTTTACCATCACCTGACCAAGCCGGCGGAGTTCGATGCCAACCTGGTCAGGTCGTTGAAGCCCGGAGGGCGGCTGGCGATTATTGATTTTCCTCCTCGTTCCGGGCTGGATCCCGTCGAAGGCGTTCCGAGCAACCGCGGCGGTCATGGCATCCCGCAAAAGATTGTGATCGAGGAACTGACCGCCGCAGGGCTGCAAATGGAGAAAGCCGTGAACGACTGGCCCGACGACGACTACTGCGTTTTGTTCCTGAAGAAGTGATCTTCGAAGCAGGCCTCAGCGGGGAGCCCCCGCCTTGCGGATGTAGATGCCTCCGTTGAAATTCGTAAATTGATACTCGGGGCCGCCGCCGTTGATGGTTCCGTGAACGGTCTTGTCGATTCTCACCAGGTATTTGCCGCCATGGGAGCGGCCGTCTTCGACGGTTTGCTGCACCGGAGCAGTCTGAATCTGGACGTCGAAGTCGGTGAGAATCTCTCCACGGTCGGACTTAAGGCTGAGGTTGGCCTTCAAATCGGGGGGGAACGTAACGTCAATGTCGCCGTTCAAGGAACTGAAGGCCATGGGCTTTTGGGGACTCACCCGGGTGAAAGTGGCCAAAAGACGGCCGTTCAGGGCATGCGCGACGGCGCTGCCGGAGACGTTGTTTAGAGTGACCGAGCCGTTCACGTCGTTGACGTCCAACTCGCCGTCCACCCCGCTGACCACAATGTCTCCGCTATTCACGGCCCTCAGCTTGAGAGAGGTATGAACGGGCACAGAAATGGTCAGGTCGATGGGGCGCATATAGGAATCGGTGTTGATGCGCACCTCGTTGTTTTCCTCCTCGACGGAAAGGCCGGTGGACGAAACAATGATGCGCTTCATGCTCGAGTCGGAGTGCGCGGATTCGCGGTCACGATTGCGCGCGCGGGCTTCCACGATAACTTCTTTGCCGTCGTACGCCTTGACGGTAATCCCGCCGTTGACCAGGCTGGCTTTCACCAAAGCGGGATGCGACGGATCGCTGAGCGTCACGGGCACGCGATCCCCGCCGGATGGCGTTTGCGTTTGTCCGCGGGCGGGGGCAGGGGCCAGCGCGACGCACGGAATTAGAGCCGTCATAACGAGGGAAGGGAACCGCTGGGTTTGGCTATTCATGGTTTTCAAGAATACGGATGTCTCCATTTAGATTTTCCGCTTTGATCTCCGGTCCGCCGGAGCCGATACGAACCCCGGTGTACCGGTCGGCGCGAAAGACGATCTTGGCGCCGTGATGTTCTTCCTGAATGGCGCGCACTGGCAAAGCGGTAACGGGAAAATCGCTGTAGATGCTGCCGTTGAAGGTCTTAAAGCGAAAATCGGCGGACAAGTCGCGTGCAAAACGCAGCTCCACCGCCCCGTTGACGGTTTGGAACTCGGAAGCTTCGTGAGGATTCTGCCGAAAGGAGACTTTCACTGGGCCGTTAACGGTGCGGGCGGAGCCAGAGCCGGAAAGGTTGTCCATTTCGATGTCGCCGTTGACATTGCGCACCAGGAAGTTTCCGTTGATGTCGCGGACCAGAACATGGCCCTCATTCACGGTCTTAAGCTTGATATCAATGTCATGCGGAACCGCAAGTTGAAAATCCATTTTGACGATATAGCCGTCGAACTCGCGGTGGCCGCACCCATCGTTGCAATTGCAGCGAAAGGGGCCGTTGACATAGAACTTCAGAAGGCCTTCCTGCTCGCTGATATCGAGGCTTACATCTTTGCGAGCCTGTCCGATTTTGTCCTTGGATTCCGCGCGGATCGATTTGTTGACCGTGAGTTGCACCTGGTCGGAATTAGCTCCCACGACTTCAATGGAGCCCCAGATGTTGTCGATCTCGAGCGACCTATGCTGGACGCCAGCCATAGAAAAAGACTTCTGCATGGTCTCGTGCTCCTCGACCGGCAGGTCGCGGTCAGAATCGTGGAGATTCCCCGGGAATGCGGGCGCAAGATGAAGCTCCAAGGGAAACCGCACAACTGGCGTGGGTGGCAGCGGGATTCTCACGTTCACCGACTGCGCAGTTAAAGAAAAGGGAAGCAGCCCGCAGGTGGCCAACACGATGAAAAAACGCGTCATTCGCATGGTTTCTCCTCAATTCAGCTTGCCGATAGCCCAGTCGGCGTGTTGCCGTACGGTGGGATTCAGATTTGGGGATTGGCGAAGTTTTTCCAGATTCGGGGCGGCTTCGCGGTCATGCCATTCCACCAACTGGTCAATCAACGCGACTTGCATCAAAGGGGACTGTTGGTCTTCTAACGCATTCACCACGGTCGAGCGCACTTGCGGCTGCGCCGAGTGATGGCCAAGCGCGTCGAGCGCGGCCAGACGAACATCCACGCTTGGGTCGTAGCGCAGAGTGTGAAGAAGAGCCGAAAGCACTTTGGGATCGAGCTGCTGGTCGCGGGTACTCCAGGTCACGCCCTCCAGCCGCGCGCTGGCCGATTGCTGCTGCAGCATGGACAGCACCACCAGCTGCTTCATGCTGGCGAGTTGGGATCGCATGTCAGCCAATTCCTGGGATGGGGATCCCTTGGGACTACCCATGCGAAGGCCGGCCAAAACACCGATGACCAGCAGCGCCACGCCGTAGACCAGAGTTCCCAGCGGCGAACGGAGCCAATCGACGAGGTTCCCAGAGGAAGGGCGCTTTCTCCACGCCGGACTGCTGCCCGGTTGATTCGAACGACCAGCTTGATAGGCCTGGAGCATAGCTTCAAAACGCGCGCGCGACTGGGGACTCGGCTGTTCGACGGGCAGAAGCGAGAGTTTCTGCCATAGCACGACTTCTTCGGAGCAGTTCGCGCACTCTTTGAGGTGTGCTTCGACATCGCGACGCTGATCGGGGTTGAGGCTCTCTTCGAGGTAGTCCGGCAAGAGCTCTGCGATTTGTTCACACTGCATGGCGACCTCCCCGAGGTGCTGCCGGCGCGTCGGCTTTTTTCAACGTCGTTCCCTTGGCGATCTGGTGAAACGCATTGCGCAGATCCTGGAGGGCGCGATGGATGCGCGTTCTGACGGTGTTGAGTTCGCAGCCGAGCAGGCCGGCAATTTCCTCGTATTTCAGTTCCTGGAACCGGCAGAGCAGCAGGATTTCTCTTTTCTCTTCCGGCAACTGCTGGAGCGCGCGCTGCAACAGTTCGACTTCCTGCTGTTCCTGAGCGGAATCTCGAGGAAAGACAGGCGCAAGCATTTCCGGCTCGAAGGCTGTTTCGCGGGGAAACTTACGAAAGTGGTCGATGCGGGCGTTGCGGGCAATCTGATAGATCCAAGCACGGAACGGCGTCCCGGGGCGGTAGCTCTGGCGGTATTTCAGGATGCGGAGGAACACTTCCTGAACCAGGTCCTCGCTGAGCGTCCGGTTTCCCGTCAACTTCGAATAGAAGTTGAAAAGAGGGGTCTGGTAGCGGTCGAACAACACGCCAAGCATTTCGCCTGCGCCATCGCGCACTTGGAGCATCAGGTCCTCGTCGGGAGCCAAAGTCATCGCCGAATTATGGTCCTAAACGGCCGCACTTGCCCGTACAAAGAGTGAATACCTGGGACCGGGGAAAAGGTTCCGTGACGAGTGGCGAGCTGGTGCCAACCGCAAGAGCTACTGTGGGGCTGTCAAAACCAGGAAAGAACTTCGTTCGCCACAAGAGGCAGACCCAGGATTCCGCGGCAGAACCGGCGGCCCCCGGCCTCCTGGGGCTGCGGTCTGCGGTTACGGGTTCCTGGACCACGGCGGGACGACGCCGGTCATGCGCGCGTAGGCGACGAGCTGGCCCATGTGCTCGTTGGCGTGGACGATGATGCGCAAATACATGCCGTCGACGGTGGCGTCGCGATCCTCGATGTGAACTTTGCGCTGAAGGTCTTGGGGTGTGACCGCCAAATGCGCTTGCTTGACGGCCTCTAGCGAGCGCTTCAGCCAGTTGATCACCTCGGCTTTCGAAGTGACGGACTTTTCCATTCCTTCTTTTAGCTCCGCGGGCATTTTGGGACCGGTGACGCTCAGCAAATAGAAATTGGCTATGGCGATGTGCATGTAAACTTCGCTAGTCGAGCGCACGCCCGGCGCGGGTCGCCAGGCGAATTTGTCTGCGGGCGTGGCTTCGGCTAGCGCGATCAATTGACTTGAAACGTGGCGCCATTCGCCGTCGTAGCCTTGCCAGAGTCCCTCCGGCGCGGACTGCGCGACCATCGGAGGGGCGGCGAATCCTAACAAAAGAAACACAAAAAGCGCTTTTCTCATGATCCTTCCCCCTTTTCCAAACACGAAACCCAGCAGACCTGCGGCTCCAGACCAAGAAATGCGGCATTTTATTCCTTTTGCGGAGACCAACAAGCCCTGTCGCGAACAATCTTCGGCGCTACGTGCCCAGGAGGTTTGGTTGGACCCGGGAATAGCCTTGCTCGTGCGCCCACAAGGTGTGGGGAAGGGCGGCGAGATCATCGACGATAGGGACAGCGTTGCCGTCCTTGGTCAGGTCAATGGTGCGCAGATAAAACTTACAGGTATCGCAAGCCTCGACGCGCACGTGCGGAAAATCCTCGGCGATAAACACCGGCAACTTGTCCTCGGCTTCTTCACCGCACGTCGGACACAGGATTCGCCGGAACTCCCATTCCTGCAAGCAGAACGAGCAAAGCAAGAATCTTTTTCCACCGTCGCCCTCAGGGCGCAGCACGCCGACGAGCGGCCGCGATCCGCAACGTGGGCACCGCCGCGTCGTCACGGCCAGCGGAGCGCGTGGCACGAGGGCGGCGCGAAACTCCGCGTAGGGCTCGAGGAAAGCCCGCGGAAGGAATTGCGCGAACGCACCGACCTGCTGATCGTATCTTCCGGCGCATTGCCAATACGCCTGGAGGCTGGCGATCCAAGACTCCGAGGGCAGCAACCCAAACTGCCGCGCTGATTCGGCAAGCGCGCGAGGCGCGTGCTTCTCCACCGCGGAAAGGTAGCCGCGAAAATGAGGAAGAAGCACCATGAGGTCGAGTTCTGCGCGGAGTTCGGCAGGAAGACCGCTGTCCGGCTGCACTTCCAAGGCGGAAATATTTGCGCGGAGGCGCTTCTGAAAGGACGCGACCTGTTCGTAGAAGGTGAGAAATTCCGCGGCTGCGGGATGCCGTGATCTCAGGTTCTCGGCGCGCCGAATGCGGGCGTCGTACTCGGCCCCGCCGGCCTGTCCCGGCATCATTTGCGCCGCGAGGCGGACTCGCCCGCGATTTCTCTATACCACGTGGGATGATAGCGCTTGGCAAATGCTTCCGATACGTCGCCGCGGATGACCGAGCCGAACGCGCCGCGCTCGGCGAACACGCCCATATAAACATGGATCAGGAACAAACCAATTGTAAACAGAGCGGCGGCGGGATGAATGAGCACGGAAATGTAGCGCAAGAATCGCAGATTCCATGGAATATATTCGGGGAACCACAGCACCACCCCCGTGAGCAGCAACGCTACGGCGCTCCAGAAAAACCCCCAAAAGAGCAATTTCTGTCCCGCGTTGTATCGGCCGGCGGGCGGCATTTTGTCGTCCTCATTGCGGCTGTAGTAGCCAACGGCTTTCCACCAGGCGCGATCTGCGTCCGTATGTTTCATTTGCGGTGCCCACATCACGTACATGCTCCACACCGCAGCAAAAAAGATCAGCCCAGCCCAGGGATGCAGCATGCGGGAAACCGGCGCGCCGCCGAGAATAACCGCAACCCAGAAGAGCCACGGCGACCAGAAAGCCAGTCCCGTGGCGACCAGATACAAATACGCGGCGGCCGCCACCCAGTGCGTGAGGCGCTCCTTCAGGTTGTACCGAAGGACGTAGCCGTGCGGAATGATTTGTTCGGTAGGGCTCACGGTTTTGTGCCTCCGGAAGTCATATCTTCCTCTTCGCGCGCTTTCGGCCCGTAACGGAGGTAGTGCACGAACAAACCGATCAAGCCGCCAATCATCGCGACGTTGCCCAGCCACTTCAGCGGGCCTTTCCACAATTTCACGGCCCAGGGAACGTGCGGATCTCTCGGCAAACCGCCGTAAATCTCCGGATTTGAGGCGTCGTGCAAAACATAAATGACGCTGGTACCACGTACACCTTGTGGGTCGTACACGCCAGCGTTCGGGAAATTGGAATGCTCCCGCAATTGCTTGGCGCGCGTCTCGGCCAGATCTTTCATGTCATCTTTCGAGCCAAAGTGCAGGCAGCCGGTCGGACAGGACTTGATGCATGCCGGTTCGAGCGCTTCGCTGACGCGGTCGGCGCATAGCGTGCACTTAAACACGCGATGGGTCTTGGGATCCATCTTCGGAATGTCAAACGGGCAACCGGTGATGCAGTAGCCGCAGCCGATGCAATTGGCCTGCTGAAAGTCGACGATGCCGTTGGTGTACTGCACGATAGCGCCGTCGGCGGGACAGGCGGCGAGGCAGCCCGGCTCTGCGCAGTGCATACACTGATTCTTGCGCATCAGCCACATCAGCGAGCCGTCTTCGCGTTCGTGCTCGTTGAAGAGAATCAAGTTCCAATAATTCCACCGCGTTTCCGGCATGGTTTGGTAGGTATTGCCGAAAACCGTTTCACCGAAGGGCAGGTCGTTCCACTCCATGCATGCGACTTCGCAGGCTTTGCAGCCGATGCAGGTGGTTGTGTCGATGAGTTTGCAGACGGTATATTCGCGCTGCGTTCCCTCGCCGGGGATGCTCCCGGCGTGTCCTGAAATTTTCTGAATGCGTAGTGTGGCTTGGCTCATGGCTCGGCTCCTACGCCTTCTCGACCTTGACCAGGAACGCCTTGAATTCCGCCGTCCACGCGTTGGGGTCAATTGCCGCCGGCGAGAGGAGGTTCACAGGCGTCTTTGCGGTCTTGCCCTCATCTTCCGCTATGCCGCGGTAGCCCCAGTGAATGGGGATTCCCACGTGGTAGGTTTTCTTGCCGTCGACGATCATGGCCTTGATGCGCTTGGTGACCATGGCCTTGGCAATGTATTGGCCTCTCGCGCTGCTGACTTTGAGTTTTTCTCCCCCGCGAATGCCGAGTTCGTCGGCCATTTCCGCGGGAATCTCAATGAATGGCTCGGGGACGAGCTGAACATTCATGGGGTTGTTCTTGGTCCAATAGTGGTAATGCTCGGTCAAACGATAGGTCGTGCAGATGACGTTGTAGTCTTTCGGGTCACCGTACCTATCGAGGTCCGATGTGAATTTCTTGGCTATGGGGTTAGTCGACTGTTGCGGGTGCAGCGGATTCGCTACCGGACTCTCAGTGGGTTCGTAGTGCTCTGGGAACGGGCCGTCGGCCACGGCGCCGATGGGAACAAACAAGCGGCCGACACCCTCCGGGTTCATGATGAACGGTCCCATGTGGTCCTTGGGCTTGGAGTCGGCCTTGAAATCTGGAACATCGTTGCCGACCCACTTCTCGGTCGCTTCGTTCCACCACACTTGCTTGCGTGATGGATCCCAAGGCTTCCCATCCAGGTCGCAAGAAGCTCGGTTGTACATGACGCGCCGATTCGCCGGCCAGGAAAACGCCCAATTCGGATAGATGCCGAGGCCCGACGGGTCTTCCGTGCCGCGCCGAGCCATGAGATTGCCAGCCTCAGTGAATGAGCCCGAGTACAGCCAATTTCCACAGGACGTAGTGCCATCGTCCTTGAGCCACGCGTAGCCAGGCAGTTGCTGGCCCGTCTTAATCTGCTGTTTGGTCACTGCATCTTCGAGATCACCCAGAGCCTTGCCATTGATTTCCTTGGCAACCTCCGCCAGAGCGGGGTTCGCTGGGTTTGTGTAGGTCCAGGTGGCGTGAAGGATGGGATCCGGGAATTTGCCGCCTTCCTTTTGGTACAGTTCGCGAACCTTCAGGAAGATACGGGCCAGGGCCTCCTGATCAAGCCTGGCCTGCCCTGGCGGAGGAAGAGCGGCGTTCTTCCACTGGAGCCAACGCGCAGAATTAACGAACGCGCCGTCCTTCTCCGCGAAGCCGGCGCACGGCAATCGGTAGACGGTGGTTTGAATCTGCTTCATTTCGTCGGTGGTGATTCCCGGGGAGCGCCAGAACTCGCTGGTTTCGTCGGGATAGATTTCACCCACGACAAGCCAGTCTGCTTTCTTCAAGGCGGCGATGTTCTTATGGGCGTTGGGACCGATCGCTACACCGTTCATGCCAAACGCCAGCATACCCTTCACATTGCCGCGATACATGTCATCCCAGATGTAGGCCCAGGAGTAGTTGCGGTCGACCTTAGGCAAATAATGGAGGGCCCAATCATTCTGCTTGGTGGCTCGGTCGCCGTACATCGCTTTCATGTAGCTAACCGCGAACTTGGGAGTATTCGACCAATAGTTCCACGAGTCCCAAATATGCGGCTTCGACGCTTTCGGCGTGATTCGCGTAATGTAGGTCTTGAAATCGGCATCCGTGGGAACCGGCACTTTGAGATAGCCCGGCAGGATTTCAAAAATGCCGGCCATATCCGTAGCGCCCTGGATATTGGAGTGCCCGCGCAGGGCATTGACTCCTCCGCCTGCACGACCAATGTTGCCGAGCAGGAGCTGCAACATGGCGGCGGTGCGAATGATCTGGGTGCCATAGGTGTGCTGCGTCCAGCCCAGCGCGTAAATGATCGTGGCCACCTTCTTCAGGTCACCGTCTTTGCGTATCGAGGTGAAAAGGTCAGCGACCTTCAGGAATTGGTCTTTGGGAACTCCGGTGATCCGCTCGACCATCTCCGGCGTGTAGCGCGAGTACTGCTGGCGGAGCAGCTGGAATACGCACCGCGGGTTCTGCAAGGTCAAGTCGTAGGCTACGTTTTCGGGAAGATGCGGAGCGAGCTCATTTCTTCCGGCGGACTTGCCGCCGGACGCGTCCTCATAGTTCCAGGTGCTCTTGTCGTAGGTTTGCTGCGCTGCGTCGAATCCGGAATACAAGCCGTCCTCGGGCAGCTTGAAGCCCTCTTTGATGATGAAGGACGCATTCGTGTAGTTGACGAGGTAATCCTTCGCGATGCGATTGTTCTCGATGGCGTAGCGGATTACGCCGCCGAGAAACGCGATGTCGGACCCCGGGCGAATCTGCGCAAACAGATCCGATACGGACGCCGTGCGAGTAAAGCGTGGGTCGACGACGATCAGCTTGGCGTTGCGGTTACGCTTGGCCTCGATCACCCATTTGAAGCCACAGGGATGATTCTCCGCAGGATTCCCGCCCATGACCAACATCATGTCGGTATTCTTGATGTCGATCCAACCGTTGGTCATCGCCCCGCGCCCGAATGTTGGTCCCAAACTTGAGACCGTGGGGCCGTGTCATATCCTGGCCTGATTTTCGAGATGCACGACCCCCATGGCGCGCATGGTTTTTACGATGAGGTAGTTCATCTCATTCGTATCGGTGCAGCCACCGATAAAAGCGATGGACTCGCAGCGGTTGACCGTGTTGCCTTTGGCGTCCTTCTCGATGAAGGTTTCGTCCCGGGTCTTCTTTATTTTTTGGCCGATTTCCTCGATCGCATCGTCCCAGGAGATATCTTCCCAATCTGTGCCGCCGGGCCGGCGCACCTGCGGCTTCAGGAGGCGACGCTCATTCAAGATGTCTTGCTCGAGCGAAGAGCCCTTCGGGCACAAAGTGCCGCGATTGATGGGATGATCCGGGTCGCCTTCCACGTGCACGACCTGCGGCGTGACGTTCTTGGCGCGGTCACCGATGGTGTAAATAATGACGCCGCAGCTCACCGAGCAATAAGGACACGTCGAGCGTGTCTCGTTGGCGCGGGCGATTTTCAGCGTGCGCAGCTGCGCATATGCGGGTCTCAGATCGAAGCCAAACAGCGTGGCTGCGGCTCCGCCAATGGTCGTAAGCTTGAGAAAATCACGGCGGGTAGGGCTCATCTGGGATCTCCCTAATCCGCAGGCGGTCAGGTAGGGAAGTACCCGCGGACACCTCCTTCATATGACTTGGAATCCCAGCTGTCAAGGATTCATTTTTTGTGGAAGGGTTCGACACCTTTCGGGAGGCGAGACCCTCGCGGGTGGAGCGGCCAGGCATGGTCGCCGCGCAGGTATTGCAGAATCCTTGCGCGTACCATCTTGGCGACAGGCGTATTCGCCGCCACGGTTTCATGGTCTCCAGGCGTTTTCTTCGTTCGGTGGGTTACGAGAATACAGAGAACTCATCCGAGTCGCAGTAGCAAGCGTGCGGATCACCCCCCGCGGCCTCCCGGAGAAGCCTCCAGAAACAGGCCCGGCGTTTGCGTAGATGCTCTCATCAAAACGAGCACAATCGAATACAATATGTCTAGTGCTCTGTAGGACCTTCATAACGCCAACGGCGCTGGCTCCCCCGGTCCATGATGTCCAAGCGGGTCCGGCGGAAGGGGGTTTATCCGCGCGCGAATGAATGTGCCCCCGAACGCCTGGAGCGCATCTGTAATTTTAGGGTCGCGCCGTCCGTAGACTAGATGGGAGCACAGCCTTGAGGAACGAAGCGGAGACATTGGTGATGCCTGGAGAATCGTCAAAACCAGACTTGGGCTCCCTGCGCATCCATGAGGGCCAGCGCAGCAAGTCCGGCATCGGCAGGCGCATCTTTTACGCCTCCGTCCCGGTCATTATTTTTGGCGCCATTGTTGCCGCTGCTTTCGCGTTGCGAGAGCAGAAGCCGGTCGTGGAGGTCGCGACGGCGGCCAAGCCGGGCGCCGAGGGCCCCGTGACGGCGCTGAATGCCAGCGGGTACGTCACGCCGCGCCGCCGCGCCACGATCGCCGCCAAAATTACCGGACGCGTCACTGGCGTTTTCTTTGACGAAGGCACACCCGTAAAAGAAGGCCAGCTCCTCGCCACCCTCGATGACTCGGATTACAAGCGTTCGCTCGACTCCGCGAAAGCGGATCGCGATGCCTCTCAAGCGGCGATTGCCGACCTCGAAGTCCAGCTTCGCAATGCGGAGATCGAGCTGAAGCGCGCCCAGAAGCTGCGTGATGCGGGTATTCAGACGCAGGAAGGTCTCGATAACGCCACTACCTCGGCCGACAGCCTGCGGGCAAAAATTGCGCTGGCCAAAGAGCAGGTGACCGCGTCGGTAGCTCGCATTGCTATCGCGCAGCAGGCGGTAGACAACTGCACCATTCGCGCGCCCTTTCCCGGAATTGTGGTGTCCAAAGATGCGCAGGTCGGGGAGATGGTGTCCCCCAATTCCGCCGGCGGCGGCTTCACGCGCACGGGCATCGCCACCATCGTGGACATGAATTCCAACGAAATCGAAGTGGACGTCAACGAATCCTTTATTGCCCGTGTCCAGCCCGGTCAGCCGGTCACGGCCACGCTTGACGCGTATCCGGACTGGCAGATCCCATCCAAGGTGCGCACCGTGATTCCCACGGCCGATCGCCAGAAAGCCACGGTCAAGGTTCGCATTTCGTTTTTGAAGCTGGACCCGAGGATCCTGCCCGACATGGGGGTCAAGGTAGCTTTTCTCGAAGAAAACAAGCCCGCTAGGAAAGGCAAGGAAAAAGACCAAGGCCCGCAAGCGGTGGCCTTCATTCCCAAGAGCGCCGTGCGATCCGACTCGAGCGCTTCTTTTGTGTATTTGCTTCGTGACGGCAAAGTTGAGCGCCGCGCCGTGAGCCTGGGAATGGATCGCGGCACCGAGGTCGCCGTGCTCGCCGGCGTCACACCGGGCGATTCCGTGGTCGTCAAGGGGCCCGAGAGTTTGCGTGATGGTGAGAAGGTCGAAATCCGCCAATAGGAGAGAAGCATGGTCCGAGTTGATGGAAGCAGCGATGCGCAGAGCCTCATCCGCGTCCGTGGCTTGAACAAGACCTATAGCCGCGGCGGTGAAAAAATCCAGGTGCTCCAGGGGCTCAACCTGGATGTCGACAAGGGCGATTTTGTCGCTTTCATGGGTCCCAGCGGCTCCGGCAAGACCACTCTGCTCAATCTTCTCGGTGGCTTGGATGTGCCTTCCGCCGGCAGCATTACCGTTGCCGGCGACGAAATCACGCACATGTCCGGCAGCAAGCTTACGCAATGGCGCGCCCGCCACGTCGGCTTCATCTTTCAGATGTACAACTTGATTCCTGTTCTTACCGCGTATCAGAACGTCGAGCTGCCGCTGCTATTGACCAAGTTATCCGGTTCCGACCGCCGTAAGCACGTCGAAACCGCGCTCGCGGTTGTTGGTCTTGCCGACCGCATGCATCATTACCCCCGGCAGCTTTCCGGCGGTCAAGAACAGCGCGTGACCATCGCTCGCGCCATTGTTTCCGACCCGACCTTCCTGCTCTGCGATGAGCCCACCGGCGACCTGGACCGCAAGAGCGCCGACGAAATTATGGCGCTTATCGATGAACTCGTGGGCAAGTATGGCAAAACGGTTTTGATGGTGACGCACGACCCGGTTGTGGCCGCACGCGCCCACACCACGCTGCATCTCGAGAAAGGCGTGCTCGTCGAAGGGAAGGCTTCTTCTCGC
>Ga0126371_10002912_pt1 | contig 14888 bp, 7 predicted proteins | sample PanSoiMetaPlot_4_FD_110145 | JGI IMG/M metagenome (GOLD analysis project Ga0126371, IMG submission 110145) | Tropical forest soil microbial communities from Panama - MetaG Plot_4 | ecosystem: Environmental > Terrestrial > Soil > Tropical forest > Bulk soil | place: Panama | collected 2016-02-17 | reverse complement strand
CGTGAAAACAGTCGTGCTGTAAGGATCGTCCTGACTTCGAAGAGAAACGGATACGCCTTCCAAGGGTTTTCCATCGGCTGTGGTTACGGTTCCTCGAATCCTGCCTTGTGCGTGTTGGGAAAAGACAGCGGGAACGGCAACAGCGATTGCCAGGATCAACAGACAGGCTGCACCTACTTGAACTGTGAAATTCCTCATGGGTTGCGTCCTCGCTTTCCCTTGGAGCTCTCAGCTTACACCTAGAACCTTGCCGCGTGCCGCTGCTGGTTTGCCAGAGACTCGGACCATGCAAGCCACGTGTTTTACCCAAGTCAAGATAAACCTAATCTTTCAGAACAGGACTTTCAACGCGAGCTGAATCTGTCTGGCTCCGGTGACAACTCCGGTAACGCCATTACCATTGAGGATTGTTCCCGCGCCCGTAAACGGCGCCTCTCGCGCAGTTTCTGCCAGTCCATTGACAGGAACCGTGCTGCTGGCAAGAGCCCCGTTATATGCGGTTCTGATCGGCAGCGAGAAATTCGGATGGTTGAAAATGTTGAAGGCCTCGGCGCGGAACTCCACCGCGCCAGCCTCGCCAAGCCACTTGACAGAGGTATCCTTGGTGATTGAGAAATCCAGATTTCTCAAATTCGGACCTCGAATCGTGTTCCTCCCGACATTACCCAGGAAACCTTGATCAGGAATGGTGAAGGCGCAGGGATCGAAGTAAAGAGTCGGTGTGCCAAGCGGTGTGCCAGGGGCGACCCCGTTACATCCAGTTGAAACTCCGTGCGTGATGCTGTAGATGGATCGGTTAGAAGCATAATTCGGTCGGTCAACACCTGCGGCTCCTCCCTGCACACCAGAGAGAGAACGTTCGGTATTTAACCCAATGCTGAAGGGGAAACCGCTTTCGACAGTAGTAATGCTGGCAAGACGCCAACCGTTTGTGAACTTACTGAGCATTCCATTGGATCGAATCGATGGAACATTGTAAATGACATTGAACTTCCACACGTTGGCCACATCAAATACCGTGGGTCCGCGCTCGTTCCCGATGTTAAAAGGATCCAGCCCATCGGCCGCCTGGCTGGTGGTATTTTCAGCAAATGCTGCGCCTGCTTGTTCATCGATCGTTTTCGAGTAGGTATAAGAACTCTGGAACTCCAGGCCCTGACTCAGTCTCTTGGCGATGCTGACCTGCAGCGAGTTGTACCAGGAATGAGCGCGATCGGTAAACAAATCCATGGTTCCGAAGTTAGGATTGATACGCGGGTCGCCACCCAGCCAGCAAGCAGTTGCTTGGCCATCGATCATCGACGATGTGTTTACCGCCTGGCCTACTGGCCTTGCCACACAGGTGCCGTTTGGCCCCGGCACGCCTTGTGGTGTGGAGGGATTTCCCTCTTGAGTGTTCGCCAGGTTATAACCCCTGGAGCCTCCGTATCCGATCGAAATCGAGGTATTCCAAGGCACTTGCCGCTCAAGAGTCAGGTTGTACATGAGCATGCGGCTCTGCTTTAGGTTCCAATCGGTGGGTCGAGGGGCCAGAATGTTGCCACTGGCACCCGTTGTACCCCCTGGGAAAACGAACGGCAGCGTATATTTGGCGCCCGAGGGCGGAGCAAGAACTTCCAAGCGGTTTGAGAACGGCGGAGTGGAGTTCTGCGTCTGCAGCGTGAAGGCTGTTATCCCACCCACATCATATAGTTGAGCGAAGCCTCCTCGAATCGCAGTTTTTCCGTCGCCTCTGACGTCCCAGGCGAAGCCGACACGCGGGCTGAAATTCCGGAGTGTGGGATTCAAATCGACATATTTCGTCACCGTGTAGCCAGTGTCATGCGCGAGATCCTTGATCACTGACCACTCGCCGTGATTCTCGTACGGGCGTGTTTCGAATTCGTAGCGCAGACCCAAATTCAGCGTGAGCCTAGAGGTTACACGGAAATCATCCTGAGCATACATACCGAGAGTGTCATACTTGTAGGTCCGTTCGTAAGATGGACCGGCGTTCTCGCTGACCAGGATCGCAGTGCCGGTCAGGAAATTGGCCATACTGGAAAACGATTGCACCCCGCAGCAGCCGCCGCCGTTGGTGATCACTTGTAGGTAGCTGTTGAGCAAGCCTCCGAACTTAAAAGAGTGTTTGCCTCTTGTGTAAAAGACGTCATCGCTCCAAGTATAGAGATTCTGTTTATGTCTGCGGTTCCCTGGCGTCGACGGCCCAGCGAGCCCCGAAATGCCAGATCCACACGTCGTAAAGTTCGGAATGCAGTCGAGATTAGGCTGCGCAGCAATGTCTGGGACAATACCGTGCCAGTAGAAGCTGGTGCGACTAAAGTGCATGCGCGCAGTATTTAACACAGTTGGCGAGAAGATATGATCTTCGGAAGTGGTTACAAACTGGGTGCGATCCTGTGCGGCGGTATACCATCCCGGAAACGCGCCAGGGATGGGTTGAAATGAATCTTCAACCGTCCAGCGCTCGAACAGACTATCTTTGGGTGAAAGAGTCTGGTCAGACCTGAATTGACCAAAGTCTTCGCGCGCCGGTTGGTTGAATACATAACTGAGTTGATTGGTGGTCGCGTTCGGCGTCACATTGGCAGGATACAGAGCGTCGAGTGCCAGGAATGGCGCCAGTTGGGGGATTACAGACTTCGGAAACGTAGCTGGCGAAGCTTTTACGGCTGTAGCGCACGCGCTGGGATTTGCCAGATTGAAAGTGCCCGGTACAAGCTGCTCGCAAGCGCCAGGCACGACGTTATTAACTTCCGTGATCCCGGTTAGTGATCGCAATCCTTCATACACTGTGTGGAAAAAGATTTTGTTTCGCTTGATCGGGCCACCGATGGCGGCACCGAAATTATTGCGCCGAAATTCGGGAAGGCGGTGCCCTCCGGAAGATACGGGACTGTCAAAGTAGCTCGCCGCATCGAGCGCGCTATTGCGCAGGTACTCAAAAACGTCACCATGAAAACTATTGGTCCCGCTCTTACTCACCATGGTCATTTGGCTGCCCATGGTCATTCCGTACTCGGCTGGTATGGAACTGGAAATGACCTTGTATTCGCGGATGCCGTCCACCCCTAACGTGGAATTAGTAACGGAAGCTGAGGAAACTCCCCAGGCGTTGGTCATGTTGGCGCCATCCAACAAGTAGTTGTTGGATCGAACGGTCGCGCCATTGCTCACAACGTAGGACCCCACGTAACCGATATTGTGCGTTCCATTGGCTTGGTTTGTTACCCCAACCTGCATCAGGCTCAGATCAATGTAATTGCGGCCATTCATGGGCAGGTCGCTCATCCGTTCAGAATCAACCAGGCCACCCGTGGAACTGGTGGTAGTATTCACGAGCGGGGCTTCGCCAGTCACTTCTACAGACTGACTGACCGATCCTACCTGCAAGGTCAAGTTGACTACTGCCTGAAGGTCCACAGTGAGGACCAAGCCGGCGTGCACCGCGACTTCAAATCCTTGATGCTCCGCCCGAACTTCGTAATTTCCAACAAGAAGTCCAGGGATGCGATACGACCCGTCTTCTTCGGTAATTGCTGTTCGAACCTGTTGCGTATCGGTATTCCGCGCACTGATGTTTGTACCCGCCACCGCGGCGCCGCTAGCGTCCCTCACAGTCCCGAGAATCGTAGCTGTCTCTTGCGCGTGGATTAATGAGGAAGCTCCGCTCACCAGCACGCATGCGACAGCAATGCGTTGTAGCCATTGCTTCACGGTAGCGAAAAAACCCAGTTCCAACATGGTAGCGCCTCCATTATCACAATGGGATTCGAGTCGGGGCTCGAAACATCAACGGCTATTGAGTGGACTGTACAAACGTATTGACCGTCCATGTTTCTCCCAGTGCGAGGTGGACAACATATGGACGTTGCTTATCGCTAGCTAAAAGTCACTCTAATTTCTATAAAAAATAACCACCTGGATGGGGCACATATACTCTCTCCGAAATTTCGTTGTCAAGCGCAAAAATCAGAAGTGCCCTTATGAGCTAGAGCAGCCTGCCGGGTAGGTATGATTTCTATCTCGAGCTCGCCACGGGGAGGGCCATGAAGATCCACGAAGTGATTTTGCGGGCGCTGGGTGGTACCAAGCGGCTGAGGTCATCGGCCTTAGCAAACGGCAGATGCGTCGCGATAACAATATGGTAGGCTGTTCGATGGACCGTTGGCCCAGCGGCCCGAGGCGCGTCCTGGTCCATACACTCGGGTGACTAGCGGCGTTGGCCATCTCGTTCAGAGAAGATAACCGCCGTCTTATCGGCCCCCCTTACCAGCTGCGGTATGCAAGGTAACTCGTTGCACGCGCCAGTTCAGAAGCTCGCCAACGTAAATTTCATTTTCGCTTTTGCAATCGATGGCGTGGACCGTGCCGAACTCCTTAGGACCTTTGCCCGCTGTGCCAAACTTACCCACGACTGTTCCGTCCAACTCCATTTTATAGATTTCGCCATTCTCGAGGTTGGCGGAATCGTTCGAATTGGATGCATACAGATATTGGTGAGCGCCCGGAGTTATGCAGATAGCCGAAGGAGCACCGACCCCCTGATAGGCCTTCTTGAAGGTGCCATCGTTGTCGAAGACTTGAATCCTCTTATTGCCACGGTCAGCAACATACACGTTGCCTTGAGCGTCCAAGGCAATTGAATGCGGAGTATTGAATTGACCCTCGGCGCTTCCCCTAGAGCCCCATGTCTTTAAAAAACGGCCGTCTTTGTCGAACTTCGCGATGCGGGCATTGCCGGCTGCACCGTGGCCATCGGCCACAAAAATGTCCCCAGCCTTGTCCCATGCTACGTCCCCTGGCCTGTTAAAATTGTCGCCAAGTGCTCCGGCCCCCGGTCCACGTCCGCCGAATGGCGCCGGAGCTCCAGCGGGAGGTTCGGGTTGAGATTCCGGAGGAATCGCCGGAATGGTTGCAGCCTCCGGCTTGCGCCCAAAGGTCATGGCTACTCGTCCTTCCGGATCGAATTTGATAACCATACTTGAACCAGAATCAACGACCCAGACGTTATCCTGGGGATCGACGCGAACATTTTCAGCAAAGACGAAACCGTACAAATCCTGGCCGATTTCACGGACAAACTTTCCATTCTGATCAAATTCAAACAGGCGGGCACCACCCCGAACGAAGGTACGTGAGGTACCTGTACTCAAATTCACCGAACCGGTGCGCGTATAAATAAAAATATGCCCCTTTGAATTATGCGCCACCCCCGCAGGCTCTCCCATGTAGATGTGGTCGGGCCACCTCAAGAAATTGGAATTGGTGTCATAGGGAAGCTCGGGAACGGAGCCTTGCGCGAACACGGAACTCGCACAGAGCAGCGCGCAGGCAAATACCATCGCTCTAGCATTGAGATTCATTAGCATCCTCCGACACGATTCGTTTCAGACGGCCCGAGCACTTCAAGTTCCGCGAACGGCATCAACGCGTAGCCCTCGAATCCCCGGCCACCGGGTGAAGAACGAGTTTTTGGACCCGCCAGCTGGTGATCTCCGATACCAGCAACTCATTTTCACTGTGGCAATCCATTTCGTGCGTGGTGCTGAATTCGCCCAGCAACTTGCCGGGTTTCCCCAATTTTCCGATGACCGTTCCATCCAATTCCATTTTGTAGATTTCGCCGCTGACGGGGACAAAACGAGAGTCGTTGTTGTCCGGATTCGAATTTGAACTATAAAGATACTGGTGGGGTCCCGTTGAAATGCAAATGGCCCAAGGAGCCCCAACGTTATCGATGATTTTCTTCAGATTCAGATCACTATCGAGAATCTGAATTCTTCGGTTGCCACGGTCTCCAACATATATGTTTCCCTGGGCGTCAGCAGCGATGGTGTGGGGCGTATTGAATTGGAGCGGGGCGCTCCCGAAACTCCCGACTGACTTAAGAAATTTCCCATACTTGTCATATTTCACCACCCGGGAATTTCCGTATCCGTCAGAAATGAAAATATCACCAGCTGGATCCCACGTAATGTCAGTGGGACGGTTAAATATATAAGGCTGTGCCGGAGGAGGCGGAGTTCGGGGTGGAGGAGTCGCGTAGGCCAAACCGGGGCCGGCTTCGGGCTTCCGGCCCAAGGTCATGATTACTCGGCCCTGCGGATTAAACTCGACGACCATATTGGAGCCCTCATCCACGACCCATATGTTGTCTTGCGGGTCGGTGCGGACGGCATGGGCCATTTCAAAGGCATAAAGGCCTTCGCCAATTTCGCGCAAATATTCGCCAGTCTGATCAAATTCAAACAGGCGGGTGTGGCCGCTGCGCGTATATACAAATACGTGTCCTTTTGAATCGGAAGCGACACCGATTCCTTCTCCCAAGTACAAATTCGGAGGAAGTTTGATGAAGTTAGGGACGGAGGTGTACGGTATGTCCGGTGCGGTTGCATATGCCGCGGGTCGCGGAGGGATCTGCGCTTGCGCGAACGTAGGCCCTGCGAACCACACAATCGCCATGAGAAGGCACAAAAGTTGCGAGAATCGTTTCATTCAGACCTCCTCACAAAACCGTCGTATGCTTGTGATTACATCGTTAAAATCATTCCCAGTCTTGAAAACTAATGTATGTTACACGTCCCGGTTCAACGGCGCGGATCATATAACAGCACCGGGAGCAATACAACCGACCGGGCCGTGGGACGTTTCGCGCGTAAAATTTCGCCTATGAAACACACGGAGACATCGTTGTGGTTGTTGTTGGTCGCGACGTTGTCCCTGGCTGGTTGCACGAAATCTCACAAGTCAGAAAAGTTGCCACCTGAACTGCAAAAGGTCTCCTACGGCACGTGCAATCCACAAGTGCAGAATGCACAAGGAAAGATGATGCTGCAACTACTCGGACCTGGCTGCTTTGGCATTCAAGCCGCCATGATTGAAAACATCAATGAAGTGCTCGCTCGGTCTCCAAATGCCTCCCGAAAAGTCGAAGAACTGATCAATCGAAGGGATTCAGAGCTGGTCGAAATAATTCCCATTATTGATGAATGGGCCCATCGCTACGCCGAATTTGATTCACGTCTGAGTAAAAGGTCTACGGAGCAGGTTGAAAAAACAGCCGGCTTACTGAGGGATGTGGATCTCGAGGGGCTGACGAAGCAGCTGAATCTTGTGCTGCAGCAAGACACGGAACAAACTCACGGCGGCGCACAGATAGCAGCTGACAGTTTTAATGTCGGTGAAAGCTACGAACTTCAATTTCAATCCTCGAACGCTCTCCCGTTTCTTGAGAAAGCTTTTTCAATTCACCCTGACATTGCAGAATACGGCTTTTCTTATGCCTCCGCCTTGTCTGCGCAAAATAATCTGGCGCCTGCGGTGCGAGCGTACGAACAAGTACTAGGAGTGGCAAAACCGAGCCGTGCACTAGTATCTTCTTCTGATCAACCGCTGTTTGCAGCAAATTGGGCGGCTCTCGGGGACTTGTACGCAAGGCTTGAGCGACCTAACGATGCGACAAAGGCCGATGAAAAGTCGCTCTTGATCTATCGAGGGTTGGCGAAAGAGGACTCGAAGTATCAACCCTCTGTTTCGACAATCCTCGATAAGCTTGGCCATCTCTATGTTGCGAACTCAAATTCGGGTGCGGGTGAAAAAGCCTATCAAGAAGCACTCGGGCTCGATCGAGAGATGGCTCGCATCAATCCGATTGCCTTCCAGCTGAGCGTTGCTCAAACGCTCACGAACCTTGGCAATTTCTACCGCGACACGAAGCAATCAAAACTCGCACTGCCCGCCTATGAGGAGGCGCTGCAATTGGATCGCAACATGGCGGCGACCAACCCTCCTGTGTACCAGGCACATGTGGTTTCCGATTTGAATAACCTAGCAATTTTTTACAGAGGAACACTTCGGATCGCCGATGCGGAGGAGGCGCTTCAAGAAGCCTTGGCCATTACACGAGACCGGGCAAATGATGACGCCGCTACTTACAAGCCTCTGCTGGCCACGACTCTCTACAATTTGGCCAATCTCTATTTTGAGACCGACAGGGAAAAAGCAGCCGCCCAGGCCTACCGGGAAGCTCTCTCGATTCGGCGTGAGCTAGCTCAGTACAATCCAACTCGCTATAAACCTGCGCTTACCGAAGCCCAATACCGCATGGCTGTTTTTGATATGGACGCAGGCCGGGGGAAAGAAGCTGAGCAGGCTCTGCTTGAAGTATGTTCGACCTATACAGAATTGCAGAAGGAAGAACCAGCAAGCTATCAACCGCGTTTAGCTGTGGCCCTTTTGCAGTTGGGCTCTTTACGTGAACAGGGTGGGCGCCTGACCGCAGCGGAAGGAGATTTTGAACAGGCACTGACAATCTACAGAGGTTTGGCCACCATCAGTCCGCAAGCCTATCAGCCCTCCCTTGCGAAAACATTGAACAACCTTGGGAACTTATACGCCAAAACGCATCGAGTAAAAGAGGCGGAGCGGTCGTTTCGCGAAGCGCTCGCGATCCGATGGGGGCTCGCAAAGTTTAATCCCGCATACCAAGATGATGTTTCAACGACCCTTCACGATTGGGCCGCCATGTATAAATGACCCGGCCCTGCCATACTAGCGCCAGCCGCTACGATTCGCGCGGGGTCGCATGCAAAACAACGTGCATGTTTCAGGCTACTGCATATCGGAAGGCTTGCGGAACTGGATCCGCGCGATTTTGTTTGATCGGTTATAGGGAATGAAGATTTGCGGAGGATTGGTGCTGTAGTCGAACACCATGTGCCTCATATCCGTGCCACGACTGGGCATCTGATACTCGGTGAATTTCCCGTTCGCGGGATTAAATTTCGCGATCATGTCCGTATTGAGCATGTTGATCCAGACATTGTGATCGTTGTCCACCACGAGTCCGTATGGACGGCTGTATTTGTGCGGTACATCATATTCGGTTACCTGATGCGTGTGCATGTCCATCTTGGCGATCTTGTCGGCGCAGAATAGCGCCACCCACACTACATCCGCATTCGCATCGGCTCCAATTCGACGCGGGCATTTGTGCAGCGGTGTCGCCGAGTTCTGGTTTACGCGCAGATTGGCATAGTTCTCCCTGTCCTTACCGGTGATTTCCATGCCCGATTCGGGCCCGAGTGGTTTGAATACAATCTCGGAAGTCTTGCCCGTTTCACCATCAACGATATCGACGCGGTCACTTCCCGGTGATGTGTACCACGCGTTGCCCTCTCGATCGACTGTTATCCCGTAAGTGCCTTTCCCCGGCGTAACCAACTCGTAGGCTGTATATTTTCCAGTTTTGGGGTCGAGTTTAATCGCGCCATCGCGGGAAGTGGCCCAAATCGTGCCTTTATTGACCTTTTTATCTGTCGCGACCGTGCCACCGGCCGGAGACATGTCGGCGGGTCTGGGAAATTCCTTGAACTGTTGCGTATTTATGTCGAATCTTAACAAGTTGCCCGTGGCTTGACTATCGGCCCAGACGTTTCCATCGATGTCTGTCGCGATTCCATGCGTACCGGCAACGCCACCATTCTTTGCAGGAAAGGTGTAAAGAGCCGTCTCCCCAGTGCGGGGATTTAATTTGGAGACGGTACGATCGCTCCCTCGATCGTCGGAAAAATACACGTTGCCGTCTGCACCGACGGTTACATCGTGAGCGGCGCGTCCTTCCCAACGAGAAGGTGTGCCGTCCATCCAATCGCTACCGTTGTGCACGTAGGACTCTGGAGGCGCCTCTGCGCGCGGCATGTCAAATTCGGTGATGATTACCTGTGCTGATTCTCCAGTAGGACGAGGCAGAGGTTTGAGATCGTAGTCGCGCGGGTTGGGTCCTCGAACCTTAGTCAAAAACGCCACGATCTCGCTCTTGTATGCGTTCATCGCCTGTTGTCCAGTGGCATCTGGCCGCACCGGAACACCTTCAGAACTCAGAGACATCACGGTTATGATCTTGTTCCATCCGTCGGAATCGAACCGATTTTGCAGAGCGAAGTGATTGTCATGACAGCCACTGCAATTGCTCGCGAAAATCTGCTTGGCCCGCTTGTCGGCCGGGGTCTTTTCGGGAAAGCTATTCATCCACTCCACACCAGTGAGCTGGTTCTCGAAATTTGCAAGCGGTTTCAGCTTCAAGGCTGCAACCTGCTGTATGCCGCCACTCGCAGCGCTCACCTCGAGCCGTGCCGTCTGAAATCCTTGTGCTTGCGCCCAAAGACTGTACTTCAGGCCTTTTTCCACTTGCGGAAAAACATAGTCGCCCTGTTGGTTGGTAAAAACGGTGGTCACGAAGGTCTTGCCGTTACCTCGCAGTGAAACAGTGACACCTTCGAGAGGTTTGCCATCGGCTGACGTCACGGTTCCCCTCACCTTGGGGCCGCCGCTTGCATACTGAGAGAAAATCTTCGGGACGACGAGAATACTTGCCAGCAACACAACAAGCGCTGGGAGCCCATAGCCCTGTCTGAGTCTTCTCACGTTAACCCCCGTCGATCGAAAATCAGCCCAGAGTCTTCAGGTAAGCAATAATGTCATCGATGTCTTTCGAAGTTAGACCGTATTTCCATCCTGGCATGTACGTTGGTCCGCCATTCAGGATGATCTCTCGCATCGCTTGCTCCTGCTCAGGCTCCATGTTCTTGAACATCCCGCTCAGACTCGGACCTAGCGATGCAACACAACAATACTTGCTTCCGCCCGTGCCGAAGGATTTCGATAGATGACAGAGAGCACAACGTTGAATGAAGAGTCCCGCCCCTCGCTGTTGTTGCTCGTCGAGTTTCGTCCCACTAGCATGGCGGATTGGCGCCTGCTTCGTAATAGGAGGCGCGTAGCCACCGCCTTCTTGCGCCGATACCTGTGCGACGTACCCAACGTAAAAGAACAACAGCGCAGCCATACCGATTAAAAACGACACCCTCACCATCGTTCTACTCGACATAAGGCACCTTCCGCTGGGGGGCCACCCCTTGACGGGGTGAATCTATGCCCATTGCCGCGCTTTGGTCAACTGGTATTCCGTAGCGGGTATTCCGTAGCCCACGCCGACCCCGACACTGGCAGTTGCGGGTTGGCGGCAGGCTAAAGAGGTAACTTGTAGGGCGCCCACTAACAGAAACGGACCAAAACGGCTGTGAAGTGCAGTGTCGTTTAGATACAAAGAAACATTACTTCGCGAGCGGGTCGGGGCGGAGCTGAAAGTGCGCGACGTAGCTTGTGGTGCCCTTCCCGCCTTCGCTATGCCAGTTTACTCTGGTCTCGTTAGCCGCCCACAGTCCGCGGCCTTTCCAGCCAGCTTTCCCGTCGTCGATCCGGCCGTCCACATAGCGAGTGTAGAATCCGAGTGGATAAGGCACGCGTAACGTAAAAAACTTCTTGGCTCTTGGATCAAATAGAATCAACGAGTCCGAGTTTGTGCCCGTTACCACGGATATGTTATTGCCCAAGCCGAATGTGTTGAAGCGGTCTACCCAGTTGTAATAGAAGAAGTCTGATGTCAGGTTGCTTCCCTTGAACCTGGGACCTGGAACCGGATAAAGTGTCCAGCCCTCAGGGCACTGTTGTCCGGTCGCGGTTGGTCCGTTGAAAACCTTGCATTTTCGCCGATCGAAGCTAGCGAGTTCACCTGTGCCCGATAAGGCGGCCCAAACGACGCCGTCGGTACCTACGTCAATGCCCTCGGGGAAATAAGCATCAACGCCCGATGCTTTTGTGTTGTGATACGGAGGTTCGTAGACCTCAGTCATGCAGGTCACAGGAGGATTCGCGCCCGGAACCATACGGACAATTCTGCCTGGGGCAGGGTTCATTTGGGCGAACCACAAGCTGTGGTCAACTGGATTGACGTTAATGCCGTAACCGAAACCAGGAGGTATCGCCCGATCTAGTTTTGGATCAGCCGGCTCGCTCGCTTTGGTAAACGGACCAGTCTTGCCATCGCCATTGTAATCGATGATGGCAGGACACCAGCCTTGCGATTTTTCAGCGTCGTGTGTCTCATCCCAAACTCGCGTCTTGACCCAGGAAATTCCGCCGGCCGCGGTGCCGTAGAGGGTTTCGTCTTTGTCGTCGTCGAATATGAGGTGCTGCCCGGCGGCGCACGTGTCAACCGTACCGAAGGTATGTGTTTTTGGATCGTAGTATTCAATGTCGGTCCCGGATTGCTCGATGGGATAAAGCTGTGCGAACGGATTACTTGAGCCCGGTTTACAGAAGGCCGAGGTGGGTTTGTGATCGCCCATTCGGAACCAGACACGTCCTTGGCTGTCACGCTGCGATGCCTCGGTGTTAATGACATCTTCGAACACCGTTTCATTGCCCCAGTAGGGCGACGGCTCAAGCATGGTTACCGGATGTGCTTGTCTATACGCTACGGCGCTCGCGGGCGCCGGAATTGGAATGGAGGCTTTCGAATTTTCGACCGGATCGACTGAGTTGAGCATGCCAGATGACCATTCCGTGGCAAATACGGTGCCATAGGAGTTTTGCGTCGGCTTTCGCTTATCTGTGCTGATCAAATCATGCACAAATGCCTTCGGCGTGTCGAAGTCCCACAACGTGATGACTACGTTGCGCTCGATTCCTTGTGGCCGATCGGGAACCGGCGGCAACTCGCCCGAGGCAACGCGATCGGTCCAATCGGAAAACATCTTCAAGGCATTGTCATATCCAAGCCGTCGCACTCCACCCACCATGCCCTGCCCTTCCTGGCCGGACATGATCCGCCGGCGCCAGCCCTCGTACCCAGAATCAAACTGGCCCAGCGCCGTAGGAATTTCGCGCGTCGCTTTATCGCCCAATTGATGGCAAGCGCCACAGCCTCGCTTCAAATTGAAAATCCATTCGGCTTGACTGAGAGTCTGGGAGTTAGTTTGTACGCGGCCGCCAGCCGGCGCGCCACCATTCCCCGGATAGTCTGAAACTGTCATAGGGAATGCGTCCTTAGAGGGGACCTGCATCAGCGAATACCAGTAATTTGGTGGATAGTATTGCGCCGCTGCTTTCGGATCAGGAGCTATGACGGCTTTCAACGCGACCGACTTCCCAGGCATTGATTGCAACGGCTCAGAGTCCACTAGGCCGTAGCCACGAACCCACACTTTGTAATTCACGTTGCGGAGTTCCGGAATCAGAAAACGACCTCGATCATCGGTGACGACAATCTTACGAAATTTTGTGGGCAGCGCAGTGGTTTCTGCAATGACCCAGACACCAGCTTCGGGGCCTTTTGAGCTGGTGACGACACCACCAATATCGTCGGAACCGACGGCGATGCCGCTAGGCGCAGCCTGTGGCGCCAGTGAGCCCGAGCGGGCGTCCAGTCGGGCCATCGCGGAAACAACAATTAGGCCAGAGCATATCAACATGTATTCTAATCTTCCGGTTAGCCGCATCGCATCCTCGCTTCCCGAAGCAGACTTTTGGACCGATTCCTCAAGGTCAGATGGTGATCAAAAAAGAATCTTCAAGGCAAGCTGAATCTGCCGTGAAGTTGTAACCGTGGTCGTGATCGGCTCGGGGGTCGGGGCTTCCGCATAGGGGCTTGCATTCGCGGCGAAAGCTGCCAATGGGTTGCCGTTAAAGACGACCCCGCTGGGCACCGCGAAATTCGCGCGGTTCAGCGTGTTGAAGAGCTCGGCGCGGAACTGCACGCTGCCTGCTTCACCAAGGAAACCCACTTTGGTGTCCTTGACAAGTGAGAAGTCCCAGGTGCCCAGACCGGGCCCACGCAGCAGGCCACGCGGTACCGTTCCCAATGTGCCACAGTAAACCGATGGAAACGCGCTCGGGTTGTTCGGGCAAGCCACCCACGGCTGCAACGTGAACATCAACGGGTTGTACCACTGATTGGGATTCCTGGTGATTACAGTGTTCGCATTGAAGGGTACGAAAGTCACGGGCTTGCCGCCTATGGTTACGGTTTGCGTGGCGGTGCCCAAGTTTACGTTAAAGGGCTTTGCGTTCGGGAGAACGCCGGATAGAGACCGATTGTTGTTGCTTACCGGAGTAAAGGGGTATCCACCTTGCGCGGACACGATGCTTCCCGTCCACCAGCCATTAAGTAGTTTAGACAAGAACCCGGTCGACTGGATGCTGGGGAAGTGATAGAGCAAGTTGAAGCGCACGTTGTGGCGGACGTCGAAACAGGAAGGCGCCAGATCGGCGCGCAGGTTCGTGGGCCTGCTGCTCTCATCCATGCCGGAGCCGTTGCAGTCGCTGATCGAAAGAGTGTTTTCTGTTGTGTCCATCGAGTGCGCCCAGGTGTAGTTTGCCTGGAACTGGAGGCCATGACCCAGCCGCTTATCGACTTTAACCTGCAAGGCGTTATACCAGGATGATGCCGCCGTGGTGGTCAACTGAATCTGGTCGAAATTCGTATTCTGTGTTCGGCATGAAGGAATGTGGTTGATTGCGCATGCATAAGTCTGGTTCGACCAATACTGAGTGCCGTCCGGCGCAACAAAAACGGGACTGCTGGGATTGCCTTCGAGTGCTGTCCACAGGTGGGCGCCGCGCGTGTGGACATAAGCGAGCGTTAAGGCCAGGTTCTTGGGCAATTGACGTTCAATGCTGGCGTTGATCTGCAAGATGTGAGGCTGGTACGCGTCGTAATCGACCATGCCCTGGATAATGGTGCCAAAGTCAGCGGGTGTAGCCGTATAAGGCAGGCTTAGTGGAGCATTTGTACTGTTCGTGTGGGACACGGAGATCAGCAGTGGCGGCCCGCCAAACGAGTTCTGTACGAACAGGTTATGGAAGTTGCCGATGTCGTAGTAGATTCCAGCGGCACCGCGGATGGAGGTCTTCCCATCGCCGAATACGTCCCATGCGAACCCCAAGCGCGGGCTGAAATTCAAGTAGCTTCTGTCTCTCATGATTGGACCATGAATGAAACAGGCGAACTCATTATTGACGCAATTCGACGCCACGGGTTGAGT
>Ga0126371_10002911_pt1 | contig 14890 bp, 12 predicted proteins | sample PanSoiMetaPlot_4_FD_110145 | JGI IMG/M metagenome (GOLD analysis project Ga0126371, IMG submission 110145) | Tropical forest soil microbial communities from Panama - MetaG Plot_4 | ecosystem: Environmental > Terrestrial > Soil > Tropical forest > Bulk soil | place: Panama | collected 2016-02-17 | reverse complement strand
TGAACAGGTGCAGCTCGATCGGGGTGCGCACCGACTCGGCCATGGCGCGCAGGGCGCGCGCCAGCTCGCCGAACTTCCCGTGGCTGTCGCCGGGCTGGATGGCCTGCACCGCGGCGCGCAGCGCCGATTCGTCTTCGATGGGCTGCGTCATCAGATGCAGCTGCGAGCCAAAGGCAGTCACCTGGGCTCGCGCGGCGCCCTTGGCCGCGAGCACGCGCATGGCGGCATCTTTGGCATCGGCGAGGCGCGTGCCGGCGCGCATGCTGAAGGAATTATCGACCACGAGCAGCACGAGGCGGCTGCTGGCGAGAGCGGCGGCGTTGCGGTTGATGAACGGGTTCGCGAAGGCGAGAATCAGCAAGACCAGAACCAGCAGGCGCAACGAAAGAAGTAAGAGATAGCGGAGCCGCTTGTGGCGCGTCGAGCTCTTGATGTGCGACTCGAAGAACATCAACGAAGCCCATTGTTTGGGTGTGGTGGTGAGCCGCTTCAGTAAGTGCAGATAAAACGGCAGGGCGACGCCGGCAAGCGCAGCCAGGAACCAGGGGGAGAAGAGGCCCATTTAGTCGCGGCCTTTCACACGATTCCCCACCGCCGCCGCAGCCACCATTCGGAGAAGCGCAGCAGCACCAGGACCAGAAAGACCAGCGGCAGATTCCAGAGGTCGCGCGTCTCGCGCACCGTCACGCCGGCCTCCGAGTAGGGAACGCGGGCGGCGAGCTTGCCGAGATCTTCGGGCTTCCAGTATTGGCCGCCGGTCTGCGCGGCGACGCGCTCGAGCAGGTCGCGATTCTGTTCGGAGTGAAAATTCTCGGCCAGTCCATCCACGCGCTGAAAGGTCAAAACGTCGCGGCCCAGTTCCTTATACTTGCCGGTACTCGGATCGGCGCGCTGGGCAGTGACCTCAGTCAAATACGCGCCGGTCTTGGGCGCGGACCAGGTGGCTTGAAAGCGGCCCGGACTGTCGGGCACGGGAGACATTTCGATGGATGCAGTGACGCCGCTGGGACCCAGAATATGCGCTTCGACTTTTGTGTCGGGAGCGGGGTTGTATTGCAGATCGCGGATATCGGCGGCGAGCGCGACCGTCGGATTGTCGAGCAGAACCTGGGCGGGAACGGACGCGACGACGCGCCCCGGCGTATCGGAAACCACCCAACGCAGAAGTTGCTGCCAGAACAAGTCGTGCGCCGTGTCGCCGAGAGGCGAACTCATCTGCCAGCGCCAACTGCCGCCGGTGGCCATGATGGCGGTGCGGCCGCGGCCGAAGCTTTCGGTGACGAGCAGCGGCATCTTCCGGCCCTCCGGCGAAATGATATTGGCGAGAACTTCCGCTCCGGGCTTTTGGGTGCCGGGATCCTGATAGTCCATCAGGAAAGGCAGCTTCTTCCATTTGGCGGCGTTCGCCGCGGGATCGTCGACCAGTCGCGTGATGATGTGGTCGACTCCGGCCGGCGCCAATTCAGCGGTCGCGTGCGAGAGGCCGTTCTTCGGATCAGCTTCGCGATGAAAGGTGGCCGACTGGCCGGGCAGCGCGGTGGGCAGCAGATCGGTGAGGTTCGAAGCGTTCCAGCCTCCGTCAGCCAGCGCGAACTGACCGCCGAGCAGGAGCAAGCCGCCGCCGCGGCGATCGACGAACTCATGAATCAGCTGCTGCTGGTTGGGCGTGAAAAAGCCGGCTTCCACGGAACCGATGATCAATCCCTGGTAGGCGAAGAGATCTTCGCCGCGCGAGGGGAAGCCGTCAGCCAGTTCTTTGGCATCGGCGATTCCCTGGCGGTAGACCTTGTTCTGGCTGGTGCGCACCATGGAAGTGATCTGCACCATGCGGTCGTCCTGCTCCGCCTGGCGGATGAACTTGTACTCCCAACGCGGCTCGCCTTCCACATAAAGGATGCGGCGGGCTTCGGAGCCCACATTAACGAGGCGCGTCAGATTGTTATTGGCGAGGTTCTCTTCGCCGGGGAGCGGCACAGCGGCGATCTGTAGTGTGCGCGCTCCGGCGCCGCCGATGTTGAACAGCAGCGTCTCGGTTTGCCGGTCGCCCTCCTTGCCGAGCTTGATCACGCGAGAGGCTAGCGTCTTCGCCTGCGCCGTGCTGACGTCGCGAACCGTGAGCGTGAGCGCCGATCCGGCATAGCCGCGTTGATGCAAGGTGATCCGGGCGGCGATACGCGATTCAGCCAGGGCGCGAGGGGCCACTTCCACATCATCCAGTTCCACGTCATGCGCGGCGCGCTCGCGTCCGAAACCCACGGTGTGTACGGGAAGGTGGCGCGCGCGCAGGGCGCTGATGACGTCGGGGTCGATCCCGCCGTTGTTGTCGCCGCCGTCGCTCAGCAGCACAACAGCGCCAACCGGCAAATCCGACGTTTCGTCGCTGAACTGTTTGAGGCTGTCGCCGAGGCGAGTCGTCGGCGCGTTGGGCTGTAAACCCTTGAGGCTTTCGATGCGGGCCGCACCGGCGTCCACGCGGTAGAGCCGCGTTTGAAAGGAGCGGCTGAGGTTGTCGAGAACGCCATTTTGCAACGCCTGCACGGCCTGGGCTTCGCGCGTAGCGCCGTTCTCGGAAATCGCCATGCTGCGCGAGTCATCCACCAGTACGGCAATTATATTTTGCTGCGGCTTCAACTCAGCGACAGTGATTGCCGGCTGCCAGAGCAGCACCAGCAGAATCGCGGCCAGGAGTGTCTGTAGGCCCCAGATGACCCACGTGCGCCAACCCTGCACAGTGGCCGCTGCCTGCGCCCGGTGGGAGCGGATCAGCCACGCCAACGCAACCGCGGCAGCTACGATCAGCACCGCGAGCACCCACTTCGGCCACGCGCCCAAAAGAGCGAATTGGCCTTGTGCATAAACCGAACGTGGGTACTTCAGGAAGAACTCGAACATGGGCCCGGACACCTAGTGGGTCATGGCATAGGTGATGTAATTGAGCACGATGCGAAACGCGAGGCCGGAAAACTTTTCGGGATACTCCGGACTGTCGGCCCACTCCCAGGCGTCGCCGAGATGCATATTGGCGCAGATCGCCACCATGATGCGGCCATGGTCGTTGCGGATGGCGCGCCACTTGGGCACGTAGCCATCCTTCTCATAAGTGCGGCCGGTGTTGACGTAAACTTCGCTGGGGATCTGAAACTTTTCGTTGATGTCGTACAGGACGTGGTAGATTTCGTCCTGGTCGGCCAGGTCTTCGACGGGCGCATCGGGCAGCACCTGGCGCATGCCTGCCATGAAATGCTGCCAGTCGTCGGTGCCGTGGAAATCGTCCACCATCAGGAAGCCGCCCTTTAAGAGGTAATCGTGCAGGCGCTTGGCTTCGGCGTCGGTGAACGTCCAGGTGTTGACATCGACGGCGTAGATCCAGGGGTAATCGAAGAGGTGGTCGTCGTCGAGGTTGACCACGTTCAGCGGCGAGGGCGAGTTGATGCGCGTCAAGCGGCGTAGAGCGATGAGGCAGTCGTTATCGGCCTTGGGGAAATCGCGGGACCAGCTGCCGCCGTAGGCGCGAAATCCGAAACTGCCGCCGCCGGCATAGCCGGATGTATATTGCAGGCGGCTCCAATAGAATTCCGAGGGCACGTTCGGCCCGTTGGAGTAAGAGTAGCGGCTGAACCTGCCGTACCCTCCGAATTGCAACGCGAAGAGCCCCACCGTCAGCGACAGCAGAAGGGGAAGTACGAAGAGGGGCCGCAGCAGCTTCATAACGATATTTATGCCAAACGCCTCTTGCCAGCGTATCAAAAGCGGAGCAGCATCTCCACCGGGCTCCGGCCGGCGGGTGGCCCGGTTTGGCCGGGGGGCGAGGCGGGCGGTACGATGATCAGAGACCAATGCAACGACGCGACTTTTTGAAAATCGCGGGGCTGGGCGCGGCTGGCGGCCGGTTGGGGGCCCAGCAACCGCAATCGTTCCTGGCGCCCACCAGCGCTCCCGATGTGGCCAAGACCGAGTTCAACCTGGAGATCGCGCCGGTAACGGTGGAACTGGCGCCCAACCGCATCATCAGCACGGTGGGCTACAACGGCACCTCACCGGGGCCCCTGCTGCGCATGAAAGAAGGCGTGCCGGTCACGGTGAATGTGACAAACAAGACCGACGTGCCGGAGTATGTGCATTTTCACGGGCTGCTCATTCCTGCCGACGTCGATGGAGCCGAGGAAGAAGGGACACCGGTGGTGCCGCCACACGGCAGCCGCAGCTACCGGTTCACGCCGACGCCGGCCGGGACGCGCTGGTATCACACCCACACCATGGCGATGGACGATCTGCATCGCGGCAGCTTTACCGGGATGTTCGGGTTTCTGATTGTGGAGGGCGGCAGCGACCCAGGCCGCTATGACCAGGAACACTACCTGGCGCTGCGCGATTGGGAGCCGTACTTCAGCAACCAGGCGATGGACAACGACGATCTCGACGCGCCCGGGCCGCAACCGGAAAAGCCGGCCGTGATGGATACGCGGCCGGTGGGGCCGGAGGTGGTCGCAGACATCTACTCCGTCAACGATAAGGCGCTTGGCGCCGGCGAGCCGGTGCGCGTCAAACAAGGCGAGCGCGTGCTGTTTCATATTCTGAACGCCAGCGCGATTGAGATTCGCCACCTGGCGCTGCCCGGACACAAATTCAACGTTGTCGCTCTGGACGGAAATCCCGTGCCCAAGCCGGCTGCCGTGGACGTGTTGTTAATTGGTCCCGGCGAGCGCGTCGATGCCTGGGTGGAAATGAACCAGCCCGGCGTCTGGATTATGGGCGCGCCCGAAGACCCGGTGCGCGAAGGCGGCCTCGGCGTGGTGGTGGAGTACGCCAATCAGCACCGCACGCCGCAATGGACCGCGCCGCCAAAATCCGCATGGGACTACACGATTTTCGGCAAAGCGCCGTCGGGCCCAGGGGGCACCCCCGCGCCCACCGAGAAACTGGACATGCTGTTTGAAAAAGTGCCGCGCGGGGCCGGCAAATTCAATAGCTTCACGGTGAACGGAAAATCGTATCCCCACGATCAGGAATTCCTGCTCAAACAGGGCACGCGCTACCGGCTCACATTTCACAACCGCACCGACGATGCCCATCCGCTGCACATGCACCGCCACCAGTTGGAGATCGCCGAGATTTATGGCAAGCCGATCGCGGGCGTCATCAAGGACACGGTGGTGGTGCCGACCTTCGGCCGCGCCAGCGTCGACTTCACCGCAGACCAGCCGGGGCTGACCTTATTCCACTGCCACATCCAGCAGCACATGGATTTCGGGTTCAAAGCCCTGCTGCGCTACGCGTAGGCGGCAATCCAACATAGTACCTGCGGCGGCAACTCCGGCTAGCCGTCAAGGAGATCCGGAGTACATAACGAACGTTCCAGTCCACGCAGAAGCCCTGCTCACTCGACGTGGTATACAGAAACGCGATGCCAAGACTGCACGTCGGCACGGCGCTCTTATTCGTTTTCGTCACTGGTTACCAGCAAGCATGTCGGCCCGGCAGACTGCGCGACGATTGCCCACGCAGAGGGCCGCATGGCGCCGGGCTCCGTGGGACTCGCGTTCGTCGACGCCAAAGGGCAATGGGGCGCGGCGCGTAGGCAGGACTTCCTTCCCGACTGGGGGAGGGATGGCATTCTGCAGCGGTCCACCCGAACCGCCACGGTGAAGCATGGCGCCGCCAACGTTTCATTACCCATGCAGATCCTGCTGCAACCTGCTGTTCCCGCGTGCGCACACGCGGGCGGAGAGTGGTTCACGGCTGAAACAATCTTCCTTTGGGCGCAACCACCACCCAGCGCATTGAGGCAGAAAATTGGTATCGGCCCCACAGAACACCCGGAGAGCTAGTCTGCGAACAGTTGGTCTACACGCTGAATGTGGAAGTCTTCCCCGATACGAAGGAGCTGACCTTCAAGAACTTCTGCGACGCGTGCGACAAGAAGGCAGAAGCCAGCCGCACGCCCGAAGACCGGGCTACCGGACAGCGGCTGACGGCGACGGGGGATGCCATGATCCGCAATATGGAGGCGGCCCCGGGAATCGGCGGCCTCGTGAAAAGATGTGATGGGTCTTGCGCAGCAAGAACAGGCCAAAGAGGATCAAGCGCGAGCTGCGGAGCTCGCACCGGCGATGCGCGTGAATTGGAGCGATATGCCGGAGTATGATTTCCGAGCCTTACGGGAGGATCGCAGAATGAAGCGCTCAACCGGCACATCGTGGTGGAAGGCACAGTGGAAAGCGTCAGCGTCTCGTCGCCGAACACTCCGTATCAACGTTTCAATGTATATTTCAAGGAAGATCCAAAGCACCAGCTTGCCTTCTGCGAAACCTCCTCGGATATTTTCCGCGATCTGTTCGGCCCGAATTACGCCACCACAATGGTCGGCAAGGTGGTGGAGGTGGAAGGTTCAGTTGACCGGTCTTGCCACGACGCCAACGCAGGAATTCTGGTTTCGCTGGCGCACCAGTTGCGTGTGATTGGCCCCGGGGTGGCGCCCCTGGTTGCTCATGTCCGGTCGCCTGCCGAGAATCCGATTCCCGTCACAAATCCCACAGCAGCTGCTGCTCCGGCATCTCCTGTGGCCGCGACGCGGCCGGGCCTCAGGCGGGCGGACATTGCGCCGGCGAATCCGCGCGCAAGCATTGCACAGTCAGGTTCAACAGCAGCACAACTTCCACCGGTCCAGGCCGCTCCTGAACGCGCTGTGTCCTCAACCGCAGCTGTGCCTGCGCCAACATCTGAACCGGTCACTGCGGCTTCGGTTGCGCCTGCACGCGTGCCTGTAGAGCGAACGCCTTCCGCTCCAGCCGCATCCGTGCGCGATCCACTGATCAACAATGTCATCAGTCTGTGAGGGCCAAGTCCCGGAAATCCGGATCACGCTCATGCTGAAGCAGCGGAACAGGCCGCTCAACCTGACCGGAGCTGACCGGGGAGAGTTGGAAAATGCGGGCGCTTCCGAGAAGCTGATCGACGCCATGATGAACCCGGCATCGATTGGTCTGGAAGTAACGCCGCAGGCCGCCGCTGCGGCTGCGAGACAAGACGCCGCGTCGCAACGTCAGCGGCGGTAAGCGCCGCCTCCGCTACGCGTGAACCCGGGGGCTCCCGGCGTATAATACGAGAAGACGCGGAGAGGTGGCAGAGTGGTCGATCGCGCCCGCCTCGAAAGCGGGAGTACCTTTACGGGTACCGGGAGTTCGAATCTCCCCCTCTCCGCCATATACCAATTTCCGGCTCTACGCCGGTCTGCTCCCGCCCAAACTCTTGGAATCGTTACTAGTTGTTCGGTTCGAAAGCCGCAAATTCTCGAATGGCTCACGGAAAGACATCCGCAACTCGCCCCCTTTCCACGATGCTTTCTCGAGCAGAGGGCGCAGGAGCTCGCGCTGTTCCGCGGCTGGTTGTTTGAGAAACAGATCCGCCGCCTTGCTGGTGAGCATCATCAGGCCCACGGCTTGGCTTATGGATAGCAGCACCGCCTCCTCTGCCGTCCGAATTCGGTTCAAAACGCGGTCCCTTTGCTCGGTGAGTTCGGCGGCTTTTTGATCGTACCTGACGACATCGATCCTGCCGTCGAGTCGGTCCTCGTAGAGGATATCGAGCCGGGCCTGCACTCGGTCCAGTTCCGTTCGCTGTCGTAGCAATGCCTGCGCCTGGGCGGCCCGGTCCGCGTGATCCGATTCAGCCAGTTCGGACTGCAACCAATCGAGGACTGGCGCAGGCACCACCAGCCCCCGTAACTGCGCAGCAAACTGTTCCTCCAATTGCTCCTCTCGCGTATACGGTTCACCGCACTTCCCACGATATCCCGTGCAATGGTAGTAGACGTAACGACCTTTCTTGCGTTCGCCCACCATCGAGCAGCCACAGGGTCCACACTGGACCAGCCCTGAATAAGCAAAATCGTGCGTGACTTTCCGGTGCTTGTTTGCGTGTCGCCCGTCCAGAATCTCTTGAACCCGCTCCCACGCTTCTCTGGTGACTAGCGGCTCATGCCTCCCTTGATACCTGGCGCCGCCATAATCGAACTCCCCCATGTAAATCCTCTCGCGGAGGATCTTGTGCAGCGTCGCCACCGGCACTTTCCCCCGGCTCTTTCGGAAACAAAATCCTTCCTCATATGCCTTGCTGGCGAGTGTCTTCAGCGAGTACTCGCTCGTGGCGAACCAGTCGAAAAGCTTGGTGACCAATGGACCAAATTCCGCACGAAATCCGGCCATTCCGCGTACCGGCCCAAGCTCTGCAGAGCCCGCAAAATGAGCTGTCGTTCCTGTAATTGTCGGTTGCGCCGTGCGACTGACGCCTGTCCCACGCTGCCCAAGGACAATTTTGGTTTCGGTGCAAGACGGTTACGCGTGCTCACATTATCCTCCTCAATCGAGACCGCCTTCGCATGTGATGCAGGATATCAATATCATCTTGATTTAAAAGACTATTTTATCCTAATTATCCCTATAAGCTCGAGGCAGGAGCGGAGCAGGGGAACACCCGATGCGTCCGCGATAGCTCCTTTCAAATTTCGATAACCACCGCGCCAATCTCCTCCTCCTCGCCTCCTGCATCCCGGAGTGCGAGCTCCTCTTTTACTTCGATTCCATCACCGTCGCTCCGGTGAGTTGCGCGATTGCTCCTAGAGTCGTTTGTGTTGCGTTCAGGCCGAGCCGGAAGTCCTCGTCTTTGTATGTGGTATAGACGTCGGTCGGCTGATGATGCTGCGGGTCCCAACCTTGGCCCAGCTGTGCCCCACGCTCGTTTTCGCGCAGGCTGATCGCCGGAGTCAAGTCCATGAAAGGAGTCGAGTCCGTGTTGGTCATGTGCGGGCCAACCGTCGCCGGATAATCGCTCGCGTATTTGTCGTTTGCCAACTGGAATTTGTGCGCAAGTATCATCGCGGCGTCGGCGAGCTTGGCGTTCACTTGATATTCGATATTCACATCGGCTTCGGGCCGCTGCTTTGAGGGAATCGTTCCATCTGGCAGCGGCATACCGTGGTCGAACAACATCATGTCGTGCTGGATCATCCCCAGCCACTTTGGCTCGGGATATCGGCCCGACCCGGGCGGTGACTCGATCCCCTGCAACGCCTTCCGCTGTTCCACATAAGCCCGCGCTCCGCTCAACCCCGTCTCTTCATTGTTCCAGAGCGCGAACCGAATGGATCGTTCCGTCCTCACATCGGGACTACTGAAGACGCGCGCCAGTTCCATCACCAGAGCTGTACCCGAGGCGTCATCGTTAGCTGCCTCGCCCCAGCCTTGCCCATCCATATGGGCCGCGACAATGTACATCTCCTCAGGATGGAACGCCCCGATCTTGGTGCAATAGACTTCTTCCCGGGGTCCCGGTGCGGAAGGCTGCGAATTCAGCTCACGCAGTTTCAGATCCGGCTGCTTCATCGGATCGTTGTTCACAGAGTCCACAATGCGAAACCCGCGGCGCCGGGATCCTCCGGGCCCCACGGTGGGATCGGCATTGGCACGGTTTCCTCGATTTTGTGCGGGGGGCGGCTGATACTCGTAATGGATTCGCTCGGTGTTAGTGCATCCGTAACTCTTGAGCTTGTTCTCGATCCAATCGATGGCGGTGCGGTTGCGGTCCGTGCCCTGACGCCGGTCGCCAAACTGCGTGAGGCCTTTGATGGTGACTTTGTAAGTCTCCAGGTCGAGGCGACCCACCATAGCCGCTATCGGATCCAGCGGTGCCGCGGGAGCAGCATCCTGGGCCGAAATGAATCCAGCGCTGAGGCCGAGCGCCGCCAGCCGTGCCGATCGACCGAACATCGTCTTTTCTCCCGGGATATTTTACTGGAATGCGGAACAGTCGCGGTTCGGCGGCGGCGCTGCAGGCAGGGCGAATTCGTCACCGTTCCGCGATTGTACACTACTCTCAATTCTGGAGCAATGATCCAGCTCGGAGACGCGCTTGACGAAAAAGGCCTTCTGACTTCGGCTTGATTTGGCCGCCGATTGGTTCTGCACCCAGCCTCGCCGTCTCACGATACACTGAATCAATATCCCCCACCTCGCACGTGTGATGGTTCCGCCGCGATCCGCGGAGTTATTCTGGAGGCCTTGCATGAGAAGCCGATTCCTATTGTTGTTTTGGGCCCTCTCTGTGTCCGCGGAAGGGCCGTTTCCCGGCGAGTTGCTGGCCGGTTTCGAATGGCGTGACGTCGGCCCTATGCGCGGAGGCCGTTCGTTCGCAGTCGCGGGCCACTCCAGCCAGCCCGATACCTTCTACTCGGGTTCGGTCGGCGGCGGAGTTTGGAAGACCCAAAATGCCGGCCGCACCTGGTTCCCGATCTCCGACCAGAGCATCCCGATCGGTTCGATCGGCGCCATTGCAGTCGCGCCCTCCAATCCCGACATCGTCTACGTGGGAACCGGCGAGAGCGACATCCGCAGCCAGAACTCCTACGGCAACGGCATGTATAAGTCCATCGACGCCGGTAAGACCTGGACCCACATTGGACTCGATTCCACTTATCAGATCGGCCGCGTGGTCGTTCACCCATCCAACCCGAACCTGGTTTATGTCGCGGCACTCGGCAACATCTACGGCCCTAACCCCGATCGCGGTGTCTACCGCTCCGGGGATGGCGGCAAGACCTGGAAGAAGATTCTCACCAAGGAGGGCGATCCGGACAACGTGGGCGCCGTGGATCTGGCGATCGATCCCCAAAACCCCCGCGTGCTCTATGCCTCCCTCTGGGCCACGCGCCGCCCTCCCTGGTCGGTGTACGCACCCTCGTATCTGCCCGGCAGCGGCTTGTACAAATCCACCAATGGTGGCGACTCGTGGAAGCAGTTAGCAGGCGGATTGCCCAATGACGCCTTCCTGGGCAGGATCGGGATTGCAGTCGCGCCCAGCAATCCTAAGCGCCTATGGGCTGTCGTCGACCACATTGGCCGCGGAGTGGCGAGAGCCCGCACGGCTTCAGCCGATGCAGCCGCCAATGAGACTCCCAAAGGCGGAGTCTACCTTTCCGACGACGCAGGCGCCACCTGGAAACTGGTGAGCAGCGAGAACCGCTTGTGGAACCGCGGTTGGTATTTTCAGGCGTTACCGTCGATCCAGTCAACCCCGCCCGCGCCTACGTCATTAACACCGCCACATATATGACTACGGACGCCGGCAAGACCTTCGTCCCGATTAAAGGCGCGCCCGGTGGCGATGACTACCACCAGATGTGGATCAATCCGAAGGACGGCCACCGCATGGTGGTCAGCAGCGATCAAGGTACCGTCGTCAGCGTCGATGGCGGACAGACCTGGAGCACTTGGTATAACCAGCCCACCGCCCAGATCTATCACGTCACCGCCGACAATCGCTTCCCGTACTGGCTCTACGGCGCACAGCAGGACAGCGGTGGCGTCGGCGTCAGCACCTGGTCGCGCGAAGGCGTTTTATCGTTTCGCAACTGGGAGCCCACGTGCCAGGCGGGCGAGGCCGCCACCGTCGTTCCCGATCCGAAGGATGGCAACATCCTTTATGGCAATGGCAATCAGCGATGCAATCAAAACCTAAACATCGCGATCCCCGGTAGCGGAGAATTGCCACCGCCAGACCCGAACGACCGCAATCGCAAAACCTGGACTCTCCCGCAGGTCTTCTCGCAGGCCGACGAGGCGCTCTATTACGCCAATCAGTTCGTGATGCGGTCCCGCGACCGCGGGCACTCCTGGGAAAAGATCAGCCCCGATCTCGCCCGACCCAAGCCCGCCGTGCCGCCAAACCTCGATCCCGTGACTGCCGGGGATATCGACCAGCCCATGACCGACCGCTTCGGCGTCGTCTACACGATCGGCCCTTCTCCACTCGAGACATCCACCGTCTGGGTAGGGACCGACGATGGGTTGATCTACGTCACGCGCGACGATGGCAAAAACTGGAGTGACGTCACTCCCCCGCCCATGACCGCGTGGAGCAAAGTCTCCCAGATTGAAGCGGGCCATTTCGACCCCGCCACCGCCTACGCTTCTGTTGACCGCCACCGCCTTACTGATATGAAGCCCTACATCTATCGGACTCACGACGGTGGAAAAACCTGGCAGAACATTGTCACGGGCATCCCCGAGGGCGCTTACGTCAATTCGGTTAAGGAGGACCCGCAGGCCAAAGGCCTGCTCTATGCCGCCACCGAACTTCGGGTCTATGTCTCCTTCAATGATGGCGACCGCTGGCAGTCGCTCCAGAACAACATGCCGGTCACTTCCATTCGTGACATCATCGTGCATGGCGACGACCTCGATATCGCCACGCACGGCCGCGGCTTTTGGGTGATGGATCAAATGGGTGCGCTGCGTCAGATCGCCGTAGAGGGCGGGCAGATCCTCTCCGAGCGCGCCCACCTGTTCCGGCCCGATACGGCGTACGCCATCCGCGCCGGCGGGATGAACGGCACGCCCCTGCCGCACGAGGAACCGCAGGAGTCGAATCCTCCTTCGGGTGTGTTGGCGTACTACTGGCTGAAGACAGCCGCTGCAGCGCCGCTCAAACTCGAGTTGCTCGACGGGAGCGGAGCGGTGCACGCATGCGCCGCCAGCGACACTCCCGCGCGGGCGCCCGACGCCGGAACTCTGAACGTGCAGGCAATCTGGGAGCAGCCGGCGCCCGTGCCTTCCTCTGCTCCGGGCATGCACCGGTTTGCCCTCGGCGGTACGCCTGCACGCGGAGCCGGTGGAGGTGGCGGTCGCGGCCGGTCGAGCACCCCGCCGCCCAAGGATGCCTGTGCGGGCGCCGGACGCCCCGGCGGCGCCGCACTGCAGCCGGGCTCCTACACGCTTCGCCTCAGCGTGGACGGTCAAACCTACTCGCAGCCCGCCACTGTAGAACCGGATCCTCGCGGCGCTCCCTAGCCACCGCGCTATCATGCGGCTAATGGACAGATCGGGAAGTCCGCTCCCTCACGGTCGCGGTTCTGTGTCCGACATGGAACGCGGCCATCAGGGACCTCGCGTGCGCGTCGCTGCCCTGCGATTTATCGTCTGCCTCGGGATCGTCAGCCTCTTCGCCGACATGACCTACGAAGGCGCGCACAGCATCATTGGTCCTTACCTGAGGGACCTCGGGGCCACCGCCTTTCAAGTGGCCCTGATTGCCGGTATTGGCGAAATGCTCGCCGCCAGCCTCCGCTTCTTTTCCGGCCGGTTCGCCGACCGCACCCGGGCCTACTGGGCCATTACCTTCGCCGGTTACTCCATGAACGTGATTGCCGTGCCGGCGCTGGCGTTTGCCGGCAACTGGGCGGTGGCAGCCGCGCTGATCATCGCCGAGCGCACCGGCAAAGCCCTGCGCGGCCCGGCGCGCGATGTCTTGCTCTCGGGGGCAACGCAGGAGATCGGCCACGGCTGGGGGTTCGGTTTGCACTCAGTCATGGATCAAACCGGCGCGGTCATCGGCCCGCTGCTCATGGTCGCCGCAGTCGCCCGCTCGCATCGCTTCGGACCTCCTTTCTTATGGCTGGCCTTTCCGGCCGTCGGGACGCTGGCGGCTCTAGTGATGGCGCGCGCCTTGAATCCGGAACGCGCTCGCGCGCCCCGCTCCCAGACCGCCCAGCCGCTGCCTCGCGTGTTCTGGACATATGTGGCTGCGGCTGGTCTGCTCGCCTGTGGGATGGTCGACTTCCCCTTGCTCGCGTACCACTTTCAAAATGTCCAAACCTCGAGCGCCGTCGAGATCCCACTGCTCTATGCCGGTGCGATGGCGGTCAACGGTCTGACTGCGCTGATATTCGGCAGGCTCTTCGACCGCTTCGGCCTGTACACTCTCGTATCAGGTATTTTGATCTCCCTGCTGGCTCTGCCGCTCGGTTTCTTCGGCGGATCCGCCGGAGCCATCGCAAGCGTCGCCTGCTGGGCCACCGGGCTCGGCGCCCAGGACGCGTGTCTGCGCTCCGGCATCGCGACCGTGGTTTCGATGAACAAGCGCGGCAGCGCTTTCGGCGCCTTCAATGGCGTCTACGGCGTGCTGTGGTTTCTCGGGAGCGCCACAATGGGCTTGCTCTATTCGCGATCTCTGGTCGCTCTGGTTGCCTTCGGTGTGCTGGCGCAACTCGGCGCCGCCGTGATGTTTTTCCGGCTGCGCGGAATGCTCCGCGGGGCCTAGGCTCGTCCTTCGACCAGCGTTTCGACCACCGAGAGCAGTCCTAGCAACAGCAGCGCGCTGACCCCCGCATACCGCACTACCTTCGGCGGAATCCGATCGATGATCCACTGCCGCACGCCGGCGCCAATCGACGCAGCGAGCAGACCCTTGGTTGCCATCGCCGCCACCGATCCGGCCCAGACCACCACCGGCGCTCCATAGCGCGCTGCCATCGTGGCCGCCGTAATCTGTCCCACGTCGCCCCACTCCGAAAAGAACACCGCCGAGAAGGACACCATCGTCGCCCGCGACGCCCGGTTGTCCTTTTCCTTTCGCTCTACCGGCTTCCGCCAGACCGTGATGGCCACGCCGATGAAGCTCGCGGCAGTCAGCACCGCCACCAGCAGCGGCGGCAGCTTGGAGATGGCGCTGCCCACTGCCACAGCCACCGCCATCTTCGCCATGAACGCGATCACCACGCCGATCACGATCGGCAAGGGCCGGTAGCGCGTCGCCAGAACGCCCGTGGTGAACAGCAGTTTATCGCCGACGATCTCCGCCGCGAACACCGCCCCGAACGTCGCTAGCAGAATGTTAATCAAGGTTTCGCCGTGCCTCCGGTTTTGAGCGCAGACCATCGGGCCATCAGACTGTTGTACGCCAATTCCTGCGTCCGGCATGCTTCCAGCTGCGCCGCGGTCGGCGGCATCTCGGAACCTTGCATCCCCATCACGGCCGCTATCAGCTGCGCGGCGATGTTCGTAAGAGTGGCCGTGCGGGACGCCGGCTCCGCCGCCCGCCCGCCCCGTTCTCCCGCGGG
>Ga0126371_10002910_pt1 | contig 14892 bp, 15 predicted proteins | sample PanSoiMetaPlot_4_FD_110145 | JGI IMG/M metagenome (GOLD analysis project Ga0126371, IMG submission 110145) | Tropical forest soil microbial communities from Panama - MetaG Plot_4 | ecosystem: Environmental > Terrestrial > Soil > Tropical forest > Bulk soil | place: Panama | collected 2016-02-17 | reverse complement strand
GCGGGGTTACAGACCGAAAGCGGCCGGATAGCGTACGACACCGCGGATTCCGAACAATGCGCCTTCGGCGAGTTCCAGCGCCATGTAAGCCTCCGGTGGAAATGGGCTGGACAACTGGCGCGCCTTTTCGGTGGAGAAGCCGAAGCGGGGATAGTAGTGTTCGTGACCTAGGACGATGACGATACGTTCGCCGCGGGGGCGGAGTTCGTCGAGTCCGTAGCGCACCAGTTGGCTTCCGATACCGCTATGTTGGCAATCCGGCAAAACGGCCATGGGAGCGAGTGAGACGGCGGGAATGCGTCCCTGCGGAGTTTCGATGCTCATCCGGCTGAAGAGGATGTGACCGACGATCCCTTCAGTCCGTTCAGCAACAAGCGAAAGCAGAATCACGCCGTCGGCGCGCAAGCCGTCGATCAGGTCAGCTTCATCGGAGCGGCCAAACGCAGCTTCATTGATGAGCCGGACACGATCGCGGTCTCGGGGCTGCTCTGGTCGAACGATAACTGGGGCGCGCATCGTGCGGCCCAAAAATGATAGCGTAACGGGCACGACAGGCGACACTCAACCGGCCACTCTGCCCGATCAAGACGCGCTAGTGTCACCGGCCATCGGGAGCGTGTCGGCGCAGAGCGGCGTGTTTTTGCCGTTGCGTCAATAAAAGGGCGCGCTTCAATCAGGCGACCGCTTCCGATTTCGAACTGGCGCCGGCGGGCTTGGATGTCTTGCGTCCGAGGAAGTTGATCAGCTCGGTGTTGACCTCGTCGGCGTGAGTCCAGATGATGCAGTGCGGTCCGCCTTTGATGACAGCGAGACGCGCGCCCTTGACGAGCGTTGCGGTGCGCTGTCCGGAAGCGGGGAGTGGAACGATGCGGTCCGAGTCGCCGTGGATCACCAGCGCAGGGATGTCGATGCGCGCGAGATTGTCGCGAAAGGCTTCGTACCAGGCGGCAACGCACGCGAGGCTTGCGGTGGCCGAAGAAATCGAGGCAACATTCCAGCTTGCCTGGACGGCTTGGTCGCTGATGCGCTTGCCCAGCAGCGCGTCGGTGTTGTAGAAGTTTTTGAAAAACTCGGTGAAGAAGGCGTAGCGATCGACTGCGACCGCCTTCCCAATGTCATCGAAGACAGACTTGTTGACGCCTTCCGCGTTGTCGGCTGTTTTTAGCAGAAATGGAGGCACAGCGGAGATGAAGACGGCTTTGCTGATGTTCTTTGAGCCGTACTTTCCGATGTAACGCGCGATTTCGCCACCTCCCATGGAGAATCCAGCGAGCGCGACGTCATTAAGATCGAGATGCGCGAGGAGTTGCTTTAGATCTTCGGCGAAAGTGTCGTAGTTGTAGCCTCTGGACGGCTGGCTGGACTTGCCGAAGCCCCGGCGATCATAGGTGATGACGCGATAGCCGGCGTCGAGCAGAACGGGGATCTGTTTTTCCCAGGAAGCGCCGCTGAGCGGATAGCCGTGGATCAAGACGATTGGCGAGCCGGAGCCGTGATCCTCGTAATAAAGGTTGATATTCGTGGAATTTTCTTTTCCGACGGTGACGTATGACATTTCTGCTTCCTCCTTGGGCCGATCTTAAGCGGGAGTAATGCAGATGGGAGACGCGCGCAGGCGGCGAAACGTATCAGCCTCTTAGGATCTCGCGCGCGGCATTGTAGCCTGGCGCACCCATCACACCGCCGCCGGGATGGGTGCCGGAACCGCACAAGTAGAGACCGGGAATCGGCGTGCGATAGCGCGCGCATCCAGCGACCGGGCGCATAACGAACATCTGGTCGAGGCTCATCTCGCCGTGGAAAATGTTTCCGCCAGTCAGGCCGAAGCGGCGCTCGAGATCGAGTGGCGTGAGCACTTGCTCGTTAACGATCAGCGATTTAAATCCGGGCGCGTACTCCTCGATCAGATCCAGGACGCGAAATGCGAAAGCCTCGCGCAGATCGTCCCAGGTGGCGTCGCGCAGTGTGTACGGAGCATATTGCAGGAAGATTCCCATGATGTGCTTGCCGGGCGGGGCGAGCGTTGGATCGTACATGGTGGGGATCGTGAGCTCGAGCAGCGGCGATTGGGAAGGGCGTCCGTACTTGGCGTCGTCCCAGGCTCGCTCGACGTAATCGATCGAGGGACAGATGTGCATGGTGGCGCGGTGCTGCGGAGCGGGTGCGCCGGGGAGCGCGCGGAAGCTGGGTAGGCCATCGAGCGCAAGATTGATCTTGCAGGACGTGCCTTCGCTGCGGTATTTGCATAGGGAATCGGCGAGATCGGCGGGGAGTTCGCGCGGGCCGACCAGGCTCAGCAGGGTTGTTTGCGGCGTTAGATTGCTTGCGATGACCGGCGCGTCGATCTCTTCTCCGGTCTCAAGCACGACTCCGCGCGTGAGTCCGTTTTCGATGCGAATGCTTTTCACGGCTGCATCGGTGCGGATGGCGGCGCCGCGCGCAGCCGCCGATTGCGCGATGGCGTTCGAGACCGAGCCCATCCCGCCGCGCACGAATCCCCAGAGGCCACGCTTACCGCAGACGCTGCCCATCACGTGGTGGAGCAGGATGTAGGCCGTGCCCGGAGATCGCGGGCCGCCGTTGGCGCCGATGACGCCGTCAGTGGCGAGCGTCACTTTGATTTCGTCCGATTCGAACCACTCGTCGAGAAATTCGGCGGCGCTCTGCGTGAATATTTTCACCAAGCTGACGATTTCTTTGGGACGGAGGCGGCGGAACCGCGCGGCGAGTTTCAGATATTCGACCAGATCACCGATGCCGCGCGGCGGGAACTCGGGCGGCGTGGTGAGGAGCAGGTTTTCGACGACCTCCGAGAGGCGCTCGAGGTGATCCTCATAGGCCGGAAAAATCTCGGCGTCGAGGCGCGAAAATTTCGCGATCTCCGCGAGTGTCTTGACGCGATTCTGCCACATGAAGAGATGGCGGTCGTCGGGGAACGGGGAGAAAAATGCCGGGTCCTTGGCGTCGACGTGATAGCCGAAGCGTTCGAGCTCTAGTTCGCGGATGATGCGTTCCTGCAGGAGGCTGCTGAGGTAGGCGGCGGTGGAGACGCGGTAGCCCGGCCAGATTTCTTCCGTGACGGCGCAACCGCCGACCAGTTCACGTTTTTCAAGGACGAGCACCTTGCGGCCGGCCCGCGCTAGGTAAGCGGCGCAGACGAGTCCGTTGTGTCCGCCGCCGACAATGATGACGTCGAATTTTTTCAAGTCCCGATTGTAGCGCTGTGGTGCCGGCCAACCTGCTCGGCCCGTGCGCGCTACTAGAAGACGAACACGTTGAATGCGGATAGAATAACGCCGATGACGATTGCAGATTTTCGCCGGCTTGCATTGAGCCTTCCCGGCGCTGAAGAAGGAGCGCACATGGGCGCGGCAGATTTTCGCGTGGGTGGACGGATATTCGCAACGCTCGCTTCGGCCAAACAAGGCTATGGAAATCTAGTGCTCACGCCGGAGATGCAAGCCGATTTCGTCCGCGAGCAGCCAGACGTGTTCCTGCCGATTGAGGGCGGCTGGGGGAGAATGGGCATGACGCATATCCGGCTCGCTCACGCGAACGAAGACGTGCTGGAAGGGGCTCTGCGCGCGGCGTGGAAGTTGCGCGCCGACAAGAACTCGAAAACAAGGACGAAAAAGGCGAGTGCTGCTTCAGGCGAGCGCTCGCGCTCTCCTAAAACGAAAGCGTGAGATTTGCTTCCACCTGGTTGCGTTGTGTGTGGGTGGTGGAATCCTGGAAAATCTGGTTCACCCACCGGATGTAGCGGACTTCCGGGATCACACGAATTCCGAACGGGTCGATGAACTGTGCCCCTGCGCCGCCCAGGTATCCAACCGATGTTTTGTGCGGAGGCGCGACGACGTTCCTTGTGCAGCAGGTCATATTGCCGGATGCATCGGTGGCGGACTGGGAGCTACGTAGACCGAAAGCATCGCGGTAGGCCCCGCCCACTTCGAGAAACCAGCGATTCCCAGGACTATGGCGTTCCTTGCCGTAGTAGCGCAGCATAAACGGAATATCGAGCAGCCTGGCACGTGCGTCGGTATTCGTGCTGGTGGTTGTAGTGCTGGTCTGGGGAATCGTGTTGACGAACGTGGTTACAGTGGTCGTAATCGTGTCGGTGGACGTAAAGCCGATTCGCCGCAGATATCCGCCGACCGCAACCGCGAAGTGCTCGGTGATGGCGGCTTGCGCCGTCAGTCCATAGCCGATCCGGGACGAGGCACCCGAGCTCGAGATATCGTCCGTGACCGATGTGGCGGAATTCGGGTTTGTTGTTGTAGTGCTGCTTCCGGCGCGGAGCGGGGTGAGACCCACGACCGATAAAGTGGCGCCGATGGCTACTCTGCGCACGTAGGCGCCATGATTATGATCGCCGCTCGACGATGAGGAAGAGGACGACGAAGACGAACTACTGGTGCTCTGCGAAGATCCAGCGGGCTGGCTAGGTTGGGCTTGCGGCGAGCTGCTGGAGCCCTGAGCCTGGAGCATCGCACCAGACAAGCAAGCTGCAAAGAAACAGAGTTTTAATCGCATAAACAGCCGATTCCAATCAGACGCCTGGCGCTGGGCAAACGGATACAAACGATTAGCGTAACGCGAAGACGCGCCTGGTGGCAAGAAAAGGGGATACGGCGACGAATTTCAGTCGAGCTGGCCGCAATTGGACCGATGAGGATCAGTAGGGCGTTACGTGCTATCGCAAACGCCAGTCGAGCCGTGCTGCGCGCAGGCGTCTTGAAACCGATGCCAAAGCAATTGAGTTATGAAAGCGTGGCTAAGAACCCGCTCGCTGGCGGCTAGAATTTTGATCCTGGGGGGCTGTTCTAGCGATTTTGCCTTCAGGCGTGATGGATTGGATGCTCGTCGAGATGCGGTCGAACCGGTTATCGGTTGACGGGAGACGGAACTCAACATTCCGTGGAATCAGCCTGGAGCGTGCTGAACTGGTATGTACAGGCCAGCCCAGGCAAGATGCCGGCTACCGAAGCGCAACGGGCGGCCAAGCGGATCTAGCGGCAAATGCGGTTCGAGAACGGGAACTATATCTGGATCAACGATCTCGGCGCAAGAATCATTCTCCACCCGGGAACGCCAGATCCCACCACCCAACCCCACTTAGGAAACAACTTGACGTAGGAAATCTTCGGCGACGGCTCCACTCGCCCGGCCGAGGCCACATGTACCGAATCACGCCCTTTCTCCCTTCGCTTGCGCCAATCGTGCTGCCTCGACAAACAGCGCGACGCCGTTTGGATCCCGAAAGCCCGACATGTCCTTCCCTTCATCGTCGGGAATCGCGCTTGATCGGCGCGGCATTTGCGCTGCTGCTCAGTTACTGGATGGCGCGATCGATCAGCAGCCCGATCGAGCAGGCAGCCACGCAGCTGGTGCAGTTGACGGATCAAACGAGCCTGGCAGTGGAGCAACTGGCGGGCGCGAGTCAAAGCGCTGCAGAAGCGCTATCGCGGCAGGCGTCGTCGCTCGAACAACCCAGCGCAACGCTGGAGGAATTGACAGCAGCGACGAAGCGCGATTTGGCCGGCGCACAACAAATCCAGGAGTTGGTGAATCAGGTGCGCGTCGTAGTGGCCAAAGGCGACCAGCATGTGAACCAGATGGCTACCGCACCAAAGGAGATCCTAGGGTCGGCGAACCAAGTACGCAAGATCGTCCACACGATCGAGGAAAATCGCGTTTCAGACCAACATTCTCGCGCTAAACGCAGCAGTGGCGGCGGCGCGTGCGGGTGAAGCCGGCCCTGGATTCAGCATCGTCGCCGATGAAGTCAGAAATCTGGCGAGCGCGCATCGCAGGCGGCGAAAGAAACTGCCGAATTAATTCAGCGCTCGCTGAAGCGTACCGAGACTGGGGCTTCCATCGAAGGCAAGCTGTCAGCCATCTTCGGAGGGATCGTGAAACACAGCGCGGAGGCGACCGACGGTCTGTCGAATATTACGGCCCTTTCCTTTCGCAAGTCGATAGAATCTCTCAGATCAGTGCGGCGGTATCGCAGCTCAGCGACTTGACGCAACAGCAGGCCGCCGGATCCGAGCAAAGTGCCAGCGCGGCCGAAGAACTGTGCGCGCAGGCGAGCTCAGTAGGTAAGATGTCGGAGGATTTGGCGGAAGTTGTACGGGGGCATGCCGGCCTGATCCAAACCGGAACGGCTCGGTAGTCAGCCGAGGCGAATCACGCGGTGAATTTCACCGAACACGCGCGTTTGATGGCGTGGTTCTTTTTCAGATCGCCTAGGATCGTGTCGGGCACCGGCTGATCGGTCTGTACGACCGCTATGGCATCGCCGCCCGCCTTGTTGCGGCCCAGAGAAAAGGTCGCGATATTGATGCCATTTTTGCCGAGAACGTCGCCGATGTAGCCAATCACACCCGGCACGTCTTCGTTTTCGACGAAGGTCAGGTGGCCTTCGAGCGGCGCCTCACACTGGATTCCGTCGACCTGCAGCAGGCGCGGCCGATCGAGCAACACGGCACCCTCGACGGAGGTATGTCCCGCGTCCGTTTCGAGCTCAAGGAGCACGGTGTCGGTGTGAGCGGCCCGCTGGTCGTGACGCTCGGCGATGGTAAGGCCCCGGTCGGCAGCGATTTGCATCGCGTTCACGGTATTCGCATTGCGCGCGAGCGAGCGCTGCAGAATGCCTGCGATTCCGGCATTGCGGACTAAGTGCGTGTTCAACTCGGCGAGTTTGCCGAAGTAAACTAGCCGGGCCGTTCTCGGATTGCCCTGCGCGATGTAGGAAGCAAAACTCCCCAGGCGCTCAGCGAGCTGGCTGTATGGGCTGAGCGTCTTATATTGCTCCGGCGTAAGCGCGGGCAGGTTGACGGCATTCAGCGCAATGCCGGTCTGTAGGTAGTCCACTATCTGCTGCGCCAGGCGAATCGCAACCGTCTCCTGCGCTTCTTCGGTTGCGCCTCCAATGTGCGGCGTGGCGACCAGGCTCTCCATGGCAAGCACCGGGTCATCAGCCGAAGGTGGTTCGTGCTCGAAAACATCCAGCGCTGCGCCCGCGATCCTTCCCGAAGCGAGCGCCTCAGTGAGGGCCTCCTGATCGATCAGCTCTCCGCGCGCGCAGTTGAGAATTCGAGCGCCCGGCTTCATTTTCGCGAAAGCCTCCCGCGACAGCATGCGATTCGATTCGGGCGTAAGGGCGGTGTGGAGGGTGATGTAGTCGCTCTGAGCGTAGAGCGTGACGAGGTCCACAAGGTCGACGCCGACGCTCCTGGCGGTCTGCGAGTTGACGTAGGGATCGTTGGCGATGATCCGCATCTCGAACGCCGCGGCGCGGCGAACCACTTCGCGTCCCACGCTGCCGAGCCCCACGACACCGAGCGTTTTGCCGCGCAGCTCGGTTCCAACGAACTTGCGCTTCTCCCACTTGCCGGCCTTTACGGCGGCGCTGGCTGCGGGAATGGAACGTGCCATCGACAGCATCAGGGCGATGGTGTGTTCGGCCACTGAGATCGCGTTGCCTCCCGGCGTGTTCATTACCAGAACGCCCGCGGCGGTGGCGGCAGAAATGTCCACGTTGTCGGTGCCCACACCGGCGCGACCGATCACGCGAAGTTTGGGCGCCTGCGCAAGAACCCAAGCATCGACGATGAGACCGCCACGCACGATGAGCGCGTCAGCTTCGGCAAGGTGCTCAGTGTATTCTTTCGGATTGGATGCAATGATCTCCCACCCAGACTGCGCGCGCAGGAGATTGAGGCCGCCCGGAGCCAGCGGCTCGGCTAAAAGGATTCGCATGGCGAGAGCGTCACACGGTCACGACTTCTTTGGCGAGAGCGACGTCGGCGTAAGCATTTTGAACCGCGGCGACACCGGTCCCGAATTTCACCGGGAACCCGTTGGCCGCGAGAATGATCTCGAGTTCAGCCAGGACGGCGAATAAGTCGGCGAAATCGAAATAGCCGAGGTGAGCAATTCGGAAAATCTGACCCTTCATCGAACCCTGGCCGTTTGCGATGACAGAGCCGAAGCGGGTCCGGTATTCTTTGACGATCACGCCCGAGTCCATGCCCTTGGGCGGTTTAATCGCGGTGACGGCGGAACCCGGAGCGCCCGGCGCGAACAACTCGAGTCCCAAGGCAGCGGCAGCCGAGCGAGTGGCCGCGGCAAGCTGCTGAGCATTTGCGATGAGTTTATCCATGCCGATGGATTTGACGTACTTCAACGCCTCACCCAGCGCGAGCAGCAGCGACGTAGCCGGCGTCCAGCTCGATTCGCCGTTCGCCGCGTTCTTTTTCTCCTTCTTGAAGTTGAAATAGTAGCGCGGGAGCTTGGAGGTTTCGGCAAAGGCCCAGGCTTTCGGGCTGATGGACAGAAACGCCAGACCGGGCGGAATCATGAACGCTTTTTGCGAACCGCCGATGACGACGTCCAGACCCCAGCCATCGATATCGAGCGGCATGGTGCCGAGGCCGGTGATGGCATCGACGACGAAGATCGCATCAGTTTTCTTCACCGCCTGTCCCATGGCTTTAACATCGTGCTCGGCGCCGGTGGAAGTTTCCGACGCCTGGACGAAGACTCCGCGAACGTTGGGATTGGCGTCGAGCGCATCGGCTACCCGCTCTGCAGTCACCGCGCCGCCGTATTCTTCCGTGAGCACGATGGCGTCAAGGCTGAAGGCTTTGGCAATTTCGGCCCAACGTTCGCCGAATTTTCCGGCCGAGCAAACGATGACTTTGTCCCCGGGCGAAAACAGATTGGCGATGGACGCTTCCATCGCGCCGGTTCCCGATGCGACCAGTATAAGAACGTCGTTCGACGTGCCCATGACATCCTTCAAATCCGCCAACACTGAAAGATAGACTTTTCGAAAATCTTCTGTGCGGTGATGAATGTCGGACCCCATCATCGCGTGCAGCGCTTGGGGTAGCAGCGGAGTGGGACCGGGAGTCAACAGCCGCTGTTTCTTGATATACATGGGAAGAAACTCCAGGATACCAAACAGGCATGGCGTTACTCGACAAAATCCAAAGTGACCTGACAGACGCAATGCGCGCGAAAGATGAAGCGCGGCTGGGCGCGATTCGAATGATCAAGGCAGCGCTCAAGAAGCACGAGATCGATTCGATGAAGCCACTCGACGAAGCCACCGAGCTTCAGGTTTTGAACACGCTGATTAAGCAGCGTCGTGAAGCGGCGGACATGTTTCGCAAGGGCGGGCGTCCGGAACTGGCGGACAAAGAAGAAGCCGAGTTGAAGCTGGTGGAATCGTACATGCCCGCGGCGCCGAGGGATACCGAGATCGAAGCGGCTATCGCGGCAGCGCTGGCGGAGACCGGCGTGACGTCGGTCAAACAAATGGGCGTCGTGATGAAGGCGGCGCAGGCGAAGTTGGCGGGCAAGCGCGTGGATGGGAAGGCGCTGAGCGAGAAAGTGCGGGGGAAGCTGTCGTAGCGGGGCGCCGGATCCTAGCGTCCGCCCGCGACGTCGAGGCAAGCGCCCGTGATGTAGGAAGCCTCCGGCGACAACAACCAGAGAATGGCGGCTGCAACTTCCTCGGGCTGGCCGCCGCGTTGCATCGGGACGTGGACCTTCACTCGATCTACGCGGTTCGGCTCACCGCCTGCGGCATGCATCTCGGTGTAAATAAACCCGGGCCGGACGCAATTTACACGAATTCCTTCTTCGGCTACCTCTCGCGCCAGGCCGAGCGAGAAAACTTCGACCGCGCCCTTCGTCGCGGCGTAGTCGACGTATTCGCCGGGCGAGCCGTACTTGGTTGCGGCAGACGAAACGTTAATGATGCTGCCGCCGAGGCCACCCACCCGCGTGGACATCCGGCGGACTGCTTCACGCGAACACAACATGGTTCCGATCACGTTGGCCGCGAACATCCGCTGCAGGCGATCGGCGTCCATGGTCTCAAGACGCATCTGCGTTTCCAGCCGTGCCGCGTTGTTGACGAGTGCGGTGACCCGCCCAAGTTTTCGCCCTACGGTTTCAAAAAGCGCGACGACGTCGGATTCCCGGCTGACATCAGCTTGGACGGCGATGGCGTTACCGCCGCCCTTCTCAATCTCGCGGACCACTTGCTCTGCGGTCTCACCATTCCGCAAATAGTTCACGCATACAGAGTCGCCGCGCGCCGCGGCAAGCAATGCGGTTGCGGCGCCGATACCGCGGCCGCCTCCGGTGACGATCAGGTTGCTGGGGTTCGCCATTTTGAGAGGACGTCAGACGATCGCGAGCCCGACCGGGCCCAAGATCGAGCAAATCAGCATATTCGATATGGAGTATAAAGCGCGGTCTGTTGATGCGCCCAGCCACCAGCCATAGCTTACATTAGGACTGAACACCCTTGAACGCTCGCTTCAGTTTCCCCCTTCTGGCACTCGCTGCGGCGATCCTGTTTTTCGGCACGATTCGGCTGGGCGACCTCGCCGGATACGACGACGCTATGTTCTCGCTCGAAGCGAAGGGCATTGTCAACGATGGCGACTGGCTCACTCCCAAAGCGCGCGGCATGGCCACGATGGAGCACCCGCCGCTGTTCGTTTGGACGCAGGCGGCAATGCTCAAAGCCTTTGGAATTTCCGACCCTGTGGTGAAGCTACCTTCGGCGCTCTGCGGCTTCGGAACTGTCCTGCTCGTCTATTGGCTCGCGCGGCGATTGCTCGACGACCCGCTTGCGGCGTCGGTGGCGATGTTCGTCATGCTCGCCACGCCTTACTTCCTCAAGTACGCCTCTCGCGCCATGAGCGATGTGCCCACGGCGTTTCTGTTCTTATGCGCGATCGCCGCCTGGGTCCTGGCCGGCGACGACCCGCGCTGGTATCTCGCAGCCGGCCTATGCACGGCCATGGCTCTCATGGTCCGCGGCCTGATCGGCTTTGCGCTGCCTCTGATTTTCGGCTCTCATTTGTTCCTCGCCCGGCGCAGGCCGCAATGGGGCTATCTCATCCCTGCGCTCGCCCTCGCCCTGGCGCCTCTCGCCGCTTGGTATTGCTACTTCCTGTTTCGGTATCGCGGCACGTTCGCCAGCCTGCACGCCGGATGGCTCGATCGTGAAGTGTTCGGATCGCTGTCTCCGCCCTGGCGGCGCTATACCGGTGCGTTCGAGTATGGGTGGATGCTCGCGAAATCATATTGGCCGTGGCTGCCGGCGTTGATTGCCGGTGCGATTGCAGTGCTACGCGAGCGGCGCCGGCCGTTGTACCTCTTGTTGTGCTGGGTAGCCGCCGTGTTCGTTCTGTGCGCGGCGGCACGCAGCCGCGTCCTGCGATACATGCTGCCTGCCTATCCCGCGTTGGCCGTTCTGTCGGCAATCGGCATAATGCGGTGGACGCCGCGGCGGTGGGTGGAGCGCATCATGACATTCGTCGCGCCGGCCGCGGTCGTGGCGGCGGCGAGCCTCGTGGTTCTAGTTGCGCCGGTCTGGCACGCGGCTGAAATCCGCGCGATCGCCCGCGCTGAAGATCAGACTCTTCGTCCGGGCGAATACGTTGGGTTTTACGACAAAGGCGATCCCCGCTACGACGAAACCAATCAACTCGAATGGTACGGCAGGGCGATTCCGGTAATCTTGCCCACCACAGCCGATCTTGACAACGAACTGCGCGCCGGTAAGTTGCGGGCCTACGTGATCGACCAGACGACCTACCGCGACCGCTTCGAGGCCATGCCGCACGATGTCGTCGCCGAGAGCGGCCACCTGGTCACTGTGCTGCTCAAGCCGCGTTAGGCAGCGACTCCCGATCCGGCGGGACAAAGCGAAGACGAGCGGCGTCCGAATGGAGCAGGGCCGGGAATAATACCGCTCGATCAAGCTTTTATCGAGAAGCTCAGGAGTGGTCGCGAGCAAGTCCTGAAAGCTGGCGCCTGGCGCGCGATCTTGGGCTGCAGCTACGAGGTAAAGCCATGCTTGCGTAACGGTTTCGTGATATTTATCGGATTTGCCGTGATAAGCGGCGTAGGTCCGGATTGCTTGGCTGAGCCGGCCCGCGGCTTCCCCCTTGCCGTGACGCGCAAGATAGATCAGCGCCAGCCGCAAGTGGTCGCGGTGATGAAACTGCTCGTTCGGCAGGCGGCAGGTTTCGAAGGCCTCGACGAATTCTTGGTCTTGGTCCGTCAAGAAGTTCATTATTGTATTATACGAAAGCGTACTATATGCGACTCGGCCTCGTTCTTGGCATCCATCGGGCGACTCACCGAATTGGTTTGTTTCTTCAGGAATGCGCGCCCGGGATCACGCAGGCGGAGGCTCACATTCTTTGCCAGCTCCATGAGTCGGGCAATTCCTCGATCGCTGAATTGCATCGGGCGTTTGCGCACAAGCGCTCGACGCTCACGAGTGTTCTGGACCGCCTGAACGAGCGCGGGCTAGTGATGCGCAGCGTGAGTCCTCGCGACCGCCGGTCGTTCGTCGTCAGTCTGACGCGCGCGGGACGCAAAGAAGCGGCCCGCGTCCATGCGCTCCTCGAAGTGCTCGAAAAAAAAGTGCTGCAGCACAGCGATCCACGCGCTATGGATTCGTTCGGTCGCGTCCTAGAGGCGCTGGAGCGGGCTGCGTCCGCGGGAGGCGCGCCTACTTATCGAAAATGATCTTCGAATCCGAACCGAACTTCTTATAGTCGCTATAGCGGATGGTCAACCGGATCCGTTGCGCGCCGTTCCGGAAAGGCAGCGTATCGTCGGCATAGGTCAGCACCGGAAACCAGAAATCGTCTTCGATCTTTTGCCGGACAGTGGTGAAATGGGGAAAAAGGTTTTCGCTTTTTGTTGTCAGAATCTGCGGGACCGCCTGCCCGGCGCTGCGAATGATCGAAAAATCGGACTGAGCCACCCAAATCATTCCGTCGAACAGACGCTGTCGGTCCAGAATCTGGCGAGGCCGCAGCCGAAGCACGAAGCAGTCAATGCCGTCCACCGTCTCCTCGCCTCGATAGAGGGTCTCGTAAGAAAACGCCTGATCCCTGGTGAGCAGAAACGGCTGGATCTCGCGGATGTCGCGAAAATCCTCGTCCGTCAATCGCAAATGCGACAAGGTGTTCGACGGCTTGCCGACCATCTGCTCGGTTCGTTCGGCTGCCGGCGAAAAGATGATGTCGCGCGTTTCGCGATACTCGCCTTCCGCTATGCCGCGGCTGCTAAGCTCGCCGATGATTACGCTCTGCCGGTACGTATAATTCGCTTGAACCTGCGCGGTCTCGGTTTCACGCGCGATGACGCGCTTGACCAGGTCCGAAGGAGGATCCGCAGCTTGAAGGGCGCCTGCGCAGACCGATGTTAAGATGAACCAGATGCGCCAGTTCCTGACGACGCTGGTCGTGTTATGGACGGCGGCTTCCATCGCGGCGTACGTTTACACTCAACAACAGAATATCCCGTACCGAATCGCGCTCGCGGTTACACCCGCGTTTCTCGCCGAGCTGGCACTTTATATCGCGCCGGGTTTTCCGCAAGTGCGCGCGGCATTCGAGCGGATGGGCCCAAGGTCGCTCCGCGCTGCGTTGCTTTCCGTGAGTGCGGTGATTCCCTACCTGATCGAAGCGCCGTTCACCGGCATGTTTTCGTGGAACTTTTTCTTCGCACTGTTCGCTGTCGCGCTAGTGGCCTCTTTTTGGTACGTCGGAATGGGGCCCAGTCTGCTATACGATCTGGCGTTTCTCGGTTTCATGGCCACCGTTTTCTTGAGTAAGTCCTTCGATCGCGGCTTTGGACATCCTGCCCCGCATGTCGGACTCGGAATCCTGGGGCAGCTGATGTGGATCCACGTTGGCCTGATGTCGGTGCTATCGATCCGGGGATTCGAAGACGTTGGCCTCATCTTCGTGCCGCGCGCGCGCGAATGGCTGACAGGTGCGCGCTTCTATCTGTACTTCCTCCCCGTGGCTGCGGTGCTCAGCTACGCCGTAAACTTCGCTCACTATCGCCCGCAGCCGCTCGAATGGTGGAAATTCCTGCTGCTCGGGTTCGGCACTTTTTTCGGTTTTCTTTGGGTGGTCGCGCTGGCTGAGGAATTTTTCTTCCGCGCGTTTCTGCAATCTCTGATGGCGAAACAACTGCAGAGCGACTGGCTCGGCCTCACTCTCGCCTCCGTGCTCTTCGGCGTGGCACATCTATGGTTCGGATCGTTTCCCAACTGGCGATTCGCGATCGTGGGTGCCGCCGCGGGTGTTTTCTACGGCCTCGCGTTTCTGAAAGCCCGCAGCGTTCGCGCCAGCATAGTGATGCACGCGTTGGTGGTCACCACGTGGCGAATGTTTTTCACCGCCTGATCTAGGCCTCAGGGCCTGGCTTGCTGCCGCGACCCTTCGCCGTCTTGGTCAAGATCAGGAACAGCAACACCAGGCAGAGCAGCGTGCCCACGGCGCCCGTGACCAGATAGTCGGTCGGCTTATGCGGCGCAGGCATTACGTACAGCAGCGCTCCTACGGAAACCGCGAATATCACCACCATCCCGAGAATAAGGCTGAGCGCGCGATTCATTAGTCGTATTTTTCGAAAATAATTTGCTTGCGGTCGAAGCCCATGGCTTTGAGAATCCCGCGAACGTCGTCCACCATGGCCTTCAGCCCGCAGATGTAGACATCCAGATCGCGCCGATCGCCGATGGCCTCGAGCAAATGCGTCTGCACGTGGCCTGCGCGGCCCGTCCAGGTATGCTCCGCCCGGCTGAGCGTCGGCCAAAACCGGAAATTCGAACATTGCCGTTCCAGCGCTTCGAAATCATCGCGGTAATAAATACTGTTTTCGTAGCGAACACCGAACAACAGCGTGAGCTGTTTAGCTTCCGGATGGCGCAGATAATCGGGCGTCATGGCGCGAAACGGCGCAATTCCTGTCCCGGTCGCAATAAAGACTGCTTCCCTCCCCGGATTCCGAACCACGAAAAACCCGAGCGGCGCCCCCATCTCGACTGTG
>Ga0126371_10002909_pt1 | contig 14893 bp, 24 predicted proteins | sample PanSoiMetaPlot_4_FD_110145 | JGI IMG/M metagenome (GOLD analysis project Ga0126371, IMG submission 110145) | Tropical forest soil microbial communities from Panama - MetaG Plot_4 | ecosystem: Environmental > Terrestrial > Soil > Tropical forest > Bulk soil | place: Panama | collected 2016-02-17 | reverse complement strand
TGACGCCTGCGGCATACTCCCGGTAGAACCCAGCCACAGTGCCACGCTTATCCGCGCACACCAGCACCCCTGGCTCAGGTGCCGTCTGAGCGGCCAGCATCCTGTCTCTCTGGTCAAGCGTCGTTCCACCCCACATGCCCATGACAGGGTGGTGGTCTATGGCGTCCTGTAGGCACTGACGGGCCACAGGGCAGGCTGCGCACCACTTGCGGGCCATGGCGTAGCTGCTGCCGTCCTTCCACTCAGGGAAGAACAGGTCAGGGGGTGCCTGCTTGCACAGTGCCCTGCGCCACCACTTGTCAGTCACGGCTGGTCCTCATCCCACAGTGTCAGTTCACCTTGGCTGGGTGGCTGCTCCATGATGGCCAAGGCCCTGCGCGTCTGGTGCAGGTTCCTGGCCACAGCCCACCACAGCGAACAATGGCCATACACGTCTGAGCCAGCCTGCTTGCACTGGTAGCACAGCTTGGTGTGCTCATCTAGGGCGCGCTTGGCCATGCTGACAGTGATGCGGGCCTGCTGGACAGCTATGCGGTCAACGCCTAGTTGTGTCTTCCTCATCCCGGTACCTCTCTAGGTGCCTGTTCTGATCAGGCCCCAGCGTGCGCCCAGAGGCTGCGTAGCGTGTCTCACGCCAGGGCACCACCTGGTTGGTTCCGTCATCGGCCAGCCGTAGCTCTACGGGCACCACAGCGCCGTCTGAGAGCACCCAGCCAGGAGCGTACGTGGCAGCGATGGAGTACGCCTGCGCGGGCCTCACGTAGGCCCCAGCGCGACCGTTGGCCATCTGCCAGGCCAGCTTGGGCCAGGTGTGAGCGTGCAGCTTGCCGTCCTTGCCTGGCACCGCTGAGCCAGGGATGCCAGACCTGCGCTTGGTGTCATCTAGCTCAAGGTGCTGCGGGCCAACCACCTTGATGCGGTGGAAGTGGCGTTTAGGTCTGATGCGGAATGGTTCTATGGCCTGGTTGGATAGCTCAGCGCGAGTAGCGCCCACACTATCGACAATGCAGCCATCGGTGTCCATCTGAACCATGTGGTCAGGCCCGACAATGGCAGCGACGCGACCCATAGCCACACGCACATAAGACTCCACGAAAGCCAGAATAGCCGGATACGCATTGTCGGACTGGTTGACAGCAGCCACCTGGTAACGCTGCCCGGCAAAGTCCACAATGCCAGCAGGTACCCCCTTGCCGCTGTGCCAGGCTTCCTCATAGTTCCACCCTATGGTTGGTGACGCACCCAAGGGCACAACCTCAAAGCCGCGTTGTGCCCATTTGCCTACTGCTGACCTTGCCCAGATGCGGTGGACTAGTTTAGCCACGCCTGGCGTCTGGCCTGACTCGTCAGCCAGGCTGCGCAGGCACCAAGTGGCCCAGGGCCTGAGAGGGTAGCCCAGGGCATGAAGCCATCCCGCACCCACCAGTTCAAGCGCACCCAGCCTGCGGCACTCCTTGATGTCAGGCCCTGCCAGAATGGTTGTGAACCTGCCCACTGGATACCACACGCTGTGGCCAATACGAACAGGCACGATTGGGGTGTCAGTGTTGATGACGCACTCAGCGATAGCACCCCACCTGGTGCAGTCCAGCCACCTATGGTCTGTTGGAAGGCTGGCGAATGTGCATTGCCTGCCCATCGGCAATGGTAGGTCACGACATGCCGTTGTATATGCCTTCTCAAGGTCCATCTCTGTGTAATGACCGTACTGATAACCACCAGTACGCCAGACCTGACGCCTGCCACCGTATATGGCCTTACGGTCATGGTCGCACTCATCATCGTTTGGCCTGATGAGGATGCGCTGTGGTGTTGGTATGTGCCGCATGGCATTCCAGCCACTAGCGGCACCTGTGAGATTCCACTTTCCCAGGTCTTCATTGTCCCACCAGTTCATAAGGGTGAGCATGGCGTCATGCAAGATATTCACATCAGCCCTGCACCGCTCTAGCCACAGGTCATGTGAGTCTGTGTCTGCTGGCAATGGCGGCTTAACCATGTCCATGGCGTCTGCCACCTGATCTAGGGGCACACCGAACCATGACCAGCTATCAGAGAGGGTTAGCGAGGTGTCACCCTGGCGCATGCGGATGAATGGTGCCGCACCGCCCAGCGCGAACTCTGTCACTTCCCAGCGCATCTTGAGCAGGTCATCAACCAGATTGGATGTGCATAGGTCAAACCCCAGGTTATGTGCGTAGGCCCATACGGTGCGCCGTTGCCTGGTCCACTTATGGACCTGAACTGACAGGTCACTGGCTATCAGGCCATCTGCCATGTCTTCAACTGGGGTGACGCGCCTGGGTGCGCGCCGGTCGGTAAACCGGGCACACCACAGGCGCAGCGTCATTACCTCCTGGTCATTCACCATGGCTGAGCGTGTCTCTGTGTCGAAACTGATCAGGCTAGGTGGTGTCCATGAGGTGTGGTTAGGGCGCAGGTTGTGAATGGGCACCTGGCGCAGTGGCCTGCCAGTCACGCATCTATGCCCAGTCCGTGCATGAATGCCCGCTGTGCATCCTCAGATGGCCCAGACTCACGCAGGGCCTTCATCTGAGCATCACGCTTGGCGATAACCATGCGCCTGCCGATGGCTTGGACTTTATCCACCAGAATGGCCCCTGTCTCTGATTCATCCTTGGTGAAGTGCTGTATGGCCAGGATGGCGGTAATGGCTACATCTGCCAGTTCGGCCAGCACCTGGGGCATCATGTCCTCTGCTGGCTTCCTGGGGTTCTGGCCTGTGTGGATGATGAATGCGTCTATGGCTTCCCCAAGTTCCTCACCCACCTTGGAGATACGCGCCCAGTCCTGGGCTAGTGGCTGCTGCTTGTATTTGCCACTGACGCTGTTGTCTAGCCAGTGGTCCACCTGGGCCAGTTCTATGAGTATCTGCGCGAGCATTGTCTACACCGCCAATATCTGTATGGGGGTCGCGCTGAGCAAGGTATGACCGTACTTATTGGCCATGGCCTCAGCGTCATCTAGCACCTGCTGGGTTAGCTCACCCAATGTGCCAGGTAGCTGCAAAGGAATGGCGTCTGTCTTGGTGGTGGTTATTCTGTTGCCCGCTTGGTCAAGGTACTCATAGGTGAACTTGACGTTATACAGCGGGTAGGCTGCCCTGGCCTGGTCATCGCGTGCGAACGGTGCCACGGCAATCATGGATGCTGTGATGCCCTGCTCAGGGCTGCCACTCTGCAATGCCTCTCCTGAGTTCTCTATGCGCCTGGCGTACCCATACAGGGTGGCTATGTCCCTGTTCTCACTGAACGACAGCGAGCCACCCAGGTCATGTGCCACCTGGTTGGCTAGCTGGGTGGTGTCAGTGGCTGAGAATCCCTGCTGCACCGCACCGACTATCAAGTCCCACCAATAGCCAAGTGCGGTGCGCTGGGATTGGCTGAGTAGCGCCATCACCCGGTAGCGGCTGGGACCACTGCCAGGACGTTGCCGCACCCATCACAGGTCAGCTTGGAGTCATCGCCTGTGGCCTGCCTGCCGCCGCACTGCGGGCAGGCGTCATCTGGCCCCAGGACTACAGCCGTTAGGCCGGTAGCGGGCTGTTCAGGCGCGTCTGCGGGCTGTTTCTTGGCCCTGGGCTTTCTGACGCCAGCCGCTGGCGGCTTATCGGGCCTCTGATCGTTCTGGGTGATCTGGTCAAGCTGGCTGCCGTACATCTCCCACCAGTCAGGCGTCTGGTCCTTGGTGAGTTCAGCGGCAGCGGTCAGCATGAACCCTGGCAGGCAGCTAGGCCCGACAAAGGTTTGGTCACCTGAGATGGCGTCACCCTGTACCAGGATGGTTGGCTCATCTCCGCAGAGTGAGCATGCTGGTAGTCCCATTGCTAGTCCTCTCTTGGTTCGTACCTTGGACACGGGCAGTAGCCCATGATTGGCGTCTTGGTGCGCCCCTGTCCTCTCCAACCAACGGGCACACGCTGCCCGCAGGGGTCACCTGCGCGCAGCGTGTGCCTGCTCCATGCGTGGCCACAGTGGACACACTTAGGGCGCTTTGGCCTACTGGTCATCACCCTGGCTGGGAACGTGGCAGTCCCAGATCTTGATGTGCTGCGGGTAGAAGCCAGCCTCTGTGGGTTCCTCTGCCTTGAACCACTCGATGGTCACGGCGGTGGCACCCATGAAGTACAGCCATGCCAGGGTGCCAACCACGTTGATGCTGCTGGTGGTCTTGACGTACTCCTTACCGTCCTTGGGGTCAGTCAGCTTGACTACCAGGAACATGCGCAGGCCACCCTTGAACCGTGATGGCCTGCGGTTCGCTGACACCAGCCGCAGCCGCTTGCCCCTGATGTCCTCAACATCGCTGGTTTCCCAGGGCTTGTTGAGGTCTTCCCAGGTCTTGGCTGACAGCAGGGACTTGAGGATGTCCTCAGCGCCCCCCGCAGCCTCACTGGGGATGGCCACAGCCATCTCAGCGAACCTGGCCAGCAGGGCTGGGTCTAGCTCTGCCACCTCAGCGCCTGCCTGCTGGTCTTCCCTGTCCTCTTGGTCTTGCTTCCCTCTGAACGCCATGTCAATGGCCTCTCTGTGTGTTGCGGACTACTTGTGTGAGCCGATTGCGGTATCGGGCTGGTTGCCCAGGTAGACCAGCGCACAGATGATGATGATTACCACTATGGCTAGTCCGATGCTGGCCACTGGGTGGCCATGGTGGTGCAGGTGGTGGTGCAGGTGGTGCAGGTGTCGGTGCATGTCAGTGCTCCGGTAGGTGGCGCGCTATTGGGCTGTCCTGGCAGGTGCTGTCATTGGCCTGGGTGCGCCACATTCTGCCTTTGGGGTACCGCCAGATGGCCTGGCGGCAGTAACGGCAGGAACACCACAGCTTATGGTCTGTGCTGAGACTTGCGGCCACTGCGCTGCACCTCCCGCCATCTGCGTCCCTCATCCTCACAGCGGTGGAACCACAGGGCCTTGGCTAGCTCGATGCTGTCAGCTTCCTGTGACTCATCGCTTAGAGGCTTGGATGCCACGAACTCATGGCCGCACCTGACGCAGCCAATGGTGCAACCCATGTCGTTACCGTAGCTGGCGACTATGGGCGCGTGCGCAGCCAAAGCACCCTTCCCCTGTGCGAGCGGGAAGGGTGCTTGGGGCTGTGGCTGGGTCACGCGGTGCCAGGCAAGCGGTTGGTGCCCTTGCCCTGCTCGAACGGGCGCACCGAGTAGCGGACACCCAGGAATGCCTTGGGGGTGTCCTTGGTGGCCGCTACGGGCTTGCCAGTTGAGCCGATGACGTAGAACGCAGGTGCCTGCGGCCTGGCTGTGATCTGGCCCTTGGGGGAGTGCTCAGCGCGGTGCGGGATGTCCACCTCTGCTGGCCGGTACTTGGCGTACTCCACCAGCAGGCCAGCGAACCGCTTGCCCTGGTCCTCATCCTTCACAGGCTGGCAGTCCCAGTGGTAGTCAACCCTGGGCCTGGTGGCGTTGCTGGCGTCCTTCTCAGCCACGCGGGTGGTGTTAATTGCGAGGTTGGCCTCAGCCTTGATGCGGATTGGCTCAGGGATAGTGGCCAGTACGTCTTTCTTGGCCACGGTCGCACCCAGGGTGTTGGGCATCTCAAGTGCTGGGGGGAGTTCGTCCCACTCACTCTTGGGCGCTTGGTCCTTGGCGGTCATGTGCATGTCCTTCCATGTGTAGGGGTGATGGCCCATGCGTAGCCACCCCCTCAGCCACCCCCTGCGGGATGGCTGAGAGGCTAGTTACGTGGTGCGAGGGGTGAACCCAGGGCAGGTGAGGATGTCAGCCAGCCTGTCATGCACGTATCCCGATGGCTGGTCACCATCGCCAGCGAACCAGTGGGTGGGGTGGCCGCAGTCTGGGCAGATGGAGGTGGTCTGAGTGGTGCAGTTACAGTCACGGTGCGCCATGGCGGTCATCCCTACAGGTAGCCGTACTGGCTGCGGGTGTTGGTCAGGGCAAAGTGCACGTAGTTGTCTATCCCCCACCCTGGGCTGCCGCTGAGGCTGTCTGTTGGTCCGTACTCTGACAGCAGGCTGAGCACCTTGCGGGCCTGCGTGCGACTGATGCCGTACACCTCGCGCACAGTGGACATGAATGCGCGCTGGGCCAGCTTGTATGTCTCGCTGTCCCAGCGCGCAATGGCGTTGTCTTCTGATGTGGCCACACCCCAGTAGAACGTGGCCGCTAGTTGCGCTAGCTGGGAACCTGCTGGGGAGGGGGTGTGCTTGGTGTCCACTGCGGGCCTCTCTCTTGTTGGCTAAGGGGGGTGGAACGTTCCTCACGTTCCTCTGGTCACCCCAGCCTGTCAAGTGGCTGCAATGCGATTGTTACCTAGTTGCAACTATGGCTGTTGCTCTGCCACCGTGACTGTGCCAGTGAAGCTGCCCACAGCGGCACCGTTATTGGTCCACACAATCTGGCAGAACCCACGCGGGAGGCTGGCTGTTGCCTGCACCAGCCCACCGCCAGCCGCAGGCACGTTTATCTCAAACACAATGGTTGGCACCAGCAGCGATAGCTCACCATTGGAGTGTTGTATCTGTAGCTGGTATGCCTGGGTGCCGCTGAACGTGATAGCCACCAGGCCCGCATAGAGGCCCAGGTACCTGGCCGCAGTGAGGCCAGCGTTAGTGGTGGTGATCGGATTACCAAGGATGCCAGCGCCCAGGCTGTAGTTGGTCTTGATGGCCCCTGGCACCGTAACGGTTGTCAGGTTCCGCCAGTCATCCCGCACATACACGCGGGAGTTCTGAACCATGGACATGGCTATGAGCATGGCGTTGGTGGGGTCATCGTTAAAGAACTCCACCGTTACCGTGTCACCCTTAGTCGGGCCTGTGCCCAGGTACGTCTGGGTTACCCCGCTGCCGCCAGCGAGCACCCACGTGTCCTGCGCCACCGTGTTGCCGCTGACGCTATCGGTCCATGTAAGGACCATCCTGCCAAGCGGGAAGGCTGATGCGGCATTGGCTTCAACCTGCACCGACACCTCATAGCCAATCTGGTTAAGGCTGAATGCGCCGCTGCCGACTATCAGCCCGCTGGCGGCAGGCACTGATTGCAGAGTGGTGATGTTGAACATGGAGGTGGCCAGGCTAAGCAACGGCACCCCTGTAACGGCTATGGCGTTTGCGTGCGCAATGTGCGGCTGGTCATCTGCAAAGTCAGGTGATGTCATCTTGCTGGCCTTCCATGTGGTGTCTCAATGTGCCTGTCTACCTTGGCCACAACCTGCCCTATGGCCTGCCATATGCGAACCCTGTCATTCTCGCCATGCGCTATGCGGGCCTCAGTGCTGCCTGTCAGCCTGCCGATGCGGTAGGCCAACAGGAGCACTGAGCCTATGGAGCACAGGACGGCAACACCTGCTGACACAACCAGGGCTATGTCAGTGGTGGTCACTGCTTGGGCTTCCTGGTGCGAAGCTGGCCCACGTACACCAGCACACGCTCAACAGCCACCACAATGGCCAGCACCTGTGTTACCAGGCCAGCGGTACCGTGAATCATCCCTTAGTCACCTCCCCACTAGGTGGTTGTGCGGCATTGGCCGCAGCCTCAGCGGACACTTTCGCCATCGCATCCCTGTGTTTCTGGATGTTGGCGGTGGACTTGGTAACCCTGGCCAGCAGGTCTTGCACGTTAGCTGGCGGTGGGCTGGTGGTCATGCGTACCCCCTATGTGGTGCCAGGCACTACCTGGTCTTGCGGTGGCGCTGGCCCCATTGCAGGCTTACCTGACACTAGGGCCTTTTCCTTAAGGCTTAGCAGTATCCATGCATCAAACGGTGTGTAACCCAGGTTCTCAAGTTCGGTCAGGGCCTCAGCCTCAGTAAGGAACTCCAGTTTGAATGCATCGGTTATCTCAGCCTGGGTCAGTACCTTGACGCTGATGCTGTTCTCTATCTGCCATGACTTGACGATGGGTTCAATGGACGCAGCCGGTATCCCCAGGTCAGTTAGTGACTGCTTGACCGTGGCCTGGGTTATCTTCCTTGAGGCATACAGGGTGCGTATGCGGCTAAGCGCATTCTGCACAGCCTCAAAGGCCCTTTGGATGTCCTGTAGCTCAAGCAGGATGTTTGCTGCATTGGGGTCAACGTGCAACGCGGTCAGGATGCTGTGTGCCTGCTCTGCCGTAATCAACTGCTCGTGATAAGCGGCCAGGATGGCTGACACCGTGGCACCGCGATAGTCAGAGAATGACTCTAGGTGGGCCTCATCTATGTACCGCTTGATGGTGGCCTCATCCATGCCCAGCTTGGCAAACTCGTCTGCCGCTTCCTCTGCGTCAATGACGCCATGGGCTAGGAACAATGTGATGGTGGACTCAGGTGGCCTGAACATCCGCAGTGCGTCATAGACAGGCAGCCACTTGTTGCGCCACCTACCCTCATGGAACCCTTGGTCAAAGCTGGTCTTATCTGGCCCCAGCCCATGGTGTTCAATGACACCCCTGTTAAGCAGCACCCCTAGCTCAAGTGGTGTCGGTGCCTCACCCCTGGTGTCCAGCAGTAGCTGGTAGAACTGGGGGTCACCACCGAACCGCTCATATAGCCGCTTGCTTGCCTCAGTGGTGATCTGGCCAACAAGCCTGGCCTCTAGCGCATCGGTTGGTGTTGGCCATTCCTGCGCCAGGCCCTTAATCATGGGTATCCACTTATCGGCCAGGCGTCCTTGGCGTATGCCCTGCACAAACCCTGGCTTATCAGCGTGGCCTGAGTCCTCTGGTATCAATCCTCTGCGCAAAGCCACGCTTAGCTCTGTTGGGCTTGGTGCATCAGCGGCCAGCTGCACCATGGTTGCGAAGTTGCCAGCAGTTACACCTGACAATGCCGCCAGGGCTGCCCCCTCAGCGTCACCCAGGAACCCCCTTACCACAGCCTGTGCGGCATCAGGTGGACTCAGGATGGCCCTGGTTAGCTCGAACAGCACTGGCCCCCACTTGTTGTGAAGCCTGCTCTCAGCTATGGCCTGATCGTATGAGGTGGAGTCAGGCCCCATGCCGTGATGGTCTACCAGTCCGCGCCTAAGCGCGGTGGCCGCTTCCTGCGGGCCTATGCCGTCGCCAGCCAGCAGCTTGAGCACATCGAACCTGTCACGAGTGACACCCTGCTTACGGGCCTCAGCGGCAGCCTCAGCCTCATCTAGGTAGCTTCTGAGCACAGCGGTAGCCAGGTCCGCTGGCGCTAGGCGTACGTCAGCCAGCTTGAGCAGCACTTTGAACCGATCGGTGTCGATTCCGCTCCTGGCAGCCTCAGCGGCAGCCTCAGCCTCACCCATGAACGTCTGAACCACAGCCCTGGCCAGGATGTCAGGGGTGATGACCATGTTGGGGTGTGCCTTGAGTGCGTCCTGCTGTAGTGCGTTGAACGCAGGTGACATCAAGGTGGTTATCACCTGGCCGATAACCTGCCACACCACAAACGACTGTAGGTATCCGAATACTCCGCCGATGTCGCCAAACTCCGCCATGGCTAACCCCTCTGCGGCTGGCCTTCCTGTAGTTCGCCTATGTCGTCAACCAGCTTGGCCCTGTCCTTGACCTGGCGCTTGACCTGTTCGACGCTGAATGTGGCGTCAGGCACGAACACTGACGCCTGGTTGCCGTTATTGGTCACAAAGTAGACGTAGCTACCTGTGACAGCCTGACCAGCGTCAGTGGGTATTACCTGGTCATGCACCTGGCTGGTTACTCGCCATCCTCTTGCCATGCCGATTACCTACCCTCCCTTTACCAGTGATGCTGTCGCATCCACCAGATCAGTTCCTAGCTTGCCTATGGTTCCGTTAATGGTGTCAGCCCAGCCCTGGGGGTGAGTGATGGCCAGGGCTGAGAATGCCACCAGGCCAGCGGCTGCGGCTGGGCTAGTCAGGTCACGCCACAGCTTGCCTGCCTGTTCCACCTCACTGCCGCCATCCTCCATGAACTGGGCTTCAAACCCCTCAGCGGCCACTAGCCGCTGCCCCATGTCCATTACCACATCATGGAGGTTACGCGGCTTTGGTTCACCCAGTATCGGTGCCAGCAGGTCACGCACCAATGTGCCCACTAGCCTGTCAACGCCTAGCTTATCGATGACATCATTGATGACGAACCCCAGCGCTATCCTGGCCAGCGGGTCATCAGCGCCTATCAGGTCAATGATGGCCTTGATAGCGTCACCCACTATGGTCCTGAGTTCAGGGTTACGTGTCACAGCGAACTCAAGCAGCCGGATGACCACATTAAGCCGCTGGTCACGTTGCACCTGGTACGCAGATGCCGCCTCCCTTTCTATGGTCTGGTGCAATGACCTGATCTCTAGTTTGGCCATGGCCTCTGCTCGCTGCACAGCCCGCACCCTAGCTGTGCGTTCAGCCCGTATCGCGGTCAGGCAAGTGGTCAGCACCGTATTGGATGTCACGTATATCAGCCTGATCAGCCGCTTAACCTGCTGGTTCAGTTTGGCTATGGCCGCATCGTACTTATGCATGATCAGGTGGAACAGGAACTTGAGCACATGTATCTGCACCCAGTAATAGATGCTGAAATACTTTGCCACAACCTCACGGTACAGGTGGGCCAGTTCCTTGATGGTTGCCCACACGGTTCTGAACGCTGACACCACGTTGGCACCGAATAGATGTTCCGCACCGCTCGCAACCCCATTCAGCCAGTGCCACACGCTGTCTAGCGCAGTCTGAACGATGCCATGCGTCTTGCGTATGTCCGCATAGGCGCGTCTGGCCTTACGCTTGGCCTGTGGGTCTATCACCTTGGTCGCCATCCATTCCGCCAGGCTGGCCTAAGTAGCACCGATGTCCACAGCATGTGCTCAGCTTCCTTGGCTATGCGTTTTGCCAGCATGCCAACCTCTTGGCTGTCCTGGCGCGATGGACCGCCTAGAGGGTTGCCGCCACCTATCGGCAATGGCGCATTGGCTGGGCTGCCTTTGGCTGTTAGCAGGAAGTCATGCATCAGCACACCATGACCGTTGGTTGGCACCCAGAACCCTATTTCAAGCCAGTTAGACAGGCTGAACGCATTGCCACCTGAGTGCAGGCCACCAGTGCTGCCTATTACCTCGCCCTGGTCAACATGCTTACCCACCTTGGACCAGTCAGGGAATGTGTGACCGTAGTAAATGGCGCTGAACCCTTGCACGCTGGTATCAAGGTTCAGCAGGGGGTAAGCCATGCCAAAGCCGTTAGGGTCAGGCCCAGCAGTAGCGAGCGTGCCAGGAACCACAGCCAGTATCGCAACAGGCTTTGTGCCTGGGTACTCAAGGTCCACCCCCTCATCATCCCTGCGGAACTGTGACCAATCAACGCCACCAGGGAATGGCCATATGGGCTGCGTCATTCTGCCCCCTGCAAAAGGGCTACAGCGTCTTGTCTCAGGTACCCGGGTAGTGGTGGTTCCTTGGGGTTACGTCGCGTCCTGAATTCCACATACACGGTGTGGGGGAATGTGCCCAGGTTATACGCGATGATGGACCAGTCACCTGTGGTGTGGTGGTCCTCAAGGTCATACCCATTGACGCTGCCGTTGTGTACCAGGAAGTTCAGCGCCCCTTGCGGGAACACTGGCACACCCCTGGCCCCTAGCTGGATGCCGACAAAGCCGTTACAGCCGTTGGGGAAGCGCCACTGGACATGCTCCACCACATCAGGGCTGAACTGGGTAAGGGTTACCAGCGGTGCAGTCTTGAGGGTGCCCGCAGGGATGGTGATAGCAAAGGGCCTGACAATGGTATGCACCGCATGGCACCCCTACTCGTCATCGTGTCTGTGGTAGTCCTCTAGGTCTGACCGCAGGTAATACCAGATGGCCCCCTGAACGTTGCCCAGGGTTGTCTGGATGGACAGGTCAGTTTCTACGGCTGGCCCCATCTCATCAAACCACTGTGTCTGGGATGCCGCAGAGGCCATCCCGATAATGCCGATGGTCATACCGCCATCCTTGACGTTAGCCAAGGACTCATTTATCTGAGTGATGGTGATGATGACCGTGTATGGAACTGCCGCAGTGCCAGCGCCAATGGCTTTGGCTGCTAGGGTCAGTGGGCCAAAGGCCACAAACGCCTGGGCTTCCTCTTGCGGGTAGGTGCCCGTAGCGCCTGCGTTCACTGACACAGCTATGCCTGTGGCCGCTACGAACAGTTCCACATTGTTGGCGTCAGCCGCTGCCGCACCTGCGCCTAGCTCAACTGACCAGGCCACGGTGTAGGTGCCGTTAGCCAGTGAGATTGACGCAATGGTTGCGCCTGCGGCTGGCGCTACTACGGTGCCGCTGGTTTGCAGGCTATCGGTGCCTGTGCCGTCTGTTGCTGACCAGCCGGTAATGACCAATGGACCGCCAAGCAGGCGCTGACCTGACAGCGCCTGCGTGGCGGTAAATGGCAGTACGCGGCTTCCCCTGCGCCGCATGGCCTTACTTGCTGTGCTTAAGTTCGGCCACCCACAGGGACACGTTGACCGCGTTGGCTGCGCGGGCCACTGAGTCAGCCGCTGACACGTAGAAAGAGAAACGGTCATTGGCTTGGAACACAGGGATGTATGGAGTCTGGTGGTACTCCGACATCTCCACAAAGTAGTCCGTGATGGAGACTGTCTGCGCAGCACCTGGCCCGCACATCCGCAGGTTCCCAGTGGCGATGCCCTTGACGCCAACCAGTGCCGTGGCCGGGAACACCTCATAGCCCAGCACTGCGTAGGAACTGTTGGCGTGAAGCTGGTTCTCAGTGTTGGTGATCAGGGTGTCAGTCCATGCACCAACAGCAATGGCCCCAAGGCCCACCTGCACTGCCTTGAGGAACTTGATGTCATCCTTGATGTCGTGCCAGCGGAATAGCTGAGCATCGGTGCCACGGATGTCATCGTAGGCGATGACCAGGCCAGCAGTGATGGTGGTGGCTGCACCTGCCTGGCCCTGAACGGTCAGGGTGTCCTGTTCGTTCAAGGTCACTGAGGTGTACTCAGGGACGTTGAAGATTGCCGGATTGTCGGCAGCGAACAGCGTCAGCCCTGTGTTGGGGTCATGGAGCAGGGGTGACGTGATGCGGAACTCATTGCCCGCAGCGTCACTCTTGGTGATGAAGGCCATCAAGTGCGCCTGGGACTCGCCAACGGTGCCACGCACCACCAGGGAGTCACCAACGCCAGTGGCCGGGAGGTTGGTGGGGAATGCCGACGCGCCAGCCACGGTGGCTGACACCAGCACAGTGTCTACTGCCTTACCAGACATCTTGGTCCTCTCTCTAGCGCTTGATGCGGGCGCTGGCTAGGGCTACTTGAAGCTGCCCTTGCGAGCGTTCATCTTGCGTGCGAACTGAGCGGACCTAGCGATGTTCTGGTCAATGGTGCCGCGACCAGGCAGGGCCTGAACCTCGGTACGGATGGCCGGGAACAGCTTGGTGAAGACAGCTTCCATCTTGGGCTGCGCAGCCGCAGCGCCAGTGGCCAGCCTGTCGGCACCCTTGTTGATGGCTGCCGCTGCCCACGCTTCCTTGGTCACGGCTGCGCTGTTGGCCTTGAACCTGGGCAGTGACGCCTGGGTGTTGGCGAGCCAGCGGTCACCTGCGGCAGCGGCCAACTGGCCTGGTGCCGTTGGGGTGGCGTTGACGCCATCGATGTATGCCTGACGCGCACCGCCAAGCCTGTTGGCCCAATTCTGCGCGCTGGCTGCTGGGTTATCCAGCTTCATGATCCCCCCTTAGTCGGGCTTTGACCTGGGCCTGCCATTAGGCCCATTGGTCTGTAGCCACCGATCATATGCAGGACCACTCTTGTTAGCCATCTCCATAGCAGCACGTGTGGCCTTATCAATGGCGCACTCGATGCACAGGAACTCACCCCCTGGGGGAATGCGCCCCTTAACTACTGTGGGGCAGCGGTCGCATTTACGCTCCCTAACTGCATAAACCATGGTTGACCCCCCTTAATAGCGAGGGGGGCCACCCCCCCCTTTGGAGTGGCCCCCCTCTGGCTGCCGCTAACCCCCCAGCAGGGCAGCCATCCCACGCAGGTCAGCGGTCAGGTCCACGGCCTTGGTGATCGCTCCCTCAAGGTCGCGGTGCAGGCCGGGCAGCTTGTTGACTGGGGCGCGTGGGTGCCAGGCGTCCTCATAGACCAGGTTGCCGTCTGCGTGGTAGCCCAGTTCGATGGATGACAGGCACTGCACCACTGCTGGGCTGTGCAGTGGGTCATACCCCCTGATGAAGGCTGTGCCATCAAGGGTGGCGTCCCAGTTGTATGGGTGCCTGTCCTTGAACGCTGCCGCCACCTCTGGCGCGATGTCACGGTCATGGTAGACCGTGAGGTACCTGACGCCACGCTGGCGAGCGTCATCGAAGGCTGCCAGGGCCTGCTGGATGGTCAGCGCGCCTGGCTCGATGTCGAACACTGACGCTTCCCCGCTGGGGTCACCCAGGCCCCTGTCAATCAGTACCAGGGTGCTGTTGGGGAACTCCTTGCGTAGCTCTGCGGGCTGCGGCACCAGGTCACTGTAGGTGGCCAGGAGTTCGACATGGCCCGTCAGCTTGGACAGGTCATCGGTGTCAATCATGAAGCGCACGGACATTGGTTACCTCGCTTTGCTGGGTGGTGTGCGGCTTACGCTTAGTATGGTACCCATAACCAGCCAGCAGGCTGGCAATACGCAGGCCAGAGAGGTGCGCAATGGACCGCAAGCAGCTTAGCCATGAAGGTCCGACCATTAACGAGATTGAACTCATAGGCATGGAGCTAGCCGTTACGGACAGCCAGGGCCATGAGACAGAGCTAGAGATGAGGGGCATGCAGAGGACCATGCCCAATGGCCCATGGGACAGGCAGCGGGTCAGGGTTACTGTCCACACCTCCAATGGTGACATCACCATGCGTTGCCCACTTAGGCCAGGTAATTACGAGGTGTACTAGACCCAGCCATT
>Ga0126371_10002906_pt1 | contig 14898 bp, 31 predicted proteins | sample PanSoiMetaPlot_4_FD_110145 | JGI IMG/M metagenome (GOLD analysis project Ga0126371, IMG submission 110145) | Tropical forest soil microbial communities from Panama - MetaG Plot_4 | ecosystem: Environmental > Terrestrial > Soil > Tropical forest > Bulk soil | place: Panama | collected 2016-02-17 | reverse complement strand
GAGCAGGCGGTCGGCCACGGTGGGCCGCCGCTTGTCATCCTCTTTCATCTATGGTGTCCCTCTGTTGTTCCCCCTGATGGGGCGGCAACAGCGAGGCACCTTTCGGCACGTCGCTGTTCCCGTCTGATCAGGCAGCTTCCTGCTTCGCAGCCGTCCGCTTCTGATATTCGGCCTTGTAGTCGCGGCCCTTGGTCCCGGCGGCGTGCTTCTTGCATGCTGCCTTCTTGGCCGCAGCCTTCTTCGCCCGGGCAGGCGCCACCCCGTAGGGAGGCCGGTGCTTGTGCACGTCCTCCGGATGCCTCCGGGTCATGCCCTTATCGGCCATGTTGCGGATATGCCAGTTGACCCGCGCCCGTTCCGTGGTGTTCTTGTGCGGGATGCGCAGGGCGTCATACATCTCGGCGTTGGTCATAGGCCCCCTGGATCGGTAGATACCGAGCAGCCTCTCCTGGAACTCGATCGTTTGAGCCTTCGCTTCACCAGGGGCGCGATTGGTGAACTGAGGTTTGCGGTTTTTCAGCCTCGGAGCACCCGCAGCCTTGCTGTGGCGCACGCCGACACAGACGCCGTTGACCACCAGAAGCACGTCACCCGGCAGCGCGGAGAGTGCCACCGCGACCGGCATCTCGGTCGCTTCGAGTTCGACCTTGACCATCACGCAAGCCTCCAGATCGCTGAATAGCTCAGGTTGGCAAAACTGGTCGTGCGGTGCTCATTGCTGCCGAGACGACGTATCGTCACGTCATCGGCGAGCTTCTGCACCACATCCACCTTGTCCGATGTCCAGTTGCCCGCGCGGTTGACGCGGTAGCTCTTGATCTCCACCACTTCCCATATCTGACCATGGTCGAGCCGCCCGAAGTTCATGATCCGGGCGCCGATCTTGATCTGACTGCGGTGGAAAAACACTTGGTCGTCGCCTTGCCACTTCTTCGGCAATTCGACCACCCTGGCTTCTTGTGCCATGTAGTTTGGTGTCCTCTGTCTATGCCCCCTGGCGGGCGGGTTGATGATCCCCAGGCGGAGACATCGCGCGCTCGCACGCGGGATGCCTCCGTCTCCGGGATCAAGGTGTCGGTGGTGGCGGACGCTGTGCGCCAGCGAAGGTAAGGATGGCGATGATCAGTTCATCGACCAGCCGGCTTGCCTCGCTGACTTGTCCTGCGTTCAGCCTGTCTTTGACCACATTCAGTATGGTCAGTTGCAGAGCCGCGCTCTGGTCAACTATGTCCGAGAACCGCCGGTGGGTATCGAGAAGCTCCCGCACGTCCTTCAGTTCATGCAGCATATAGTCGATCTGTTCGTCCGTCAGGCGGGCCATCTAGCCCTCCTCATAGGACCGCCATAGCGATCGTAGGGGTTCACGTTGAACTCACCCGTCCGGATCACGTAGTCGATCTTCCGGTAGGCAGATGAGGCTGCATTGACAAACCTCGGATGCGAGGCCCTTCGCTCCTCAGGAAACCTGCCGTGTCGATAGCAGTATCCTGTGACGCGGCGGACTTCGACCAAAGCATCACGCATGACCCACTGTTTCCCTCTACGTGAGCGATACAGCAGCCGCGCGAAATAGGTCATCGGCGCGACGTATCGCGGATGCCCATTGCCGGCGCGCGGCCTGTAGGCCATGTCGGCCAGATCGTCGGCCAATAAACCCACTACGACCCTATGGACGCGTGGAACGCCTATTCGTCTTTTCATGGTGTCCTCTGTTGGTGCCCCTGGTGGCAGTCTGGCCCAGGCGGGAAGCGTGCCGCCATCCCGGCGGGACGCCTCCTGTCTCGGGTCAGTAGTTCCAGCCCTGGCGCATAGCGAGCACATCCTCGGGATGCTGCTTCCAGTAGTCACAGCCGTCCTTCTGGGCATCATCGATTGCCGTGGTGAAGGTCTTGTGCAGCTTCTGCGCTTCGGCGCCGATGCCGGCATTGACCAGATTTTGCAGGATGTAGTTTTCCTGCATCTGCAACTCCAGCCACGACCGGTTCGGATGGATGACGCCGCATTTCCAACCACTGATCACCGCATACGCCTCATAGATCACGTCCTGATACTGCTCCTTCAGGGGGCCGATCAGGCTCTTGGCGTAGGGGTCGGTGGTCTGAGAGTGTGCTGGATGCGTGATCATCATGCTCAGAGCTACTGCCAGCGCGGCCACGATCATGAAGCCGAACAAGGCGCCGACAGTCAGTGCGCGACGGTTGCTTCCCGTCGCGGTCTTGGTAGTCATGTTGGTGTCCTCTGTTGATGTTCCCTGGTCTGTCTCCGCCCACAATGGGCGTTCCGGGCTGCCAACCGGCACGGCGACATTAGGGCCGGGGGATCACATCCCCCGGTATATGCGGCTCTCCTTCACTGTGATCACGAATACTCGGTGCGTGGCAGCGGTGAGCGGGTTCGGCGCCTGGACATCGATGACCAGTTCGTTCCCCGATGCCCCTGACTTGGCGATGTAGGCGTAGGTCTCGCCTCCAACCTCCAGGGTCTGAGCACGCAAGAACCGGCTGAAGGCCATGTGCTTCACCAGCCTTCGCATATCGTCCCGCTCATCCCGCCAGTTACGGCGGTTATTCATCCTCGTCCCGCAGCGCGTTCGCCCACAGTTCGCCCATGGTGGTGGTCACCACGGTCTCTCCGGGCTTGCCGTCATGGCCGAAGGTGGTGATCGTCTGGCCGGGGTCATCAGCATGTTCGAGCGCCCATGCCGCCGCCTGCCTGCGATCGATCCATTCCACGCAGTCGCGCAGTTCTTCGATCGTCACCTCGGGGTTTTCTGTATACCAAGTGTCGTTGTCGAAATCCTCGACCTCGCGACCCACGATCAGACCGTTGCCCACATAGGGCATACCGTCCGGCCTAGGACGCCAGCGGAAGAACGTGCGGGCTGGATGCAGGATACCTTCATCGTTCACGTAGAGGATGTCGCCGGTGGTGAAAGCCCATCCGACACATATCCCCGGCGCGTTACATTCGAGCGCCGTCCGCACGTCACGTGGTCCATGCGGCTCATAGTCCACTTCCCTGATCTCACGCCGGGCGGCGTCGATCAGGATAGCTTTGCATATCATGGTGCCATGTCCTCTGTTGCGTTTCCCCTCTGCGTTCTTCCTGCGGGCTTGGGACCGCCATGGGCCGCATTACACCGGGACGTCACCGTCCCGGCCCTTCAGTGTCTCACCGCCTTTCTCGCTGCCATGATGGCATATTCGAATTCGTCATCTTCGGCGCACATCACGTCCAGTTCGCCATCATCTTCATAGACCCAGTGCAGGGTAGCCGGCATGGCTGCCATGGCTTCCGGCACCGTGCTGAACGATCTGGCCTCGCCGTTATCATGCCGGAGCAGATCAGGGCTGCTATCATCGCTACCCTTCTTCCACCTAGCTATCAGGAACCGCTTAGGGTTGTTGCGATGGCCACCTTCTGCGGTCATCGCAGCCTCCCCCAATCCAGTCCCTGAGCGATCCTGTTGGCCATCTTGCGTGACTCCCGCAGCGTATGGTGCAGGGGATAGCACTTCATGCCGGGTGACGGCTCGATGCCGTAAGCATCCTGCGTCGCCTCTGCCGGCGTGTTATGCCTTTCCCAGGCCCATCGGGTCTGGGCAACCTTACCGTTCTGGTCATGCACGACGATCAGCCAGTAGACCGGCCTCTCGGCGCGGAAGTCGAGGGTGACGGGTTCCATCACCCTTCGACCTTCAGCCATCGGCCATCGGCCTGCTTCTCGTAAAGCTGCCCTCTGCCGGTGCCTAGGCCGACGCCGTATACCGAATGGCATAGCAGGCACATATTCGCCCACGATCCGGGCGCGCGGGTGCGGCCATCCACGAAGGCACTTTTCAGTGCCCTATGGCATAGCTGACACTCCGCACCCGGATCGCCGACCCAGTAGACCCGGCGAGGTTCGTCGCCAGCGCCCGCCTTCATGGCGAGCACCGTTCCGATACTCAGTATGTTCATGGTGTCCTCTGTTGCTCTGCGCCCCTGGCGGCGCGTGTCGATCCCAGGTGGCAGCACCATGCCTCTGGCACGGTGCTCCCATACGGGGTCGATCAGTAGATAGAGTTTCCGAGGCCGCGTATCCGTCTGCTGACCTCAGGTGTCAGATCGGCAGGCTTCAGTTCGACTGAGAAGCGGATGACGCTATATGGCCCCTGACAGCCGACGCCGGGCTGGCCATAGATAGCCTTGCCCTGCGTCAGCTTGCCGAAGGTCTCCTTCATCGCTTCCTGGACCACGGCCATCAGGTCATGATCCTTGTCTTCCACCTCTCCAGTCACTTTCCATGACTGGCCGCGCGCAGCGATCCCCGCCGTCGTGTAGCAGTATATCCGGCTCATCGGCTCGCCCCCGCCCTACGCCCTGGCTTCTTCGCCACGACGATACGCTTGGTGAGAGGGATAGCTTCCGCCGGCAGCGGTCGCCGCTTCGGCTTCGGCGCGGTGACGATCGTCCTGAGAATGGGCCTACGCAGCCCTTCCAGGATATCCCGCCGATCCATCGTCTGCTTCACGAGATCACGGCGCACGTCCATCACGATATTGCCTAGCTGCGCCAGCATATCGACCTCGCGCAGATCGGCCTTATCGAACGGGCATTGGTGGACCAGCGAGATGAAGCTGTCCACCGCTTCGGCCATCTCTGCGATATGCAGGGAAACGGCCGAAATCTCCTGTTTCGGTTGTCTAGCCATGGTGTCCTCTGTTGTCTGGATATCGGCTCTGCGTTCACACGGGCTTGCCACCGTCCGCCATCAGGCGGGCCGCATTCATGTCCAGGTAAAGGCCCCCCGGCCCGAAGACCGAGGGGTGAGTTCCAAGGGGTTTATCCTGAAATCCGAGGGACCATACGGAACACGTTGCCCCGCCCATCCCGCTTCATGTCTGTGTAGAAACCGTTCCGCTGGCCAACGTCTTTCAGATAGGCAAACCACTTGCAGTTCATCTTGGTCCGTGCGTGTAGGTCACGCCGGGTGACTCCCTGGTCGCGGGTCGCCATCTCGATGGCCCAAGTCTCAAACCCTTCCGGTAGCTTGTCGGGGTTTGGTCCGCCTGCCGCTCTCCAGTCATAGGCCCCGTTGGGGCCGGCTGGAGGGCCGTCAGCGGCGCCCGGCACCGCGCCCGGTGCAGGGGCCGCCGCAGGCTGGCGGGCAGCCTGACGCTTCCTAGGCGCCCTGGCAGGGGTCTCCCCGCCATGCGTGCCCGTGGCCGGCTCGGTTTCGGCAGCCGGCACGTCAGAAACCAACGGGTCGGCATCAGCGCGGTCGATGATCTTCCATGTGCCATCGGACATCTCTCCTGGCATATAGTCGGCACCGACCACCGGATAGCCATGGCGCTTGAAATCCTTCACGAGGTCTTCGCGAGTATTCCAGACCCGTTGCATCAAATCAGGTATCGTAGGTCGTCTCATGGATTGTCCCCTGTTGATCTTGTCGCCTCTGCATCTTGATCCGGGCTTGGCACCGGCATCCTCACGGATGGCTGCATTACAACAGGGGCGCCCGAAGGCGCCCCTCAGAGTCACGTCTCAGCCCTTGGTCGCGCGGACCTTGGCCTTCGGCTTCAGGTAGAAAACCGCGCCGGTGCCACGACCCTGCTGGTCAACCTGGAAATCCAACCCCTGCTTTTTCGCAAGGTCTTCCATGTAGGGGCGCCATTGCCGCGCACCCTGACCAGCCATGGTCTGAAGCACCCGACGCAGCAGGCCGTCCTTGCCCGACGCCTCGCTGATGACCCACTGATCGAAGGGCACGCCCTCGATCTGCGGCAGCTTGGCGATATTCGGCTTCGGGTTCTGCGGCGTAGCTTGCTTCGGCTCTGCCTTCGCCTTCGGCGTAGCCTGCTTCTTCTGCGTGGCGGCCTGCTTCGCCGGAGCGGCCTTCTTCTGCTGCTCCGAGTCGGTCCCGCCCACCACGCGCATCGATCCGCGCTTTGCCTGTTCGGCAAGCTTCGCGGCGGCTGACGTAGTTTTCATCTTGGTCTTGAGATTTGCACGCATCGTCTGTGTCCTACTGGTTGATTTCCCCTCTGCATTCACACGGGCTTGGGACCGTCACAGGATGTGGCTGCATTACGGCGTCGGCCGCCCCCACAGCCGACGCTCTGTCACGCACGATCAGTGCATGAAGAAGATCGGGCGGCCGGTCTGCGTGGTCTTGACCACCACGTTCTTGCCGGCCGCCTCAGCGACTTCATGGACATAGGGCCGCCACGCGCACGTCTGCCCGGCCTCACGGCGGATCGCGTCGCGCGTCAGGCCCTTCCGCTTCGATGCCTGCGTCACGATCCAGTCCGCGAAGTCCCGAGGCAGCTTCCGCTTGTTCGGCCCGCGCGGGGAAACGGCCATCGCCGCCGCCCGCACCTTTGCCTTCGCGGCGCGCTCGATCTTTGTCTTGGTGTTCGCCATAGTCGTTGTCCTCTGTCACTCGCCCTGGCTCATCAGCACGGCGCGCGGGCAGCGCGATCCGTGGACACGGGCACCTCCTGTTCCCGTGTTTCGCCATCAGTGGTTCTTGATCGCCCTGATATCCTCACCGGGTCCGCCGACCCTTTCGGCGACGAACTCCAGGAAGTCCTTGACAGTCTCGGCGTCGGACGTGGGGGCAACGATCGACAGATCGTCGATATCCCGCACGGCAAACGCCCACATCAAGGCATCAGGAAACTTGGCCTGCACGAACGCGCAGACCTCAGCGAACAGTTCTTCCTGTGTCACGCCGTTCATGCGTCGAACCTCGCTGCCTGTTCCTCGCTGCTACCGGCTTCGAGGAAGACACCCTGGAAATGCACCATCCGCTCGTTGCCGCCGTCCGCGTCATAGACATAGCGGTGCAGCCGTTCGACGGTGGCTTCCTTCACAGGCATCAGGCCCGCTTCGTCAGTGTCGGCCAGAACCTCCAGGTCCGGGTCGAACTGCGCCAGCGCGGCCATCAGTTCTCTTACTGTCATGTTGTCCTCTGTTGTGCTGTTCTCTGCGTCGGCCCATGGCCGTCCGGGGCTTGAAACCCGCACCGTTTCCGGTGGCCGCATTACAGCGGACGCGGGACCTCACCCCGCGCCCTGCTCTCTCTAGCGAAAGCGGTAGTAACCCTTGCTCGGTCGCTCGCACGTGTAGCCGCGCTGTCGGGCAAGTTCGGGCAAGATCAGCCGGAACGGCGCACGCGGCCAGCCGGTGACGCTGCGCAGCAACGCCGTGCTACACGTCATCTTCAGCAGATAGCTGACCAGTTCGTCTTCCTTGTCTTTGCCTAGGATGTAGCCGTTGAACTCGACCGGCTCACCGGCACGTCGCGGCCGATAGGTCGGATCGTCCGCCCGGCGCCGCTGTTCGGCTTCCAGTTCCCTGAGCCGCTGACGAAGCTTGAAGTTTTCGTCTTCGGCCCGCAGCGCCCGCATCATGTATTCGAAATCTGCGTTCTTGCTGGAACCTGACGTGGCGCCTGTCAGTAGCTCGCCCCACGTCTTGCCGATCTCCTTGCGGTGCCGTTCGGCGAGCCGGGCAGCGTTCGCGACCTCTCCGTCGTGCGCACTGCCCATCATGCCGAGAAGCTTCGCGAGTTTCTCCAGGGAGTCGCTCATCGCGACCCCCGCCTCATCTTGGTCTTCATTTGTCGCTGTCCTCTGTTGCCTGCCTCTGCATCCGCTCGCGCGTTCCGGGCTTGGCACCGGCTCAGGCTGCATTAAGGCCCGTCCCGGTGGTCTCCGGGACGGCTGTTCACCACATCCAGATCAGGAAGATCGCCCACAGGAACGCGCCGATACCGGCCACGCCGAGCAGGATGTCCGCATAGTCAAACGGTTCTGGCATCGATCAGCACCTCTTCCGCGTCGCCGACGTATGCCGCCGCGACCGCCACATCGAACAACGCATCGGCAAGTATCTCACGGAACATCTCGGGGGCTTTCTTCGCGGCCGGGCTATTCAGCACGGTCGCCAGCTCACGGTGCGCGGCTTTGAGATGCTCACGCGCCTTGCGTAGCCGCGTCGCGGGCTTGCGCCCGGCAGGCGCCCCACGTCGCTTCTGTAGAGTTTTCATGTTGTCCTCTGTTGCATTGCTGCCTCTGCATCTATACGGGCTTGGCACCGTCCCTCTCGGGGCTGCATTACGGCGCCGCCCCGGTGAGGGGCGGCATGTCGGCTAGGCGGCCTTCGTGATCTCGACCTCGGTCGGGACTTCCAAGGTCTCGAAGAAATTGGCCGGCTGGTTCGTGTCCGGCGCGGTGGCGATATGCGGCACCTCGCCGGACAGGCACGCGAAGAACCGCGCACGGCCATGACCGCGACGCGGGGTGGCCCACGCCACGTAACCCTGCTTCTCGCAGAGCAGCGTGAACCACGGCCGCCACGCGCAGAACTGACCGGCCTTCCGGGCCATCGCGGTCCGGCTGACACCGTCAGTAGTTTTCGCCTCCATCATGACCCATTCGGCGAAACCGGCGGGAAGCTGGTTCGCGACCGGGCCGGCCAAGTCGTAGTTCGGCTTGGCGTTGACGGTGTTGGCTTCGTTGATCATCTTGGTCTTCATTGTCAGTCTCTCACTGTTGCTACCTCTGCGTTTTTCCGGGCTTGGGACCGGCGCACCATTGCGGCCGCATTAAAGCGCCGACCCTTTCGAGCCGGCGCTCCAACAGTAGGAGGACACACCATCCACGCAGCATGATCCGCGCTCCGACCTACGTCAGAGCAACGCACCACCTATGCACGGGTCCGCCTTCAAGGGGCGGCCGATCCGCACATCTGCATGGTATCAATTCACTTTTCGCTAGAGGTTTTTCAGAGCCGCCAAGCGCCCGTCACGGCACAGTGGCCTTACACTGTGCGCACCATCGTTGGTGAACCCTTCTCCGTAGAGTCGGGTGGGATTTATCGGCTTTCGTGGATATGCGGCCAGCAGTTCAGCCCCGCCGCGCCCTCTCATGGGCCACCGACACGCGCACACACCGCACAAGGCCATGTCGGCGCCTTGCACGGTGCGGGCAACTTTGAAACCCTCAGATTTGATCCTGCATCAGATATCTCGCCGCAGTCAGCGCGGGTGGTTCACAGACCTGCCTCAGGGCTTGGCCCGGCTGGCTGTAGCGAGATATCCGTATGCGGTTTTCAAAAGATCCAGGCACGGCCTGAATACGGGACTCACCTCTGGAGCCTGCCTCGCCCCCGCAAGGGGGTTCTGGCGCACGGCGCTCCTAGACGCACTCGGCTCCGTTACCCGTTTTTCGCGATCTCTCGCGCCCCGTGCACACTACGCTTTCGCCCGCGTGCACACATGGCAGGGTCTCGGCCGCCCCATCCGACGATCCTGGGGGCGCGCTTTGGGCACGCGCCAGGGGTGGCGAGCGGTGAGTCCGTATTCGATTTTCAAAGACCTTGGGCGTTGCCGGCCCCGTGGCCTGCAACCAGGTATTAATATACGCTTTTGCCACGTAGGCCACAAGGAACTTTTTGTGATGTATTTGCCTTTGTTTACAAGGGGTTATGGGCGCCCGGCACGGTTCCCCATCCCCATGGGCTTCCCTATGGCGCGGCTTCGGTGCGCGCTCGCAGCCGGCTTCGGCCCCGGCCCAGCCCCGGCCCAGCCCCGGCCCATGGCCCCGTCAGGCGGCCCAGGAAGCGCCTCAGGGCCGCCGTAGGGATCGGGCGGCCCCTACGGCCTATCCGGCCAGGGGGCGTCCACGGGCTTCTGGCGGGCGGCAAGGGCCGTCCGGCCCGGCCTGCCTTTGGGCCTCGGGATGGCCGCGATCCGCGACAGCCTGACTGCCCGCTGCGGATCGAGCAGCACCATCAGGAGCGCGGACATATCGTCGGATATCGGGATCTTCCCGGTCGCGTAGGTGGATATCCGCCGCAGCAGCACCGCTTCTGTCCGCTGCGCCCCGATCTCGCGCAGGAACCGGGCGAACGATGTCTGGCTGTGGCCCAGAGATATCAGCGCGGCGCAGAATTCTTCCTTGGTCATGCTGTTTCCCCATCCGAGACCACGTAGCATTACCACCTGGAGCGGTGCCCGACCATGGCAAAGATGCTAGAGTTCCTGCGGACTATCCGGCGCCAGATCGGCCAAGCGGCTTGCGACGGTCGCGCTGGCATGGCATGGCGCATCATGGGGGTATGAGATGTCAGAGTTCCGCATCCTGCCGCGCACGCTCGGCGTGCTCTATCAGGGCGACGGCTTCACCGTGCAGACCTATACCGGCGGCCTGCGGAAGGAAGTGCTCACCGCCGGCACGGTGTTCTTCTCGGTGCTGGAAGGCCATCCCAGGGTGAACGGCCATCTTCTGCGGCCAGGGATGTATGGCTGCGTCCCGCGTCTCGTGGAATTCTCCTGCCAGGAAGCCTGTCGGGTCGCGATGATCGATGACCACGCCTATCCCGGCATCTTCATGATCGGTGGCCCGATCGAGCCGGTCGGTCGGCTGCGTTATATGGACGGATGCACCGATACCGGGATCATCGCACCGCTGCGTCTCGGCGACCCCTGCCTGAACTTCCTGTTCTTCCCGCCCGAGACCAAGCAGACCCGGCATACCCATCCATCCGACAGGATCGGTGCCATATTCGACGGCGACGGTGTCTGCATCACGCCGGGCAAGACCACCCGCATGAGCCAGGGCGACGTGTTCGTCATCCCGACCGACGCAGAACATCACTTCGAGACCACCTCGGAACACATGCGGATCATCGTGTTCCATCCGGACAGCGAGTTCGGTCCCACCGACGAACGTCACCAGATGCTAGAAGCCACCATCATGGCATGAGCGCCCGGCCACCTTCCTTCGTCGCCAAGGACAGCGTGCCGCGTGATCGCATGGCGGACGCCTACCGGATACTGACCGCAGGAAGAAAGCTCGGACCTGTCATGGTCGCCTACAGCGGCGGCAAGGACGGTCTCGCTGCCGCGCTGCTCGCCCGCGATGTCGGCGTCGGGGGCCTGAATGTCTGCGAGCTATCCTTCACGTTCCGTCGCCAGGAACAGGACATCCGCGCCACCGCGCATCGGTTCGGGATCAACGTGGTCTATCGCCACCATCTCTCGCTCGGATGGCTGGCCGCCCATCCGCAATATCTCTTCACACACGACATGAAGCTCAACGGCGCGCTCTGCCATCTGCGCCAGCAGAACAGTGTCGAGAGCTACGCGAGACGTCACGGTATCCAGGTGGTCATCACCGGGCGCAAGACGCTCGGCAACAGCGTCCGTCAGGCGATCGATCCCCGGAAGAACGGCACCACGGGATGCCATCCCCTGCGTGGATGGGACGACGGCGACGTCTGGGCGCTGCTCCGCGACCGAGGCGTCCCGATGCCATGGGTCTATTCCACCCCGTTCGGCCGGCGGCAGGGCAACACCGGATGGCCGTTCTGTCGGCTGGGCAGCACGATCCAGGAGAACTACGAGATCATCTATCAGATCGAAGCAGAAACCGTCCTGGACGCGGCAGAGGCCGGCGTGCCGGGCGCCAGGGAGTTTCTCGATGGATACGCAGACCGTCTCTCTCACATCGCTCCGCCCTGCGGAGAAGAACATCCGCGTCCATCCTGAAGCCCAGATCACCGAGATGATCCGCGCGGTCGAGATGTTCGGCCAGACGCGGCCGATGGTGGTGGACGAGAAGGGAACCATCCTCGTGGGGAACGGTCTCTACGAGGCGCTCATGAAGATGGGCCGCACGGAAGGCACCGTGCTGCGCATGAAAGGGCTGACCAAGGCGGCCAAGGCCAAGCTGATGCTGTCGGACAACCGCATCTTCCATCTCGGCGCCGACGACTACGACAACATCATGGCCATGGTCCGGACTATCGGGGGGGACGGCGTGCTCGATATCCCCGGCTACGACGACGATATCCTCAAGACGCTCCTGGCCGGATCGGACGCCATCACCGACGCCGCCATGGATAGCTTCGGCACCCTGACCGAGGAAGAGATCGCCGCCCGGCAGCGGGCCAACGTGACCTACAACAGCACCGTGACCTGCCCGCACTGTGGCGAGACATTCTCTCTCACGCAGGGCGAAGCCGTGGTGCGATAGGCCATGAGCGTGATCATCGAGCGCGACCTGGATATCGACGTGGTCCAGGCCGCCATGACGCGCATCACCAACATATTCAAGAACCGTATCCCGGTCTATTTCGGCTTCTCCGGCGGCAAGGATAGTCTGGTGCTCGCCCACATGGTCGAGACCCTGATCATCCAGGGGAGGATCGATCCCCGCCTGCTCCGCGTGCATTTCATCGACGAAGAAGCGATCTTCCCCTGCGTCGAAAGGACCGTCATGGCATGGCGCCGGCGGTTCCTCGATCTCGGCGCGTCCTTCACATGGTTCTGCGTCGAGGTGAAGCACCATAGCTGCCTGAACATGCTGGCGAACGACGAGAGTTTCGTCTGCTGGGACAGCACCGCGCGGGACCTATGGGTCCGGGACATGCCGGCCTGCGCCGTCACGACCCATCCGTCGCTGCTGCCTCGGGCCTACTGGCCGCAGTATCTATGGCGCAAGACCTACCAGGACTTCCTGGCGAATATCCGCGACGGCGTCCACATGCTCGGTGTCCGCGCCGCAGAGAGCGTCCAGCGCCGATCCTTTCTGGGGCGTATGTCCCCATCCGGTCTCACCGTCGGTTCCGGCTGTATCACCCCGGTCTATGACTGGAAGGACAGCGATGTCTGGCTCTATCTGGCCGATCACCACGTCGATATCCCGGACGCCTACCGGCACATGTTCGCCATCGGCGTGCCCCGGCGGAACATGCGGATATCGCAGTTCTTCTCCATCGACACCGTGCCATCGCTCTCCCGCGTCGCGGAATACTATCCCGGCCTGATGGAACGCATCCTCCGGCGCGAGCCGCACGCCTATCTGGTGGCGCTCTACTGGGACAGCGAGATGTTCCGCCGCCGCACCGCGACACGCAGGGCGATCGAGAAGGAGACAGCGCAGGACTGGAAGGCCATGACGCTCGCCATCCTGCGCCAGCCGCCCGAGTTCCTGAAACGCAGCCATCAGGCCATCAAGACCCTGCACGACTACCAGCAGATCGTCATGAAGTTCTCGCCCATGATGGCCGAGAAGCACTGGAAGGCCGCCTATGAAGCGATCACCACCGGGGACCCGAAAAGCCGCGCCCGCCGTGCCCTCGCCATCTCCATCATCCGCGACGCCACCGCTCCTCGTCCCCGCCCTCAGCGTCCGGCTGGTGCCCCGCGAGATGCTGAAACCGAACGACTACAACCCGAACGTGGTGCTACAGCATAACCTCGATCTGCTGGAGCAGAGCATCCTCACGAACGGATGGACGCTGCCGATCGTCGCCCGGCCCGACTACACCATCATCGACGGTTTCCACCGATGGCTGGTCTCCGGGCGGGAACGGCTCCGTGCCATGCTGGCCGGCATGGTGCCCGTCGTCATCGTGAACCATGCCGATCCGGCGGCGAATGTCTACGGCACCATCACGCATAACCGCGCCCGTGGCATCCACCAACTCGGGCCGATGAAAACCATCGTCCAGCGGCTCCTGTCAGACGGCAAGACCATCCCGGAACTGGAAAAGGAACTCGGGATGCGCGCGGAAGAGATATTCCGGCTGTCAGACTTCGGCCGTGAAGATTTCCTGCGCATGATGGCCGGCACCGAGACCTACAGCCGCGCGAAACTCTACGTGGAGGTATAGTCATGGACCGTCACCCCAAGAACCTGCCTGATCTCTGCCTAGACTTCGACGGGGTGATCCACAGATATTCCGCCGGATGGCAGGAAGGGGAAATCTACGATGATCCGGTCCCCGGCTTCTGCGAATGGGCAGAGGAAGCCCGGCTCTATTTCACCCTGGTCGTCTACTCTTCCCGATCCAGCACCGACCTCGGCATACACAACATGCGGCTCTGGATGCGTCGCCATGGGATCAATGATGGATGGTTCGTCTTCACCGACAAGAAGCCACCCGCGTTCCTGACCATCGACGACCGCGCCATCCAGTTCAACGGCAACTGGCGCAGCCTCCAGTTCGCCCCCTCCGTCCTCCGTTCCTTCCGGCCATGGATGGCCCGTGTCCCGGCATGACATCTCGGGAGCCTGCCATGGACGCCATGATCTGCCAGATCGAATACCTGCTCGATCAGACCCGCCGCGAAGTCGAAAGCCTTGTCGCCCTCACCTCCGACCAACGTATCGCTCTGGCCCTGATCTTCGAACGTCTCGCCGACGCCATAGAGACGCGCCTTGCCGATAACTCTGGGAGTGAGGCAAGGTAGCGTGCGAGCCGGTGATCGCCCTGTCGGCCAGTCTCTGGTCATCGGCTCGCCCCATCCGATATGGGAGCGGATAGATGCGCAACTATAGCGATAGTAAGTCTTATGCCTCGTAAGCGACCAGATATCCCGGTAGCTGTTCCTCTCCCGTCGCCAGAACCACAGCACCGGCAGCTTGTCGAAATCCTATGCGCGGTCGGGGTGCAGCACGGGGAGATATGCAAGCAACTCACCATCGCCGGCTACCGGATCGATGACCCTGATAGTCTGAAGGCCATATTCGAGAAGGAGTTGCGGTTCGGCGCAGACCGCATACGCACCGGATGGAAGGTCCGTATCCACGCCCTCGCCATGGGGCCAAACCCTGGAGTCGCCCTGAATGCCTGCCGCTATCTCCTGCGTATCTTCGGTGAGCCGGAATGGCGGGATGCTTCCCTCGGACTCGGTGGCGACGAAGCCAGCGTGCCACCCGATGCCCGCGATCCGGCGACCATGAGCGATGAGGAACTCAGGACAGAAATTGCCACCATCCAAGAACGACTCCGTGCCTCCCGCCAGCTTACTATCGATGGCGAACTTGCTTCGCGAGGAGATGGCACGAGCCTGCCGGGAAAATCTGGTGGCGTAGTGCATTGAAGCCCTCGCTCCGTT
>Ga0126371_10002905_pt1 | contig 14902 bp, 11 predicted proteins | sample PanSoiMetaPlot_4_FD_110145 | JGI IMG/M metagenome (GOLD analysis project Ga0126371, IMG submission 110145) | Tropical forest soil microbial communities from Panama - MetaG Plot_4 | ecosystem: Environmental > Terrestrial > Soil > Tropical forest > Bulk soil | place: Panama | collected 2016-02-17 | reverse complement strand
GCGACCCCGGATGTTCCTGCGAACCACCGAATTCCTGTGGCAAGAGGGACATACCGCGCATGCCGACGCCGAAGACGCGATGGCCGAGACCATGCTGGCGCTTGGCCTCTATCAGGATGTGGCAGTACAGACCGCGGCGATGGCATCGATAGCCGGGGAGAAGACCGAGAGCGAGCGGTTCGCCGGGGCGCAGCGGACGTTCACGATCGAGGCCATGATGCGCGACGGCCGCGCGCTGCAGGCCGGTACATCCCATTTCATGGGGGCCAACTTCGCCACAGCCTTCGGCATCCAGTACACCGCGAACGACGGTGAGCTCAAGTTCTGCAACACCACGTCCTGGGGCATGAGCAGCCGCATGATCGGCGGGCTGATCATGACCCACGGCGACGACCGTGGGCTGATCCTGCCGTCGGCGCTGGCTCCTTACCAGGTCGTTATCGTTCCCATCGGCCGCGGAGATCAGGTGCAGGACGTACTAGCGGCGGCCGCCGGACTCGCCTCGCAGCTCGACGCCGCCGGGATCCGCGCGCACGTCGATGACCGCTCGCAGCTATCGCCTGGCTTCAAGTTCAACGACTGGGAGCTACGCGGCGCGCCGATGAGGCTCGAACTTGGTCCCAGAGATCTCGCAGCCGGCACCGCTGTGCTCGCCCGGCGACTGGGCAACGGCAAGGAATCCATCCAGCTCAGCACCGCACCGCAGCGGCTAACCGAGGAACTCGCTGCCTTCCAGGACCTGCTGCTCGCGCGAGCTACCGAGTTCCGCGACTCCCACACCGTGACCGTGGATACCTGGCCGGACTTCGTGACGGCAGTCGCGCTGGGCTGGGCACGGGCCCTGCACTGCGGTCAGCGGTCGTGCGAGGACGACATCAAGGCGGAAACGACCGCCACCCCGCGGTGCATCCCGCTCGACGGGAAACCCGAGTCAGGATTGTGCGTGCGCTGTGGCCTGCCGTCTGCATACGGCAAGCGACTGATCTTCGGCCGGGCCTACTGAGCCGGGCGGCTAGACCGCAGCGCTGAGGGCCCGCGAACGGAGTGCACGCACGACCAGATCGCGCCGCTCGACAAGGACGCGGACGAGGGCCGGATCGCACTCATCGGCGGCGAGGAATGCGTCGATCTGGGTGAGCAGTCCAGGCCCTGCCGCCGTCCGGGGGAACAGCGCCGCACCGAGCTGGACCCGCATGTGACCGCCCCGCGCGGCCCATACCGAGGGCAGCACCGCGAAATACCGCTCGGCGTAAGGGGCGAGCAGCGGCGCATGCTCAGGCTGGTGGAACGCGCTGGCAATCTCGGTCAGGGCGTCGGAGGTCAGCTCGGTCTCGGTGAGGATGCGCCACGCCGCCGCCTTGGCAACGGCCGCCGGAATGGCGGCCCGGCAAGCGGATGCATGCCGGGTACCGGCATCTGTCGTATCCCCCGCCAGCTCCGCGTCGATCTCGGCCGCGCCAGCGCGGCCCGTCGCGACTAGCCTGCGCAGGATCGCCCAGCGCAGCTCGGCATCCACGGCCAGGCCGGGCGGACTGACCCGGCCCGCAAGCAGGCTGGCCAGCAGGTCAAGCTGCTCAGCACTGGCCGCCGTCCAGGACAGCAGCTGCAGGTAGCCGAGCTGATGATCGCTGCCGGGCTGGGATTGGCGCAGTAGCGCCATGGCCCGGTCGGCTAGCAGCTTCCTGCCCACCGGCACCCATAGCGGTTCGGCCAGCTCATGCAGTGCGGTCGCCGTTAGGCCGAGTAGTATCTGTGCCGCGGCTATCGACGGCTCGGCCGCCAGAGCGTCGGCAACCATCGACACGAACGCGGGGACCGCCAGCTCGCCCTGCCGCACCATGTCGATGACCGAAGTCCAGCACACCGCTCGGGCGAGCGGGTCGCTGAGCTTGCCAATCGACGTCCTCAGCGTCTCCATCGACCGGTCATCGAACCGCAGTAGCGCGTACGTCAGATCGTCGTCGTTGACCAGCACGAGGTCCGGCTGCCGGACACCGATGAGCGCTGGCACCGCGGTGCGCGGCCCGGCGATGTCCGCCTCGATCTGCTTTGTGCGCGTGAGGCCGTCCGCGGCCAGGTGGTAAAGACCGATTGCGATGCGATGCGGCCGCAGCGTCGGATCGGAAGCGGCCGCTGCCTGGTTGATCTCGAAGGATTGGAACGTGCCAGCTCCATCCAACTCGAATCCGGCCTGCAACGTGCTCGGGCCGGTTGATTGCAGCCACGCGGCGGACCAGTCCGCCAGGCTCGAGCCAGAGCTGGCCTCGAGAACACGCAACAGGTCGGTCAGCGTCGCGTTCTGGAAGGCATTCTCGTCGAAATAGGCCTTGATCCCGGCGAAGAAGTTCTCCCGGCCCACCGTGGCCACCAGCTGCCGCAGCACCGAAGCGCCCTTGGCGTAGCTGATCCCGTCAAAGTTCGCGATCGCCTGGCTGAGGGTCGGCACGTCGGCCGCGACCGGATGCGTGGACGGTAGCTGGTCCTGCTGATAGCCCCATGCCTTACGGCCCGTGCAGAAGGTGGCCCAGGCGTGGGTGAATCGCGTTGCTTCCGAGCTGGACAAAACCGCGCAGAATTCGGCGAACGACTCGTTCAGCCACAGGTCGTCCCACCACCGCATCGTCACCAGGTCGCCGAACCACATGTGCGCCATCTCATGCAGGAGCACGCTCGCCCGCAGCTCGTACATCATGTCGGTGACCTTGGACCGGAATAGGAGGGTGTCAGTCCAGATCACGCAGGCGGCACTCTCGGTGGCACCGGCGCTGAAGTCGGGCACGAATGCCTGGTCATATTTGGCGAACGGATAGTCGCGCTCGAACAGTTCGGTGTAGTAATCCAGGCCCAGGCGGGTCGTCTCGAAGAGATCGTCAGCCTCGAGATAGGAGGCCAGCGACTGCCGGCAGGCAAGTCCGAGCGGGATGACCTGGCCTCGCGGCGTCGTGTGCGAGCTTCGGACCACCGCGTACTCGCCTGCGACCACCGCGAACAGGTACGTGGATAGCAGCGGCGTTGACTGGAATTGCCACAGCGCGGTGCCGGCCGCTGGATCGATGACCGGCTCCGCCGAGTCCGGCTGATTCGACAGCACCGTCCAGTGCGCGGGGACCCTGACATGAATGGTGAACGGCGCCTTCAGGTCAGGCTGCTCAAAGTTGGCGTAGACGGTGCGGGCATAAGCCGGCTCGAACTTGGTGTAGGTGTAGACCCGACCGTCGGCCGGATCTACGGCACGGTGCAGGCCGGTGCCATCGGAGGAGTACCAGCAGTCGGCCATGACCCGCAGCTCGTTGACCGCCGCGAGGCCGGCGAGCGCGATCCGGCCATCGGCGTAGGCCGTATCTGGATCGATCGCCGTGCCGTTGAGGCTGATCTCGCGCACGCGGTCCGCGACGAGGTCCACGTAGCTCGCCGCTCCAGGCTCGCCGCAGTCGAACCTGATCACTGACTCCGAGCCGAACACCTGGTCACCTTGAGTCAGGTCTAGCGTGACGTCGTAGCCCTGGAGTCGGAGAAGTCGAGCCCGCTCGCTAGTCTCCTGCCGCGTTATCTCTGCTGCCTGCATTCGCCCACATTAGGCCGGAAGTTCGCGCGAGCGCAGGGCCCGCTCGACGACGTCACGACACTCGACGAGCAGCCGGACCATGGCCGGATCACGCTCTTGCTCGGCCAGAAACTCGTTGATCTGGCGCACCAGCTCAGGCGAGGCCGCAAAGTAGGGGAACAGGGACTCGGCAAGTACCCGCCTGATGTGCTCACCACGGCTGGACCAGATCTCCGGCAGTACCTGAAAGTAGAGATCGGCGTACGGCCCGAGCAGATCCGCATGCTCGGGGCGGCCGAAACTTGCCGCGACGGCGGTCACGCCCTCATGCCCGAGCTCGTCCGACTCGGCCACCAGCCGCCAGGCCGCATCTTTGTGCTCGGCATCCGGGATGGCCGCCCGGCTGGCGGCGGCGTGTCTGCGGCCAGCGTCCGTCGCGTCCCGCGCTAGCTCTGCGTCGATTTCCGCGTCGCCGGCGCGTCCGGTCGCGGCCAAGCGCCGCAGCAATGACCAGCGCAACTCGGTGTCCACGACCAGCCCAGGGACCTCGATCGAGGAGTCGAGCAATCCAGCAAGCAGGTTCAGCTGCTCTTGCGTGGTCGCGGTCCAGGCCAGCAGCTGAATCCAGGCAAGCTGGTGATCGCTTCCTGGCTCGGCGGAGAGCAGCAACGGCATGGCCGCGCTGGCGAGCTGATCTTTGCCCTCAGGCAGCCACTTGGGGTCGGCAGTGACGGTCATCAGCCTGGCCGCGGTCAGATGCAGGATCTGCAGTACCGACACCGTCGGCTCTTCGCCCATGCCGCCGACGAGTATCTGGATGAACGCGGGCACCGACAACTCAGCCTGCTGCACCATGTCCAGCACGGCGCTCCAGCAGACCGTGCGCGCGAGCGAGTCGTTGAACTGCCCGATCGACGAGGCGAGCGTGCGAAGCGATCGCTCGTCGAATCGGACGAGCGCGTACCCGAGATCATTGTCGTTGAGCAGGATCAAGTCCGGCTGCGCGAGGCCCACCAGGTCAGGCACCTCGGTCCTGGCACCGCTCACGTCCACTTCAACCCGGTGCGTGCGCACAAGCTCGCCGCCAACTCGGTTGTACAACCCGATGGCAATGTGGTGCGGTCGCAGGATCGGATGCTCAGGCAGTGCCTCCTGCAGCACCGCGAAGGCGGTGAACGCTCCGCCGTCATCCGTGCGGAACTCGCTGCGCAGAGTGTTGGGCCCTGCGGTCTCCAGCCAGAGCTTCGACCACTCGCGCAGGCTCTGTCCCGAGCTTGCCTCCAGCGCCGCCAGCAGGTCGGCGAGAGTCGCGTTGCCCCAGCCATGGGTCGCGAAGTAGGCCCGGATGCCGGCCACGAAGTTGTCCCGGCCGACGTACGCGACAAGCTGCTTGAGCACCGAGGCGCCCTTGGCGTAGCTGATCCCGTCGAAGTTCGCGATCGCCTCGCTCAGCGTGCCGACGTTCGCCGCGACCGGGTGCGAGGAAGGCATCTGATCCTGCCGGTACCCCCAGGTCTTGCGGGCGCCGGAGAACGTGGTCCAGGCGTCGGCGAACCTGGTGCCCTCCGCGCTCGACAACGCGGCAGAGAATTCGGCGAATGACTCGTTCAGCCACAAGTCGTCCCACCATTTCATTGTCACCAGGTCGCCGAACCACATGTGCGCCATCTCGTGCAAGATCACGGTGGCGCGCAACTCATACATCATGTCGGTGACCTTGGACCGAAATAGCACGCGCTCAGAGAACGTGACGCAGCCGACGTTCTCCATTGCCCCGGCCGAAAACTCCGGCACGAATACCTGGTCGTACTTCTCGAACGGATAGTCCCGGTCAAACAAGGTGGTGTAGTAGTCGAACCCCTGGCGGGTAATGGTCAGGATGTCGTCGGCCTCGAGGAACCCGGCCAGTGACGCCCGGCAGGCAACGCCGAGCGGGATGACCTGGCCGCGGGGTGTCGTGTGCGTGCTCGTCACCAGGTGGTACTCGCCCGCACAGATGTTGGTCAGGTAGGTCGATATCGGCGGCGTGGGCGGGAAGTGCCAGATCGCGACGCCATCGCCGGCCGGCTCGGGCACCGGCGCCGGCTGGTTGGACAATACGATCCAGTCCGCTGGCGCGATGACGTGGAAGGTGAACGGCGCTTTCAGGTCAGGCTGCTCGAAGTTGGCGTACACGCTGCGCGCATCGGCAGGCTCGAAGTTTGTGTAGAGGTACACCTTGCCGTCAGCGGAGTCCACGGCGCGGTGCAGGCCCTTGGAATCGTGGGTATATGCGCAGTCCGCCACGACTCGAAGTTCATTCTGCCCAGCGAGACCGGTCAGCGCGATCCGGCCATCGGCATACGCGATGTCAGGGTCGATCGCAGTCCCGTTAAGGGCGAGCTCCACGATCTCCGCCCCGGCCAGATCGGCGTAGCTGGCCGCCCCTGGCTCGGCGCAGTCAAAGGTAACGACAGACGTCGACCGGAAGATTTTCTCGCCGCGAGTCAGGTCAAGCTCGACGTCGTAGCCGTGCACTCGCAACAGGCGGGCTCGCTCAGCAGTCTCGTCACGGGTGATCTCTGCAATCGGCATAACGCGGCTGTCCCCTTGATGATCATCTAATGGTCGCGGATTCCCCCAGGTTAGGCCACGGGCCCGGGAACTTTCGTGGCATCTGCCACTTGCGGGGATGCAGCGCCAGGGCTCAAGATCTCGATAGGGAATTAACGGGGAAGGCGGGCCATTGGAGGAGATCTATACATTCCTGGTCAGGGGGCCGTCCAGCCGCCTTCCGCGCGGTTATATCTGGCTGATACCGATCTGGTTCGTCATTCTCGGCGCCCTGGTCGCTCTCGCCAGCCGGGATCTCAGCGGCAAGCTAACACCCTGGCTCGCTGCCACCGAGGTAGGCGGCACGCTCCTCGCCGGCGCGGTCGTGATGAGCGTCCTGTTTACAGTCAGGCGCCATGCCTTCCGGGCGAACAGCGAGGGGATCTGGATCGGCATACTCACGACGCGCAAGCGGCCGAAGCTACGGCAGGTGCACATCCCGTGGGCGGACATCTCCGTGGTGCGAATGGCGCACCGGCGCTACGGCGTACTGCTCGAGATTTCTCTCGCGCCGTCCGCCGAGGTGGTGATCAGGCCCGGCGCCGGGGAGCAGATCCTGCTGTGGCTCGGCTCGCTGGTCATGCCGTTCGGATTCGGACGGGGCCGACCTGCTTTGACCGCGGCGCGGCCATACCCACCCCGTTACCTGATAAAGGTCTGCGACGTAACGCCGAGCGGATTGCGACAGGTCCTTGCTGAGCTCAGGCCACCGGAGATTCCGGTCCGGATACTCACAAAGTCTGGGGCAATGCGATTCGCGCCGTTGCCGCGGCGGCGGTCGAGTCCGCAGCCGACGGGTGCTGCCATCACCCGCTGACATGCCAGACTGACGCCAATATCATCACGGCACCGGGTCTGCTGTGGGCAGCCCGTTTCGCCGGTACAGAAGGAGCAGCAGGATGGCACACGAGGTCAAGGGCGTCATCGCCAGCGCTAAGGGCGCCCCGGTCAGCGTCACCAGGGTGGTCGTACCGGATCCGGGGCCGGGTGAGGCGCTGGTCGCGATCCAGGCCTGCGGCGTGTGCCACACCGACCTGCATTACCGCGAAGGCGGTATTGGCGAGGACTTCCCTTACCTGCTCGGCCATGAGGCAGCGGGCGTCGTCGAGGCCGTCGGCCCGGACGTCACTGGCCTGACGGCAGGCGACTTTGTCATCCTGAACTGGCGGGCGGTGTGCGGCCAGTGCCGCGCCTGCCTGCGCGGCCGCCCGTGGTACTGCTTCGCCACGCACAACGCAACACAGAAGATGACCCTGACCGACGGCACGCAGCTGTCGCCCGCCCTCGGGATCGGCGCGTTCGCCGAGAAGACGCTTGTCGCAGCGGGCCAGTGCACGAAGGTCAGCCCGTCGATCAAGCCCGAGGTAGCCGGCCTGCTCGGCTGCGGCGTCATGGCTGGGCTGGGTGCCGCGCTCAATACAGCGGGAGTCAGCCGCGGTGACTCGGTCGCAGTTATCGGCTGCGGCGGAGTCGGTGACGCGGCGATTCTTGGCGCGCGGCTGGCCGGTGCGCGAAAGATCATCGCAATCGACATCGATGACCGCAAGCTGGACCTGGCTCGGCAGTTCGGCGCGACTGACACGATCAACTCTTCCTCGGCTGCTCCAGTCGAGTCCGTCCGCGAGCTGACCGAGGGCAACGGCGCCGACGTGGTCATCGAGGCAGTGGGCAAGCCTGAGACCTACAAGCAGGCTTTCTATGCCCGCGACCTAGCCGGGACCGTCGTTCTCGTCGGCGTGCCTACTCCCGCCATGCAGCTTGACCTGCCGCTGCTGGACGTATTCGGCCGCGGCGGGACGTTGAAGTCTTCCTGGTATGGCGACTGCCTGCCCAGTCGCGACTTCCCCATGCTCGTCGACCTGCACCTGCAGGGTCGCCTGCCGCTGGAGAAGTTCGTGTCCGAGACGATCGCGCTCGACGCGATCGAGGAGGCGTTCGCCAAGATGGAGCGCGGGGAGGTGCTCCGCTCGGTCGTGGTGCTGTGACCCGCGCCGCTGACGGCCGCGGCCTGAACACTGTCGCCAGGATCGCGATGTGGTCGGGGCCGCGCACGGTGTCGACCGCGCTCATGCGGTCCTGGGAGAACCGGGCCGACACAGTCGTCGTCGACGAGCCGCTCTACGGCTACTACCTCGCCAGCACGGGGATCGACCATCCTGGCCGAGACGAGGTCATCGCCAGTCAGTCAGGTGACTGGCGCGAGGTGCTCGCCGGGCTGACCGGCGAACCGCTTCCGGACGACGTATCGGTGTACTACCAGAAGCACATGACTCACCACCTGCTGCCCGAAATCGACCGTGATGCGCTCGCTGGCCTTCGGCACGCATTCCTCATCCGCGATCCCCGTCAGTTGCTCGCCTCCTATGCGAAGGTCAGATCGCAGCCGGTGCTCGCCGATCTGGGTCTCGAGCAGCAGGCCGAGATATTCCGGACGTTCGGCGGGCCAGTCGTGGACTCGGCGGATATCTTGCGCGACCCCGCAGGAACCCTGGCGGCGCTGTGCGACGCCCTCGGTGTCCCGTTCGATCCCGCCATGCTGTCGTGGCCAGCCGGCCCGCGGCCGAGCGACGGGGTCTGGGCTCAGCACTGGTACGGCAATGTCTGGCAGTCCACCGGGTTCAGTCCGTACCGCCCGCCGGTGACGGACGAGCTGCCGCCTGAACTCGAACCGCTGGCTGCTGCCTGCGAGCCGTTCTACGCAGAGCTATCCGCGCGCCGCCTACGGGGGTGACGACGCGCGGATAGCAGCTACTAGCTGGTCGATACTGCGGTCAGCGCCGTGCCAGCTCACCTTCGGCAGTCGGCTCGTCGGCGCCAGTCGATCCTTGCTCCGACAGAGCTTGCTCAGACAGTGCGTCCTCCGAGACCGCGGTCCGCGGCAGCAGCAGGCTCAGCAACCCGCAGAGGACGAACGCTCCGATCGCGTACGGTGCGGTGTGCTTGAGCGCGTCGGCAAAGGTGTGACCGCTGCTCACCGCTCCGAAGAACACGGTGCCGAGCAGCGCCACGCCGATTGCTCCGCCCAGCTGCTGTGCCGTGCTGAAGATCCCGGACGCGCTGCCCGCAGCCTCCACTGGAGCGGCCGCGAGAACGACATTCACCAGCGGGATGACCAGCAGCGCCAGGCCGGCGCCGGCGACCACGAGTCCGGGAACCACAGGCCACGGGCTGCCGTCGACGCCAACGTGATCGACGAAGGCACTGACCGCGACGATGCCGCCCGCCATGAGCAGCGCCCCGATGACGAGGATCCGGCGACCGTACTTCTGCGCCAGTGGCACTGCAGCTGGCGCGCCGAGGAAGCTTCCGGCGCTGAAGGCGACCGAGGTCAGGCCCGCCCGCAGCGGTGAGAAGTGCTCGCCGATCTGCAGCCACAGCGCGAACATGAGGAAGAAGCCCTGCATACCGGCCGCGAAGGCGAGCTGCACGCCGAGGCCGGCTGCGAACGCGGGTGACTTCAGGAGCCTGGCTCGGAGCAGCGGTGCGGTCTGCGGCCGCTTGCGGCGTTCCTCCGTGACGGCCAGGCCGACGACGCCGAGCACACCGGCTGCTAGCACCGCCCACACCCAGCCTGGCCAGCCGAGCTGGCGGCCCTCCAGCAGCGGATAGACGATCGCGACCATGCTGGCGGCCAGCACGGTGGCTCCGGCCAGGTTGGGCCGTCGGGCGGCGACGTCACGCGTCTCCGGCACGTAGCGCAGGCCCGCGGCGAGCGAGAAGACCGCGATCGGCACGTTGACGAAGAAGACGGTGCGCCAGCTCCAGCCAAACAGGTTGGCTTCAGTGAGCACGCCGCCAAGCAGGAGGCCGATCGCCGACGCGAAGCCGAGCGTCGCGCCGTAGACGGCAAACGCCTTGCCGCGCTCCTTCGTCGTTGTGTACATCACCCGGAAGGTGGCAAGTACCTGTGGCGCCATACTGGCCGCCGCAGCACCCTGGACCACTCGGGCGGCAATCAGCTCCGCTCCGGTCGACGAGAGGCCCGCCAGCATGCTGGCGACGCCGAACGTGACAACCCCGAATAGGAAGATTCGCTTGCGGCCGAACCGGTCGCCCAGGCTCCCGGCGACGATGAGCGCCGCCGCGAATGCCAGCATGTATCCGGATACGACCCATTCCAGCTGTGTCGAGCTGGCATCTAGGCTGCGCCTGATAGTCGGCAGCGCGACGTTGATGATCGTCACGTCGATCATGTCCATCAGCGCGCCGATGATCAGCACGGCTGCTGCGAGTGTGCGTCCTCGGCTGGTATTCATCGCACATTCTCCATCTCTCTCGAACCATATTCGCTTCTCGAACGCTGTTCCTTCACGAACAGTGTTCTATCATGGAGATCGGTTCTAGTCAACCGGCGTTCGTTGCTAGTACGCTGTTCCAGAGGAGGTTGATCACATGTCAGACGTCGACGAACTACCGCCACCGCCGGGCCAGCGGCTGCCGGACCGGTCCGCCCGGCGCAGGCGCGACCCGATCACCCGCGAGGCGATCGTGGATACCGCGATCAGGCTGCTCGATGCCGAGGGCCTGGACGCGCTCAGCATGCGCCGGATCGCCGATGAACTCGGCACGGGCGCTGCCTCGCTGTACTGGCACGTCGGCAGCAAGGACGGCTTGCTTGATCTCGTCTTCGACAAGATCATCGGGGACGGGTTCGTCCCCGACCCGGTGCCCGGCCAGTGGCGCGAGCAGCTTAAGGAGGTGGCCAGAGAGCAACGGGCGGTCAGCTTGCGGCATCCCTACGTGGTCCGAATCTCGATCGGCCGGATACCGATGGGGCCGAACGCACTGCGGTACTCCGAGCGGGTGCTTGCCATCCTGCGAGCTGGCGGTCTGCCGCCAGCTCTAGCCGTGCAAGGCAGCCACCTACTGATCTCTACCGTCAACGGCTTCACGCTGGACGAGACCGGTGTCGGCGACGGCGCGCCCGACGTTCCGGCGACGCAAGAGGCGGCAGCGATGGCCCGCGACTATCTGGCGAGCCTGCCAGCAGAGCAGTTCCCGAACGTGGTCGCGCTGGCCGATGAATTCAGTTACGTAGACCGGGATGCGCAGTTCGAGCTGCTTATCGATATCTTCGTTGACGGTCTAGCTCGCAAGGCCGCGGCGGCGGACGCGGCAAGGGGCTAACGAGACTCTCCACCGGAGGCGCGTGTGCTGCAGCAATTTGACGAGCGCAACCGGAACCTGATGGTCAGTGTCGCAGGGAAGCTTACGCATCGCGACGAAGCCGCGGTGAGCCCGTTCGACTCGGTGGTCCAGGGCGGGGACGCGGTATGGGAAGGGCTCAGGCTCTACAACGGGAGGATTTTCCGGCTCGATGAGCACCTGAGCAGGCTACGCCGGTCGGCCATGGCACTGGCCTTCCAGCAGATCCCGTCAGACGAGGAGATCATCGCCGAGATAAGGCGCACGCTGGCGGCCAACGAGATGACCGACAACGTGCACATCAGGCTCACGCTGACCCGTGGCGTGAAGATCACCAGCGGCATGGATCCGCGACTGAACCGGTCCGGACCGACTCTGATCGTGCTACCGGAGCACAAACCTCCGGTCTACGACTCAGGGGGCATCACGCTCATCACCTCGAGCGTCCGGCGCACGCCACCCGACAGCCTGGATCCGAAGATTCACCACAACAACCTGATCATGTCGATCATGGCCAAGATCGAGGCCAACGTTGCCGGAGCCGACGACGCGGTCATGCTCGATCACCGCGGGTTCGTTGCGGAGACGAACGCCACGAACATCTTCCTGATTACTGACGGAAGACTATGCACTCCGTCGGCGGCCGCCTGCCCGGAGGGAATCACCAGGCAGGCAGTGCTTGACCTGGCGGGCCAGGCCGGAATCGACTGCATCGTCGGCGACTTCAGCCTGACGCAGCTCTATACAGCTGAGGAGCTGTTCGTGACTGGGACGATGGGCGGTCTCACCCCGGTGCTGGCGCTTGACGGCCGCCAGATCGGTTCGGGGCAGCCAGGTCCGATCACCAACACGCTGTCCCGGCTGTTCGCTGGGCTCACCGCGACGAGCGGAACGCCCATCTGCTAACAGGGCGGAATCCCGGCGGTGGCGATAATGAACCGCATGACCAAGCCTGCAGATGTACCCGCAGTCACCCTTCCAAGTGGCGCCCAGATGCCCATGGTCGGATTCGGCACCTGGAAGCTGCGCGAGTTCCACGCGCGCGACGCGGTCCTGTCAGCGCTGGCAGCCGGCTACCGGCACATCGACACGGCCACCATGTACGGCAACGAGGAGCAGGTGGGCCAGGCGCTGCACTCGAGCGGGCTCGACCGCAGCGAAGTGTTCATCACCACCAAGATCCGCCCCTCCGATGCAGGCCGCGAACCCGCTATCTTGCGCAACTCGCTGCGCAAGCTCGGCACCGAGTACGTCGACCTCTGGCTCGTGCACTGGCCATCACGATCCGGGGCAAACCGGCAGCTCTGGCGGGAAATGCTGCGGCTTCAGGCCGACGGCAACGCCAGGGACATCGGGGTCAGCAACTTCAGCACCGCCCAGGTCGACGAGTTGATCAAGACTTCAGCACAGACCCCGGCGGTTAACCAGGTGCACTGGAATCCGGCCAGATACGACCCATCGGTGCTGAGGGATCACGCCGAGCGCGGCATCGCGTTCGAGGGATACAGCCCGCTGAAGGACACTAACCTGCGCGACCGGGTGCTGACTGAGATCGCCGACGCTCACAGCGTGACCACTGCGCAGGTGGTGTTGCGCTGGCATCTCGAGCACGACATCACAGTCATACCGAAGTCCGTCCGCCCGGACCGGGTCGCCGCGAACATCGACCTGTTCGGCTTCAGCCTCACGCCAGATGAGACCGCCCAAATCGATGCGCTAGCCCGCTGACGGCATGGGACAGCCACCGCAGCCTGGATTCTTGCCATCATGCGACGGCTTCGATTTCGACAACGCCTGGCCACCGTCGCCGGGGATCAGTATTCGAACGCCAGCAGGGTCCATCGGAATCGGTAATGCGGCTGCCGGCCTCTGCGGCGGAATGGTGTTCGCCGCACTCGACTACTGGCATGCCAGACGGCCTCCGCCGCCGGAACGGCCCGCAGCGGGGACCACGCTGTATCGCTACATCGTGCGCCGGCTCGTCGATTCCTGGCGTGTCCCGGCCGGCGTCCTTCGCTACTACTGGTGGATGCTGCTGCCAGACGGCGACCGCCGTGTCCGCGGTCTGAGCTGGCGCACTATCAAGCACCAGTGGCCGCTCGTGCGGGCCAGCATCGACCGCGGCACGCCAGCTGCGCTCGGTGTGGTGACCATGGCATCTGCATGGCCGGGCCGACTCGGTCACAATCACCAGGTGCTCGCCTACGGATACGAGGTATCGGGCCGCGTGGTGACGCTGAAGGTCTACGACCCGAACAGCGGCCCGGCCGACGACATCCGCATTTCGTTTGACTCTTCAGCCCCGGCGACGGCTACTTCGTTTGAGCACAACCTCGGCATCGGCTGGCCAGTCCGCGGCTTCTTCCTGACGCGCTACTCCCCCGCTGCGCCGCCGTGAGCGGCGACGCTCGCCACGATCTTCGCCGCGGCGGATCTGGTTGGCACCCGGACGAAATTCAGGTGCACGTTCGCCGGGTCTTCCTGAGCGTCCCGGTACCGTTCTGAGTACTTGTCATGCTGGGTCCACGCCCAGCGCAAGATCGACTGCTCCGGGTCGAGGCGGAACAGGCTGCGCACGGATTCTGTGTTCCCGTTCCACAGCTCCGCTCGCGCGAGGATTCGCCGCAGCGTGCGAAGCGTGAGCTGCGCCATCACCCGGTACCTGGGCAGGTCGAGCCAGATAACCGTGTCAGCTCGCGCCCATACGAGCTGCCTGACGGCGCTGTAGTTCCCGTCGACAACCCAGGCGTCACCCGCGATAAAGTCCGCCACCTGCGCGCGGAACAGTTTGACGTCAAGCGGCTCCCAGTTCGGCTGGTGGAAGATCGAGTCAAGCTCCAGGTGCGGCGCGCCGATCGCGTCGGCTAGGGCAGCTGCGAGCGTGGTCTTGCCAGATCCGGCGTTGCCAACCACCGACACCCTGCGCACCGGCTCACTCTAGGACTGTCGTCGGGCTCAGCTGGGGAGGCTATGCCGCAAGGCCAGGATCCTCGCGACCGCCGCCCTGAACGCTGCTGTCGGGAGCTTCCCGGACTTGTATCCACTCTCAAGCCCATTCACGGACAGAACTCCCTCGCTGCTCCGCTGCGATGCGGCGAGGATCAGATCCATGCCAGCTTCGCCGGCTAGCAGCGAGCGGTTCGAAATCGAGCCGAACGACGTCAGCGCGCCGGCCCCGATCGCGTCGGTAATGGTCACGCCGTCGTAGCCGAGACGAGTGCGCAGCTGACCCTGCACGATCTTCGATGACAGCCCGGCCGGATGGCGGGCATCAAGTGACGGGTACTTCGCCCAGGACACCATGATCAGCTTGACGCCCGCCTTGATCGCCGCATGGTACGGATACTCGTCGACGTTCTTGATGGTCGCGACGGACAGCCGGAGGGTTACCGGCACCTTGTCCGTGTTCTGGCTCGTCCTCGCCGCGCCCAGGCCAGGAAAGTGCTTGGCGGTCGCGGCGACCTTGCCTGCCTGCTGCGCCGTAATGAACTGGGCGCCCAGGGTCGACACCACACCGGGGCGCATGCTGTAGGAGCGCTGATACTTGTCGTCGAAATCACCAGCCGTCCTGAAGACATCCAGGACCGGGGCGAGGTTGACGTTGAGGTGGTAGCTGCGCAG
>Ga0126371_10002904_pt1 | contig 14903 bp, 7 predicted proteins | sample PanSoiMetaPlot_4_FD_110145 | JGI IMG/M metagenome (GOLD analysis project Ga0126371, IMG submission 110145) | Tropical forest soil microbial communities from Panama - MetaG Plot_4 | ecosystem: Environmental > Terrestrial > Soil > Tropical forest > Bulk soil | place: Panama | collected 2016-02-17 | reverse complement strand
TACACCGGCGCCGCCGAAGCAGGCTGGGACGCTCCCAAGGGTGAAGGTGTCGCAGGCACACCCGCTTGGGTCGAGTCAGCCGGCACATACCTCGCGACGAATACCAGTTATCCCAGTGGCGCGGCCGCTGTCGACGGCAGCATGGCGCAGGGTGCTCCCGCCAACGCTGGTGGGGGCGCAACGGATGGCCACCCAGACGGGGCCAATCCAGGTGGCAACGACCAGAATGCAGGAGGGGGCGGAGGTGCTAACGGAGGGACTGGAGGATACGGCGGAGATTCCTGGAATACGAACTTAAGTTCGGGCGGCGAAGGTGGCGCTGTGTTTCCATCCACTATCGATCGCATCGCACTGGGTGGTGGCGGGGGCGCGGGTACGCGAAATAACTCCCCCGGCGATACTCAAGCGAGTAGCGGTGCTACCGGGGGCGGCATTATTTTCATTCGTGCGAATAGCTTTGCTGGGAGTGCAACTCTCTCCGCTAACGGCGCGGGCGCCTATAACGGCACTGCCAATGATGCGGGTGGCGGCGGCGGTGCAGGCGGAACGATCGTGATGCTTGCCGCCAGTGGGGGTGAAGGTGGACTCACTTTGCGGGCGAATGGAGGCCGAGGCGGCGATGCCTGGGACTCGCAAGCCTACAGCCTTGCCGACCGCCATGGACCCGGCGGCGGTGGGGGAGGCGGCGTAATATTGGTCTCTGGAACTCCCGCCAGCATAGGTATCACCGGGGGCACAAGTGGAACAACTCTGACCCCCGGTGTCCCCTACGGCGCAACTCCGGGTTCCTCCGGCAGCTCTTCGACAGCCGCAAAGCTTTCTCAGGTGACGGGACTTCAGTCCACGCAGACCTGTACTCGTATCGGAGACCTGTCGATCACCAAGACTCACGTTGGCGCGAGTTTCACACGCGGTACCGTTGGTACCTACACGCTGTCCATCGCGAACGTTAGCCCGCTTGGGTCAACCGTCGGTCTTGCAACGATCAATGACACCTTGCCGTTCGGCATCACTCCAACCACGGCGACGGGCTCGGGATGGTCTTGCACCGTTTCCGGTCAGACCGTCAGCTGCACGAGATCGGATTCTTTGGCCGTAGGCGCCAACTATCCCTCGATAACAGTCAGCGCGAATGTCTCTCAATCGGCGCCCGCCACTCTGACGAATACTGCGACCGTAAGCGGCGGAGGGGATGTAAGTCCACTCAATGACACGTCGACGGATACGGTGAGTGTAATTTCAAGTGCCGACATGGCCGTAACCGACGTGGGCTCGCCCAATCCAGTAGCAACAAACGGAACGATCACTTATACGGTCGTTGTAACCAACAACGGGCTCAGCGCGGCCGACAATGCCACGCTCGCTTTGCCGTTGCCGAACAGCACAACCTTCGTTTCGCTGACGCCACCTGCTGGATGGAGTTGTCTTACCGGGAATGGCGGCAACTCAGTGTGCACCAACGCCAACATGCCGGGACTGAGCTCAGCGACGTTCACGTACGTTGTGAGCGTTGCAAATGGTACTGCGAATGGAACCGTGATCACCGGATCGGCGACAGTAAGCTCCTCGGTTCTCGATCCGATCCCCGCCAACAATACCGCGATCGTCACCACAATCGTCGGAACCTCGGGGCCGAACCTCTCTGTCACGAATGTTGCGTCGCCCAATCCGGTGCAGGCCGGAAGCAACATCACCTACACACAGGTTGTAAATAACACCGGTTCGTCTGCGATCACAAATGGAACGTTCACCGAGGCGACGCCTGCCAACACAACTTTCCTCTCCATCACACCACCAGCCGGCTGGATATGTACTGGCTTCCCTGCGAGTCCATGCACTGCGACAAGCGTGGCGGCGGGTGCATCCGGAAGTTTCGCCGTTATCTATCGGGTCAATGCGGGCACTGCTGCTGGCACGGTCATAAGCGATACCGTTACAGTGAATGCCTCGAACCAGTCCTTTGGGCCAAATTCCGCCACGGCCACCGATGTCGTGGCGACCGCAACGCAAGCCGATGTCGCGCTGAGCACAGTCGCCACGCCCGGCACGGTCTACGCCGGAAACAACATTACCTACACGCAAACCGTCACAAACAATGGCCCTGCCGCAGCCACTGGCGTCGCCTTCAGCGAAGCAACTCCGACGAATACAACATTTCAATCCGTGCTGGCTCCGGCTGGATGGACTTGTACGACCCCTGCAGTCGGAGGGACTGGAACAGTTAACTGCACCGATAGCTCTAGTCTTACCTCGGGATCTTCAGCGGACATTGTGGTAGTGGTGAATGTGCCTTCGACCGTCGCCATTGGCACGATCACTGCCACATCTACGGTCTCGGCCACCATCTCTGATCCGAACAGTGCAAACAACCGCACAACCGTAACGACAAGCGTCAACGTGATCTGTGACCTGTCCGTTACGAACAGCGGAACTCCGAGTCCCGTCGGCGCAGGAAACAACATCACCTACACGCAGGTCATCACGAACCTGGGACCCAGCAGTTGCAGCACCGGGACGCTCACTGAAGCAACGCCCAACAATTCGGCCTTTGTTTCTGTCGCGGTTGCTAACTCGGGTGGCGCGTCATGGTCTTGTCCGAACACCGCGCCGATTGCGTGCAGTGCATCGAGCGTCCCACCTGGTTCCTCGGCCACGCTAACAGCGATCTATCGTGTGAATACAGGAACGGCGGGAGGAACAATCATTGCCGATACGGTGAGCGTTGCAACCACTACCCAAGACACAAACGCCGCCAACAACTCCGCAACCGTGAACATTCCAGTTGCTTCGGGGACCCAGGCTGATCTGAGTGTCACCAATGTCGGCAGCCCCAACCCTGTGGCTGCCGGAAACAACATCACCTACACACAGTCGGTGACGAATGCTGGTCAGGCCACTGCCACTGCTCCGGTTCTCACAGAGACTCTGCCCGTTGGCACTACTGCTGTATCGCTTTCCGGACCGGGGTGGAATTGCTCCCTTGTGACCCTCAAATGTACCGATACGACAAACATGGGCGCGAATACAACGGTGAATTTCATTTTCGTCGTGACCGTGCCTTCTACCGTGGCGTCAGGAACGAACCTTGCCCAGACGGCCTCTGTTTCCTCCACGACCGGCGATCCGAACTTGAGCAACAACAGCGTGACGGTGAATACACTGGTGGCCAATACGGCTGATCTCTCTGTCACCAATAGCCCGAACCCGGTTCCCGTGCAGGCGAACAATACGATCACCTATACCCAGGTGGTGGCCAACCGTGGTCCCAGCACTGCGACGAGCGCGAATCTGACCGAAACCCTCCCGGCTAATACCACAGCGCAGACGCTTACCGGGACGGGAACATGGAGCTGCAACGTTGGCACTCTGACCTGCTCCAACTCAAGTTTTGCTCCCGGATCGGCGACGATCACGTATACCGTGCTCGTAAATTCCGGAACGCCGGCCGGCACCGCGATCAATGAGACCGCAGGCGTCAGCTCTTCCATTACTGACCCGAACACCGCGAACAACACGGCTACAGCCGCAGACGTGGTCGCCTCTGCGACGCAGGCGGATCTGGTTGTGACTAACTCTGCGTCCCCGACTTCAGTCGCAGCCGGAAGCAGTGTTACCTATACCCAGACGGTTAACAATAAGGGGCCGGCGGCGGCTACTGGCGCCACCTTTACACAAGTCACTCCCCCGAACACCAATTTCCAGTCCATCACGCCTCCTGCAGGGTGGAACTGCGGCACTACTCCTGCCGTTGGCGGCACGGGAACGATTACCTGCACGGCAACCGGCACTCTGGCGGTGAATGGCACCGGGACATTCACCCTTGTGCTGCAAGTAAACTCGGGCACTCCTTCGGGTACGAACATCACCGAGACGGTGACTGCAACGGCGAGCAACATTGTCCCGAGTATCACCACTAACACAGCTAGTGCCACAGTGGTCGTGGCTAACGCGAATAGCGCCGACCTGGCGATTGTGAAGACCGCTACTCCGAATCCTGTGACTGAGGGAACTGCGCTCACCTATTCGTTGGCAGTTAGGAATAACGGTCCAGCATCGGCGACAAACGTCACGGTCACCGATACGCTGCCTTCAACCGTCACCTATCTGCAGTCGAGAACGACGCTGGGCTCATGTTCGGAGGCCGGTGGCAGCGTGACTTGTCTGCTGGGTACGATGGCAAATGGCGGAACCGCAACCATTACGATCCTCGCCATTCCGGGACAACCCGGGGTGATCTTGAACACTGCGACCGTTTTCACTGCGGATCAGACGGATCCGAATACAGGCAACAACACATCAACCCAAAGCGAGGTAGTCGTTGCGCCGACCAGAATCACTCTGCGGTCCCTCTCAGCTTACTATGGTAGCGACAAGAATGGCGCCCGTCGTGTCGTTCTTATTTGGAAGACGGGAGGCGAGTCGCACAATCTCGGCTTCAACGTTTATCGCGAGCTGAATGGAAACCGTGTACGCGTGAATCCCTCCATCATCGCGGGTTCCGCGCTGATGATGCGTGGTGCTTTGGCACGTCATGCCGCCAAGAGCTATGCCTGGATCGATCCTTCCGCTCCACTCGCCGAAGCTACCTATTGGCTTGAGGATATCGACGTGGATGGCACTCGCACGATGCACGGCCCGGCTTCTGCCACCGGAATCCAATCAAGCGCGGAAGCTGTGCCAGTGCAAAGCCGGATGCTCAGCCAAGTTAATCAGGCGCAGCCGCCGGTAGCGGGCAGCCAGGACAGCGATCTGCTCGAAGCGTTTGCGGACGGCAGTTCGCCAAGCGCGGCCCAGTTGCGGAAGCAGTTCGAACTGGCATCACACCCGGCGATCAAGATTAGTGTCCGACACGAGGGCTGGTATCGAATCGGGCAGTCGGACCTGGTGAAAGCGGGTCTTGACCCGAACGTGGATCCCGCAACGCTGCGCTTATACGCAGAGGCGATCGAGCAGCCGATTCAGGTCACCGGAGCTACCGCCGGGCCGGGAGGTTTTGGTCCAGGGGCTGCCATCAACTTCTATGGAACTGGCATCGAGACGGTGTTTTCCGGGACGCGGGTGTACTGGCTAGTTGCGGGTTCCGGGCGCGGTGCACGAATTCCACGTCTCGCGCCCTCCACGGGTTCAAATCAGCCGCCAGCCAGTTACTCCACCACCGTGCAAGTACAGCAGCATACGGTATATTTCTCCGCCCTGATCACAACCGATGACGAAAATTTCTTTGGCTCGCTGGTTTCACCCACTCCGGTTGACCAGATCTTGCATGTCCCGCAACTCGACACGGCTTCCTCCGAGGACGCTCGTTTGGAGGTTTCGCTGCAGGGGGTCATCACCGGTTTCCCGCACGACGTTGCTGTCGCGCTCAACGGGACCAATCTAGGTGACGTCACCTTTACCGGACAAGCCAAAGGGAAAATGTCGTTCGATCTTCCGCCAGGGGTGCTTAAGCCCTGGAGAAACACCGTAACATTGACCGCTCAGAACGGCGACTACGACACGAGCCTCGTCGATTACATCCGCATCACATATCCGCACCGCTACATTGCGGATGGCGATCGATTGAAGTTCACCGGGCGCGCCGGTGACGAAATCACAGTGTCCAATTTCTCCGGGGTGCCGCTGGTCCTCGATATGACCGACCCCGATCGGCCCGTCCAACTGTCACCACGTGTGACATCCCGAGACGGCAAATATCAGATCGCGGTGCAAGTACCGTTCACGACTACAAACCTGCTTGCTCCTGGGCGGCATACGCTGCTCGCACTTGTCGACACACGCATCTTGTCGCCAGCCGGAATTTTGCCGAATCATCCGTCGTCTTGGCACAGTGCGCAGCCCGGCGCTGATATTGCCATGGTCACCTACGGCAGATTTGCCGGTGCGCTATCGCCAGTTGTTCGTGCCCATCACGTGGAAGGGAAGAGCTCTGTCGTCGTTCCTGTGGGAGAACTCTACGACGAGTTTACGTTCGGTGAGCACAGTCCTTTCGCGATTCGACAATTCCTCCAATCGGCTTCGAAGAACTGGAAGAAGGCCCCGTCCTATCTCCTTCTCAACGGACGGGCCTCGTTTGACCCTCGCAACTATCTCGGCTTCGGTGATCTGGATCTCGTTCCAACAAGCATTATCCCAAGCCCCAACCTGATGACCGCATCGGATGACTGGTTCTCCGATTTCAATGACAACGGCATACCCACGATAGCTACGGGCCGCTTGCCGGTGAGTACGATTTCCGAGGCACAAACGGTTGCGAGAAAGATTTCCACTTACGAAGGACAGTCGACGAACGGTCCTTGGACCGCAAACGCCCTCTTCGTGGCCGACAAGGACGACGTCGAAAGCTTTACGCAGGATAGCGAAACAATTCAGGCCAAGCTGCCTTCAGCGATCCAGCCTGCGGATATCTTTGTCGACAATCTGGGCGTTTCAGCTGCTCGTGGGAGTATCGTAAACGCCATCAATTCCGGACAGGTTCTCGTGAACTATCTTGGGCACGGTTCGGAAGAGCAATGGGCGGGCTCCGACATTTTTGATGGAGACACGGTGAGTTCCCTGAGCAATGGTTCCCAACTCCCGGTATTTTTGATCATGGACTGCTTAAATGGATTCTTCCAGGACGTCTACGCTCAGCCGCTCGGAGTCACTCTCATACTGGCACCAAACGGCGGTGGAGTTGCCGTGCTCGCGTCAAGCGGCTTGAATCAGCCCGCTCCTCAGACGAGTCTCGACTCCCTGGTGGTCCAGAATGCACTTGGCGGAAATGATGTGACTGTGGGAGACGCAATCGTGAAAGCCAAATCAAACATTGCCGATCCTGATGTCCGCCGCACATTCGTCCTGTTCGGCGATCCGGCCATGAAGATCAAGCGGCCCGTCGCAGGCACCGCGATGCATTAAATCCGCCGCTTCACATGGCCATTCGGAAGCGCAAAGTCTTCCGGAACGATTATGTGCAAACCCTAGTTGACCGCTGAAACTGCCGCGGATACGCTCGCCGTCGGCCGCAGTGGTTCTGTAAGAGCCCGCATCACTTTTCCAAAACCTGCGAAATCAAGCGACTGTGGACCATCCGATAGCGCCCGCTCCGGGCAGGGATGCACTTCAATAATGAGCCCGTCCGCCCCCACTGCGACCGCTGCGCGCGATACAGCCGCGATTAGACTTTGCTTGCCCGTTCCATGAGAAGGATCGGCGATCACCGGCAGATGCGATAGATCGCGAGCCAATGCTACGGCTGCAAGGTCGATCGTGTTACGCATCTCCGTCTCAAACGTCTTAATGCCGCGTTCGCAGAGGACTACCTGATGATTTCCTCCCGAAAGCAGATATTCTGCCGCCAACAACCATTCCTTAACCGTGGCCGATGGCCCTCGCTTCAACAATACTGGCTTGTTGATCGTTGCCAGCCGCCGTAGCAGCGCGAAGTTCTGCATGTTGCGGGCTCCCACCTGCAGCATGTCGACGTGCTCACAAATAATGTCGATATCCTCGGTGCTCATCACTTCGGTTACGACCGGCAGCCCGGTCTCCTCTTTCGCCTGCCGCAGGATCTTCAGCGCCTCAATGCCCAGCCCTTGAAAATCGTAAGGCGAGGTACGTGGCTTGTACGCGCCGCCACGCAACATCGATGCCCCCGCCTGCTTTACCGCATGCGCTGTATCGAGCAATTGCTCACGGGATTCGACCGAACACGGACCGGCGATTACCACCACCTCGGGTCCGCCGATCGACACCCCATTGATCTTGACCACAGAACGTTCTGGCTTGACCTGTTTGCTCACCAGCTTAAACGGTTGCGCAATGGCCACGACGTTGTCCACACCGGGAGCGACCTGCAGAGCTTCAATTTCGTGCCTTCGTCCGCTCCCCACGGCCGCAACAATGGTGCGCTCGGTCCCGCGGGTGACATGTGGCTGGTACCCCGCCTCGCGGATTCTCTCGATCACATGGTTTATTTCGTGCTCGGTGGCTTTCTCTGACATGTTGACAATCATGTGCTGGTTCTCCTCAATGTATTGTTCGAGATCTTTATTCCGGTGCAAAAAATGAAAGCCGCGATTTGGTCGCGGCTTTGGTTAAAGCTTGGTCTCGATTGGAAGGCTTTCAGTGTCCCCTTCCCGCTCCAAGCTGCCCCTCAGCCACCATCCGTGTAAATCGGTAGTAGGCTCTAAATCGGCGGCTTGGAGTAAATCGTGTCATCAGAATTGTTGTCTTTGAGGCGAATAAGGCGCCTCACACCCTCATACCTTTACTGCAACGAACTCGCTACGCTCGAAAATGCGTTATTCGCGTTCGACCCGATCAGGCGCACGGTCCCGACCACCAGAACCAGAATTACAGCTAACATTACCGCGTATTCGGCGATATCTTGCCCCGAATCCTCAGCCCACAGCCTGCGAATCACATTAGACATTTGCTCTCCTCCACGGCTTGCCGGCGCCCGCATGGAGTACAAGGGCCCGACCTGGGAACTAGGTGCAAATCATGATGCATGCGGTACACGTCCGTTGTCAAATGCGCTTTGAACGCGAGAAAAAAGAGTGCTAGTTAATTTGAATTAGCTTGCGAAGTGCCTGGAACGACTCCGTTCGAGGACGTCGGCACCACCTCCCGCGCAGAATGCTGGGCGATCCTCAGTATTCGGTTGGGCAGAATCCCCAAGTACAGAGTCGCCACAATGCTTAGTACCAAAGCTAGCCCTACACCTGGAGATATCGGATTGACGGGAACCTCCTTGCGCGACTCCCGCATGTACATCACGACGATAATTCGCAGGTAGTAGTACGCGCCCACTGCACTGTTGAGCACCCCAATGATCGTTAGCCAAATCAGATTCGCACGCAGGGCCGCGCTGAAAACGTAGAACTTCGCGAAGAACCCACCGGTAATTGGAATGCCGATCAATGACAATAAAAATATCGTTAAGGTGGCGGCCAGCAGTGGCGAACTGCGGCCCAAACCCTCATAGTCTTCCAGGTGAACATATCGCTCACCCGCATTTGCCAGATGGCTAACCACTGTGAAAGCTCCCACATTCATGGCAGCATATGCCGCGGTATAGAACATGGCGGCTGAAATGCCGAGCGGATAATTCTCCTCGGCGGTCATCGCAAAGGCGACCAGCAAATATCCAGCATGCGCGATGGAGGAATAGGCGAGGAGCCGCTTCACGTTGGTTTGAACGAGCGCACCAAGGTTGCCGAGAGTCATCGACAGAGCCGCGGCGACCCACAGGAACCAGAATCGTCCCGGTGCATTGATCGCAAACACCACACGCAACAGAACCGCAAACGCCGCAGCTTTCGGCGCCGTCGACATGAATCCCACCACCGGTGCGGGTGCGCCCTCGTAGACGTCCGGCGTCCAAACGTGAAAAGGTGCAATGGCGACCTTAAATCCCAATCCAACAAACATCAGAGCCATTGCCGTAAAGACTAGCGGGCCTGTGGGACTGGATTCCAGGCGTTGTGCAATGATGTCAATATTGGTCGAGCCAGTCGCCCCGAACATAAGAGCCACGCCATACAGAAAAAATGCGGTGGCAAACGATCCCAGCAGGAAGTACTTCAAGGACGATTCGCTGCTCGACGCATCGTTTCGTCGAAATCCCGCCAGTATGTAAGTCGAGATCGAAGAGATTTCGAGGCCGATGAAGATCAGAACCAACTCGATCGCGGAAGACATCAAGCACATGCCAACCGTGCCAAACAGAATGAGGGCGTAGTACTCCCCTGCCCGAATATTCTGCACTGCCATGTATTCGAACGAACTCAGAATCACGACGGCGGCGATCGCGATCACGAGAAAGATAAAAAAGATGCTGAAGCTATCAATGCGAATCGTATCGAAAAATGCCAGTCCTGGCGACTGAGCCGTGTACCAAGTGGAAGCTAGAGCAGCAATCGTTCCAATAAATCCGATCACGCCCAACGTCTTTGGGCTCTTGTCCTCATCCACCCACGGGTCGATAACCATAACAAAAATGCCGAAGATGGACAGGATCAACTCCGGCAGAATTCGGATGTAATCCTCCCCCTGGGGAATCGCAGTCAGCAATTGCGCCAGCGGTATCATCATTGGCCCACCGCTTTGCTCACCATCTGCGGCATCGAACTCAGAGTGGCTTGTACCGCCGGATCGATCGCCGCCAGCCACAGAATTGGCGCAACTCCCATGACGAGGGCGGCTACTGCACATGGCCATACAGCGGCTTTCTCGACGCCAATCATGTCGCCAAGGCCGTTGTTCACCGGATGCGTCACTTTACCGTAGAAAACGCGTTGGAACATCCACAGGAGATAACATGCACTCCAGATCACACCCGTGGCCCCCAGAATTCCGTAGATCGCCCTTGCCTGAAACGCTCCATTTAGTACCAGGAATTCACCGACGAATCCGTTCAAAAGCGGCAGCCCCACCGACGCCAACACGATAAAGAGGTAGGAAGCTGCGTAAACCGGCATGGGCGACGCCAAGCCGCCGAACTCGGAGATCTCATAGGTATGGCGGCGTTCGTGCAAAATCCCAGCCAGCATGAAGAGGCCCCCGGTCGAGATGCCGTGAGCCAACATTACGAACATCGCCCCATTCAGTCCCGATTGAGTGAAGCTGAAGATCCCCAGCACCACGAACCCAAGATGGCTCACCGAAGAATAAGCGATCAGCTTCTTCATGTTCGGTTGCACCATCGCTACCAGCGCACCGTAGATGATCCCGATCAGCGCCAATGTCATAATCCACGATTCATTGTGGCGCGCCTGCTCAGGGAAAAGACCAAGATTGAAGCGAAGCATCCCGTAAGTGCCCATCTTCAGCAGAACGCCAGCCAGCAGAACCGACCCGGCAGTGGGCGCCTCTACGTGCGCATCCGGCAACCACGTATGGAATGGAAACAGCGGAACCTTTACGGCAAAGGCAATGAAAAATCCCAGGAACAGCCACTGTGCTGCGGCAGGGAAAGCCACAATCTTGCCAGCCTGGATCTGCCTCTGTATCTCAACGAAATCAAAGGATGCCGGACTCGTATGCGCGTACAGCCACAAAATCGCTGCCAGCATGAATACCGACGCGATCATCGTGTACATGAAAAACTTTACTGCTGCATACACCTTGCGCTCATGCCCGAAAACCCCGATCAGCAGCGCCATCGGGATCAGAGTCGCTTCCCAGAAGAAGTAAAAGAGGAAGAGATCGAGCGATATGAAAACGCCGATTAACGCAGTCTCCAGAATCAAGAGCAGGATGAAGAATTCCTTCACTTGGTCGTGGATCGACTTCCAGGAGATCAGCACGCAGAGTGGCGTGAGAAAGGTGGTCAACACAACCAGCCACAGGGATACCCCATCCACGGCCATGTGGTAGTGGATGTTGGGACTTGAGATCCAAGGTACGTCGATCTGAAACTGAAAGCCGGGCAGACCCCGATGAAAGTGTACGGGCAGATGCAGGGAAAGGCCGAAGGTCAACAGCGATACCAGGAATGAAAACACACGAATATCGCGGTCCCGCCGGTTGAAAAAGGCGAGCAACACGGCTCCCGCCAGTGGCACAAACGTGACCAGAGTCAGAATGTTGCGCTCGAGGAAGCTCATTGTGTCACCCCGCGCCAGATCATGTACGCGATCACGACCGCGGCTCCCGAGGCAATCCATCCGGCGTAAGAGCGCAGATTTCCAGACTGCATGTGCCGGACCTCATCGGAAACATGACGCGCGCCATCCGCCGCATTATTTACTGTATTGTCGATGACCTTGCGATCCACACCTTGCCAGAGAATGGCGGTGGAGGCGTCCACCAGCGGCTTCACGAATACCTTCGCGTAAATCTCATCGACGTAGTATTTGTTGACCACGGCGTCATAGAAGGCGCCGAGGGAATCGGCGATCTTCTGCGGAAGGTATGGCTTGCTGACATACAGGACGTAGGCCAGGGTCAGTCCGGCAAACGAAAACAATACGGAGATTCCCACCAGCAGCCATTCTGTATTTCCGGAACCCTCGGTAATTGTCTTAGGGAACTCCGCTCCGAACACAGGTTCGAGGAAGTGCTCAAATCCGTTATGAATGCCCACGAACCCACCGACGAGCGACAACAAGGCGAGAATCATGAGAGGAAGGAGCATCACCATCGGGCTCTCATGGGGTTCACCGTGTCCGTGTTCGCCATGCCCATGTGCTGTGTGGGCGTGCCCGTGATCATCGACCCGAATCCCCTTGTAATCGCCCCAGAACGTCATGAAGAGAAGGCGGAACATATAAAAGGAGGTGATGAATGCGGTGAATGCGCCGATGAGCCAGTACACCGGATTCGCTTCGTATGCCTTCCAAAGAATCTCGTCCTTGCTCCAAAAGCCCGCCAGTGGCGGAATTCCAGCGATCGCTGCGGTCGCAATCAGCATGGTCACGAAGGTCATTGGGATGTACGTCTTCAGTCCACCCATCTTCCGCATATCCTGCTCGCCACCCACCGCATGGATCACCGAACCGGCACCAAGAAAGAGCAGACCTTTGAAGAACGCATGCGTCATCAGGTGGAAGATGCCGGCAGAAAACGCACCCGCGCCACACGCCATGAACATGTATCCCAGCTGTGAAACGGTGGAGTAAGCCAGGACTTTCTTAATGTCCATCTGCGTGATGCCGATTGTCGCCGCGAAAAACGCCGTCAAGGTCCCGATCACGGCGACGACTGTCAGGGCGATCGGTGCACGCTCGAAGATCACGTGCGACCGGGCCACTATGTACACGCCCGCTGTCACCATGGTTGCGGCGTGAATCAGCGCGGAAACTGGTGTCGGCCCCTCCATCGCGTCTGGGAGCCATACGTAGAGCGGGATCTGCGCGGACTTTCCGCAAGCGCCGACCATCAACAGAATCCCGATGGCGGTAAGCAATCCCGCACCACCGGATTCCACCGCGAGGGGCTGAATCGTTGAAAACACTTCTGTGAAATTGAGCGATCCAAAATGCTGGATGAGAAGAAAGAGCGCGATCAAGAATCCGAAGTCGCCAATCCGATTAACAATGAATGCCTTTTTGCCGGCCGATGCGGCCGAATCCTTTGTGAACCAGAATCCGATCAGCAGATACGACGCCAGTCCCACGCCCTCCCACCCCACGAACATCATCAGATAGTTGTTCGCCAGGATCAGGGTCAGCATGAAAAACATGAACAAATTCAGGTAGCTGAAGAATCGGTAGTAGCTGGGGTCGTCCGCCATGTAGCCGACAGAGTAGATATGGATGAGCAAGCCCACTCCTGTGACCACCAGCAGCATTACCAGCGAAAGCTGATCGACATAGAAGGCGAAGTCGACGCTGAACGTGCCAGAGCGAATCCAATGCGCGAGATCGAAGACGTAAGGCACGGCTGACGAAGAAAACCCCAGGGCAATTTTCAAAGCCAGTACAAACGCCAAGCCCGGGAATACGAGTGCGACCGTCGTCACGGCCTTCTTCGACGACTTGTGACCCAGGAATCCGTTGATGGCTGCGCCAGCCAGCGGCAGTACCGGAATGAGCCAGAGATAAGGATTCTGCGTCATAGTTTGAGCAGGTTCACCTGGTCGACATTCAGAGTCTCGCGCGTGCGGTAGATGGCAATGATGATCGCCAGTCCAACTGCCGCTTCCGCCGCTGCCACAACCAGAATGAAGAACACGAAAATTTGGCCGGCGAGCATCTTCCAGTGCGCCGCGAAGGCCACAAACGACAAGTTCACGCCGTTTAGCATCAACTCGATCGACATAAAGATCGTGATGATGTTGCGTTTGATCAGGAATCCCGCCACGCCGCACGCGAACAGGATGCCGCTCAAAACCAGGTAATACGAAAGTGGAACCATCAGTCGTTCCCTTTCTTGGGTGGGCTGCCTGCAACAGTTGGCCGGCTGGCCAGCACGACGGCACCCATGATCGCAATCAGAATCAAGATGGAAGTGACCTCGAAAGGAAGCAGAAATTCATGAAAGAGCATCTGCCCGATCGTCTTTGGAGGTCCGGGTAATGCTCCGACCGCAACTGCCCCGGTGCCCGAATGCCGCAGCACGACCCAAGCGACCAGCAGGCTCCCGAGCAGCATTCCGGGAACCCCAAAGAGAATCGCGACCCGGCTGCCGCTGGTGCGCTCTTCCTCTCCGGCGTTCAAGAGCATGATTACAAACACGAACAGCACCATGATCGCGCCGGCGTACACGATGACTTGCAATGCCGCTACGAACTCCGCTCCCAGCAGGAGATACTCACCGGCCAGCGCCGCCATCACCGTGATCAGCGAAAGGGCGCTGTTGATCGGATGCCGCTGCACAAGCAGATTCACGGCGCCTCCCACCGCTACAGCTCCGAACGCCAAAAATAGAAGCAAATGAACGCTGATCATGAAATTTGTCACCGGTCTCGCTGATGGCCAAGACCGTTGCTGTCACCGGGAAGGGCACGACTTCAGTCGTGCCGATAAGCCTGCCTTACGTCGAGCTTCAGCCCCAGCGGTCAGATCCACTGATTACCGGCCGCTGACCACTGCTTTCTCACCACACCACCGCAATTGCCGTCGCAATCAGATTTACCAATGCGAGTGGCAGGAGAAACTTCCACCCGAAGGCCATAAGTTGGTCGTAACGGAAGCGCGGCAACGTTCCGCGCACCCAGATATAGAGAAACAGGAACGCGAAAACTTTTGCGCCGAACCAGAACACGGGCAGTAGCGCCTGCAGGATCGGGGGACCAAAAATTGGGCCATTCCAACCGCCAAAAAATATCAGCGTTGCCAGGCAGCCCACCGTGATCATATTCGCGTATTCCGCCATGAAGAGCATGGCGAACTTCATCGCGCTGTATTCGGTGTGATAGCCAGCCACCAACTCGGTCTCCGCTTCCGGCAAGTCGAACGGAATCCTGTTGGTTTCCG